>OCTW011608583.1_pt1 | contig 24848 bp, 18 predicted proteins | sample 1539671 | NCBI WGS metagenome assembly OCTW01 (sample SAMN02144230, study PRJEB22623) | gut metagenome | biome: sheep rumen | host: Ovis aries | place: New Zealand | reverse complement strand
GGATTATTTCTCCTTTGCCAGCGGAGGAATGCTCTATATAGAGAATGCGGGTTCTCTGATTGCTACGGACATGCGCGGGAACAAGAATCGCCTGGTACAGACCTTGGCAAACCGCATGAAGGAGGATACCGATCATGTAGCCGTTGTGCTCGCCGATACACCGGATCGTATAACCGAACTACTCTCTATCGCGGATCTTAGGTCGTATATCGATCAGATATACAAACTCCCGGAGCTGACGATCGATCATATCATGTCCATCGCCGAGAGGGAGTGTAAAGCGCGAAAGTTTGTCCTTACGGAGGATACGAAAAAGTCGATGAAATCGTATCTTTCTTCACTTCCTAACCCTACTTCGGAGGACGTGAACACGCTTATCGACAAGATGATCTCTCACATGTCCAACCGCGTGGTGAATGATATGTCCGATCTCTTCCTGACGAAGGAGAAACTGACTACGATTTTGCCCGAAGACGTACCGCAACCGCATGTAGGAGGATTTGAGGAGTCGATGTCGAAGCTCAATAAACTCGTGGGGCTTAAGAACCTCAAATACAATATCGAGACCCATCTGAACCTCGTGCGTTTCTCGCATCTGCGCCAGCAACACGGCCTGCAGGTCTCTATCCCGCCGCTGCACATGATTTTTACCGGTAACCCGGGTACGGGTAAGACGACGGTGGCAGGGCTCTTGGGCGAGATATACGCTTCTCTGGGCATCCTCAAGACCGGACACGTAGTCAAGGTCGATCGTAAGAAACTCGTCGGCCAATATATCGGTGACACCGAGGAAAATACCAAGCGTGCGCTGCAACAGGCGCATGGGAACATCCTCTTTGTGGATGAGGCATATACCTTGGTCGGCGATCCGGATGACAAACGCGATTTTGGTCCGAAAGCGCTTGATTGTCTCCTCGATGAGTTGGGAAAAGAGAATACGGATATGATCATCATTCTCGCCGGATACCCCGATGAAATGGAGCAGTTGCTCAAATCCAATAAAGGTCTCCAGTCCCGTTTCCCCTATACCTTCCATTTCGAGGACTATACGGAGGCAGAGCTGTTAGAGATTGCCGTCAGGACGGCAGAGGATAGCGGTTATACCTTCTCCGACGAGGCCTACGAACGTCTCCGCGAGTTGGTTCACCGGGAGGTGACGCAGCGGCCTAATAAGGAGGACAAGCATTTCGGTAACGCCCGCTATATCACCCGCCTGATCTCTACGCGTATCATCCCGAATATGAGTCGTCGTGTGCTGTCTTCGGCGGACGCCGATGCCTCACCGCTCGTCCTGTCGCGCATAGAAGCGGCAGATATACCGATGAAATCGGAAGAAACCGACTATACGATCGATGAAACGCTGGTTGCGCGTACGCTCGCCGAACTGGATGCACTGACCGGTCGCGAGGAGATCAAACGTACTATCCATGACCTCGTTGCCTTGGCGCGTACGCGGCAACAGTCCCGCGATGAACTGGCTTATTCCATCCCGCTTCACTGGACCTTCACCGGGGCTACCGGTACCGGCAAGAGTTCGGTAGCTCGGCTCTTGGCGCAGTTGCTGTATGCTTTCCATCTGATTTCATCGGATCGCATGACCCAACTCCGTATGCCCCAGACGGCGCAGAACACATGGTCTTCCTATGATATCGATCTGCTCTTGCGCGATACGATGAAGCGAGCGGGGCACGGTCTGCTCTTCATTGACCTGGATGATATCGCCGGAACGCATATCGACATCCAGTGGCTGCGTTGCAAACTGACCTCGCTGACCGCAGAGATGCCGGGCTCGTATGCCTTTGTGATTGCAGTGGATGACAAGCGTCTTCAGACGCAACCGATCGATATGCCGCTATCTACCTCTGTGCTCCATTTCCCGGACTATACGGTCGATGAACTGATGGAGATCTTAACCCAACGGCTCTCGAACCAGGGCTTCACGCTCTCTATCGAGGCGGCTCAGGAGATATACCAACGTATCCTGCTTCTCTCGCAGAACCGTCCCGCTCTCTCCAATGCCCGTACGATCAAGCATATCTGTACGGCGCTCACGGCGGAAGCACAGTTACGCCTGCTCGATGCGCAGAAATCCTCGATTTCAACGGATAAAAACGAACCGGTAGAGATCACTATTGACGACCTCTCTTCCGTCAAGTGGAAGGAAGTGCATAATCCTAAAATCGGTTTTTAAGGACAGATATGAGAAAGGATAACAAAATACGTATTGTCTTCGTCTGTCATGGGAATATATGCCGTTCCCCGATGGCGGAGTATATCTTCAGATATCTGGCGAAAAAAGCCGGTGTAGAAGATCGCTTTGAAGTGTCATCTGCTGCGGTTTCAACGGAAGAAACAGGCAATGATATCTACCCACCTGCTAAACTCAAACTGCGGGAGCATGGCATTCCTTTCGGTCCGCATAGAGCCCACCAACTGACCCTTGAGGAATATGAGTACAACGATAAGGTGATCTGCGCCGATTATGATAACATCACCTATATCCCGGACATCGCCCATCAGGATTTTGACGATATCGTCGACTATTTCGATACGGATGAGAAGACCTCGCTCATGATGCAATGGGCCGGTGATAGGCGGGATGTATCGGATCCTTGGTACACCCGTAATTTCGAGGCTGCCTACCAAGATATATACATCGCTTGCAAAGCAATATTGGAGTACTATACGGAAGACTAATAAGGAGTGTCTATGAACGAGTTTAAAAAAGGAACAGGCATCGGGAACTATGTGGTTCTTTATCCCTTGACCCGCAAGGAATATACGCAGACCTATTGTGTGGCGGATAAAGATCATTTCCAATTTTTTATGAAGGTGTATGACATGAATCATATACCCGATTTCTTACGGAATGGAGAGGATCCGCAGGAACTATGGGCGTATAACCATTTGGGTCTCTGCGATTATCTGCCGCACCTAATGTGTTCCGGACGGGAAAAAGAAGGAACAACCGATGTTGTATATTTAGTCACCAAGTATTTCAGCGGCAAACTCCTCTCGCAGTATATAGAGGAGAACGGTCAGCTGACGCAGGGTGAAGCGCAGGCGGTAGCCCTGGCGTTGGTCAAAGCTATCCAGCATCTCCATAGTCACGGGGTGTACCATCTGGATATAACGCCGCAAAACGTCCTTATGGAGATCAATAGTGACGGCACCTATACGCCGAAACTGTTCGATCTGGAGTATGCCTGCGAGCGCCGACCGGCCGGGGAGGTAGCCTATAAGGCAAAGCGTTTTGAGAAAGTCGATCCCTACTATTCTCACACCGATCTGTTGTCCACCCAGAAAGTGAACGAATCCGATGATCTTTTTTCCATTGGAGCTATCCTCTATACGATGCTGACGGGCAAAAGGCCTTGGGATGACTGCCCCATTACGAACGATATGCCGTTCGTGGAGCAGCATATCAACATGGTACGGTGGCGGAAGGATCATCCGGTGGACTCGCTTCTGAAACCCCTCGTTTCCGTTCATCCGCCTATGTACGAAGCAATGGCGCGAACGATGGACGGTAGGATCACGAACGAGGAGCTGGAGCGGTTATTGGAGGCGCCGTTGAGTGAGGTAGGCAGGAAATCACGTATCAATGTAGATGTACAAGCGCTCAGCAAAGAGAAGAAGATGGGATTTGCGGAGATAGCAGGCATGGATGAACTCAAGCAGAACCTCGGACAGCGGGTTCTTTGGCCGTTGAAGCATCCGGAGAAAGCCATGCAGTATCGCCTGCACTTGCCCAACGGCATCCTTTTCTACGGACCTCCGGGATGCGGCAAGACCTATTTCGCTTCCAAACTGGCGGAAGAGCTGAAATGGGAGATGGAGTTTATCAGTACCGCATCGCTTGGCAGTGCCTACCAGCATGAGACGCAGGAGAATATCCAGAAGATTTTTCTGAGGGCGGAGAAGCATGGTCATTGCGTGCTTTGTATCGATGAAATCGACGGAATTCTATCCGGTAGGAAAGAAGTATCAGGCAATTCCAGCCATAACGACGAGGTCAATGAGTTCCTCGTGCAGATGAACGAGTGTCATAAACGGGGTATCCTGGTTATCGGTACGACCAACCGCAAAGATATCATCGACCCCGCGGCGCTTCGTACCGGGCGTTTCGATCTGCTCATTGAGATCAAGGCCCCTGACCTGGAGATGCGCAAGCGGCTCTTTGAGATGTATCTCGCCAATCGCCCTCTGGCGGAGGATCTGAATATCACCGAGTTGGCAGAACTGACGGAAGGATATGCCTCCTCGGACATCCCGTTTGTGGTGAACGAAGCAGCGCTTTTTGCCGCCATCGCCGACAAGCCTGTCACCCAGACTCATCTGACGAACGTCATTAAGAACCATCCCTCGTCGCTATTGATCACCAAACCCAACCGCATCGGATTCCAATGAGTGTCGCTCCCCGCAATATAGTAGTCTTTTGGATTGACGAGGCGCCCCGTGAAGACTTCCTGGCACGCCTTCACGAGGCCGGAATCCAGGTGTTCACGAAGGATAATTACGTCGATGGTGTCCAGTGGCTTTCCAATCCCAATAATCTGGAGATATGCGATGCCGTGATACTGGATATCAACTGCAAGATCCGTCATTCCGATGAGCACGAATCGACGGATTCTTTCCGCGATTATGCCTCTCGTGTGCTCAGTCGATGCGAGGGCGAGAAGAAGCACCTTCCATGGTTTGTGTTCACGACCGCTTTGGGCGACTCGGCCTCCTTACTCAGCGCTATTCCCCGGCGCGAATGGACGCGTCATCAGTTCTATCAGAAAGACACGGACCAGCAGCAATTGGTCGCTGACATCCTGGAACTGACCCGGGACTCGGAAAACGTAGCGCTCCGCAGGCGGTACGACGGAGTCTTTGATATCTTCGAGGACGAAGGAACCACTTCCCGGCTCTATGATATCATCCGTAAGATCGAAGATCCGCAGCGCACCGCGGACACCACGGTCTTTAACGCTATGCGCAAACTCCTGGCTTACGCAGTCTCGTATGGTAAGGACCACGGGCTTTTTACCGAGGATAGCGATTCTATCCGTGCTGCGGAGAAACGTCTGGCAGGTATCCACAATCTGGCGCCGGAGATAGTTCCTTCTTATATACTGACTAATTTCCGATCCCTGGCTGACACCGTCAATAATGGTAGTCATGCCAAATATGAGGACGACGAAGTTGGCAGTCTGGCGGTGGATGCAGATGTCCAATCGGGCGAAGCGAAATACCTCTCTCGTGTGGCTTTTTACCAACTGCTCACGATCCTCAGATGGATGCGAAAACTACCGATGAAATCGGAAGAAATTGCATCTTACCGAGCTCGTATAGATGAGATGCTTCGCGATCCTATTCGTCTCTACGAAGGCTGCGAGTGTCACCTGCAGTACGATAACGGGGTCTGGCATTACGGCAGCTGTGCCGTCCGTCCCCGTCCCGGTCATCTCCTCAACGAGCAAACCCTCGTCCGTCTCAAATTCGTCCAGCCCAACACGAACTATACTACCAAAAAACGCTACCCCTACTTCGCCCAATACGATGTGGTGATGATGAGGTTATAAAATTGAGAAAATTTTATTTTATATCGGAAAAATTTGTGTATTCCAAAAAAAAGTAGTAATTTTGCACGCCGAATAATAGAAATAACCCCCGCTAAAATCTAATATGTTGCTGCAATTTGTCATAAATGGTCTAATCACCGGCCTCCTCTATTCGCTTCTGGCGATAGGCTTTGCCTTGGTGTATAATACGACCAAGATTTTTCACTTGGCGGCAGCGGGTTTGTATGTAGTAGCGGCATATATTTTTTATTCCGCAGTGTCGATCTTCCATTTACCCCTTTTCGCAGGAGCGTTGGTGGCTGTAGCCGCCACGATGGGAGTGAGTCTGCTCGTGGATGTATTGGTTTACCGTCCTCTTTCGAAGCGGCAATCGTCGGTTAATGTATCGTTGATTTCAGCAGTCGGAGTATTGACGATATTGGTCAATCTCGTTGTTTTGGTATATGGCAATGCCCCCAAGGTGGTTGAAAACTCACTCAAGTCAACCTATACCTTTGGTCATCTTATTCTATCCCAGCCGCAAGTATGGCAAGCGGTTATCGGCTTGCTTTCTGTTGCGGCATTCGTTGCATTTATTCACTATACTTCGTGGGGGAAGCGGTTTAGAGCGCTTAGCGATGATGAGGTATTGTACACCACGTTGGGGTATAATGTGAATCAGACCCGTACGATTGTTTTTCTTCTGAGCGGGGCGTTTGTGGCAATCAGTTCCTGTCTCAATGTCTATGAAGTAGGCATGGATCCCAACATGGGCATGAATATATTAATTAATGCGTTGGCTGCCATGATTATTGGTGGTATAGGTCGCTTCGAGGCATGTATCTTGGGCGGTTTGACATTAGGTCTTGTTCAATCGCTTGTACTCATGCAACTTCCTTCTTCCTGGCAGACAGGTGTAACATTTTTGATACTAATGCTTTTCCTTTTCTTTAGACCTCAAGGAATAGCCGGCTATAAACAACGTACCGTATAGAGAAGATGAACTACTTTCTGCATATCATAGTGCTGCTGAATATATACATTATTCTTATCCTCGGGGCGAATATGACCGTAGGAATGGCGGGGTTGTTGACGCTATGCCAGGCAGCATTCTATGGTATAGGAGCCTATATCGGTACGATGCTGCTTATGCAGTTCGATCTTCCGTTTATTGTTATCGCGCTTATTGTCTCGGTCATAACCGGTGTGTTTAGTCTTTTAATCTCGTATGCCTCCCTGAAACTGAAAAATGACTATTTTACTCTGGCTACTTTGGGATTTCAGATGATTATTTTCACCATCCTGTATAATTGGGTGGACGTTACCAAGGGGCCATACGGCATATCCGGCATACCCGCCATTAAGATATTGGGTCTCTGGAGTTTGAAAGGGGTTGTACCTTATGCTATCTTTACTGCTGTAGTGATGTGTGCGATGGTGGGAATCTTTGTGGCGCTGAAGAAATCTCCCTACGGTCGGCTTTTAAGAGCTATCCGAGCGGATGAGACTGCGGTTAAAGCACTGGGGCGCAACACGAGCGCAGCGAAGACAAGGGCATTCTTCCTGTCTGCCGCTTTCTCCGGCATTGCGGGATTATTGTATGCTTCGTATGTACGCTTCATAGATCCTACCAGTTTCACGCTCAATGAGAGTCTCTTTATTATTTGTGCGCTATTTATAGGTGGCGTAGGAAATGCCAAGGGTTCTATTGCCGGAGCGCTCTTTGTAGTGATTTTACCTGAGTTACTGCGATTTATTGGTCTGCCGGATGCAGTGGCAGCTCCGCTAAGGGAGATTATTTACGGCTTGGCCTTGGTCGTTATTATGTTTGTCCGTCCTCAAGGTATGTTAGGGGAAGAAATGAGCAAGTGACATGAAATTGGAATTGCAAGATATACGGTTGACGTTCTCCAACTCTCGAAAAGGAGATTTTCATTTGCTGCAAGGCGTGAACCTTGCGGTGAGTGAGGGAGAGATAACGGCTATCGTAGGCGGCAATGGTACCGGAAAGACCACGCTGTTTAATATCATATCCGGTTTCATAACGGACTATCAAGGTAAGGTACTGATCGATGGTAAGGATATTCGACCTCTACCTACTTACAAACGCGCACAAGCAGGTATCGGTCGTCTGTTTCAGGGAACGCAACTAATGGGAAATCTAACGTTGATGGAGAATATGAAGATGGCATCTGTGGATACTATGGGAGAACATCCTATCAGCCCGTTCACTGCTTGGAAATCCATCAGGACGCATGAGTACCAAAAGGAGCAAAAAGCGATAGATATCATCAATAAATTGTTTGGAAGCGATAGTAAATATCTATCTATGCTGGATCAAAAAGCCTCCGCTCTTTCTTATGGAGAACAGCGGTTAATCGGTATCGCCAGACTGCTGATGGGGGAGAGCAAGATCCTATTGTTGGATGAGCCTACGTCCGGAGTTAACCCGGTGTATATCAAGACGATAGCGGATATTATCCGCAAACTGGTAGAAGAACAGCACATGACCGTTTTGCTCATTGAGCACAATATGAATTTTGTCAAATCGCTGGCTACTAATTGCGCTTATTTGGATAATGGTAAGATTATGCAATATGGTCCGACTGAGCAGGTCTTAAATGATGAAGGTGTAAAGAATAGCTATCTCGGAGTATGAGTAAACTTGTGATTAAAAACCTTCATGCTGGATACGTCAGTGGCATAGAGATTCTCAAGGGAATCGATCTCGACATTCATGATGGCGAGGTATTGGGTGTCATTGGTCTGAATGGATCGGGTAAATCCACGCTCGGCAAGTCGATTATGAATCTGCTACCGTATAGAACCGGGCAATTGATTTTTGAAGGCAAAGATATATCTCTTCTGCCGGCAAGGGAACTCTCCCGTTTAGGAATCTCCATTATGAGGCAGGGCGGACAAGTCTTCACCACCATGACAGTACAGGAGAATCTGGACCTTGCTTTTGGTAATAATACGGATAAAGCATATAGAGAGTTGATAACGAAAATGATCCCTTTATTAAATGAGTCAAGTCGCGAAATGGGAAAAAGAACGGCAGATAAACTCAGTGGAGGACAGCGTCATCAATTAGCGTTGGCGATGGCTTTAGCGACGAAGCCAAGCCTGTTGATTTTGGACGAACCGTCGGCGGGTCTTTCTCCCGTGAGCGTTGAGAAAATGTATGAACTGTTGGAGATCGTCAAGCGTACCTTATATGTGACAATCATCCTCATAGAACAAAATATCAACAAAGCTATTTCTTTCTGCGACCGGTCGATTCTGCTCTCTCAAGGAACGATAGGAAAGACCTTTGAAAATTTGGGCGAAGAAGAAATGCGAAAAGCCGTCATGGAGGCATTAGGATTATAGGATATGTACACAAGAGAATTTTGGGATAAGATATATCAGAAGCACTTCTCGGATGCTCCGTGGATGAGTCCTCAGTGGGCGGATGCCGGCATTAAGGTGTTGGAGAACTATATTCCGCCTGCACCTCCGCAAGGAGATATCTTGGATTATGGTTGTGGAAATGCGCTTATTTCTGAGCATTTTATGCGCAAAGGACATGCGCTGGAGTTGGCGGAGATTTCGGATCAACTGGTCGATTGGCTGCGGAACCAATATACGGATGTTCCGATTCATTTGGTCAGTTCGCCGGGAGATATTTCCGGACAAGATAAATACGATTTCGTGATCGCATGGGGTGTCTTTCATCATATCAATCCTAATCTATGGGGACAATTCCTTGGGGATTTTCATCGCATCATGAAACCCGGAGCTCTATTATTAATCTCAGGATGGGATGATACGGATATGATCCTGAAAAACGAGAAAAAGTTAGGGCGTTTCACGCGCCAAAGAGTATGGTATATCAATATGTTGGACGACATGATTTCCTGGCGGAAGAATGAGTATGATGTCTTGGAGTCCAAAATAATCCCCGTCAAACTGGATGCATTCCCGCAAGATCGAATGATCCGATTTATTGTAGCACGCAACAAATAATTTTTAACGATATGAAAAAACATTTGATTTTCTTTTTAGCAGCCGTTATGGCGCTTTTTGTATCTTGCACAGGCAAGAATGATGTAGTTAAAATTGGAGTAGTAGGTCCTATGACCGGAGCCGGTGCCGCAACTGCGGAGTACTGGATGAACGGTCTGAACCTCGCGGTGGAGCAACTTAATGTGCGTGAGGGGGGAACGAAGTACGAACTCGTGTTTGAAGACTGTCGTTCCGATGCGAAAGAAGCCGTTTCGTGCTACAAACGTCTGGAGTTGCAAGGAATCCAATATATGATTGCCGTGGGAGGTCAGTTTGCTATGGCGATTGCGCCTCTGACCAAAGAGCAAGATGTGCTTTATTTCACGACCTCGGATTATAACGACGCCGTACTCAATGCTACGGATTGCGCTTTCAGAGCTTATCCCAGTGCCAATACCTTAGGAAAGACGGCTGCTGAATATCTCTATAATGAGTTGGGGCGCAAGAAGGTGGCTACCGTCATCATCAATACGGTGCCGAACTTGTTAGCCGGCAAGGCTTTTGTGGCTCATTTTGAGGAACTTGGCGGCACCATTGCTTTCAGCGATACCTATGACATAGGTCAGTTTGATTTCAAGGATATGGTAGCTAAGATGTCTCAGAAGGATATTGACTGCGTCTTCTATATCGGTTTTGGTCAGTCGGCCAACTCCTTTACTACCCAGTTATACGCGAACCCGAAATTCCAGGATGTTGTCATCTTAGGTGACGTGAATCTGTCCACCAAGGACTATTTGACCAGTGTCGAGAATATCCCGTTGGATGTATATGTAGCGGATACCAAGTTGAGCGAAGAGTTTGAGCAGCTCTACGCAGAGAAATTCAATTCTGCTTCGAATTCAGTCGCTTCATGCGCAAGCATCATCCCTTTCATCATCGATGAAGCACGCAATAATGCGGAGGATAAGGGCGACCTGAAGGCGCAGCTCAATTACATCCGTGGACGTGAGTTTTCTTCTCCGGTTGGTGCCATCCAGTTTGACGAAACCGGTAATGTTCAACTACCTATGCAGGTTTATAAAGTGAAATAATTATGAATATTGAAAAGATTATTGTTGAAGGAAAAGCGGCAAATAAGAGTCTCCGGATCTATCGTCCGGATATTTCTCTAGACGAAATTTGCAAAACAAACGGAGCCGGCATAGTTCGAGCGATGGTTCCTTGTTTTAGTGAGAATCCTCGGTTCTCGTATATTTATGGAGTCAATGCTCGTACCCCTAGAGTAAATAGAATTCTACCATTTTCTAATGTATACCAGTACAAAAAAGAGTCAGGCGAAGGGAAATTTCTTGACCAATTCAAACCAGAAAAAGAGATTAAACTGACAGTGCCTGCGTTCACGGATAAATATCATATTCGCGAGTTACTTTTACACGCGAAAATTCAAGATGGATGTATCACTCCATCGGATGTTGATATTAAAGAGATTATTATTGATGAAAACTTAGATGACAAGAAAGTTCAACTCTGCGAGGATATATGTAATCCAGATGCTTTTTTAACTATACAAGCCAATGAACTTGGTCTTGATGGCGATATCTACATGTGGCTTACATCTGAGGATTATAACGTCAATACTGCGGGAGAAGCATTGTCCAATATCATCGCAATTACCGATAACTTCGATGCCATTAATAACTGCATTAAGCCGCGTCGTTTAGATTTTATCAACCTGCTTTTCTTGATCAAAGCTCGTTACATGTTCGATACTGAAATCGCGCAGCGCAAGACCGCCATTGCATCTGCCAAAGCTGCTATCATGTCTCGAAACATGAGTCACAACTTAGGTAGCCATGTCATGGCATATCTTAAGCAGCACTTGAACTCTGTCCAAGATATGGTACGAGACAATGTGTTGGATAGTGTTTTAAAATCTGGGGAGGACCTCACCACTCTGGAGGGCATCAAAAAATGGAATGATCGATGCCAATCGATTATCAAAGAGAAGAAGGATGGTCTCTCGGAAGTGGCTCTTCCATTCTTAGTGGGTCTTGGTAAGTTCATTTCGTACCTCCAGGAGAGACAGGATTTCATTGCTACCATTGCTACTAACTACATACCATATTTCTCGACGGTTAATTTCAAGGACTTTGTTTATGATGAACTGAATCCGGATCTAAGATATGAACGTCATAAGGACAGAAGCGGATTGCAGCCTGACAACATCTTGTTAGGAAATATCGCTCGTTCAGAAGGATTGGCACGAAAAACCAATCCAACGATGAATAAAGAGATGTCGGATATTGTACTTAAATATCGACATTTTGATGGAAAGTCTGTAAACGATGATTTAGGGCATCCTCTTACTACTGCTGACGTGCCGGATATAGAAGACAAAGTTAGGGATCTCGATGACATGCGGACATTTATGGTGCAACTTCCGGGTGGTGTTGTAGGCCGACAAGCTATTTTTTCTATTGTGGAGAATGTGATTCGTAATGCAGCCAAACATGGTAAATGGGGAGAAGGTAAAAATAAGAGTTTGGAACTTACTTTTGATCGTTACTATTTAGAAGATATTGAAGAAGGAAAAATACCAAACGATTATGTGCCTGAAGGTGAAGAGACCATAAATGATTTCTTGAAGAGGTATTATGGTCATGCTATGGATCGCAATGACATATGTATCGTTACCCTTACAGATAACATGTCATTTGAAAAAAATGGCACTCCAAAGGATAAATGCGAGCACCTTGCCTCTATTCGCAAAGCCCTTATTGAACCGTATATCGACAACTCTACTGTTGAAATGCTTCAGACCAATAAGGGTATTAAGGAAATGCGTATCTCTGCTGCATGGATGAGAGGTATTGAGGATGATGTCAAAATAAACCCGCTCTATATCACACCGGATTTTGACTTTGATAAACTATCAGAGACGGAGAAAGAAAAGAAAAAAGAAGATCACTGGATTCATGTTAGACCCAAATCCCCAAAAGATGAAGACGGATTCGTTTATAAATATTGGGATTGCCCCAATAGAGAGAATTGGGATTCTAAGAAGGCTTATTGGGTTGGGAAAGCACCGGTTTTTATGGTTCGCGCATGTGCTCAAACTCCAAAAGAGGATTATCATCTCCAATATATATTCTGCCTACCGAAACCCCAAGAAGCGGCTATAATTCTTTCTTCTGAGACATGGGAGGCATGGAAAAAGCGTGATCAAAACTCGTTGGCGTTAATGAGAAAAAAACTTTCTACTCTTTCTTGGGGGGTATTTGACACGGATTCATATCTTAAAACGCTTAATAAATCCTATGAATTCATCATTGTGGAAGATGTGATATCTCTTTCACAAAAAGATCAAATTCGTATGGTTTCCCCTAATCGTGTTTTCTGCCAAACAGAGGTGAAGTCCATTTTGGATATAGACAGAGAAATTATCAATGGATCTGTAGAGGCAATCACTTCTGAATTACTGAAAAATAAGAAGGTGGAATTTTTCAGACTGTTAAGTGATTTTGATCCTAAAGAAACTATAACCATCAGCGATGCGAAAACATTGGCGAGAGTTCCCTTGTTGAAAGAGAAAAAGTCTGATAATGTTATTGTTGGAGACGGAATAGCTAAAGCCCCATATCTCTATAGGACTCACAATGAAACAGAGTTGCTCTTTTCTGATTATATGGAAGCTACTGAAAATTATAAAGATGCATGCTTTGTAGAGGGTATTACCGGTAATAACTCTACAGATCGCTTGGTGCGCAACGATATCCTCGATGATCAATGGTTGTATTCACATTTACATGCAATGAAAACGACGGTAGGCGTCTTTGATGAGCGAATATTCTCCAGGATCTACAAAAAAGACGAAGCTGATATAATTGCACCTAAATCGCTGGATAATATTCAAAATGAGTATTTGGAAAAGCTCTATGATCAAAACGAAGAAGATCCACGGCTCGAGAAGATTGCGCAGGCAGAGTCGGTGAAAGAAATAGAGGAAATCCTTAATGAGGATCTAACTACTGTTTATGGTAATTATATGGCGATTGCATACGAGAAAAAGGGTGTCAGTATCTTTAACATTATTAAAACGGATGATGGATTAGATATTTATGGATATAGCAATCCACCCCAAAAAGAAATAACTAATTCTGAGGATGAGAAAGGCACTAAGATAAGACGTGTCAAGTATAGTGCACGTATTGAGAAATTGGCAGAAATTAAAAAAGTCAAAAATCATATTAAAATTATCAAGCATAAGCCAATTAAAAAGTTTGACTATCTAACAATCCATCAAGGTCTGTTAGATAAAATCTATGAGCAATTTGATATCCGCAGAAAACCGTATGAGAAGCATCTCTTTACTAAATTGTTCTATGAGACTTTCTGCTCACATGATAAAATTATTGAGTATAAGGACGAGCTTATTCCGGAGGGAAATGTTTTCTATCTTCCGAACTTGAGAATCCACTCCGGTAGATCTAAACCAAGTTTCGCAGATATGCCGCAGCATCAACCGTTTATGCAATATTCGGCTATAGAGCATGCTATCATGGATTGTAAATATTCGTTAATTGAACTTTTAGATTTTGCACGTTATGAAGACGATAAATCGAACGATGATCTTTAGTACGCGTTATATAGATAAAGATCATATTACGCAGTCTATTTTCTCGGACTGTGTTGAACAGGATGATTCTATTATTCCGGGAGAGATGACTCGAGTAAAATTGAGAGCGATAGAAAAATCTAATGATGTAATAAGTTTGTTTCACTTGAAGAATAGGCCAGAGAAACTAGTGGATGTTGCCAATATTCTTTCGGAAAAAGGAAATGCGCCGAATAAATTTTCTACCACTCCAGCGATTAATAAACTCCTGCCAATTCAAATTTCAAATTTTATTAAAAATAACATAGATTCTTTAAGTTTAGATTGTCTCATTGCGTTGGCTCCGTATGTATTGCCATCCTATAGTTTAAAGTATAGGTTAAAGGAAGAATCAATGTTAGAAGGGGATGATAAGGTGACCTACCGAGCAATCGGTGTTATGCATCTCCCAGAAGGAAAAACTGAATTTGGAAAAATCTGGGCAAATATCCTCGCTAAGCGTTTTCAATATGGAGAAGAGAATACGGAAGAAGTATATTTATTCCTGCATGCAGGAACAGATTGGGAGGATGATGTAAGTGGCAGATTAGTGGAGTTTTCTACGAAATTTTCAAAAGAACTCTCTAAAAATATATCGGTATTCCTGTTTCACCACGATCCACAGATATATCCCATTTCAAAATGGTTATTAAGCCAGGAAATGAATCTTCAAAATATTTGGAGTGCTATAAGTAAAATGTAAAAACAATGGAAGAACTATTTAATATATGGGTTCATAAGGATGACCCAACAAAATGCTATTCTTGGGGTAACGATTATGAGAAGCTCTCTGCTAAGAAAGATTTATTCTTTACATGTTATCCTTTGAATGTAGTTCCTGATGAAGTTGAAGAAGTGCCGGAGGATTTATCATATAGTGTGTATGGGGGAGTCGTGGTGGATGATGCACTATATCATTTTCGTGTGGCTTTATATGACCCAATGTACATGGCTACATATGACAGTAGGAAACATCAAAAAATCTTTTCACAAAAATTTTTCGGTCCTCAAGATAATAAAGATCCCCGTATAGATTTTTCGCCAATCATACATCTGATACCGGGATTAACATGGGAAGACTTCAACGGCAATAAGCCTGCGCGTTTTTTTCGTATTACTGATAGTAGTATATGGAATTATTTTGTCACAAACGAAGAAGACTTCACAAGAGCAGTAAATAATATTCTATCTAATTGGAAGGATAGATACTACGAGCTAGTTATCGCTCATGAATTTGCGGACTTAAATGCCCGTTTAACTCAACAATCATATTTGTATAGTAATCCTGATGATGATTCTGCAGAGCAACCAGATGCCACCCAAAAATCGAATGGCCATGCAGCTGCAGTATCGCCGTTCTTGTTTCATTCAGAGCGTAATTTAGCAACCCAAAGGAAGGAAGAGTATGAGAAAAAATTAGAAGGCAAGGTGTATGATTTTAAGAAATACAAATGGCGAGTTCTGTTGGTAGATGATAGAATTAACGGTAATTATTTGAAACCTTATAATTTGAAAGTTTGTAAAGAGAGCATCATTGAGAATAGAATCAAAAGCATTTTGTGGGAGGGATGTTACTGCAAATGCGTTTATGACCTTGAAAAATACAAATCCACACCGATTTTTGATGACGAAGGAAGAGAACCGGACATGGTTATCCTCTGCGTCGATTCCATAGAAAAGGCGAAAGACGCGTTGAAGAACTACAAGTTTGATTTCATCCTGTTAGATTATTTATTAGAAAGGTATAAAGATGAGGATCGCAAAGAAATTGAGAGACATTATGGTTACGAGTTATTGACGGATCTGGCAGATGAAGCAAATGGAATAGGTAAGGATTGCGCGGATCTTACTCCTTATCTTCATTATGATGAAGGCAAACGATATATTGTAGGACCAGACCATCGCTATTTCTTTATGTTCATATCAGCTTTCACTACGGCTATCTCGGAGCGACTCCGTCTCTTGGGCTACTCCCGAAGCGAAGAATTATGGCACATAGCCGAAGGAGCATGTCCCACAAATACACCAGAACTTTTCTGCTATAACCTCCAGAAGATGATGGTTAAGCGAATCAAAGACTCCGGCATGGATAACTTAGATCCGGATGAGATATTGAAATTGACGGAGAAAATCTTCCATAAAGCGACTGACGGCAAGGAGTCTGTGCGTAAACGGGCTAACGATAATTATTCGGAGATTCTCAGTTTATTGTATCATTATAATAGAGTCCGCCAAGATATCGAAATGCCTTTTGACGATAGACCTAACCTTTGGTTAACCAGAGGATCGGTGCTTATGACTGCCTATTTTAAAGATTATCTGGCGATGGGCGGACTATTGGAACACCTGGCGCATTTGGTGCACTTAACAGCCTTCGGCACTGCGCGTCAATGGTCGGAGATGTGGGAAGAATATCTCTACTTTAAGAACCAGTTTACAGATCTATTCAATGGTAGATTAGATAAATCGATTACGTTGATGATAGACGACCAAAAGCAAACGATTACTATTAGAGCGGCACTTAATAAGTTGTATAACTCCATAGGGGATTACATTTTAGAATTGAAAAAGATCAACTAATGAATAGCGGCAAATTTTTTAGACTCAATCTGGAGGATTCAAAGATTGTAGATAAAGTAGCTATTTACGATTATATTGATCTTCCTGCATATTTCGGAAATCCTAAGGCTATTTCTCCGAAATACCCGGTTTCTTTGTGTATTACTCAAGATGCTTTGCGATTCCAATTGCATTATTGCGCATACCATTCGATAGACTCCTCTAACTTTTATTACGAGATAGGAGATAAAACCAGCGCATTTGAAACCGTGCATATGCAAGAGGTTGTTTTGGAGATTCCCTTTGCCAACAACTCTATGCAACCCGTCTCCAATATCGTTAGGGATTTATATAATACTATTTTTCCTGTTAAACTTTCAGCGACTGATGGTAGTGCCTTTTTTCCTCAATTACTGGATAGACGTTATGGGCATAACCAGAATGATAATAGCGAAGTAGATAAATTGTATCGCTCTTTGGAAGATAGTCAAGATAGCGATCCTTCCTATTCGAATCTTTGGTTGATGGGCTTGAGAAGAGATAAAGGAACGGAGACTTGCTTTTTTGATATTAAAAATGAGAAAAATCAGTATGTTGGTTTCCTGCGCAAACTGCTGCTTGATTTCATGTTTGACCTCAAGCACTCGGAGGTTTTCCAGACTGCGGCGTTTTATCAGGAGATGTATTCCGGCCTGATGTCGGACTTCTATTTCTCCGCTTTGATGCATAAATGCGAGTACTACTATTATCGCGGGCTGACACTCGATGCCATTAGTGATGTGGAGAAATTACCGGCTTCTTCGAAGATCGAAAAAAACAAGAAGGAAGAGCGTAAGAAATTCATCCGCGAGCTTTATGCCACCAAACTCTTCGAGGCGGAGAAAGCGTGGGTAGAAGATATTACGAATCCTTTAGCAGAGCAGTGTTTTAAGGAGAATGACGATGATTTCTTGGCCGGTGAAAGTAAGTTTTCTAGACTATGTGGTATAATCAAGAAATGCTGGAGTAGAAAGAATGGTTCCGCTATCCTTGTGTATTTGACTAGGAGATGGTGGCGGTATGTTGAACTAAAAGCTATGTTCCGTACGAGCGAATTCATTACCCGCCCCAACTGGTTCGCCGATCCTGAAGAAGAAATGGAGCGGGTTTGCTTTACCATGACGGAGTACAAGAAAGAAAAGGCGATTACATACGCTCTCATTCACCAATGCAACTCCGAGACGGTAGCCGAATATCTGGGCATTCAGAAGCAAGATGGCATTATGGATCTGAGAGCGCATATCTCGCGGTGGTTCTTGCATAGAAATGCTTTCTCGAATGTGCTCCATTTGCATTTCTTCAGGCATGCTCATTGGATCATACCTATTTTGGTATTGGTCTTGGCATGTTGGATTATCTTCTCTGGCTCAACATTCTTCTCGCAAGACTGGTGGTGCACAACTCCTCTTAAATGGTGGGTTATAGCTACTTGGCTGGTAGGTTTGATAGTATCCCTTTCCATATGGGGTAAGCCTACCTATTCTCCCCCCAAGAATGGTAACAAGCGCGATATAGATGTTCTTGAAGGATGGAGAAAGCGACTTGTAGCTAAGCGTATGTTCTGGTGGGTAATCTTTGGCGGTGCCGATTTGTCACTCTTTTTTGTAGCAATCAATGTGGCGCCTCAATATAATATATGGGCTCTTCTGGCCGCGGTCGCTTTTGCCCTCGTTGCGCTGATACTGAGTTGGACTCAAGTCATCCATATCAAACTTGTTAAAAATGTCCACCTCTTGCTGCCTCGATTGGTTGCTTCAATCGCTGCGGCTTGGCTCTCTCTTGCAATCGGTAACGAACTCTTTCAATCGTTCTTTGACGCCCTGCCTTCGAGGCTTACATGTATTCTTTTGTCGTTCGTGGTGTTGTTCTTCATCCTATATGAGATGAATAAATCCATCCCCAATAAGAGCGGATTGGTCAAGTTGATCCGTAGCGTCGAGATGCTCGTCATCAGTTATCTGGTATCTATTGTGGTGGGACTCTTTATCATCAATTTCACCGGTGAGCGGTTCATGGAGCGAAGCGGTTATTTGAAGGGCTTTCATGAAGAATACTTAGCTAAAGGAGGGGACAAATCCGGAGCAGCATTTAATCAGGATTATTACTACAACAGTCAAATCTCTAAAATTGATTCTACTTCCATAAGCCGCGATTATTTGGAGAATCTGAAGCACCTCACGATCACCCGCCATGGTGCAGATGAATCCTCGCGCGAACCCGTTCTGACCTATTGGGATGTCCAATTAGGAGCTGAGACCCATCGCTTCTTTATCCTTCGAGACTTCCTGATTCAGTTCGCTTTCCTTGCGATGTTTATCGGAGTCTTCATCCAGATGATTTTCGAGGAAAAGACCATCACCGATATATAACCCATTTAACTTAACAAACTACCAATATGCGAAAAATAACAATGATTCTGGTGGCGCTCATTGCAGCCACGATGAGCACGATGAGTTTTGCCCAATCCTCCGGTTTTCAGAAACTGGACGAGTGGACGGAAGTCTGGAAAAACGGTCAGCAGACCTATTTCGGCTATCCCGCCAACCAGCAATCGCCGGCGGCTACCTGCCTTTCACTGCCTATCGGGACTTGGTCAGCCATAAGAAGATGCGCTTGAGAAAATAGATGCGTTTATCAAAAAATTACAATCATGGAAGAAATAATCACTACGTTTCAGGACCTCGCGGTAGGTCTTTTCGCCGGAATGTCCACTTTGGCGGTTATTCTGCTGGCTGTCTTTTGCGGCCTTTTGGCGCTCTTGTTCGTCTATTTTATCCGCATCCATATTGCGTATCGGATGGCGGTGAACAGACACCGTGATCCGCTGGGATGGGCGTTACTATCGTTTTTTGTTTCGCCTCTGTTGACATGGATTATCCTTCTTATCGTGGGGGATGCACGATGATAAATGAGGGTTTTGTGCCTGTATTTATCATCATTTCTATAAAATGATAAATTTTTCTCAAATAATGATAATGCTAATATCAAAAAAATGTTGTATCTTTGCACCGATTTTTGAAATAGCCTGATTATCATTATGAATGGCACGCGTTTCTTCGTCCTCTCTTGTCTGCTTTGTGCGGGGTTGTTTGTCTCGGCGCAATCGCCCGACCCGGTTCGTATGCAGCGTTATGCTGATCAGTATGCACAAACCTCGAATCGATCCGCCAGACTGGAGTTGGCGAATGATTTCTTTGCCTATCTTCTGGAGGTCGCTTATATTGACGAACCGATTGTCTTTCCTGCCGACTCCCATTTGGATTCGGTGGACGTCAATGTCTATTATTACCTCGCCGAGTATCACTACTCCGAGGGCGATTACCGTGCCGCAGCGGATCTATGTGGACAAGCAGAGAAGTGTTTCGGAGAGGTGGATGATATATCCAAGAGCGACGTCTATGCCCTTCTTGGCGCAGCCTATTTCCGCATGAGCGAGTATGACAAGGCGAGCGAAGCGCTGCATCATAGTTATGAGTTGGATAAGGCTTCCGGTGATATGGACCGGACCAGTTCGACCCTCAACAATATAGCAAGCGTACTGATAGCCGCCGGCAAGCCGCAAGAAGCGGAGAAATACATACTGGAAGCGATAGCCGCCAACAGCCTGACGAAGAACCATGCCCGAATGGCGGTGCTGTATGGCACGGCGTCGGAGATGTACAGGTCTATGGGCGATCATTCTCAGGCGCTCTCCTATGCCGAGAAATCGCTGGCGGTTGAGCGTGAGATAGGTGATTCGGCTAAGATTGGCATCCGTCTTGCGCAGCTGGCTAACGCCCAGATGGGCGCCTCGATGATCGACGAGGCACGCCAGTCACTCATGGCCGCAATGCCGCTCCTTTACCAGAGCGGAAACCTCCATTCCTGGGCTATCTGCCAGAATCAGATGGGAGATATCTTAGCTTCGGAAGGCAATGAGACGGAGGCGGCTGAGCATTACCGCGAAGCGGCGGCGGTCTTCCTCAAGCAGGGAGATAAATATAATGAATTACACGCGCGTGAGGGATTGTATAAGGTTACCAAATCTTCCTCCCCCAACGAAGCGATGATGCATCTGGAGCGCTCCAACCAGCTCAAGGACTCCATCTATAGCTCGGCTACGGAGGAAGCGATAGGTAAGTATAATGCCGTTTATTACAACGATATTCTCCGCAAAGAGAAAGAGCGCGCGGAGCGGGAGAAACGGCTGATTCTGATCTTTTCGCTGGTTGCTGCTATCCTGCTTTTGCTGCTTGTCGGAGTGGGGATCTGGTACACCTATAACCGCCATCGCCGCGAGAAGCAGCATTACCATCGGAATATCTCCTCGCTCCAGGATAAGTATGAGGAGGCGAACCGCCTGTATCAGAATGCCGTTTCCGAGAACATGCAGGTAGCGGTGGATCTGACTGATGACGACCGCGCGTTCCTGGAGAAGCTGACTTCCGTCGTCGGCACCCTCAGCGAGAAGGGCATCACGGATATTCCTACTATCGCCAAAGAGATGCATATTAGTGAAGTCACCCTTCGCCGCCGGTTGTCCAAAACAGTCAACGAGACTCCGCAGACCTATATCCTGCGCGTGCGGATGAACAAGGCGAAATATCTGCTTCAGAACTACCGGGATATCACCATCGCGGAGGTCGCTGAGAAGTGCGGTTACTCGCAGGTCCCGAATTTCACACGCGCCTTCACACGCTACTACGGCATCACACCTTCCGATGCCCGAGTCCAGAAACCGGAGAAATAACCACTCCTTTTCTACAACCCTTACGACGTACACAGTGCTGTGCGTCGTTTTTTGTTATGATAATGATAAATGGAGTGTGATTTTATGATAAATCGCAAAAAATGATAAATCTTTCTCATTTCCTGCTAACGCGCGTATGCAAAAAAAATAGTACCTTTGCGCCGGAATTTTAAAATTAACAAACAATTTTCATTAACCAATCAAAATTTTTATTACAATGAAAAAGATTTTTACTCTTTCGGCTCTATGCCTCCTAACGGTGCTTTCGCAGAATGTAAAAGCACATGAGAATTCCGCCGCAGCCGGCGAGAAAGCGCTCTCCGGTGTTTTCGCTGTCGGTACTGACAAGTGGGTCATCTTCTCGCAAGGTAACCTGCAATTCAATGCGGAAAAGGATGTAATGCGTTTCGCAGACAACCAGTACGACACCGTCGGTGTCTCCAACTCTCACATTGCGCTTCATTATGACGGTTGGATTGACCTCTTTGGCTGGGGAACGGGAGATAACCCTTCCAACGGCTCGACTTGGATGAGTGATTATTCTGGTTTTACGGACTGGGGAACGCACCCCATCTCGAATGGCGGCAGTAATCCTGATCCCTGGCGCACACTGACTGCAGAAGAGTGGAATTACCTGTTCTTCTCACGCCCCAATGCCGAAGTTAAGTTCGCTTTCGGTTCTGTCAACGGGGTCAACGGACTGATCATTCTTCCGGAAAACTGGACCCTTCCCGAGGGCAGCATTTTTACGCCCAGCACGGAGCAAGGTTTGGTTGCTAAGGAGGGTTATTATTTGAACTCCGACAAAGACAATTTTACGCATAACACCTATTCTGTCAAAAAATGGGCTCCGATGGAAGAGGCTGGTGCAGTCTTTTTGCCGGCTGCCGGCTATCGCTGGAGTGTAAATGCAAGCGATGCGAATGTGCATGGTAAATACTGGTCGGCAACTGCATCCGAATCGGATGACGCAAAAGCAGTCTGTATGTATTTCCATAACGAGCGCTTCTACCCGAATGCCGACTGGACTATCCCCGGAGGATTGTCCGTTCGTCTGGTGCATGAAACCATTTATGAGGGTATTGAGGAAGTGTCCGGATCGGCTGCTAAAGCGCAGAAGTTGTTCGTTGACGGTCAGCTCTATATCATTCGTCCTGACGGACAGTGTGTTGATATGCGCGGTGCGCGTGTTCGATAAACGCTATTCTTTAGCCTTGCGGGATTTGTTTCCCGCAGGGTTGCTATTTTTTCTATTTTTTTAACCATAAAAAAACACTGCAATGAAAAAGATTTTTCTACACGTTTGGGTGATGCTTCTATGCATCGCTTTTGCCCTGCCGGCTAACGCGCAGTTTGGCAATGCTTTAGGGCGTATCAAAGGCTCGATCGAGCAATCCGACAAGAAGAAAGAGATCGAGAAGGAGCAAAAAGCCAAGGAGGACAAAGCTTCCAAAGAAGCAGTCCAGGGCAGCGGAGTTGTTTACTACGTCAGTGCAGCAGGTTCCGGTCGGGCTGATGGTAAGTCTGCCGCTACGCCGAAGAAGGAACTGCAAGCGGTTCTTAATCTCATTCGCGACAACGGAGAGAACGGAGCAGTCGTACGTATCGCCGAGGGAAACTACCTCGGATACATGAACTCCGGATATATCGAGATCTATAACTTCATCACCCTCGAGGGCGGATGGAACAGCGATTTCACGGAGCGCAACCCCATAAAGTATATCACCAAGATTGAGCCGACGCAGGACCAGCTCGGTTCCAACGGTTCGAAAGGTGTGATCCATACCAACCGCGTCCTGGACGACGTGATGGCGAAAAAGCCCAAAGGCACCCTCGTCATCGACGGTATATGTGTCAACCTCGGCTACGAGAACCACTACATGCCTGCTGACCCCTCCGACCCGCGTTTCGGATGTCCGTCCAAGGCGTTTGAGACCGGACGTATGGTGGACGCTATCCCGCCTCAGGTGGAGCACCAGATCTTCCATTCCGACGGATGGATCGCCGGCAATGTGATCATCCGCAACTGTGTCTTCGCTAACGGTGTCTATTTCGCCCTGCAGTTCGGCAGCCGCTGCGGTGAAGTGGAGATTGCCAATAACGTCTTCATCTCCAACCGTTACGGAGCCTGCCGCATCACCGCCGGAGACAAGAACGGCGAGGCGTCGCATGTCTCCTTCCATCACAACACCGTGGCTTTCTCCTGGTGCCGCGACAAGGAGATGGTGGATATGGGCTACGGATACGAGTGCATGACCCAGATCAACTGCGATATCCATCATAATATCTTTGCCTGCAATAACTACGCTGCCATCGCGCGCACCCATGTGCTCAGCGGACCCGACAAAGTGATCGAGGCAAAACGCGTGACCAATATCTACGACAATGCCTTCTTTATGAACGCAGCGGATCTGCAACTGCCTCCTACCGGCGGCGGCAAGTGGACCAATGTCAAGGTGGCGCAGTTCGAGGATATTGATGAGCACGTGATCCCGAAGGTGGATGGCAATTTCGAACTCAAAGAGGGTGACTCGTTCATCTCCGCGCTGGACCAGGACTACCTCAAAGCCTTCGCGAACCTTAAAGTGGTCAGCAGCAGTTCGTTCGACCGCAACTCCGCGGCGAACCAGTTCCGAAATGCCATGGGAATGAATATGCAAGGCTCGGAGACCATCCGCGTCTCTATGTACGGAAACCGCTATAACTTCGACAAAGCCCTCAAACTTTTCGGCGCGAAGAGCGGTTACGGCGCGCAGAAACTCTAAAATCAACTCAAAAGCGGGTGATTACCGGGTGATTACTGGGTGATTACCGGGTGATTATCATGTTGTTCCTATGAGGAAAACCCGACGAAAACTGACTGACAAACTAAAGATTATATAAACCAATGAAAAAGATTCTTATTTTTTCCGTGGCTGTAGCGGCAATGTTGTTTACCGCCTGCGAACCCAAGCAGCCCGAAGAACCCGCCATCACCTTGCAGGGCATCAAACTCGCACCGAGTTCCGTCACGCTGGAGGAGGGCGAGAGCGTCAAGCTCCACGTCAAATACACCCCCGACTCCGCCAAAGCCACTGCGCCGAAAGTGTTATGGTATAGCGACAAGCAGCGTGTCGCTTCTGTCGATGAGGAAGGATTAGTAACCGCAGATAGACCGGGTACGGCTGTTATCACCGCCACCTGCGGCAAATTCGAAGCCAAATGTACGGTAAATGTGTCCAAGAAAGACCTGCCCGGGCCGGATCCGTCGGTGTCGTTCTCTGTTTCGCCGAAGAATATAGAGGCTCCGGCAGAAGGCGGCACTTACGAGATAGTGGTCAAGAGCAATGCC
>OCTW011594837.1_pt1 | contig 24866 bp, 20 predicted proteins | sample 1539671 | NCBI WGS metagenome assembly OCTW01 (sample SAMN02144230, study PRJEB22623) | gut metagenome | biome: sheep rumen | host: Ovis aries | place: New Zealand | reverse complement strand
AATGAAATCGGCATTTTTGAAATGCAATCTGGTGGTCTAGTCGAAGTGCTCAATCCAAGTCAGGTCTTCTTAGAAGAACGTTTGGATGGTGCGACTGGTTCAGCTATCGTGGTAACCATGGAAGGCAGTCGTCCAATTTTGGCGGAAGTTCAAGCTTTGGTGACACCGACTGTTTTTGGAAATGCCAAACGTACGACAACGGGACTTGATTTTAACCGTGTTAGTCTTATTATGGCGGTTCTTGAAAAACGTTGTGGGCTTCTTTTGCAGAACCAAGATGCTTATCTTAAGTCAGCTGGTGGTGTTAAGCTTGATGAACCAGCGATTGATTTGGCTGTTGCGGTGGCTATTGCCTCAAGTTACAAAGAAAAGCCAACTAATCCTCAAGAAGCGTTTATCGGTGAAATTGGCTTGACTGGTGAAATTCGTCGTGTGACACGTATTGAACAACGTATCAACGAAGCGGCAAAACTTGGCTTTACCAAAGTTTACGCACCAAAGAATTCTCTATCAGGTATTGATATTCCAGATAATATTCAAGTCATTGGTGTGACAACTGTTGGTGAAGTACTCAAAAAAGTATTTGGCTAATGAAGAAAAACTGAGATGTAAGTCTCAGTTTTTTTGTATTGTGGAGTAGAAGTCTTTTTAGGCGACAAGCAAAACTAAAAATGATAAGATGAGAAAAACGCTATCATGAGCGACTCTTAAGGAGAAATTTGAATGTCTTATTTTGAAAAATTTTTAAAAACAAATCAAGCATATGCAGACTTACATGGAACGGCGCATTTGCCTCAGAAACCTAAAACGCATGTTGCTATTGTTACTTGTATGGATTCACGTCTGCATGTGGCGCATGCGCTGGGTTTGGCGCTTGGTGATGCTCATATTTTGCGGAACGCAGGCGGGCGCGTGACAGATGATACCATTCGTTCATTGGTGATTTCAGAGCAGCAACTTGGTACACGCGAGATTGTTGTTTTGCACCATACGGATTGTGGCATGCAGGGACTTAGTAATGAAGGCTTTGCAGAGCAGTTAGCGCGTGATCTAGGAGTAGAGGTGCATGGAAAAGACTTTTTGCCCTTTTCTGATGTTGAAGAAAGCGTTCGAGAGGATATTACAAAATTGCGTAATTCTCCTTTGATTCCTGATGATATTGTGATTTCTGGTGCTGTTTATGATGTGGATACTGGTCGCATTACAGAGGTTAGCATGTAATTTTGGATTTAGAGAAAAGAGGAAATGATGAGATATATCAAATTTGGTGAACGCCAGACAGAAATTTCAGAGGTTGTTTTGGGATTAATGCGTATTTCAGAAATGACAGTTGATCAAGTTGAAGCATTAATTGAATCAGCTTTAGCAGTTGGAATTAATGCCTTTGATATTGCAGATTGTTACGGGCATGGGGAATGTGAACGTATTCTTGGAGAAGTTTTGAAACGACGCCCAGATTTGCGTGAAAAAATGTGGATTCAATCAAAATGTGGCATTCGAATGGAGGAGTTTACGTACTTTGATTTTTCAAAAGAACATATCCTTAAAGCTGTAGATGGCATTTTGGAGCGTCTTAATATTGATTACATTGATTCACTATTGCTTCATCGTCCAGATGCTCTGATGGAACCTGAAGAAATAGCAGAGGCTTTTAATCTGTTAAAGGCACAAGGCAAGGTTATCGATTTTGGAGTATCGAATCAGAATCCGATGATGATGGAATTGATTAAAAAGGATGTTAAGCAACCTTTGGTAGCTAATCAATTGCAATTGAGCGCAGCTTTTAGCCCAGGTTTTAATGCTGGTTTTCATGTTAATATGAATCAAGAAGCAGGTATTGTTCGTGATAGTAGTATTTTTGAATATTGTCGCTTAAACGATGTAGTTATTCAAGCCTGGTCAGTGCTTCAGTTCGATTATTTTGGTGGTGTTTTCTTGGGTTCTGAAAAATACCCAGAATTGAATCGCGTTTTGGAACGTTTGGCAGAAAAATATCAAGTGACACCATCAGCGATTGCTATTGCTTGGGTCTTGCGTTATCCTGCTCAAATGCAAGCTGTTATCGGAACCACTAAGGCAGTACGAGTGGCAGAGGCAGCTAAGGCTACAGAGTTTGTATTGACACGAAAAGAGTGGTATGAGATTTACTTGGCTGCAGGAAATGATTTGCCATAGTAACTAAACTTGTGGATAATTTTTGATCTGAATTGCTTAAAAGGGTTGTAGGTAGAGAAATAAGGGGAAAGGTTATGCGAAGATTTGAAATCAAACAAAAGTTATGGTCACTAGCTGGAAAGTTTGATATTTTTGATGAAGATAAGCAGCTAGCCTATCATGTTCAAGGGTCCTTGTTAAAATTATTTAAAGAATTTACGATTTCTGATAGTCAAGGCAAAACCGTCAGTCATATCAAACAAGGTTTCAGTTTTCCTTTCCAGCGTTTTACGGTGACTTTTGCAGATGGTAAGGAAATCACGATTCAAAGACGTTTTTCGTTATTAAAAGCTAAATATGATATCTCTGATTTTGGACTAGAGGTGTCAGGTGATATCTGGAATATGAATTTTAGCTTGCTTAATCAAGGACGCGAAGTGGCTAATATTCGCCAACAATGGTTTAGATTTCCTTCAACCTATCAAGTAGAAATTTACGACGATTCCCTTTCAGATTTGGTCATTTCTTTAGTGATTGCTATTGATTATGTGAAGGAAAAAGAATCGAGTGCAGGCAGCGCAGCATCAAGTTAAAACCCGATTGATCAAAATCTCAAATATAAGAAGGAATTCAGCTGTTTTTCAGCTGAATTTTTTGTTCCAATACTCAAGATTGTGCTATAATAGAAACGATTGAAATTTAACAGGAGACGAAAATGCCTAAGAAAATTCGCGTGCGTTATGCACCAAGTCCAACAGGACTTTTACACATCGGAAATGCGCGTACAGCGCTCTTTAATTATCTTTACGCTCGTCACCATGGTGGTGATTTTGTAATCCGTATCGAAGATACTGACCGTAAACGTCATGTCGAAGACGGTGAACGTTCACAATTGGAAAACCTGAAATGGTTGGGAATGGATTGGGACGAAAGCCCACAAACTCACGAAAAATATCGCCAATCAGAACGTTTGGACATCTACCAAAAATACATTGACCAATTGTTGGCTGAAGGTAAAGCTTATAAATCATACGTTACTGAAGAAGAACTAGCTGCAGAACGTGAACGCCAAGAAGCTGCTGGTGAAACACCTCGTTACATCAACGAATTCCTTGGTATGTCTGAAGAAGAAAAAGCTGCTTATATTGCAGAACGTGAAGCAAAAGGAATCATCCCTACTGTACGTTTGGCTGTTAACGAATCAGGTATCTACAAATGGCATGATATCGTTAAAGGCGACATCGAATTTGAAGGTGGAAACGTCGGTGGTGACTGGGTTATCCAGAAAAAAGATGGTTACCCAACATACAACTTTGCCGTTGTTATCGATGACCACTTGATGGAAATCTCTCACGTTATCCGTGGTGATGACCACATCGCAAACACACCAAAACAATTGATGGTTTACGAAGCACTTGGTTGGGAAGCACCAGAATTCGGTCACATGACATTGATTATCAACTCTGAAACTGGTAAAAAATTGTCAAAACGTGACACAAACACTCTTCAATTCATCGAAGACTACCGTAAAAAAGGTTACATGCCAGAAGCAGTATTCAACTTTATCGCTCTTCTTGGTTGGAACCCTGGTGGTGAAGATGAAATCTTCTCACGTGAAGAATTGATCAAACTCTTTGATGAACACCGTTTGAGTAAATCTCCAGCTGCATTTGACCAAAAGAAAATGGACTGGATGAGCAACGAATACATCAAGAATGCAGATTTCGATACAGTCTTTGCAATGGCTAAACCATTCTTGGAAGAAGCTGGTCGTTTGACTGACAAAGCTGAAAAATTGGTTGAACTTTACAAACCACAAATGAAATCTGTTGATGAAATCCTTCCATTGACTGACTTGTTCTTTGAAGATTTCCCAGAATTGACAGAAGCTGAAAAAGAATTCATGGCTGGTGAAACAGTTCCAACAGTTCTTGAAGCTTTCAAAGCTAAATTGGAAGCAATGAGTGACGAAGATTTCAAATCAGAAAACATCTTCCCACAAATCAAAGCTGTTCAAAAAGAAACTGGTATTAAAGGTAAAAACCTATTCATGCCAATCCGTATCGCCGTTTCAGGTGAAATGCACGGTCCAGAACTTCCAGATACTATCTACCTTCTTGGTCGTGAAAAATCAATCGAACACATCGAAAACATGCTTAACAACTTGAAATAATATCAATAAAAGTCTGAGATGAATGTCTCAGGCTTTTTATATTTTCCTTTAGACGGTATGTCAGAAAAAGACGCTGTTATTTTAGAGTAAATCAAGCAAATGTATTAAGTTGTATTTTTATCTAAAATTATGAATTTTTAGAAAGATTTTAATTGCTTGTGAAAAACGTTTTCTTTGCAGTTACCTATTCTAAAGTCATTTACTTCTTGTTATAATAAGCTTTAAAATTTTGTTATTTATAAGTTAAGAGGAGTTACATGAAAAAAGACTATTCTATCTTTTTCGTCCCAGGAATTATTCTTGTGGGCGCTGTTATGCGTATCCCATTTACGACAATTCCGACTGTCCTTAGCTATGTTGCGGATGGTTTAGGAGTTTCAGTCAATTCTTTGGGTGTTTTGACAAGTATTCCGTTGATTATGTTTGCCTTTTGTTCATCTTTGGCACCACGTTTAGCGGATAAGTTTGGACTTGAAAAATTATTCACCATGGTTCTGATTGCCATGTTTATCGGTTCAAGCATGCGCGTGCTTAACCTTCCAAGTCTTTACATCGGAACAATGATTATCGGTATCAGCATTGCCATGATGAACGTTTTGTTCCCAAGTATCATTTTGGCAAACCAACCATTCCGTATCGGATTGTTGACAACGATTTATACAACAGCTATGGGGCTTTCATCATCAATTGCCGCTTCAGTTGCTGTTCCGATTGTTAAAGCAACATCTTGGAAAGGTCTGATTCTGATTCTTAGCTTCTTGATTTTGGTAGCTTTGGCAGTTTGGTTCCCAAATACTTTCCACAATCACATGACAGAGCAAGATGAAGAAAAACGTTCATCATCACTTTGGAAAAATAAATCCGCTATCGCGCTTCTTGTCTTTGGTGGTTTGCAATCTCTTCTTTTCTACACAGGAATGACATGGTTGCCAACAATGGCTAGCCAAGCTGGTCTTTCAAGCGAAGCAGCAGGTATCTTAGCTTCAATTTATTCATTGATTAGCTTGCCGTTTTCATTGACAATCCCAACTTTGACAACAAATCTTTCAAGTAAAAACCGTAAAACTATGCTTGCGATTGTGTCAGCTTGTGCCATTGTAGGTACAGGAATGCTTCTCTTCCAAACAAGCAGCTTTGCTTATTGGTTGACAGTTAATATTTTAATCGGTATTGCTGTTAGTGCTTTGTTCCCATACTTGCTTGTGACATTCTCAATGAAATCACACACACCAAGTCAAACAGCACAATTGTCTGGTATGGTGCAATCAGGTGGTTACTTCCTAGCAGCCTTTGGACCAACACTTTTTGGTTTTAGTTTTAACCTCTTTGGTTCATGGACAGTAGCGGCACTTTGCTTGTTCATCTGTACAATTGTGATGACAGCAGCTTTGTTCTACACAGAACGCTTTGAAAAAATTCAATAATAGATGAAAAACATTAGTTCCCTAGCTTTTGCTGGGGAGTTTTTTTGCATAAAATTGTTCTAATTTTTGAATATAACGAGTTATAATGTTTTTTTATAACAAAATGTGATAGCTACAAATGTTGATATATCAATGATTTTAGAATTTTAAAACAAAAAAATAGAATTTTCTGATATTTTTTGTTTATTTCAGAAGAAGCAAGTGATATAATATCAGTCATAATCTCACATTGAATTGTGTGAAAAATTTAAATATTCCAAAAAGGGGTACGTTATGAATAAAAGAGGAAAATGGATTTTAAGTGCTGGTGTTGTGCTACTATCTGCATCAGTGCTTGCAGCTTGTGGTAATGGTAAATCTTCAAGCTCTGCAACGTCAACTTACAACTATGTCTACAATTCTGAACCAGTTTCACTTGATTATATTAAGATGAACCAATCTGGTACAAGTAACATTACAGCAAATCTTATTGATGGTTTGATGGAAAATGACCAGTATGGCGACTTGATTCCGTCACTTGCAAAAGATTGGAAAGTGTCAGCTGATGGTTTGACTTACACTTATACAATTCGTGATGATGCCAAATGGTATACTGCTGATGGTGAAGAATATGCGGATGTAACAGCGGAAGATTTTGTTACAGGTCTCAAACACGCTGCAGATGTTGAATCAGAAGCTCTTTATATTGTGCAAGATTCAATTAAAGGTTTGCAGGATTATATCGATGGCAAGACAAAAGACTTCTCAACAGTTGGTGTTAAAGCAGTTGATGACCATACTGTCCAATATACGCTGAATGCCCCTGAATCATATTGGAATTCTAAATTAACTTACGGTATTATGTGTCCAGTAAATGCGGACTTCTTAAAATCAAAAGGTAATGATTTTGGTAAACAAACTGACCCAGAATCATTGCTTTATAACGGTCCATACTTACTAAAATCAATTACAGCCAAATCTTCAATGGAATTTGAAAAGAACCCGAATTATTGGGATGCTGACAACGTCCATATCGATGATGTTAAGTTGACTTATTTTGACGGTTCAGACCAAGATTCACTCTTTAATAATTTTGATGAAGGTTCATATACAAGTGCAGCCTTGTATCCATCATCTCCAAGCTATAAAACAGCAGAAAAGAAATATAGTGATAATATTATTTATGCTCAACAAGATGCTTCAACATTTATGATTTACTTCAATTTAAATCGTACTTTGCATAATTTATCAGATAAAACAGATGCGCAATTATCTGATTCTAATAAAGCTATGAACAATAAAGACTTCCGTCAAGCAGTGACATTTGCATTTGACCGTGGTTCATGGAATGCTCAAACTGCAGGTGAAGAAGCCAAAAATAAAGCATTGCGCAATAGCTTGGTACCACCAGCATTTGTTCAAGTTGATGGTAAAGAATTTGGTGATGTTGTTAAAAGTGACCTAGCATCTTATGGTGATGAGTGGAAAGATGTCGACCTTACAGATGCTCAAGATGGTTTGTATAACCCAGATAAAGCAAAAGCAGAATTTGCTAAAGCCAAATCAGCTCTTGAATCAGAAGGCGTCAGCTTCCCAATCCAACTTGATTTCCCAGTTGCTCAAACTGACAACGATTCTGTACAACGTGCACAATCATTAAAACAGTCAGTTGAATCTAATCTCGGTAAAGAAAATGTAGTGATTAACCTTAAACAAGTCACAGAAGATGAGTACTTATCAGCAACTTATCAAGCAGAAAGTCCTGAGCAAAATGATTATGACCTAGGCTTCTCAGGCTGGTCACCAGACTATTCTGATCCATCTTCATATCTTGATATCTTTGGTACAGGTAAGACAGCGGCAATGACATATCGTCTTGGTATTTCTTCAGATAATGACGCCTTGATTAAATCTACTGGTCTTGATCAATATCAAAGCTTGCTTGATGAAGCAAATGCTCTTAAAGATTCAGATCAGGTTGATCAGCGTTATGAAACATACGCAAAAGCTCAAGCATGGTTGACAGACAGTGCATTAGCTATTCCAACAGTTACTAATGGTGCTCGTCCACAAGTGACAAGAGTAAAACCATTTTCAAGAGCTTGGTCATATGTTGGTATTAAAGGTGGAACTTATCAATATAAATATCTAAAACTCCAAGATAAACCTGTAACAGCTAAAGAATATGAAAAAGCTCGTAATAAATGGCTTAATGATAAAGAAAAAGCCAATGAAAAGGCTGCAAAAGAATTAGCTAAACACGTAGAAAAATAATGAATGTTCCAAAAGGACTTTCTCTTTGGAGAGAGTTCTTTTGAACTTTTGAGGAAAAGTATGAAAAAATATGTTTTTAATCGAATATTAAGATCCTTAGTTTCTATATTCTTGGTGACAACATTATCATATGCGATTGTGTTTTCGCTTGTTCCACGAAAACTAATTTTCAAGCAAGACCCTAATTACACCAAAATCGCTGTCACACATGATAAAAAAGTTGACTATGAGAACACTGTTTATGAGCGCATGGGTTATATCGACTACCTTAATACTAAAGAACTTGTAAATGGTAGCAAAAAAATCGACAAATCGGTGACTGACAAGGGAACAGTAGCTGATAAGCAATTGTATCAAAACTATCTTGATTCTATTTCTGGCAAATGGAAGTTAGAAAAATTTGATTCTGGAAAATATTTTGCAACACGTGAAATTCCAATTTATGAACGTCTTTGGAAATTTTATTCTAATTTGATTGTGATTGATCATCCGTGGAAAATTAATGATCCAGAAAATCCAAAATTAGAGCGCTATATCCGTTTTGAAAATGATCCCGCCGTTGGACCAGCGCTTGTTGGATCAGGGACACAGCATAAATATCTCATTTATTTTAATAGCAAGTTCCCATTTATTCATCAAAATATTATTACTTTCAATTTAGGTATTTCATATCCAAGCTTTGCTAATATTCCTGTATTACAGGTTATCACTCAGGGCCAAGGGAAAACTTTAGCACAAGAAGTGACATTCCCAACAGGAGTAACTAAAGTATCATCAGTCGATATTTATACGCGTTCATATAAATCACCAAGTAAGGCTGATGCTCGTGATATTGCAAATTATGGTAAGGGAGATGCCTACACTGCCACTCAAAATAATTACACCGAACCTTCAATGATTTCAAATTCATTGAAAGCAGGTATTGTCGGAATTTTAATTGCCTATGCTCTTGGTTTGCCAATTGGTCTTTTAATGGCACGTTATAAAGATGGTATCTTTGACCGCTTTTCAACAGCAACTGTCACTTTCATGCTGGCTATGCCAAGTATTGCTACTATTTACGTGATTCGTTTTATTGGTGCTAATGTGTTTGGCCTACCAGATACATTTCCATTATTAGGTGCTGGAGATATACGTTCTTACGTAATGCCTGCTATCATTTTGGGAATTTTGAGTACACCAGGTATTGTAGTTTGGTTCCGTCGCTATTTGGTGGATTTGCAAGGTAGTGATTTTGTTCGATTTGCGCGTGCAAAAGGTTTGTCTGAAACAGAAATCTGTCAAGATCATTTGTTTAAACATGCTATGGTTCCAATTGTGAATGGCATTCCTGGAGCAATCGTGGGAACTATTGCTGGGGCAACTCTGACTGAGAAAATTTTTGCTTTTCCAGGTATGGGGAAAATGTTGATTGATGCTATTGCTTCTGCTAATAATACAATGGTTATCGGCTTAGTATTTATTTTTGCGGTCTTAGCAATTTTTGCACTTCTTGTAGGAGATATTTTGATGACTGTTCTTGACCCACGTATAAAACTATCATCAAAAGGAGGTAAGTGATGACTAATATAGACAAAAGTAAATTTGAATTTGTTGAGTTAGATAGTAGTGCCTCTGAAGTTATTGATACACCGACTTATTCATATTGGAAATCAGTTTTTAGACAATTCTTTTCTAAAAAGTCGACAATAGCAATGCTTATTTTGCTAATTGCTATTCTTCTGATGAGTTTTATCTATCCAATGTTTTCAAATTTTGATTTCAATGATGTCAGTGATATTAACGATTTTTCAAAACGCTATGTTTGGCCAAATAGTCAGTATTGGTTTGGTACGGATAAGAATGGTCAGTCGCTGTTTGATGGTGTTTGGTACGGTGCTAGAAATTCTATATTGATTTCGGTTATTGCTACTATTATTAATATGGTTATTGGGCTTGTAGTAGGACTACTTTGGGGGATTTCTAAAGCAGTCGATAAAATCATGATTGAAATTTATAACGTTATTTCAAATCTTCCATTTATCTTAATCGTTATGATTTTAACGTATTCTCTAGGTTCAGGATTTTGGAATTTGATTTTGGCATTTTGTATTACAGGTTGGGTTGGTATTGCTTACTCTATTCGTGTTCAAGTGATGCGTTATCGTGATTTGGAATACAATCTTGCTAGTCGTACTTTAGGAACACCAACTATAAAAATTGCGACCAAAAACCTTTTACCCCAATTAGTCTCTGTTATTGTTACTATGGTTTCTCAGATGTTGCCATCATACATTTCATATGAAGCCTTCTTATCTGCTTTTGGTATTGGACTTCCAGTCACTGAACCAAGTCTAGGCCGTTTGATTTCAAATTATTCTTCTAATTTGACAACAAATGCTTATCTTTTCTGGATTCCATTAGCAACGCTCATTTTAGTATCGCTTCCTCTCTATATTGTTGGGCAAAATCTTGCTGATGCTAGCGATCCACGTACGCATAGATAGGAGTAAGTATGACTGATAAAAATAAAGTTTTAAGTGTTCGAGATATGGTTGTTGAATTTGAAGTTCGAGATCGTATTTTAACAGCTATTCGTAATATTTCAATTGATCTTTATGAAGGTGAAGTTCTTGCTGTTGTAGGTGAGTCTGGTAGTGGAAAATCAGTCCTAACGAAAACATTCACAGGAATGTTGGAATCAAATGGACGTATCGCTAAGGGCTCTATTAATTATCGCGGTCAAGATTTAACAAAAATTAAGTCAAATTCAGAATGGGGAAAAATTCGTGGTGGTAAGATTGCGACAATTTTCCAAGATCCAATGACGAGTCTTGATCCAATTCAAACGATTGGTAGCCAAATTACAGAAGCTATTATCAAACATCAAGGAGCAAGTAAGAGTGAAGCTAAGGAACTAGCAATTGATTATATGAAAAAAGTAGGCATTCCTGAAGCAAAGAAACGTTTTAATGAATATCCATTTCAGTATTCAGGTGGGATGCGTCAACGTATTGTCATTGCGATTGCTTTGGCTTGTAAGCCAGATATCTTGATTTGTGACGAGCCTACGACTGCCCTTGATGTAACAATTCAGGCTCAAATTATTAATCTTTTAAAGGAGTTGCAAAGAGAATATAATTTCACAACTATTTTTATCACACACGATTTAGGTGTGGTTGCAAGTATTGCTGATAAGGTAGCTGTCATGTATGCGGGTGATATTGTTGAGTATGGAACAGTTGAAGAGATTTTTTATGATCCTAAACATCCTTATACTTGGAGTTTATTATCAAGCCTTCCTCAATTGGCTGATGACAATGGTGTTCTCTTTTCGATTCCAGGGACACCGCCTTCATTGTATACACCTATTAAAGGTGACGCTTTTGCTCCTCGTTCTCGCTATGCAATGAAAATTGATTTTGAAGAGGATGTTCCTAAATTTCCTGTAACCGAAACTCACTGGGCAAAAACATGGTTACTTCATCCAGATGCACCGAAGGTTGAAAAACCAGAGGTCATTCAAAATCTACATCAAAAGATTTCTCGAAAAATGATTAACTTGGAGGAAGGAAATGACTGAAAAATTAGTTGAAGTAAAAAATTTGGAAATTTCCTTTGGTGAAGGAAAAAAGAAATTTGTTGCGGTTAAAAATGCAAATTTTTTCATCAATAAAGGTGAGACTTTCTCATTAGTTGGTGAATCAGGTTCGGGGAAAACAACCATCGGTCGTGCTATCATCGGATTGAATGAGACAAGTAATGGCGACATTTTATATGCTGGTAAACGTATTAACGGTAAGAAAACATCTGCTGAACATAATGATTTGATTTCCAAAATTCAAATGATTTTCCAAGATCCAGCAGCTAGTTTAAATGAGCGAGCAACCGTTGATTATATTATTTCGGAGGGCTTATATAATTTTCATCATTTTGAAGATGATGCTGATCGAAAACGTAAAGTAGCAGAGATGATGACTGAGGTAGGATTATTGCCAGAGCATTTGACACGTTATCCACATGAATTTTCAGGGGGACAACGTCAGCGTATTGGAATTGCGCGTGCTTTGGTCATGGATCCTGAATTTATCATTGCAGATGAACCAATCTCAGCTTTAGATGTCTCAGTGCGTGCTCAAGTATTAAATCTTTTGAAACGCATCCAGAGGGAAAAAGGCTTAACCTATCTCTTTATCGCACATGATTTGTCTGTAGTTCGTTTTATTTCAGATCGTATTGCGGTTATCCATAAAGGTGTTATTGTTGAAGTAGCGGAGACAGAAGAGCTATTTAATAATCCAATCCATCCTTATACACGTTCATTACTTTCAGCGGTTCCAATTCCAGATCCTATTCTTGAACGTCAAAAAGAATTAATTGTGTATGATCCAAGTCAACACGATTACTCAACAGATAAACCTGAGATGGTGGAAATTCGCCCAAATCATTTTGTCTGGGCAAATAAAGTTGAACTATCTGACTACCAAAAACGACTAAATAAATAATAAACCTATTTATAGGTTTATTATTTTGCATAAAATCGCTGAATATTTGTATATATACTGTATATTTGTTATAAAATCATAAAAAATTAAGCTTTTTTGAAAAAATATTCAAAAAAGTGTTGACAGGATTGTTTTTGGTATGTATAATTATACACATAAAGTTGATAAAAACACAAAATAAGAAAAGAGAGTAGTCCTATGTCAAAAGAAAAAGTTATCCTTGCGTACTCTGGTGGTCTTGATACTTCAGTTGCCATTACTTGGCTTATGAAAGATTATGATGTCGTTGCCGTTTGTATGGACGTCGGCGAAGGTAAAGACCTTGATTTTATTCATGATAAAGCACTTAAAGTTGGTGCGGTTGAATCTTACGTTCTTGATGTTAAAGATGAATTTGCTGAAGAATATGTGCTTCCAGCACTTCAAGCTCACGCTTACTACGAACAAAAATACCCATTGGTATCAGCGCTTAGCCGTCCAGTCATTTCTAAGAAATTGGTAGAAATTGCTCATAAAACAGGTGCGACAACAATCGCTCACGGTTGTACTGGTAAAGGGAATGACCAAGTTCGTTTTGAAGTGGCAATTGCTGCGCTTGACCCAGAATTGAAAGTTATCGCTCCAGTTCGTGAATGGAAATGGTCTCGTGAAGAAGAAATCGAATACGCTAAAGCAAATGGTGTGCCAGTTCCAGCTGACCTAGATAACCCATACTCAGTTGACCAAAACCTTTGGGGTCGTGCAAATGAATGTGGTGTTCTTGAAAATCCATGGAACCAAGCTCCAGAAGATGCCTTTGGTATCACAAATTCTCCAGAAGAAGCTCCTGATACACCAGAATTCATCGATATCGAATTCAAGGAAGGTAAACCAGTTGCTCTTAACGGCAAAGAAATGAAATTGGCTGACCTTATCCAAGAAGTCAATGCTATCGCAGGTAAACATGGTGTCGGACGTATTGACCACGTTGAAAACCGTTTGGTTGGTATCAAATCACGTGAAATTTACGAATGCCCAGGTGCTATCACACTTTTGACAGCTCACAAAGAAATCGAAGACATCACATTGGTTCGTGAAGTATCTCACTTCAAACCAATTCTTGAAAATGAATTGTCAAACCTTATTTACAATGCTTTGTGGTTCAGCCCAGCAACAAAAGCAATTATTGCTTATATTAAAGAAACACAAAAAGTGGTTAATGGTACTGCAAAAGTTAAATTGTACAAAGGTTCAGCAAAAGTTGTTGCTCGTAAATCACCAAATTCACTTTACGATGAAAACTTGGCAACATACACATCAGCTGATAGCTTCGACCAAGATGCAGCTGTAGGCTTCATCAAACTTTGGGGACTACCAACTCAAGTTAACTCACAAGTTAACAACAAATAAATCATCTGCTTAAGCAGTCGATTATGAAAAAGAAAAGAAAAACATGGGCGTGAATCAGTCACAGCCAAATAAACAATAAAGGTATAAAAAGAAAAGAAAATTTCAGATAAAAGGGGACAGGGAGCCCCATCTGAGACTCTTTTCTTATAACTTACCAAACCCTCGTTAATGTCAACAGAGAGTGGCATCGAGCTTAAATAATGATATCCTGTGAGAATCATTTAAGACATTCGCCCCGTGAGGCAACACATTATAAGTCCTAGGTCGCTCCTTGGACTTATTTAGTATAGTCGCTTCGCGTGCTTTAAAAGCAAGTGAACCAGCTATACTCATGACTAGATAAGAAAAGAGAAAGGCTTTGAACGCCACTTTGGATGGTAGTTCATTGTATCATTGCTATGACAACAGAAAATCATAAATTATGGGGCGGGCGTTTTGAAGCTGGTCTTGAAAAGTGGGTTGAAGAATTTGGAGCATCGATTTCTTTTGACCAAAAAATGGCAGAGTTTGATTTGAAAGGCTCAATTGCTCACGTGACAATGCTTGGTGAAACAGGGATTATCGCAAAAGAAGAAGCCAATCAAATCAAAGCAGGTCTTGAAGAATTGCTTGAAGAATACAAGGCAGGAAAAATTGAATTTGATGTGTCAAATGAAGACATTCACATGAATATGGAAAGTCTTTTGACAGCAAAAATTGGTCCTGTAGCTGGTAAATTACACACAGCTCGTTCACGTAATGACCAAGTGGCAACTGATATGCACTTGTACTTAAAGGCTAAGCTTGATGAAGTGATTGAAAAGCTTACGAACTTGCGTAAAACTTTGGTTCATTTAGCTGATGAACATGTCTACACTATCATGCCAGGTTATACGCATTTACAACATGCTCAACCTATTTCATTTGGACATCATTTGATGGCATACTACAACATGTTTACACGTGATAGTGAACGTTTTGAATTTAACATCAAGCATGCTGACATGTCACCACTTGGCGCAGCTGCTCTTGCTGGAACAACTTTCCCAATTGATCGTGAGATGACAGCAGAGCTCATGGGCTTTGCTAAACCATACAGCAACTCACTTGATGCGGTGTCTGACCGTGATTTTATTCTAGAATTTTTGTCAAACAGTTCTATTTTGATGATGCACATGAGCCGTATCTGTGAAGAAATCATCAGCTGGTGCTCAAATGAATTTAAGTTTGTGACACTTTCTGATACCTTCTCAACAGGATCATCAATCATGCCACAGAAGAAAAATCCAGATATGGCTGAGTTGATTCGTGGAAAATCTGGTCGTGTTTACGGTAACTTATTTGGCCTTTTGACAGTCATGAAATCTTTACCTTTGGCTTACAATAAAGATTTACAAGAAGATAAAGAAGGCATGTTTGATACAGTTGAAACAATTACAGTAGCTATCGATATTTTGGCTGGCATGCTTAAAACAATGACCGTCAACAAAGAGCACATGGCTGAATCCACTGAAAAAGACTTCTCAAATGCAACTGAGTTGGCTGACTATCTTGCAAGCAAAGGTCTTCCGTTCCGTCAAGCACATGAAATTGTTGGTAAATTGGTTCTAGAATGCACTAAAGCAGGTTATTATTTGCAAGATGTGCCGTTTGAACGCTATCAAGAAATTTCAGATTTGATTGAAGAAGATATCTATGAAACATTGAAATCTCATACAGCTGTTGAACGTCGTCATTCACTAGGTGGTACAGGTTTTGACCAAGTGAAATGGCAAATTAAATTAGCCAATGAAGACTTGCAAAATCTAGATTAATAGACATTTAGGCTTTCCAAGATTTTTAAGCGTATTTTCCAATAAAAATATTTTAAAGATAATAAGCCCAAACTCTTTAGAGGTTAGGGCTTTTTTGAATTTTATGGTATAATAAAAATAATTTAGAATGGAGTCGTACGTTGAAGAAAACCTATCGTGTCAAAAGTGACAAAGATTTTCAGGCGATTTTTAGCAAAGGAACAAGTGTTGCTAACCGAAAATTTGTCCTTTATCATTTAGAAAAAAATCAGAGCCACTATCGAGTAGGGCTTTCTGTGAGCAAAAAACTTGGTAACGCAGTTACTCGTAATAGTATTAAACGAAAAATTCGTCACGTTATCATGGAATTGTCACCAAACTTGATTAATCAGGACTTTGTCATCATTGCGCGTAAAGGTGTCGAGGAACTTGATTACCATGAAGTGAAAAAAAATCTATTGCACGTTTTAAAACTTGCTAATTTATATCAGGAAGGTCTCAATAGTGAAAAGAAAGATTAAATTATTAGGATTAAGTAGTCTTACTTTAGGTCTTTTGGCTGCTTGTGGGCGCAGCGAAGTAACCGCTTCCTCAACAAATGGTTGGGAACAAATTGTTTACTTCTTTGCCAAAGCTATTCAATGGCTTTCAATTAATGGTCGTATTGGTGTGGGGATTATTCTCTTTACAATCATCATTCGAGCAATCTTGATGCCATTGTTTAATATGCAAATCAAATCTAGTCAAAAAATGCAAGATTTGCAGCCAGAACTTAAAAAATTACAAGAAAAATATCCTGGTCGTGATACTGACAGCCGCATGAAGTTGACTGAGGAAAGTCAAGCTCTTTATAAAGAATATGGTGTTAATCCATATGCGACAATGCTTCCATTAGTGATTCAATTGCCAATTTTGATGGCTTTGTACCAAGCATTGACTCGTGTTGCTTTCCTAAAAACTGGAACTTTCTTGTGGATTGAATTGTCACAACCAGACCCATACTATATCTTGCCTGTCTTGGCTGCTTTCTTTACTTTCCTTTCAACTTGGTTGAGTAATAAAGCTGCGCGTGAGAAAAACATGGCAATGACGATGATGACTTACGTGATGCCAATCATGATTTTCTTCTTTGGTTTCCGTTTGGCATCAGGGGTTGTACTATATTGGGCAGTATCAAATGCTTTCCAAGTTTTCCAAATTCTTCTATTGAACAATCCGTTTAAAATTATTGCTAAGCGTAAAGCAGAAGAAGAAGCTGAAAAAGAACGTGCCGCTAAAATTCGTCGTGCTAAGAAGAAAGCGCAAAAGAGAAGAAAGTAAGAGGATAAGAATATGGTAATATTCACAGGTCGGACTGTTGAAGATGCTATTGAAAAAGGTTTGAAAGAGTTAAATCTTTCACGTCTTAAAGCCCACATTAAAGTTGTTTCTCGTGAGAAAAAAGGTTTCTTTGGTTTTGGTAAGAAACCAGCTCAAGTAGATATTGAAGGGATTAACGAAGTAACTGCTCACCGAGCAAACCAAAAAGCAGTTAAAGGTGTACCAGAAGAAGTTAATCAAAAAAATGAGCCAGTATCATCAAAATTTGAAGATACTATGGAGCTTCGAAAAGTTGCTAGCATCATTAAGAAAATGGAAGAGCGTGGCGAAGTCATTGATGACTCAGTCAAAGAGGATATCGTCATGCACAAGAAAAAAACACAAACCATTCTTGAAGAAGCTGGTCATACAGAAGTTCTAGAAGCACTTGGCAAAGTAAATGACGCTAAAGAAATTGCTCAAGAGGCTAAAGAAGTTTCAGACACACCAAAACCTGTTAATACAGATCAAAGCTTTGAAGAATTTGTTGCTAGTGAATTTCCAGCTCAACGTGAATTGAGTAAAGATATTGAAAAAGCAACTGAAGAAGTTGCTGACTACGTTAAAAAAGTGATTTATGAGATGGATATTGAGGCAACTGTTGAGACAAGCCACAACCGTCGTCAAATTAACTTACAAATTGAAACACCAGAAGCAGGTCGTGTCATTGGTTATCACGGAAAAGTCTTGAAGTCACTTCAACTGCTTTCACAAAATTTCCTACATGACCGTTATTCAAAGAACTTCTCTGTTATCTTAAATGTTCATGATTACGTAGAACATCGTACAGAAACATTGATTGAATTCACACGTAAAGCTGCTAGTCGCGTACTTGAAACTGGTAAAGATTATGTTATGGATCCAATGAGTAATAGTGAACGAAAAATTGTTCATAAAACAATCACTGGTATCGAAGGTGTTGATAGTTATTCTGAAGGTAACGATCCAAATCGTTATGTGGTTGTCACACCTGTTCAATAAGAGGAAAAAGCCCGTTAGGGCTTTTTTATTTACCGCTTAGCAAGTATTTTTAACCGCTTACCGAAAAAGGCTTTATATCGGGCCTTTTTTTGATAAAATAATGTCAAAAGGGAGGGACGATTATGCTAATTAGAACAAAAAATCTAATCAAAACCTTCGGAGATAAAACAGTAATTGATCACTTAAATTTGGAAGTGGAAGAAGGGAAATTGTTAGCCTATATCGGGACAAATGGTGCTGGGAAATCAACAACGATGAAGATGCTAACTGGTTTATTAGAACCAACTTCAGGGGAGATTGAATTGGCAGCAGATTTGAAGATTGGAATGGTTTTTCAAGATAGCGTTCTTGATGCTGAACTAAGTGTTTTGGATAATTTAAAGAGTCGACAAGCACTTTATCATCAAAAAGATAAAGTTTGGTTAGAAAAATTAATTCAATTAACAGGCTTGGACACTTTTCTTAATCAGGCTTATGGCACATTATCTGGAGGGCAACGACGTCGTGTTGATATTGTTCGTGCGCTTTTGAATAAACCTAACTTGTTATTTTTGGATGAGCCGACAACAGGGCTTGACATTCAGACACGTGAGGCTATTTGGGATTTATTACGTCGTTTGCAGCGCGAAGAGAAGTTAACCATCTTTTTGACAACTCATTATCTTGAAGAAGCAGAGAATGCGGATATGACCTATATCATTGACCAAGGGAAGGTTTTGGCTAAAGGTTCTGCTAAGGAATTAAAAGAAGCTTATTCAAAACCATATTTATTGGTTGAAACAAGTGACGTAGCTGCTTTCTCAGACCTTGACTGTAAGCGTTTGGGAGATGGTCGTTTGAAAATTATTGTTGAAGATTCTGCAAAAGCTTTGGCCATTTTATCAGATAAACGTACAGTTATTAATGATTTTGATTATGTTAAAGCAAATATCAATGATGTCTTTTTGAACATTACGGGAAAGGAGATGGCGTAAGATGTGGGCAATGACAAAACGAAACTTAAAACTTTATTTTTCAAATAAGGCTAGTGTCTTTTTCTCATTACTTGGAGCCTTGATTGCTTTTATTCTTTATGTGATTTTCTTGCAGAAAAATATGCAGGATTCATTTGCAGGAACACCGAATTTGGAAGAACTTCTTGATAATTGGGTTCTAGGTGGAACGTTAGCTGTTACGAGTATTACAACAACTTGGACTGGGGTTACGCGATTGGTTCAGGATAAGGTAAGCCATAAATTGGAAGACTTTTTATTAACAGACATTTCTCGTTTAAAACTTTATCTTGGCTATTTGATTTCTTCTAGTGTGATTGGTTTTATCATGCAATTAATTATGTTAGCCATTATGAAATTGTACTTCTACTGGAAAGATGATGTTAATTTTGATTTAGATTATTTACCACAAATCCTTTTAGTCATGCTCCTAAGTTCTATTATGGGATCAGGAATTGCTTTGTTTGTCTTGCAATTCATTAAAACCTTATCAACAAGTGAAGCTTTGGCGACAATTGTTGGAACTGTTTCTGGTTTTCTTGTTGGGGTTTACATGCCAATTGGAGCTCTGCCTGATTTTGCACAAAAAGTGGTTAAATTGACGCCTGCTGCCTATGTCTCAGCTGCCTATCGTCAGCTCTTAATTGGAAAAGATGCCGTAAACGCAGATGCAAAAGAATTTTTAGGAATTGGTTTAAAATTAAAAAGATTAACGACCTTGAACCAAGAAATGCTTTTAGTTAGTCTTGTCATTTGTGGAGTAATTGTTCTTTTGGCTCTTAGTTTATATGCTAAAAGATTGTCATTACTAAAAAGAAATAAGAGGAGTTAAAGGGTGCACTACCAGTTTGAAGAGGATAGTAACTTACCAAAAGATGCTATTGAAGTTTTAGTACTAAGTGGAGAATGTAACCAAGCTGTTCAGGAGGTTTTAGATTATTTAGCAAAATTTGAGCAGAGTAGAATGGAAATTTTGCCAATTAAAACATCGGTTCGAACAGAAATGTTACGTGTATCAGATTTGATTCTTGTGGATGTTGACGGAAGTTCCTTAGTTTTAGAGACGACCAATGGGAGACTTGTGACAAATGATCGTTTATACAAGTTCCGTGAGCGACTAGCTAATCCAGATTTTGTGCAGGTCTCAAAGCACGCCTTGATTAATATTAATCATTTAAAATCGTTAGAGAGTAGCTTTTCAGGAAATATGCTAGCTTTGCTGACAAATGATATTACGACAGATGTTAGTAGACGTTATCTGTCTAATGTCGAAAAAGCTTTGGGAATGTGAGGTGTGATTGATGAGATATCTTAAACGAGGCGTTGCGTATTTTTTAATTGGGATTGGTTTTGGAAGTCTTATTTACTTATTTTACTTATGGCAATGTCATGTTGAGGTGCAAACTGTTCAACAGATAACCTATGTTGTCTTTATAAGTGGCTTGATTGGCTTGGTCAGTATGATTTTTGAAATTGAGGCCATCCCAATGATATGGGAAATCATTATTCACTTTTGTTTAGTTTATAGTTTGAATAGCTGGTTGAATATACTTCTTGGTATTACAAAATCCTTTATTTGGTCATGGCAATTTTTAGGGGAATTTGTCTTAACGTATTTGATTATTTGGTTTGTGATTTATATTAGTTTTAACAATCGCGTAAAAAATATTAACCAGAAATTGAAAGAAAAAATAGATCAATAGATAATCTACTAATAAAAGTCTCTATGTTTTTAAGAGGCTTTTTAGCTGCTTAAAAATGCTCAAAATATGTGGAAAAAAGTTATATCAAATGATATGATGACATTGGTATCTTTTAGGGAGATTACCGAAAATAAATGTAAAAAAGCAAATATATTAGAGATAGTCACGTAGAAAAGAGCAGGTTTCTGTTCTCTTTTTTTGGGAGTTTTTAAGGACTGTCTTTTTATGAGGGAAAGGGCGATTGCGATGAAAGGGATAATATGCCAAGCTACAGTGAGAACAACGGTCATCACGTTTACATTGCTTAGTTTTGGAAGTCATCTGACGGTTTTAGCAGACGAGTCAGGAGAAACATTTACTTGGGATGATTTTTTACAAAATCAGCAGGTGATGAATTCTAAGGCGGGTAGGGTTAACATTGTTAACGCAGATGGTTCTATTTCAGGAACAGTTATTAAAGCAGGTGACGTTATTCCAGAAGGAACAGAGTACGCTTTCTACTTCACGTTTAACCAAGATACAAATGAAGAGTTTGTTAACTCTATCGTCAAAGTGACTTGGGATGAAGAAGCAGGAGTTTGGAAATTAGTTGTTGATAGCGACTTCTTACAATCACTTGGTATTGTTGGTACTTTTGATGTTAACGCTTGGCTTTAAGCTGAACGTATTGCATCAGGTGACGTTCATAACATTCTTATCAATACAATTAATGGTGTTGATTCCCAAACAGAAGTTGTGACTGACACGCCAGACCCAGAAGTTCCAGAAACGCCTGAAACACCAGTTGAAGATGTTCCAGTTGTTCAATCTAGTGTTCTGCCATTGACAGGTGACGAAACAACACCACTCAATATTATGGCATCACTTATTGGTGTACTAATGTTTGTCTTTGGTATCCTTGGCGTTCGTAAACGCAAAGAAGACTGATGATTACTTTTTAAAGACTGCACAATAGAACAAGACCTTGTGCGGTCTTTGATTTTTAAGGAAAATGAAGCGTTTACCTTAAAAATAGCTTAAGATTTTGTTATAATAATCAAAACTAATCATCGAATGAAGGAGTGTTTATGAAACAAAAAGGTCATGGAACAATCAAAAAATCGAAAGCCTATGGTGCCATTGGAACCTTGTTACTATCGGGAGTTTTAATTGCTACCTTAGGAACAGCAAGTGTTAGCGCAGATGAAACAACTATTGAAACCAATACGACAACTGAATTAGCAACTGATTCAGTTGCTACGGAAGCAGACAACAACGGAGCTGCTACTGAAACAGAGCCTGTTGTTAGTGAAGAAACTGTCACGGTTAATGATGAACAGGAAACGGTTTCTGAAGATAACCAAGCTGATGTTCAAGAACAGATGACAACTGATAACGCTGATTCTGAAACAGCAAAAGACGTGTCATCAGATAGCGAAGAAAGCTCACAAACGACTGCTGAAATAGAAGTATCTAATAGTGAAATAGCAGAGCAAACAGAAGATAAAGCAGCTGACACACAAGATTCTGTCCAAACTGATGAACAAGAAGTAACTGTTGAAGAATCAGCTGACAATGTGACTGTTGAGCGTGGAGCAACTGGAAATGCGACTAATGAAGTCACAAGCGTTTCTCTAGCAAGCAGCGGCTTTAACTTACAATACAATCAAGCCATTGCAAATGGCGCTAAAATCATGTTTGCCGTTTGGTCTGACGTTAATGGTCAAGATGACTTAGTTTGGTACACCGCAGATAGCAACGGAAAAGCAACCGTTAAATATACGGGCTCATACGGTAAATACAATGTTCACACGTACCAAAATCTCAATGGAAAGATGACTGGACTGAACGGAACAACAATTGACGTGCCAAAACCAAGTGCTAAGGTAACCATTACAAAAGCTAGCGCTACAACTTATAAAGTAACTGTTACAGACGTACCAGTTTATATTACTAGTGTAACCTTGCCAACTTGGACGGAAAATAAGGGGCAAGATGATATTATTTGGTATAAGACTACCAAGGATGGTTCGACAACCTACTCTGCAACTATCAGTGTTGCCGAACATAACCTTGAAAGCGGTAAGTACAATGTTCACGTATACGGAACAAGTGCTGTTACCAATTCTCTAACAGGGTTGACAGGCACAAGCTTCCAAGGCAACTATGCTTTTGGAGATGTTGCGGTATCTGCTAGTCTTGCTCAAACAGGTATTAACATCACTATGCCAAGTGATGTTAGCCAAGGAATGACAGTTTATCATGCGGTTTGGTCTGCTAAAAACGATCAAGATGATATTGTTTGGTATAAAGTTCCTTCAAATGGTCAATTAACAGCTAAGTATACAGGTGACTATGGCACTTATTTGATTCATACTTATGGCGTGGTTAAAGGGCAAATGGTTTGCTTGAGTGCGACATCGATTGATGTTCCAAAGCCAAGCGCTAAAGCAACAATCACCAAGGAAAGTGCTACAACTTATAAAGTGACTGTCACAGATGTACCAGTTTACATTGATAGTATTCAAATACCAACGTGGACTGAAAAAGGTGGTCAAGATGATATTCAGTGGTATAAGGCAACAAAAGCCGCTGATGGCTCTTATTATGTTATCTTTAGTGAAGCGACTCACAACTTAGAAGCAGGGACTTACAACGTTCATGTGTACGGTAATAGTCGTGTGACAAATAACTTAACAGGGTTACTTGGGACACGATTCACAGCAGATTATCAATATGGAGATGTACAGGTTCAAGCTTCTTTAGGTGAAAAAGGGATTTACATTACTATGCCAAGTGATGTGAGTACAAACTTAACGGTCTATCATGCGGTCTGGTCTATGAAAAATAACCAAGATGATCTTAAATGGTATAAAGTTGATCATAGTGGTAAGACAACCGCTCCCTATACAGGTGATTATGGCCCTTATTTGATTCATACCTATGCTGTTGTTAAAGGACAAATGCAAATCATTAGTGCAACAAGCATCGATGTCCCAAAACCAGAAGTTAAGGTAAGTATTACTAAAGTGAGTGATACCTCAGCTAAGGTAACAGTGACGGACGTCCCTATTTATATCCATGATATTCAATTGCCAACATGGACAAGTAAGAATAATCAAGATGATTTGAAATGGTATAAAGCTACTAAACAGTCAGACGGAAGTTATACCTACACGTTCTATGCTAAAAATCATAACTTTGAGGCGGGTCATTATAATGTCCATGTCTATGGAACAAGTGAAGTGACACATTCATTTGTGGCTTTATCAGGCTCAGATGGGATTGATTTAACCTTTAATCAAAGCCTTTCAAAACCAACGGTAACTGTTCAGAATCATAATGCGGCTAACGGTACTTTACAAGTAGTAATTGCAGAGACAGAAACTTCGAAAGATGTTGCTAGTGTGTCAATTGCGGCTTGGTCAGATCCTAATCAAAAAAATATTCACTGGTATACAAGTTCTAAGGTGTCAAATGGCAAAGTTGTGATTACAGTTGATGAAAAATACCATCATAATATTTCAGCGGATTACACTATCCATGTCTATGTGAAAACTAAAGATGGTGAAACAATTGGTTATAATCTCGGTCAGTATGGCTTAAATAATAAACAAACAACAGCTAGTGTGTCAACGACTTATAAAGGAACAGGTGTCTATAGCGTTAACGTTTCAGGTGTTTATTCAAGTGGAACGGTTAAATACGCTGTTTGGTCTGATACGAATGGACAAGATGACATTAAGTGGTATGATGCGACAACTTCAGGAACAAGTGCTAGTGGTCTCATTAATGTTGCTAATCATTCTGGTACGGGAACTTATCATCTACATGTGTATCAGTCTGATAATGGTCAAATGTACTTCTTGACGTCTACTGATTTTACCGTTAAACGTACAAATTATAGTACACCTTATTACAACCAACGTGATGGTCGTTGGGGTGGTAATCGCTATGGTTACTACACTTTGGCATCTACAGGCTGCGTCCCAACCAGTCTTGCCATGGTCTTCTCATCTCTAACAGGAAATGAAGTGCTTCCAACTACAGTAGCAAGTTACCTCTATAACAATACTGTTGAGTTTAATCGAGGAACAGAAGGAACAACAGGAAATGGTATCTTGGTTGCCTCTCGTCAATGGGGCTTGACACCGACTGTTCTTAATTCCTCAGCTGCCTTAACAAGTGCTCTTAAAGAAGGGC
>OCTW011610038.1_pt1 | contig 24872 bp, 43 predicted proteins | sample 1539671 | NCBI WGS metagenome assembly OCTW01 (sample SAMN02144230, study PRJEB22623) | gut metagenome | biome: sheep rumen | host: Ovis aries | place: New Zealand | reverse complement strand
GAAGATGATCCATTTGCTGATTTTGGAGATACTGTTTCAATTGATGATAACTTCCTAGATTAATAAGGAGGAAATATGGCAGAATTTTATAGAAGAAAAAGAAAAGTATGTCAACTTTGTGCTGGAAAAACAATAGATTACAAAGATGTTGATACACTTAAAAAATATATAAGTCCTGATAAGGGAAAAATTTCTAATAGAAGACACACTGGAACTTGTTCAAAACATCAAAGAGTAGTAGCAAATGAAATTAAGAAAGCTCGTTTCATGGCACTTCTACCATTCGTAAAATAAAGATTCTTATGAATCTTTTTTACATTATTATACAAATAAAAAAAGAAATTCTTTAATTGAATTTCTTTTTTTTGTATAAAATATAATGTTCATAGGTAACATTATCAAAAGAACACACCGTTTTTATCTAATAATTACACTTTGTCAATTAAGAATGAATTTAAATTTTCTACAGGTTCATTTTTCATTATAATATCATAGATATGATCTACAATAGGCATATCAACATGTTTATTATTTAATAACTTATATATAGATTTTAAAGTATATAAACCTTCAATGGTTGTGCTATTTACATAATTGTCAATTTCATCATTGCTCTTTTTTTGGCCTATCATTCTACCATATGAGAAGTTTCTACTCTTGGTACTTGTACAAGTTAAAAGTAAATCACCAAATCCAGCATATGATAAAATTGTTTTTTTATCTCCACCGAGATGATGAATTAGTTGCTTAATATCATGTAATGATTCTGTTATTAACATGGCTTTAGTCGATTCTGGCATTCCCATTCCATCTAACATACCAGCGGCAATAGCAATAACATTTTTGATAGAACCACAAATTTCAATACCTTTTATGTCTTTTGTTGCTCTAAGTTTAACATATCTGTTTGCTAGTGCTTCAATAACAATGTTTCTTGTTTTCTTGTTTTTTGTTGCTAACGATAATCCGATAGGCACCTCTTTGATGATATCAACAGCAAAAGAAGGTCCACTTATTACAGAAATTCTATTTGTCTTAATGCGTCTAAGTACAACATCATCAACAAATCTACATGTATCATTTTCTATCCCTTTAGTAGCAATACATATATGTTGGTCAGTAATAAATTTATTTGCCTCTTTAGCAACTTTATCAATAAATTCAGCTGGAACAGCAAAGATAATAAGATCCTTATTTAAACACGCTTCACTAATATTAGTTGTTATGTTTATTTCTTCAGGTATATCATATTCTTTTAATTTAGGGTTTTTCCTATTAGTTATTAAATTATTATATTCATCTTCTAGTTTTGTCCACATTGTAATTTTGTGGTTATTTTTATCTAAAATTGATGCAAGCGCTAAAGCATAGGCTCCACATCCTAATATTCCTATATTCATATTTCACCTCATAATATAACTATTTTACCATAATATTTGTATAAAACAAAAACTTACTTTCTTTTTTGTAAAACAATGCTTTTAATATAATACTTTTTATTAATGATTTGGTATTTTTGTTTTAAAACAGGATATATAGAAGTTGTTTGACTAAAAAATGACAACTTAAATAAAAAAATCAAATTTTTTCTTGATTTTAATATAATTTTAGTGTATAATTTTGAATGTGTGGCGTGCATTGATGTGTGAGGTTGCTGATACACCGGGATAAGTTGTTAATAATTTAAAATGGTGAATTAGGTTTTTACACGGAGCAAGTCTATACCAGATATAGGCGAAAGGAGGATACAACGATGTCAAAAAACGAAGTTCGTATCAAGTTAAAAGCGTTTGATCACAAAAATTTAGATGCTGCTTGTGCAAAAATTGTAGAAACAGTTAAACGTTCTGGAGGAAAAATAAGTGGACCTATCCCACTTCCAACAGAAATTGAAAAAATAACTATTTTAAGAGCAGTTCATAAATATAAGGACTCACGTGAACAATTTGAAAAGAGAACACACAAGAGATTGATAATTGTTAATAATCCTAGCAAGGAAACAATCGAGGCTTTAACAAGACTTGATATTCCAAGCGGAGTAGATATTAATATCAAATTATAATTTATAGGAGGAATGTAAAATGAAAGGAATCTTAGGTCGTAAAGTTGGAATGACTCAAGTTTTTGATAAAACAGGTAAGTTAGTTCCAGTAACTGTTATTGAAGTTACTCCAAATGTTGTAACTCAAATTAAAACAAAAGAAAATGATGGTTATGAAGCTATTCAACTTGGTTTTTCTGATAAAAGAGAAAAATTAGCTACTAAAGCTAGTCTTGGTCATACAAAAAAAGCAAACACTGCACCTAAGCGCTTCTTTAAAGAAATCAGAGGCGTAAACGTTAATGATTATTCTTTAGGTCAAGAATTATCTGCAGACATTTTCACACCAGGTGAGATGATCGATGTAACAGGAACTACAAAAGGTAAAGGGTTCCAAGGTGTTATTAAACGCCATAATCAAAGTCGTGGACCTATGGGACATGGTTCTCACTATCATAGAAAACCAGGTTCAATGGGAACAATGAGACCAATGCGTGTATTTAAGGGTAAAAAATTACCAGGTCACATGGGAGGATTAACTGTTACTATTCAAAATCTTGAAGTAGTAGATGTTGATGTTGAAAACAATGTAATATTAGTCAAAGGAAATGTTCCTGGAGCTAACAAGTCATTAGTTGTTATCAAAACAGCAGTTAAAAATCCAGATAAAGTAAATACTGCATATGATCTAGTAAGTTATGAAGAAAAAGTAGAAGAAAAAAATGAAGAAACTACTCCTTCAGAAACAGTAGAGGAGGTAGCGTAGTATGGCAAAAATATCTGTATTAAATACTAAAGGTGAAAAAGTAAAAGACATCAAATTAAACGATGAAGTTTGGGCAATTGAACCAAACGATGCTGTTATATATGATGCTATAATTTTATCAAGAAATTCATTAAGACAAGGTACACATTCAACTAAAACTCGTAGTGAAGTACGTGGTGGAGGTAGAAAACCTTGGAAACAAAAAGGAACAGGTAATGCTCGTCAAGGAAGTACTCGTTCACCACAATGGCCAGGTGGAGGTATCGTATTTGGACCACACCCAAGAAGTTATGCCATTAAGATGAACAGAAAGGAAAGACGTTTAGCTCTTAAATCAGCTCTTTCTTATAAAGTAAGTGGAAAAGAGTTATTAGTTGTTGATAATTTCAATATTGAAAATTCAAAAACTAAAGATGCTAAATTAATTCTTGAAGCATTAAAAGCTAATGGAAAAACATTAGTAGTAGTTAAAGAATTAAACGAAAACATTATTCTTGCTACTCGTAATTTAAATAATGTAATTTTATTACAAGCTGATGAAGTAAATACATTAGATGTAATTTCTTCAGACATCATGATTATTGAAGAATCAGCTGTAAAAGTAGTAGAGGAGGCACTTAAATAATGACTAATTATAGAAATGTTATTAAAAGTCCAATTATTACTGAAAAGAGTGCTGGACTTGCTCAAACTCAAAATACTATTACATTCTCAGTTGATGTGAATGCAAATAAGACTCAAGTAAAACAAGCAATCGAAAAAGTATTCGATGTAAAAGTAGAAAAAGTTAATATAATTAATGTAAAACCAAAAAGAAAAAGAGTTGGTCGCTATTTAGGAAAGACTAACAAAGTAAAAAAAGCAATTGTTAAATTACAAGAAGGTAGTTCAATCGAACTATAATCAAAGGAGGAAATATATATGGCAATTAAGACATATAAACCAATGACAAATGGTCAACGTAGTAAAACTACATTAAATAATGAAGAAATTACTACAAGCAAACCTGAAAAGTCATTAGTTGTTACACTAACTAAAAAAGGTGGTCGTAATAACCAAGGTAAAATAACTGTTAGACACCGTGGTGGTGGAGCTAAGAGAAAATACCGTATTATCGACTTTAAGAGAAACAAAGATAACATTGCTGGTGTAGTTACTACTATTGAGTATGATCCTAACAGAACAGCTAACATTGCTTTAATAACTTACGCAGATGGAGAAAAAAGATATATTTTAGCTCCAAAAGGATTAAAAGTAGGAATGAAAATTGAAAGTGGAGAAAATGCTGACATTAAAGTTGGTAACACATTACCACTTGCAAACATTCCAGAAGGTACACTTGTGCATAACGTTGAATTAAAACCAGGTAAAGGTGGACAAATTGCTCGTTCAGCAGGAAATAGTGTACAAATCTTAGGACGTGAAGGAAGTTATGTATTACTTCGTTTAAGTAGTGGAGAAGTTCGTAAAGTTTTAGCAACTTGTAGAGCTACTATTGGAGAAATGGGTAATGAAGATCACGAATTAGTAAGTATTGGTAAAGCTGGTCGTAAAAGACACATGGGTATAAAACCAACAGTACGTGGATCAGTAATGAACCCTAATGATCACCCACACGGTGGTGGTGAAGGTAGAGCGCCAATCGGACGTAAGGGACCTCTTACTCCATGGGGTAAACCAGCATTAGGATACAAAACTCGTAAAAACAAAAAAGCTTCAGACAAGTTAATTGTTCGTCGTCATAAATAATAAAGAAAGGATGGTTTAGATGGCTAGAAGTTTAAAAAAAGGACCTTTTATTGATGCGTCTTTAGAAAAGAAAGTAAAAGAAGCAGTTGAAGGTAATAAAAAAGAAGTAATTAAAACATGGTCACGCCGTTCAACTATATTCCCAAATTTTATTGGACTTACATTTGGAGTTCACAATGGGAAAGAATTTGTTCCAGTTTATGTAACTGAAGATATGGTAGGTCATAAATTGGGTGAATTTGCACCAACTCGTAAATTTGGTGGACACGGCGGTCAAGACAAATAATAAGAATTAACTGGAAGGAGGACTAAAATGGAAGCAAAAGCAATTGCTAAGGGTGTTAGAATTACACCTAGAAAAACCCGTTTAGTTATAGATTTAATACGTGGTAAAAACGTAGCAGAAGCAGAAGATATTTTAAATAATATGAATAGAGATGCTTCAAGAACAGTAAAAAAAGTATTAGTATCTGCTGTAGCAAATGCTGAAAACAATTTAGGATTAGATAAAACTAAATTATTCGTTAAAGAAGCTTATGCTAACGAAGGTAGAACTTTAAAAAGATTTAGAGCAGGATCTCGTGGTCATGCAGATCCAATTAAGAAAAGAACAAGTCATATCACTGTTGTGGTAGCTGAAAAAAATTAATGAAGAGGAGGTAAACTGATGGGTCAAAAAGTTAGTCCAATAGGACTTAGAATCGGTATAAACAAGACTTGGGAATCAAATTGGTATGCCAATAAAGATTTCGCTAAATTCTTGGAAAAAGATATTAAAATTCGTGAATATTTAACTAAAAGATTAAAAGACGCAGCAGTTTCTAGCGTTCTAATTAATAGAACATCTAAAAAAACCGAAGTTATTATAAACACTGCAAAACCTGGTGTTGTAATTGGACACGGTGGAGAAGAAATTGAAAAAGTTAAAAAAGAATTAAAAAAATTAGTAGACGAAAACATTCAAATTTCAATAATGGAAATAAAGAAACCTGATGTAGATGCTGCATTAGTTGCAGAAAACATCGCACATCAAATTGAAAATCGTGTTTCATTTAGAATTGCTCAAAAAAGAGCTATTAGAAACGCAATGAAAGCAGGAGCTAAAGGAATTAAAACTTCAGTATCTGGTCGTCTAGGTGGAGCTGATATGGCAAGAACCGAAGGATATACTGAAGGTAATCTTCCACTTCATACTTTAAGAGCTGATATTGATTATGCTCATAAAGAAGCTGATACTACTTATGGTAAGATTGGTGTAAAAGTATGGATTTATAAAGGAGAAATCCTTCCTGGAAAGAAAAACAAGGGAGGTAATGAAAATGGCAGTCATTCCAAAAAGAACTAAATATCGTAGACCTCACCGTCTAAAATATGATGGTAATGCTAAAGGAAATACAAAACTAAGTTTTGGTAAATATGGACTTCAAGCATTGGAAGGTGCATATATTACTCAACAACAAATAGAGGCAGCTCGTGTAGCTATGACTCGTTATATGAAACGTGGAGGAAAAGTATGGATTAATATTTTCCCACACTTATCATTAACTAGAATACCTCTTGAAACTCGTATGGGTAAAGGTAAAGGTACACCAGAATTATGGGTTGCTGTTGTTAAAAAAGGTAAAATTATGTTTGAAATAGACCAAGTTGACGAAGCTACAGCTCGTGAAGCATTACGTCTAGCTATGCATAAATTACCAATAAAATGTAAATTTGTTATGAAAGAAAGTGGTGAAGCTAATGAAAAATAGTGAAATAAGAGAACTTACTAATGAAGAAATCATCAAAAAAATTGATGAATATAAAGAAGAATTATTCAATCTTCGTTTTAGCCAAGCTACTGGAAATCTTGAAAAACCTTCAAGAATTAAAGAATTAAGAAAATTAGTTGCACGTATGAAAACAATTTTAAAAGAACGTGAACTAGAAGGAAACGAATAAGGAGGTATCTATGGAATCAAGTAAAAAACGTGGATTAGTAGGTAAAGTAGTTAGTACTACTAATGATAAGACTATTACCGTATTAGTTGAAACTTATAGAAAAGATCCATTATATGGTAAACGTGTTAAGTATTCTAAAAAATATGCTGCTCATGATGAAAAGAATGAAGCTGGAAAAGGTGATACTGTACTTATCGTTGAAACAAGACCATTATCAAAAACAAAACATTTCCGTTTAGTTGAAATAGTTGAAAAAGCAATTAATTTATAATTGTATACGAATAGGAGGAATATTATATGCTACAACAAGAAAGCCGTTTAAAAGTAGCTGACAACTCTGGAGCTCGTGAAGTTAGTATTATAAGAGTTCTTGGAGGAAGTAAAGTTAAAACTGGTAATATTGGAGACATAGTTGTTGCAACTGTAAAAAAAGCAACCCCTAACGGTACAGTTGGACGCGGAAAAGTTGTTAAAGCTGTTATTGTTAGAAGCAAATTTGGTCTAAGAAGAGAAGACGGATCTTACATCAAATTTGATGATAATGCTTGCGTTATTATTAAAGATGATAAAAGTCCAGTCGGAACTCGTGTATTTGGACCAGTAGCACGTGAATTACGTGATGGATATATGAAGATTGTATCACTTGCTAAAGAAGTGCTATAACTAGGGGAGGAAAAAACATGAAATTAAAAACTGGAGATAATGTTGTCATTATAGCTGGTAAAGATAAAGGTAAGAATGGTAAAATCATTAAAACTTTAAAAAATGATAACAAAGTAGTTGTTGAAGGTGTAAATATCGTTAAAAAACATGTTAAACCTAACGGACAAGATGCTGGTAGTATCGTTGAAATGGAAGCACCAATACATGCTTCAAATGTAATGATTTTAGATTCTAAGACAAAATCTAGAACCAGAATAGGACACACAACAAATAAAAAAGGTAAAAAAGTTAGAGTTACAAAGAAATCTAACCAAAACCTTGATTAAAAGAAGGAGGATTTAAATTATGAACCGCCTAAAAGAAAAATATAATAAGGAAATCGTACCAAGTCTAAAAGAAAAATATAATTATAATAGTGTTATGGAAGTACCTAAATTAGATAAAATAGTTGTTAATATGGGTGTTGGAGATGCAACACAAAACAGTAAATTATTAGATGCTGCAATAGCTGATTTAACTGTAATTACAGGTCAAAAACCAGTAATTACACGTGCAAAGAAAGCAATCGCAGGATTTAAAGTAAGACAAGGACAACCAATCGGATGTAAGGTAACTTTACGTGGAGAAAATATGTATAACTTCTTAGATAAATTAATAAGTATTACACTTCCACGTGTAAGAGACTTTAGAGGTATCTCAAATAAATCATTTGATGGTCGTGGTAATTATACTTTAGGACTTACAGAACAATTAATTTTCTCTGAAATCGAATATGATAGTGTAGTTAAAGTTCGTGGTATGGACATAGTTTTTGTTACAACTGCAAAAACAAATGATGAAGCACATGATCTATTAAGTGGATTTGGTATGCCATTTAAGAAATAACTGAAAAATTAGGAGGAATGTAAATGGCTCGAAAAAGCATGAAAGTAAAAGCGAGTAGACCACAAAAATTTAAAGTTCGTGAATATACTCGTTGTTCAAGATGTGGTAGACCACATTCAGTTCTTAAAAAATATGGAATTTGCCGTATTTGTTTTAGAGAACTAGCTTATAAAGGACAAATACCAGGGGTTAGAAAATCAAGCTGGTAAGCCAAAAACCGAAGGGAGGATATTATGGCAAATAGAAAAGGTTTTGCAAATGACCCAATTGCAGATATGCTTACAAGAATTCGTAATGCTAACCAAATGCATTACAAAGAAGTTTTAGTACCTGCATCAAATATGAAAGTAGAAATTGCTAAGATACTAAAAGATGAAGGATTTATCAGCAATTATAAAATCGAAAAAAATGATATTCAAGATAATATCGTATTAACATTAAAATATGGTGATAAAAAAGAACGTGTAATTACTGGACTTAGAAGAATTTCTAAACCAGGATTACGTGTATATGCTAAAGCAAATGAAATGCCAAGTGTATTAAATGGATTAGGTATTGCTATTGTCTCAACTTCAAAAGGATTAATGACTAGCAAACATGCCAAAGAACAATCACTTGGTGGAGAAGTATTAGCATACATTTGGTAGAAAGGAATTGATAATATGAGTCGTATTGGTAATAGAGTTTTAACAATACCTGCTGATGTTACTATAACTGTAGATGGTAATAAAGTTGCAGTTAAAGGTCCTAAGGGAGAACTTTCTACACAAATTAATGAAAATATTAATGTAGAAGTTAAAGAAAACGAAGTTGTTTTAACAAGAAAAAATGATGACTTCAAAAACTTCCACGGAACTGCAAATGCCAACATAAAAAATATGATTGTTGGAGTAACAAAGGGATTTGAAAAGAAATTAGAAGCAATTGGTGTTGGATATCGTTTCCAAGTTAAAGGAAATGTATTAGTAGTAAATGCTGGTTATTCACATCCAGTAGAAGTAAAAGCACCAGAAGGTATTACTATTGAATCACCAAGTAATACAGAATTAACTATAAAAGGAATCGACAAATGTCTTGTAGGAGAATTTGCCGCAAATGTAAGAAAAATAAGACAACCTGAACCATATAAGGGTAAAGGTATTCGTTATGTAGGTGAACACATCATTCGTAAAGAAGGAAAGAAAGCTGCATAACGTAGCATAGAGTAAAGGAGAGTTTTACTATGATAAATAAAGTATCTCGTAATGAAGTACGTAAAGCTAGACACACTCGTGTTAGAAAAAAAGTTGTAGGAACAACTGATATTCCAAGACTTAATGTGTTTAGATCAAATAAAAACATTTTTGCTCAAATTATAGATGATGAAAAAGGTGTTACTTTAGTTAGTGCTTCATCTATTGATAAAGAATTAAAACTTACGAATGGTGGTAATTTAGAAGCTGCTACCAAAGTAGGAGAATTAATTGCTAAAAGAGCAAAAAAAGCAAAAATTAACAAAGTAGTTTTTGATAGAGGTGGTTACCTATATCATGGACGTGTAGAAGCTTTAGCTAATGCTGCACGTGAAAATGGATTAGAATTCTAAGAGGAGGTATTCTATGGAAAGAAGAAGAAGAGAACCACGTCCAAAACAATATGAAGAAGAAGTAATCAATATTGGTCGTGTTACGAAAGTAACAAAAGGTGGACGTCATTTTCGTTTCTCTGCTACAGTTGCAGTAGGAAACCGTAAAGGTAAAATAGGACTTGGAACTGGTAAAGCTAACGAAGTAGTAGACGCTATTAAGAAAGCAGTTCAAGTTGCAACTAAGAATGTAGTAGAAGTTTCAATAGTTGATGAAAGAACAATACCACACGAAGTAATCGGTATCAGAGGAGCAAGTAAAATAATGTTAAAACCTGCTTCAAAAGGTACAGGAGTTAAAGCTGGAGGACCAGTTCGTAAGGTATTAGAATTAGCTGGTGTTAAAGATATCTTATCAAAATCATTAGGTTCAAATACAAAAATTAATATGGCATATGCTACACTTGAAGCATTAAAATCTCAAAGAACTAAAGAACATGTTGCAAAATTACGTGGTAAAAAAGTAGAGGAGATTATATAATATGAAATTAAATACATTAACACCTAACTATGGTTCAAGAAGTACTCGTAAAAGAGTAGGTCGTGGATCAAGTAGTGGATTAGGTAAAACAAGTGGTAAAGGTCAAAAGGGACAAAATTCACGTAGTGGTGGAGGAGTAAGAATCGGATTCGAAGGAGGACAAACTCCATTATTCCGTAGATTACCAAAACGTGGGTTCTCTAATGCTAAATTTAAAACAGTATATGCAACAATTAATTTAACAGAACTTAATAGATTTGAAGAAGGATCAGTAATCACACCAGAATTACTAAAAGAAATAGGTTTAATTAAAAACCAATTAGATGGTATAAAAGTACTAGGTAATGGAAAATTAACTTCAAAAAAATTAACAGTTAAAGCAAGTAAATTTTCAAAATCAGCTAAAGAAGCAATAGAAAAATTAGGTGGAAAAGCAGAGGTGATTTAATGTTTTCAACTGTAAAACAGATATTTCATCCAAAAAACAAAGATTTACAAAAAAAGATTTTATTTACACTATTTGTGCTATCTATATTTAAAATTGGATCAGCAATTATAGTTCCTGGTATTGATATCGATGCACTTGGAACTAAGAAAATAGGATTTTTACAATTAATGAATACATTAGGTGGAGGTTCAATTGAAAAATTTTCAATATTCTCACTTGGTGTAACACCATATATAACTGCATCAATTATGGTTCAATTATTACAAGTTGATATTGTTCCATATTTTTCAGAACTTGCTAAACAAGGACAAGTAGGAAGAAATAAACTAAATACTATAACTAGATATTTAGGTATATTCTTAGCATTTGTTCAAGGATGTATGTATGCATTTATGTATATTACAAATGCAACTCCAGTAATGGTATTAGAGTATGCTTTAGTACTTACTGCTGGTACAGCGTTCTTGTTATGGTTAGGTGATCAAATCACTCAAAAAGGTGTAGGAAATGGTATTTCATTAATAATAATGGCAGGAATTATAGCAACACTTCCTAATATGTTTGTACAAGTATGGTCTAATTTTATTGAAATTGGAACTGTTCAAGCAACAACTTTAGGAATTGTAAAATTCATATTATTTGTACTTGCTTATTTAGTAATTGTAATTGGAGTTATATTTGAAGAAACTTCAGAAAGAAGAATTCCAATACAATACGCTAATAAGAGTACATCAACTTATGGATTAGCTCAAAATTATATTCCATTTAAGTTGAATTCATCAGGAGTAATGCCAGTAATTATTGCATCAGCAGTAATATTTATTCCATCTGGATTAGCTCAAGTAATAAAAAATGATGGATTTAGTTTATTTATAAACAAATGGCTATCTTTTAGTTCAGTAACTGGATTTATGTTATATATAGTAATGATAATTGCATTTACTTACTTTTATACATTCTTTTACATTAAACCAAAAGAATTAGCTGAAAACTTACAAAAAAATGGAGGATATATTCCTGGTGTAAGACCTGGCGAAGAAACAATAACATATATAAGTAATGTTCTAAATAGAATTACTTTAGTAGGTGCTGTGTTTCTAGCATTTATAGCAGGTTTGCCAACAATATTTAGTCTATTTTCTTCACTTCCAACAAGTGTTAGAATTGGTGGAACTGGACTTTTGATTGTAGTTGGAGTTGCACTAGAAACTTACAAACAAATTGAAAGTCAATTAGTAACTAGAAATTATAACAGTGGAAGAAGAAGATATTAATGAATAGTATAATATTTATTGCCCCACCTGCAGCAGGTAAGGGTACATATTCTAAGATGTTAACTGATAAGTATAACCTTGCTCATATATCTACTGGTGATTTGTTAAGAGAAGCAAGTAAACAAGATACAGAGCAAGGTCGCTTAATAGCAAATATTATGGAATCTGGCAATTTAGTTAGTGATGACATAATATACAGTTTGATTAGAGATAGATTATCAAAATCAGATTGTAAGCAAGGATATATATTGGATGGGTTTCCAAGAAATATAGATCAAGCTTATGCTTATGAAAACATTTTAAAAGAACTTAATAAAAAATTAGGTGTTGTTATCTACTTAGACGTAGATAAAGAAATTTGTAAAAAGAGAATAGTTGGACGTATTTCATGTCCACAATGTGGTGCTGTATATAATTCTTATATAGATGATGCTAAGCCTATAAATGAAGGTATTTGTAATCATTGTCATTCTGCTTTAGTAAAAAGGAATGATGATAATGAAGAAACTTTTGAAAAGCGCTTTGCTACATATAAAGAAATGACACAACCATTAATTGATCATTATAATGACCTAGGTGTTTTATATAAAATTAACACTACTGGTACAAAAGAAGAAATATTTTCTAGAATTGAAAATATAGTTTGTGGGTAGGAGTGATATAATGATTACTATTAAAACCCCAAGAGAAATAGAACTTATGAAAGTAGCTGGTGAAATAGTTGGTGATACACATCATTATTTAGAACCATATATAAAACCAGGTATTACTACAAAAGAGTTAAATGATCTTGCAGAAGAGTATATATTAAGTAGAGGTGCTACTCCATCTTTTAAAGGATTATATGGTTTCCCAGGATCAATATGTATCTCATTAAATGAGGAAGTTGTTCATGGTATACCAGGTGATAGAGTTTTAGAAGAGGGAGATATAGTAACACTTGATATAGGAGCTTGTTATAAAGGATATCATGGCGATTCAGCATGGACTTATGCTGTAGGTAAAATCAGCAAAGAAAAGGAAATGTTGATGAAACATACTGAAGAATCATTATTCGCAGGTCTTTCTGTTATTAAAGAAGGAGCTCGTATTGGTGATATTGGATATGCAGTTAGTGAATGTGCAAAGAAGTATAATTTAGGAGTTGTAAAAGAACTTGTAGGACATGGAGTTGGTACTTCTGTTCATGAAGATCCAGATGTTCCAAATTATGGTTCAAAAAATACAGGACCAGTTTTAAAAGAAGGTATGGTAATAGCAGTTGAACCTATGTTAAATTTAGGTACAGCTGATGTATACATGCTTGAAGATGATTGGACTATTATCACAGGTGATTTAAAACCATCTGCCCATTTTGAACATACTGTTGTAGTTGAAAAGAATGGGTATACAATTTTAACAAAGAGGTGATATGATGGCTAAACAAGATATTATCGAAGTGAAAGGTAAAGTTTTAGAAGTTTTACCAACAGGAAAATATAAAGTACAACTTGAAAATGGACATACTGTAACCGCTCACGTTTCTGGTAAAATGCGAATGAACTATATTCGTATTTTGGCAGGTGATACAGTACGTATGGAGATGTCAACATATGATTTAACATGTGGGCGAATCACTTATAGAGAAAAATAGGAGGGATAATTATGAAAATTAAACCATCAGTAAAAAAAATGTGCGATAAGTGTAAAATTATTAAAAGAAAAGGTAGGGTAATGGTTATTTGTTCTAACCCTAAACATAAACAAAGACAAGGTTAATATAGGAGGTGTTTTATGGCACGTATTAAAGGTGTAGAAATACCAGATAATAAAAGAGTTGAAATTTCATTAACTTATATTTATGGTATTGGAAGAAATTTATCTAATCAAATATTAGATGCAACAAAAATAGACAAAAATATTAGAGTTAAAGATTTAACTAACGAACAATTAACAGCAATTCGTGATGAATTATCAAAATATACTATCGAAGGTGATCTAAGACGTGAAATAAATACTAACATCAAAACAAAGATGGAAATTGGATCATATGAAGGTGATCGTCACAAAAAAGGTTTACCTGTAAGAGGACAAAAAACACGTAGTAATGCGCGTACTCGTAAAGGTAGAGGAAAAGTAGTTGCTAATAAGAAAAAGCAGTAATAGGTAGCTAAAAAAGGAGGTTATTAAAATGGCTTACAAAGCAAGAAAACGTAAAGTAAAGAAGAATGTACCTGAAGGAAAAGCTTATATTCATTCAACATTCAATAACACTATTGTTACAATAACTGATAAAGAAGGTAATGTAGTTAGTTGGGCTTCAGCTGGTACATTAGGATTTAAAGGAAGCAAAAAATCAACTCCATTTGCTGCTGGTAATTCAGCAGAAGCTGCTGGAAAAGCTGCAGTTGCTATGGGGATGAAAAAAGTAGAAGTATATGTAAAAGGTTTAGGTCAAGGTAGAGAAACAGCAATTCGTTCATTGCAAACTGCCGGACTTGAAATAACATCAATTACTGATGAAACACCTATACCACATAACGGTTGTCGTCCACCAAAACGTCCACGTGGATAAAAGAAAAGGAGTGTGTTAAAGTGTTGAACTTTGAAAAACCAGTATATAAAATTACAGATTATGTAGAAAATAATAATTATGGAAAATTCGAATTAGAACCATTAGAAAGAGGTTTTGGTCTTACTCTTGGTAATGCTCTTAGAAGAGTTATGTTATCAAGTATGCCAGGAAGTGCAATAATAGCTGTTAAAATAGATGGTGTTGCACATGAATTTCAAACTATTGAAGGCGTAGTAGAAGATGTAACTACAATTATATTAAATTTAAAAAATGTAGTTGTAAAAAATCATTCTGATGAACTAAAAACAATTAGACTATCAGCTTCACAAGAAGGTGTAGTAACAGCTGCTGATATTGAAACTGATGCAGATGTAGAAATTATTAATAAAGACCAAGTAATTGCTACTTTAGCAGCCGGAGGTAAACTAGACATGGAAATGATGGTTTATAACGGTCGTGGATATGTTCCATCAACAGAAAATGCAAAATTTCTTGAAGACAAGAAAATTGGATATATTCCAATCGATGCAATATATTCACCAGTAGAATTAATTAATTTTGATGTTGATAATGCTCGTGTAGGACAAGATGCAAACTATGATAAATTAATTATGAATGTTTATACAAACGGTTCAATTAAACCAGAAGAAGCAATGGCACTAAGTGCAAAAATATTAATTGAACATTTAAATATAGTAACTAATTTAAGTGAAATTTCTGATACAACTGGTATTATGAATGCTAAGAAAGAAGATAGTAAACTTAAAAAATTAGAAACTTCAATTGATGATTTAGATTTCTCAGTTAGAGCTTATAATTGTTTAAAACGTGCTGGTATTAACACATTAGGTGATTTAACAGAAAAATCAGAATTAGAAATGATGAAAATACGTAATTTAGGTAAAAAATCTTTAAAAGAAGTTATTGATAAGATTAAAGAAATGGGACTTAAATTCCGCGATGATGATTAATAGTAAATTTACGGAGGAAAAGAAACATGAAAAACAGTGTAATCAATGTTTATAATTTATTAGGTGATAAATACTTTGTTAATGAACAGCAAGGTGACATCTTATTTAATAAAATGAATCTTCTGTTTAATGATCTATATCAAGATGGTAAGTTTGATGAAAACAATAATAAAAAAATTATCATCGATTTTGAAAATATAGAATCTATGACAACTGCAGGAATTAATAATTCAATATCTCGATATGTAGAGATGTATGGAATTGATGATGTAATTAAATTTATTGCTGTCCGTAATATAGAAAATGATTCTGTAAAAAGTATAATTAATTTATCACTTACAATCGCGCAAAAAAAATATGAAGGTAAAAATACAAAAGTATTAACAAAAAGTATTTAATCATAATAGTTAGGAGGAATAAAAATGGCATATAGAAAATTAGGACGCACTAACAAGCATAGACGTAGTATGTTAGCAAACCTAACAAAAGATGTTATTAATAAAGAAAGAATTGTAACCACTGAATCAAGAGCTAAAGAAGTTCGTAAATTTGTTGATAAAATGATTACATATGGTAAAAATGGATCATTAGTATCTAGAAGAAAAGCATTAGCTTTCTTACAAAATGATAAAAATACAGCAACAAAAGTATTTGATGATTTAGCTAAAAGATATGCAACTAGAAATGGTGGATACACAAGAATATTAAAATTAGATGAACGTAAAGGTGACGATGCCTTAATGGTAGTTCTAGAATTAGTTGAAGGAGACAATAAATAGTCTCTTTTTTCTTTATTTTAAATAGCGTTTGCCTAATTTAGATGATATTATATGATATAATATATATGGTGATAGAATGAAAGCATTAATAACAGGCGCATCTTCTGGTATAGGTGCGGATATGGCACGAATACTTAGTGATAAAGGATATGATTTAATACTAGTAGCTAGAAGAAAAACAAAGTTAGATAAATTAAAAAAGGAATTAAAAACAAATGTAGAAATTATAAATATGGATATTTCTTCGACATTAAACTGTATAGAATTATATAACAAGGTAAAAAAAGAAAATATTGATATATTAATTAATAATGCTGGTTTTGGTCAATTTGGTGAATTTAATGCAACTAAAATTGAGAAAGATTTAGATATGATTGATTTAAATATAAAATCGGTACATACACTAACAAAATTGTTTTTGAAAGACTTTAAAAAGAAAGATAGTGGCTATATTTTAAATGTGGCTTCATCAGCAGCTTTTATGGCTGGACCATTAATGTCTACTTATTATGCAACAAAAGCTTATGTATTACGTTTAACAACTGCTATATATGAAGAATTAAGGCGTGAAAAAAGTAATGTACATGTATCAGTTTTATGTCCAGGCCCAGTAGATACAGAGTTTAACAGAGTAGCAGGAGTAAAATTCTCTGTAAAACAATTAGATAGTCATACTGTTGCTAGTTATGCTATAAGTCAAATGTTTAAGAAAAAATTGATCATAATTCCAGGAAATTCAGTCAGATTAGGTGTATTCTTTACAAGATTTATTCCCCTAAAACCGCTTCTTAAAATTGCTTATAATTTTCAAGAACAAAAGCGATAATTATAATTGATAAAACATCGTTAATATATTATAATATTATTTACGGAAGTGATAAATAATGCATGAAGCTATTGTTAGTATTAGTGAATTAGACTTTAAGTATAAGGATACAAAAATATTTGATAAGATATCTTTATCTATAAATAATAATTCTTGGAATACCTTAATAGGGGATAATTCTGGTAAGTCAACTTTATTAGAATTAATTAATAAAGGAAATAAGAATATTATTTATAATAATCCTGTAAATAATACAAAAAAAATTAAGATTGTATTATTAACTCAATATTATCGATTCAAAAAAACTAAAGTATTATCTGAATTTGATCAATATAATTCAATTGTTGGAACACCCAATTTTAAGTATGTAACTAAATTACTTGGCTTAATTGATAATAATGATATACTTAATCAAAAGATTGCTAATTTAGATGTAGCAGATCGTCAGATATTAGCGCTTGCTGTAGCGTTATATAGAATTCCAAATCTAATAATGTTAGATAATGCATTATCCTATGTAGATAGAAATAGAAAAAATAAAGTATTTAAAATACTAAAGGGTTATAAGAAAGTAAATAAAACAACAATTATTAATGTATCTACTGATCCTGAAGATTTACTATTATCCGATCGTATAATTATTATGAATAAAGGAAAGATTGTTTTTTCAGGTGGTAAGCAACAAGTCTTAGAAAATGAAAAAATCTTTAAAAAGAATAATCTAATTAGACCTTTTATAGTAGAGTTAAGTTCAAAATTAAAATACTATGAACTAACAGAAGGAATATATACAAATGAAGATAAATTGGTGAATGATATATGGAAGTAATAGATTTTGGAAAACACAGAATTAATGCTATAATAAGTACGAAGCAGTTAGAAAAGAATTTAATGTTAGATACATATTCAAGCCTTAATAAAAATGTATCAAGTATTTATAAAATGGAAGATATTCATAATACTCATGTAACAGTAAAGGATTTATTAAATTCTAATAGTAGACGTACTCATTCATTAAAAAGATGCAAAGATGCTCTTATAATGATGAATTTAAGTGAAGATTTACTGGAAAGAGAGTTAAAAACTTTAAGTACAAGTGAATTATCTAAGGTTATAATAGCTTCAACACTTATTCAAAATAAGAGTATATTAATATTTAATAATCCTACTATTGGTTTGAATCATAAGGATAAGAATAATTTCATAAAATTGATTAGAATGTTAAAAAATAGATATAACAAAACAATTATTATATCTAGTAATGATGTTGATTTTTTGTATAGAATTTGTGATTATTTTTATTATGTTGATGATGATAAATTGGTATATGAAGGTTCTAAAGAAGATTTTTTTACAAAATTAGATTTAATGAAAAAGTATAAGATCTCACTGCCAAAAATATTAAAATTTATAAATAAAGTTAGAATAAAAAAGAAAATAAGATTAATTCAACGTATTGAGATTAATGATTTAATTAAAGATATATATCGTAATAAAAATTAATAAAGAGGTGATAATATGAGATATTTGATAACTTTCTCATATGATGGTTCAGGATATAAAGGATATCAAAAACAACCAAAAACAAAAACAATTCAAGGTGAAATAGAAAAAGTTTTACGTAAAATTAATGGCAGTAAGGCTGTAAAAATTCACGCTTCAGGTAGAACAGATGCAGGAGTTCACGCTATAAGTCAAAAAGCACATTTTGATTTAAAAAAGGAAATTGATCCTGATAAATTAAAACATTCTATGAATTCACTTTTACCTGGTGATATATACATTAAAGATATTGAAGTAGTATCAGATATATTCCATGCTAGATTTAATGTTAAAGCCAAAGAATATATATATAAAATTAATATGGGTGAGTACAATCCAATAGAAAGGAACTATGTTTATCAATATAACAAAAAGTTAGATGTAGTTGAAATGGAACGTGCTTTAAAGTATTTAGAAGGTGAACATGATTTTACTTCATTTTCAAAAGCAGATGAAGAGAAAGAAGATTTTACTAGAAGAATTGTTCAAACTAATATAATTAGAAATATGAAAAAGGTAGATAAAATCACTATTTCTTTCTTGGGAACTGGATTTTTACGCTATCAGGTAAGAAACATGATGGGTACATTAATAGAAATTGGTGAAGGAAAAAGAAAAAGTGAGGATATAATAACAATCCTTGAAGCAAAGGATCGTAGGAAAGCAGGAAAGACTGCTAATCCTGAAGGTTTATATCTTAAGGATGTATTTTATGACGATGTAAGACAAGAAGTATAAAAACGTTATTTATTATATAAATAAATAGATTTTTGTTGACTTTTATAGTAAATTTTAGTAAAATTATAAATGGTACATTTTATATATTTTAGGTTCTAACCCTGGGAAAGTTATTACTTAGAATATAATCAAAAAAATATGGAAGGAAATAGTTATGAAGAATACTTACATGCAAACAAAAGAAACAGTTGAACGTAATTGGTATGTAGTAGATGCTGAAGGTCAAACTTTAGGACGTTTAGCTACTAAAGTTGCTAGTGTATTACGTGGTAAACATAAACCAACTTATACACCACATGTTGACTGTGGAGATTATGTTATAATTATTAATGCTGAAAAAGTAAAATTAACAGGTAATAAATTGAATGATAAGATTTATTACAATCACAGTGGGTATACTGGAGGACTTAGAGAAAGAACTGCAAAAGTTATGAAGGAACAATATCCTGAAGAAATGATTGAAAGAGCAGTTAAGGGAATGCTTCCAAAAGGAAGACTTGGACGTCAAATGTATAAAAAATTATTTGTTTATGCTGGTAATGAGCATCCACATATGGCTCAAAAACCAGAAGAAATGAAAATTGGTTAGGAGGAATAAAAGATGGCAAAAGATAGAACTTTTACTGGAACTGGAAGAAGAAAATCTTCAGTTGCACGTGTAATAATGACACCAGGTAAAGGAAAAATTACTGTAAATGGTGTTGATGTAAATGAATTTTTTCCTCATGATACTAATGTAATGGATTTAAAACAACCATTAGTAGCTACTAATACAGTTGATACATTTGATATAGACGTTAATGTTAAAGGTGGAGGATATTCTGGTCAAGCAGGTGCTGTAAGATTAGGAATTACTCGTGCTTTATTAGATTATGATAAAGGTAATGAAGCTAGTGAAACAAGTTTCCGTAAGATACTTAAAAAAGCTGGTTTTGTTACTAGAGATTCTAGAGCTAAAGAACGTAAGAAACCAGGTTTAAAAGCAGCTCGTCGTGCTCCTCAATTCTCAAAACGTTAAGAATATACCTATTACAAACCTTGGAGGTTCAATACTTTCAGGGTTTTTATTATATTTAGTTAGATATTATTATCTTTCTTTTAATTTTATGTGATATACTAGTATTGTTATGAGGTGATTTAATGAGACTTAGCAAAGATTGGCATGATTATGAATGTTTAGATGCAGGTAATGGAGAAAAATTAGAAAGATGGGGAGATGTTATATTACGTCGTCCTGATCCACAGGCTATTTGGGAAGTAGATTATAATAAGTCAAGATGGAACAATGTTGATGGTCATTATTTTAGAAGTAATCGTGGTGGTGGAAAATGGAAATTTAAAACAAAGTTAAAAGATTATTGGACAATAAATTATAAAGATTTAACATTTAAAGTTAGTCCTACTAATTTTAAACATACAGGATTATTTCCAGAACAAGCTGTTAACTGGGATTATATGATGAATAAAATAAGAAATGCTGATAGAGATATAAAAGTATTGAACTTATTTGCTTATACTGGAGGAGCTACAATGGCATGTTCAAAAGCTGGAGCCGTCGAAGTAGTTCATGTTGATGCATCAAAAGGTATGGTAACTTGGGCAAAAGAGAATATGCATTTATCAAAACTTGAAAATAATCGTATTAGATTTATTGTAGATGATTGCTTGAAATTTGTTGAACGCGAGTATAGAAGAGGTCATAAATATGATGCCATCATAATGGATCCACCAAGTTATGGACGAGGACCAAATGGTGAAGTATGGAAGTTCGAACAAAATATATATAAACTTATTGAAGCAACAACCAAAATTTTAAGTGATAAACCTTTATTTTTCTTAATTAATTCTTATACTACTGGAATATCTAGTACAGTACTTGAAAATATTTTAAAAACAACATTATTACCACTTTATCCAAATGGTATAGTAGAAGCAGGAGAAGTAGGTCTTCCTATTACTAGGGATAATTTAATTCTTCCTTGTGGAATATATGGTAGATATGAATCAAAAGATTAATATAGTTTATGAAGATAATCATCTTCTTATAGTTGAAAAGCCAATCAATGTTCCGGTTCAATTGGATAGTAGTAATGATCAAGATTTATTGACAATTTTAAAATCATACTTAAAAGAAAAGTATAATAAACCAGGTAATGTATATTTAGGATTAATTCATAGATTAGATAGACCTGTTGGAGGTATTATGGTGTTTGCTAAAACTTCTAAGGCAGCATCCAGGTTGAGTGAGCAAGTAAGAAATCATACTTTTAAGAAGTTTTATTATGCTATAGTTGAAGGAAAAGTCAAAGAAAAAGAAACATTAGTTGATAAATTAATTAAAGATAGTAGAACTAATATAAGCTATGTAAGTGATAAAGGTAAAGAAGCAAAATTAGATTATGAATTAGTTTCGTATAATTCTAAATATAGTCTCGTAAGAATTAATTTAAAAACCGGAAGATCTCATCAAATTAGAGTGCAATTTTCTAGTCGTAATCATCCTTTATTCGGTGATCAAAAATATAATAAGAATTCTAAGGTAGGAGATCAAATAGCTTTATTTGCATATGAAATTTCGTTTATACATCCAACTACAAAAGAATTAATGACATTCAAATTAGATTTGCCAACAAGAAAACCTTGGAATTTATTTAATATATAATTTAAAAATGAAACATATATTTTATTAAGGTGATAGTATGGAAAAGTATAAAATATATGTTTTTTTGTTGCTTATTTTGTTTATATCAGGTTTTTATTATGTTACTGCAAAAGAGGTAAATACCGATTTATTAGGAAGGGTAATATATATTGATCCTGGACATGGAGGATTGGATCCAGGTGCAATGTATAAAGATATATACGAAAAAGATATAAATCTTAGTATTAGTTTAAAATTACAAGAGGCATTAGGTAGAGAAGGTGCAATAGTATATTTGACTCGTTATGGTGATTATGATTTGTCAGTAAAAAATGCTATAAATCGAAAAAGAAGTGACTTGTTTATGAGAAGTAAAGAAATAAACGATTCTGACTGTGATATGTTTTTATCTATTCATTTAAATTCTGATCCATCTAACACATGGCATGGCGCTCAGGTATTTTATAATGATAAGAATCCTAAAAATAAGCAGATAGCTAAATTATTTCAAGATAGTTTTAAAAAATATTTAAATTCTAATCGCAAATATAAGAAGGATAATACATTATATCTTCAAAGAAAAGTTAATCGACCTGGAGTGTTATTAGAAGTTGGTTTTATTTCTAATCCAAATGATAGATATAAGCTTAGACAAAATTATTATCAAGATAAGATAGTAAATACAATTGTGATGAGTTTAAAAGAATATTATAAATAGGATATCAATAATTGAAAATGTGTTATAATGTATAATAGGTGATGGTATGAACGATAAAATATTTAAAAACTTAGATGAACAAATTGAAATACTAAAATCTAGAGGACTAGTTATAAAAAATGTGCAATCCGCAAAAGATATATTATTTAGAGAAAATTATTTCTTTATATCCGGGTATAGACATTTATTCACAAGAACTAGTAAGGATAAGTTTTTATATGGAACAACCTTTGAAGAATTATATGGTGCATTTACATTTGATCGAAAGATAAGAAATATATTATTTAAGAATATTTTGATTGTTGAAAATAATATAAAATCAATTATCAGTTATCAAATGTCTAGAAAATATGGTATACGTGAAAAAGAATATTTAAGTCCTAATAATTACACTCAAGACGAAATAAAAATTCGTCAAGTCAGAGATATTTTGGAAAAAATGAAGCGTCAAATTAGAATTAACGGGAAAGAACATACTGCTACTATGCATTATATAAGTAATTATGGTTATATACCAATGTGGATATTAGTAAAAGTTTTATCGCTAGGTATCGTATCAGAATTTTATAATATCTTGAAACCGGAGGATCAAATTAAAATTGCTGATTTTTATAATTTAGATCCAGAAACATTATCTATTTATTTAGCAATGTTAGCTAATTTTAGAAACGTTTGTGCTCACGAAGATATTTTATATGATCATAGGATTCAACGACCTATACCAGATTGTAAATATCATTATCTATTAGATATAGAAAAAGATACCGAGGATGTTTATAGATATGGTAAAAATGATATGTATGCAGTAGTTATTATTTTAAAACAAATGCTAACACCAGAAGAATTTAGAGAGTTTATTTATGAAATGGGTTATGAAATAGATGTTTTAGATGGAAAAGTTGATACGGTACCATTAGAAAGTATTCTTTCAAAAATAGGTTTTCCAAATAATTGGAGAGAAATACTTGAATTAAAGTAGGAGGCTACATAAATGTTTAAAAATTTTAAATATATCATTTTATGTATAGTGTGTATATTTATTGGTATTATCTCAACAGTATTTGTATTTAAGTTATTTGACTTAAGTAATAATAATGTTATTTCTACATCACGAAATATAACAGTAACAGAAAATAATACAATTAAAGATTCTATTGATAATATTTATAATGCAGTAGTTTTGGTTTCAACAAATCTTGAACAAACTACTATATTTGGTACAAAGTCAATTACTTCGGGTAGTGGAAGTGGTTTTGTTTATAAGAAAGATAATAAATATGCTTATATTTTAACTAATCATCATGTAGTTGAAGATGCTAAAAAAATAACAGTGACTACAATGGATGGTGAAGAAGTTGAAGCTAAGCTTCTTGGAAGTGATGAATATTCTGATGTAGCAGTATTAGCGATTAATAATAAAGTTATAAACTTAGTTGCGAGTATTGGTGATTCGACTAAAACTGAATTAGGTGATAATGTATTTACTGTAGGATCACCAATGGGAAGTAATTATATGGGAAGTGTAACTAAAGGTATAATTTCTGGAATTGGTAGAGAATTAACTCTAACTTCATCTGATGGAAGTAATGTGATGATGCAAGTAATTCAAACTGATGCTGCAATAAATCCAGGGAATAGTGGTGGTCCCTTATTAAATATCAGTGGTCAAGTTATTGGTATAACTTCATCAAAATTATCTAATGTAGAGGGTATGGGTTTTGCTATACCAATTGAAATTGCAATGAATGAAGTTTCACGATTAGAAAAAGGAGAAGAAATAAAAAGACCAATTCTTGGAGTTTCTATGTTAGATTTAAATAACACATATGCTTTATATAAAAGTAATATAAATGTAGATAAAAACTTAAAAGATGGTGCAGTTATAATAGAAGTACAAAAAGAATCAGGAGCAAGTAAAGGTGGATTAAAAAAAGGTGATGTTATAACTGCAATTGACGGAATCAAAGTAAAATCAGTTGCTCATTGTAAATATTTACTATATAAATATGAAGCAGGCAACAAAATAAAAATAACATATAATAGAGATGGTAAGAATAAAAGTGTTGAAGTTGTTTTACAAGGAAGCTAAATTTTGCTTCTTTTTATTTTTATAGGCATATAATATTTTGAGGTGGATTAAATGCAGATAAATAAAAATAAACTAAGATATGTGGATTTACCAAATGTTAGAAATGGTAACGATGAAGATTGTAAGTATTACACTGTTAAAG
>OCTW013428908.1_pt1 | contig 24876 bp, 21 predicted proteins | sample 1539671 | NCBI WGS metagenome assembly OCTW01 (sample SAMN02144230, study PRJEB22623) | gut metagenome | biome: sheep rumen | host: Ovis aries | place: New Zealand | reverse complement strand
CCCTCGCTCGACGACCTGTCCAACAACGACATCGTGGCCGTCAGGCAGTGGATGGACACCACCGACGGCACACTCTACACCGCCCTGACCAGCTTCGAGGCGGGCGAGCACTGGCTGCACATCGGCAGCGACTCCGTCATGCTGACAGTGAATGATGTCGCCAACGTCGACACCACCAGTGTCGAAATCCGCGACATCGCCAACATCATGAAGCAGCCCTACACCTTCGGCGAGATAGCCCGCACCGTGCTTTACTTCTTCCTTTTCTGGGCCATCGTGGCTGCGGCAGTACTCATTTTCATTCGCATCAAAAAGCACAAACCGCTCATATCCATCCCCCAGGCACCTCCCCTACCCCCCGACACACGGGCTCTGCAACGGCTTGAAACCCTCAGGCAATCGCAACTGTGGCAACAAGGCCGGGTAAAAGAATACTACACCGAACTTACCGACGCCGTCCGCGAATACCTTGAGGAGGCCTATGCCATCCAATCGACCGAGATGACCACCGACCAGACCCTCCAAGCCTTCCATTCCTGCCGCGGTTATAGCGAGGGCAACGCCTCGTCGCTGAGCCAGATACTCCAAGCCGCCGACATGGTGAAATTTGCCAAGTCATCGCCCCAGCCCTACCAGCACGACCAAGCATTGAACCAAAGCATCGCATTCGTCAAGAACACCGCCGCCCTCAATCCCCAGCCCGAAGAACAATCCGCAGCCGAGGACACGAACCCGGCAACAAACACCACCCAGCCATGAATCACATCACATTTGCACACCCATACCTGCTGCTGCTCCTCATCATCATCCCGCTGATGGTAGTGTGGTACGTGATGCGCTACCGAAAGCAGAAGCCGGCACTCCAGTTCTCCAACATCAGCCTTTTCAAGGGCGTCCACCGCACCTTCCGCCAGCGGGCCTATCCCCTGCTGTTCATCCTCCGCATGGTGGCCGTCGGGGCCATAATCATTGCCCTGGCCCGCCCCCAAAGCATGCTCAGCCGCCAGGAGATGAAAGTGGAAGGCATCGACATCGTCCTGGCCATGGACGTCAGTGGCAGTATGCTGGCCGAAGACTTCAAGCCCAACCGCCTCGAAGCCGCAAAAAACGTAGCCTCCGACTTTATCGAAGGGCGCAAAAGCGACCGCATGGGATTGGTGGTCTTCTCCGGCGAAGCCTTCACCCAAGTGCCACTCACCATTGACCACAACGTCCTCCTCAAACAGCTCTCCACCCTCAAAAGCGGCATGATTAAAGACGGCACCGCCCTCGGCGACGGCCTGGCCACCGCCATCAACCGCATCAAGGACAGCGAAGCCAAAAGCAAAGTCATCATCCTCCTCACCGACGGCATCAACAACCAAGGAGCCGTCGACCCCCAAAGCGCCGCCGAGATTGCAGCTCTCTACAACATCCGCCTCTACACCATTGGTGTGGGCACCCAAGGCCTTGCCCCCTACCCCTTCCGCGACCCCTTCGGGCGGGTTCGCTACCAGAACGTACCCGTCGAACTTGACGAAAACCTGCTCACCCAGATGGCCCAATCCACCGTCGACGGGCAATACTTCCGGGCCACCAACAAAAAATCCCTCCAGCAAATCTTCAAGCAAATCGACCAGATGGAGAAAAGCAAAATCGACGTCACCCAATATGCCCAGACCAAAGACGAGTATCTCGGATGGCTCATCCTTGCCGCACTGGCCATACTGACCGAGATACTGCTGGGTCTCTTCTACTTCCGCAGCACACCCTAATATCCCCACCCTCAAAATCAAGCGTCAATGATACATTTCGAACATCCCCAAATACTATGGTTTCTCCTCCTCATCCCCCTGTTTGTGGGGGTCTGGATCTGGCTCATCCTCCGCAATAAGAAACGGCTCGAACAGTTTGCAGACAGCAGCATGTTTGGCCGCCTCATCCCCGACGCCTCCCCCTGGCGGCCATCGCTCAAATACGGCCTCATCATGCTCGGGGCAGCCTTCCTCATCCTGACCCTGGCCAACCCCCAAGAGGGCAGCAAGATGGTGAAAGGCGAGCGCATCGGGAGCGACATCGCCATCTGTCTCGACATTTCCAACAGCATGATGGCCGAAGACATCCAGCCCAACCGACTTGAGCGCAGCAAACGCACCATCAACAACCTGCTCAACGCACTGGGCAGCGACCGCATATCCCTCATAGTCTTTGCCGGTAGCAGCTATGTCCAAATGCCACTCACCAACGACTACAGCGCCGTCAAACTCTTCCTTGACCAAATCGACTGCAGCCTCATCAGTGCCCAAGGCACCGCTATCGGCGACGCCATCGAGAAAGGCATGGAATCCTTCGGCTACGGTGACCCCGACCGCGAATGGATCAAGAACCAAGGCCGCGCCATCATCGTCATCTCCGACGGCGAAAACTTCGAGGACGACGCCAAAGCCGCCGCCCGCAAAGCAGCCAGCGAAGGCATAGTAGTCTGCACCATGGGCATGGGCCTCACCGAAGGCACACCCATCCCCGAATACCGCGACGGGCGCCGGGTGGGATACAAACGCGACAACAACGGCTCCACCGTAACCACCCATCTCGACGAGGCCACCCTCACCTCCATCGCCCAGGCCGGCAACGGCATCTACGTCCGCGCCACCAACATCAACTCCGGTGTCCAGGAAATCGTCCGCCTCATCGAAGGGCTGGAAAAAGACCACTACGGCGAGGCCGTCTTCTCCGAATACGAAAGCCGCTACCAATACCCCCTTGCCGCAGCCCTCGTCTGCCTGCTTGCCGAGCTCCTCATCTTCGAGCGCCGCAACAAGAAATTCAACCTCGACAAACTTCTTAACGACCGCAAATCAAAATAATCAAGCCCACGCAATGAAAACCTCACGCCACATCCTCCTGCTTCTTCTGGCCCTCTGCCTGCCCGCAGTCCTTTCAGCGCAAAGCAGCAGCGTGCGCAAAGAAACCCGCAAAGGCAACCGCGAGTACCGGCAGCAGCACTTCGACCGCGCCGAAGTCAACTACCGCCGCGCCCTCCACCAGGACAGCACCGCCTACCGTACCCAATACAACCTTGGCAACACACTCTACCGCCAGAAAAAATACGACGAGGCCATCCAGCACTTCGACCACGCCCTCGCTCAGCCCGGCCTCACCGACAGCGACCGCAGCCGGATACTCCACAACCGGGGCAACAGTTATCTCAAAGCAGGCCTGGACAAGGAAAACCGAGCAGAAGGCCTACAGCAATTCCAGCAAGCCGTCAACGACTACCAAGAAGCCCTCAAACTCACCCCCAAGAACGACGACACTCGCTACAACCTATCCTACGCCAAAAAAATGCTCCAGCAAGCCCAGCAACAGCAGCAACAACAAGGCGGCGGCCAAAGCCAGGACAACAAAGACCAGAAAAACAACAAAGACAAACAAGGCAACAACGGCCAGGACAAACAACAAAACCAACAAGACCAGAACAATCAACAAAACCAGCAACAGCAGCAGAACCAACAGCAACGCCAGCAACAGAAACAGCAGCAACGCCAGCAACAGCAGAAAAAGCAAGACGCCGAGCGACTGCTCGAAGCCGTGAAAAACAACGAGCGCAACACCATGAAAGAAAACGCCAAGAAAGTCGAAGTGGCCGCCCCGCGCAACATAGAGAAAGACTGGTAACAAGCACAACACCCCCACACGATCATGAAAAAAGCCATTATAGCATTAATCTTTAGCCTCCTTGCATTATGCGTCGCCGCGCAGGAACTCACCGTCCGCGCACCCGGCCGCGTAGAGCAGGGACGCCGTTTCGAAGTCCGCTATGAGGTCAACAGCCGCGCCGACGACTTCCGCGGACCCTCATTCAAAGGCCTGTCCGTACTCTCCGGCCCCAACGTATCCCACCAAACCAGCATGTCCATCGTCAACGGCCAGATGTCGCGTTCCGTCACCACCGGCTTCACCTACATCATCCAGGCCGACGTCGAAGGCACATTCAATGTCGGCGGGGCCAGCTGCAAAGTCGACGGCAAACGAGTCTCCTGCCAAGGCTTCACCATCACCGTCGAGAAAGCCGGCACCCAAGCCCCCCAGCAGCAAGCCTACGGGGGCGGCAACTCCCGCCGCCAGTCGGCATCCCAATCCACCCAGCCCTCCCAGTCCTCCGACATCGACAGCCGCTCGCTCTTTGCCCGCGCCAGCATCAGCAAAAGCAACCCCTACCAAGGCGAGCAAGTCATCCTCACCTACAAAATCTACACCCAAATATCCCTCAGCCAATACCAGATTGACAAGCTGCCCGGCAACAAAGGCTTCTGGAGCGAAGACATCACCCGCGACGGCAACGTCCGCCAATACGAAGAGACCGTCGACGGCCGCCGCTACATGGTGGCCGAAATACGGCGTGGGGCCCTCTTTGCACAGGAAAGCGGCAAACTCACCATCGAGCCCCTCGACCTCGACGTCCTCGCGCTCGTCCAGCGCCAACGCCAGCGCACCGGCTCCATCTGGGACCTCTTCGACGACCCCTTCTTCAACCCCACACAAGCCGTCGAGAAACACCTCCGCACCAACAGCATCAACGTCCGGGTAAAGCCCCTGCCCCAAGCCCCTGACCATTTCAGCGGAGCCGTGGGCAGCTTCGACGTCAAAGCCGAGACCGACACCCGCCAAGCCCGCGCCAACGAAGCCATCACCTACCGCCTCACCGTCAGCGGGGCCGGCAACCTCATGCTCATCGACGCCCCGCAAATCGACTTCCCCAAAGTATTCGAAGTCTACGACCCCCAAATCAACGACAACATCAACCGCACCAGCAACGGCATCAGCGGCAGCCGCACCTTCGAGTGGATCCTCATCCCCCGCAACCAAGGCGACTACCAGATTCCCGAAGTGTCGTTTGTCTTCTTCGACCCCAACACAGGCCGCTACGTCACCAAACGCCTCCCTGCCATACCCCTCCACATCGACAAAGGCGACCCCAAAACCATGAAAAACGTCACCAGCAACAAGAGCGACGTCAAACTCCTCAACAGCGACATCAACTACATCCACACCCGCCACAGCCAGCTCCTCCCCCTCGACCAGCGCGACACCTTCGGCTGGCCCTTCTGGGTCGTCCTGGCCCTCATCATCGGCCTCACAGGCGGAGCCATCCTCTATGGCCGCAACCGCCAAGCCCAGCAGCAAGACCTGGCCGGCATGCGCCTGCGCCGTGCCACAAAGATGGCCCGCAAACGGCTCAAGACCGCAGCCGCCTACCTCCACAGCGGCGACGACAACCGCTTCTACGAAGAAATCTACAAAGCCATCTGGGGCTGCCTGGCCGACAAATACAACATCCAGCTCGCACGCCTCAGCAGCGATACCGTACGCGACTGCCTGGCCGAAAAGCAAGTGCCCGAAGAACAGCAAAACCGCATACTCCAAACCCTTCAGAAAGTCGACTTCGCACGCTTCGCCCCCGGCGACGCCGCCTCCCGCAAACAGGAAATCTACGACGAAGCCCTCCAAATGATAGTCATGATATAACGCCCACCAAACATGAAAAGAATCCTCCCCATCCTCCTGCTTGCCGCCGCCCTCAGCGCGGCCGCACAAAGCCCCAGCCAACTCATGCAGCAGGGCGACGACGCCTACGCCAAGGCCGACTTTGCCAAAGCCGTCAGCCTCTACAACGCCGTCCTCGACGCCGGCCACCAGTCCGCCGACCTCTACTACAACCTTGGCAACGCCCACTACCGGCTCGAAGAATACGGACTCGCCATCCTCAACTACGAGCGCGCCCTGCGCCTCAAGCCCAACCTCCGCGACGCCCGGCAAAACCTCGACCTCGTCAACAGCAAAATCGAAGACGAGATAGCCCCCCTCCCCGAACTCTTCATCGTCCACTGGGCACACAGCCTCGTGGCATGGCTCAGCCCAGCCGGATGGCGCGCACTGATGCTGTGCCTCGCCGCGCTGCTGGGCGGACTCATCGTCTTCTTCGTCCTCTCGTCGCAATACCGCAGCCGCAAAACAGCCCTCATCGGCATCCTTGTCCTCTCCCTCCTGCTGCTCCTTGCCCTGGCCTGCTCCATCAGCGCCAGCATCCGCTACAACCGCCACGACCAAGCCATCGTCACCAGCCCCATGGCCATAGTCAAAAGCTCGCCCGAAGACACCAGCGTCGACAAACTCATCCTCCACGAAGGCACCAAAGTCGACATCGAAGAGACACTCGGCGACTGGCACAAAATCCAAATCGCCGACGGCAACACCGGCTGGATGCAACAAACCGACATAACAATCATTTAACCCAACACCCAAAACCAACAAAATCATGAAAAGACTGTACCTGATTCTCATCCTGGCACTCCTGGCCCCGGCCCTCCACGCCCAGGAAGAAACCGACAAAGTCGAATACGTCGACGACGAAGCCTGCGGCTGCGAACTCGTCTTCATCAACGGAATCCAGACCACCCAGGACGGCGACCGCTTCGGATTCAAACGCGAGGACGGCACCATCATCGTCCCCAACAAATACATGTTTGTCGACCACTTCCACGGCGACTACTGCAAAGTCTACCTCGACTACGACAGCTGCGGACTCATCAACCGCGACGGCGTCGAAATCATCCCCTGCCGCTACCACGAAGTGGGCTACCCCACCGACGGCCTCATCCTCGTGCAGAAAGACAGCCTCTTCGGCTACTACGACACCCTCGGCAACCCCCGCATCCCCATCCGCTATCCGGCAGCCTCCTCCTTCAACGAAGGGCTGGCCGTAGTGGCCGACTGGGTCGACACCAACGTGGTGGCCTACGGCTTCATCGACCACGAAGGGCGCATGGTCATCCAGCCCCAATTCCAATACGCCTTCCCCTTCTACGAAGGATTCGCCGTCGTCAAAGCCTACGACCGCTACGGCATGATCGACCGCAGCGGACAGGTAGTCTTCCCCATCAAATACGAAATCCTCACCTCCATGTACCAAGGGCGCCTCTTTGCGGGCGACGACAACGGCCTGGCCCTCTACGACAACCACTTCCGCCAGCTCACCATGCCCGTCTACACCCAAGTCGAAGGCCGCAACGAAGACCGCATCCTCGTGGCCCGCGACGGCAAATACGGCTACCTCGACCCCGACGGCAACCTCGTCATCCCCTGCCAATACGACCGCGCCGGCCTCTTCCACAACGGCCGCACCTTCGTGGCCATCGGCAAAAAATGGGGCATCATCGACCGCACCGGCCGCGTCGTACTCCCCATCGAGTACGACAACAGCGGCTACCGCGCCGAAGCCTACATCTACCACGACGGCCTCGCCCTCATCGAGAAAAACAAACTCTACGGCTACGTCGACATCGAAGGCCGCCCAGTCATCTACCCCAGCTTCTCCAACGCCTACCAATTCTCCGAAGGCCTCGCCCCCGTCTACGTGGGCGCCTGGGGCTACATCGACACCAAAGGCGAATTCTACATCCCGCCCGTCTTCGACATCGCCTCACCCTTCAAATACGGCCGCGCCGAAGTGTCCTACAAAGGCGAAATCCACAAAATGAACACCGAAGGGCGCTGCGTCAAAAACTGCAAAAACGCACCCAAATCCTGGCGCTGACCCCCGCCCTCCAGCCGTCCGTCCACCCACAAACCCAACCCCCATGCAACAAGTCACACACCCCGGCATCGTAATCAGCTCGCAGCAAGGAACCGTCCAAGTAAAGATGCAAGTAGTCAGCGCCTGCGCCTCGTGCGAGGCACACGCCCGCTGCACCTTCGCCGAAAAGAAAGACAAGACCGTCGACATCACCACCCCCCAGTGGCAGAACTACAACCCCGGCGACCCCGTTACCGTAATCATCAACTCAGGCCGCGGCCTGCTGGCAGTCCTCATCGCCTACATCCTTCCCGCCGTCCTCATCCTGGCCACCTTCGCCACCCTCTACACCCTCCGCCTCCCCGAACTGTGGGTAGCCCTCGCATCCCTCGCCGTCATCGGCCTCTACACCCTCGTACTCTACCTCTCGCGCAACCGCCTGCAGCAAAGATTCACCTTCCGCCTCGAAAAAGCCGACTAACCCCTCACCCCGCTTCCTCCGCCCCAAAACGCCACTCCGCAGGCGCCCAATTGCCCCACGCCGTCCGATGAAATAATGACGGAATGAGAAATGAATGGCGGCCAACGAGCGGAGTCAGGGCGACCCATGCCGCCCGGGCCGACGGGAGTTTCGCGGTTCCGCCGCGCCGCTACCCACCACGGACAATCACCCAGCCGCGCGGCGACACCAGCCCCGGCGGCAACAACCCCTCCGCGCCGGACCCAGCCAAACCCCATCGCGCAGCCGCTGACAGCGGCCACTTGGCAGCCATTCGCTGCCGCGCCTACCACACAACGCACAATCCGCCCCAGCCCCCGCACCACGGCGGGAACGCCAACGGGCCAAGGCTTTTCAACATTAAGGCGTTGATTATTTTTCGGCGCAGAGGCTTTCCGTTCCAATAAAAAGGTATAATTTTGCAATTTGAAAAATAATATCTATTGCGCAATGAAAACCACACGTCAGTATCGCCATGGCATCGTGCTGTTCGCACTGTTGGCCATGCTTGTTGCCACCCCTGAAAGCACACAGGCCCAGGAACCTTCGTCGTCGCCCCAGACCGAGCACCAATACAACGACGACATCCACTCCTTCATCCTCAAGCGACTGCGCCAGAACGTCAAGCAACGCGAGAAACAGATGAACAAGCAAATCCACCAGATGCTCATCAACCTGCCCAACGCCGAGAAGCTGTACGACGAGACCTTCGTCCGCATCACCACCGAGGTGCGGGAGGACACCACCGAGGAGGGCCAGCCGGAGATTAACTTCGTCTACAACATATCCTACAACTGCCACCACTTTGAGGGGACTGAGGACGACTACCCGTCGGCGGCCTACCTGTGGAACAGTTCCAACTCGTGCCGCGCCATCTGCAACCTGACCCGCACCATGATTGACGAAGAGATGAGCGACATCTTCGCCCCTGGACGCAAGACCACCATCACCATCACCTCCACCACCGACGCCGCCGAAATCACCCATATCGAATATAAAGGCGAGTACGGCGACTTCCGCTACATGCCCGCCACCTTCAACGACGAGAACGTACGCATTTCAGTCGACCAGAAAGACGGCATCACCACCAACGCACAGCTGGCCTATGTCCGCGCCCGCAGCGTGCAGAGCTATCTGGAGGAGAACGTCGCCGGACTGAAAAAGACCACCAACGAGTACCGCCACACCACCCGCTGTTTCGACATGACGGGTCCGCACTACCGCCGCTCGAGCCTTGAAATTGTGGTGCACGGGGCTTTCGACAACCAAGCCAAAAGCCTTGAGGCCGCCCTGCTGAACGACGAGTATGTAGACTTCAACATCCCCCACCGCGAGGAGAACAGCAACAGCAAGACCTACGCACTCATCATTGCCGAAGAGGAATACACCGCACCGCTGCCCAACTGCGACTTTGCCACCAACGACGGCGACGTGCTGCACGAATACTTTGTCCACACACTGGGCATCCCCACACGCCATGTGAAGGTGCTGCACAATGCCGGCCGGCAGGAGATTTACGACGAAGGCATCCACTGGCTGAAGGACATCATCAAAGCCCAGAATGGCGATGTACACATCATCATCTACTATGCCGGACACGGAGTGTCGAACCAGAAGTGGGCTCCCCACCTCATGCCCAGCGGGGTCGACGTGAGCCGCATACGCGCTTTCCGCAGCAAGACGGGCGCCCTGCCTGAGGACATCGTACTCAAGGGCGGCGACGCCGAGAAGCTGCTGGAGCAGTGCATCTCATTCGACACCCTGACGGGATGGTTCAACCGCGTGGAAGCCCTGAGCTACACATTCATCATCGACGCCAGTTTCGACGGCATACAGCGCAGTGGCAAGCCTTTCTTCACCATCAAGAAAGAGACTAAGCGCTACCGCACTCCACGCGTGCGGAGCGATATTGTCATCTTCATGGCAGCCGACGGCGACAAGACCGCCTACTCATTCATCGACCAGCATCACGGGTTCTTCACCTACTATATTCTGAAAGAGCTGAAATACTCGCGCGGCGAGATTACCTTCCAGGACCTCTTCAACAATGTCACCAAGAACCAGGCGTATGAATCATCGCTACAGGGCAAGCTGCAGGAACCGAGCATGATTATCGGCGGCAAGCTGGGCGAGAACTGGGGCACCCGCACATTCATCAATAACTAACCGTCCGTCCCTATTCAACCAACGCGATATGCATACCCCTGAGTTTATCACCCACCTGAAGCCGAATGAGGTATTTGTGTTCGGCAGCAATCTGGCCGGCCTGCATCATGGCGGGGCCGCACGGATGGCATACGAGCGGTTCGGAGCCGTTTTTGGACAAGGGGTGGGGCTGCAAGGGCAGAGCTATGCCATACCCACCATGCAGGGGGGTGTGGACACAATAAAGCCTTATGTAGACGATTTTGTCACCTTCGCCCAGAGCCACCCTGAGCTGACTTTTTATGTTACGCGCATCGGGTGCGGCATAGCCGGATTCAGCGAGGGGGAAATAGCCCCCCTCTTTGCCGACGCGCACATGCTGCCCAACGTGGTGCTGCCGCAGGGATGGTGAGACGGCGCATCTTTTTTACACGCCCACATAATAAAACAGAGCAAAGTCCGTTACTGGAAGCGATATATTAACAACGAGCGTCCGGCTGACCGGACAAGTCTAAGCAAAAAGCAAACACCAACAATGAAAAAAATCATTCTTGCAACAGCCGTCATGCTGTTGACCCTTGGGGGAGCCATGGCCCAGAACAATTTCCGCGGTATCGTAAAATACAAAATCGAGAGCACGGGAAAGGTGGATGTGCCCATCCCCCCGGAACAGGCCAGCATCGAGATTAAAGTGTACGACAACCAGCTGCTTCTGGGACAGTCCATCCAGAACGGACTGAAATTGGCCCAAGCCATCGACTTCAGCCAAGCCATCAGCTATCTTGCCGCCAACGGCATTGAGCTGGAGACCTACACCGGCGACGGCAAATTCATCGTCCGTGGCGAGCAGACCAAAGAGGAGATGGACAGCCTCTACCTCGTAGACCAAGAGGCCGGACACTTCTATTACGAGAATGTCGACGAGACCAAAGAAATGCTGGGATACACCGTCCACAAAATGATTATGCACCGCTACGACGAGCAAGGCGAGGACAACCCCGTCACCTGCTGGTACAGCACTGAGATTGGCCCCGAATACTGCATGGTGCTGGGCAGCGTGAAGGGATTCCCCTTTGTCTACACCCAGGAACTGGGCGAAGGCCGCGCCATCACCTATACTGCTGTCGAGGTAGTGAAAGGCAAGGTGAAGGACGTCGACATGCTGCTGCCTGCGGGCTACAAAGACGCTTCGGGCGAAGAGTTTGAGACCTTCCGCAACGAGCTGAAGGATGCCATCGAGCTGCTCGAGGAATAAGCCATCGGACAAACTGACCGCAATAGATTGAGAGTTGAAAAAGTGGTTTTTTTTCAACTCTCAATTTTCAACAAGACCGCTGTGTTGCAAACCGACACAAACAGAGTAATGCCCGCACCACAAAGGGTCAACGAGCTTAAGCACTAAGAGCATCCGGCGCGATGCGACATAGAAACAGAACCCATCCACATACCATACTACAATGGCCAAAAAGAAAAACCACAAAACCGTCCGCCCCACCAGCCGCTTTGTCGAGTACTGGCGCACCCAGCAGTGCCGCAAACTGCGCGGGGCATGCTACATACTATTCGCGTGCTTCCTTGTTGTGGCGATGACCTCATTTTTTATCTCCTGGCCATCGCACAACAACTGGCTCGGCGCACTTGGGTTCCATATCTCCAAGTTGACTGTGCAGAACACCTTTGGCATTGCGTCTTACGGAATTGCCTTCTTGCTGTTTCTCTACGGCACCCGGCTGTGGGGGAAAAATCTATTGCCGTGGAACAAAACGCTGTGGAGCACACTTTTCTGGATGGTGTGGCTCTCGTCGGTGTTGGGATACTGCTTCGGGCTTTGGGGCAAGGACGACATCGCGATGGGCAACTATGTCGGTGTCACCGGCGACTTTATAGCCCACAGCTGCTATCACCTCATCAGGTGGGGTACGCTGGTGCTGTTTGCATTCCTGGCCATTGTGTACCTTGTGGTAGTACACAAGGTGCGTATCCGTCCGCCGAAAGTGAACATCAACCTTGCCGAAATCAAGCACATCATCCCAGCCCCCAAGCCTAAAGACACCCCCGCGACAGAAGAGGACGGGTCCTCCAAGGCCGAGACGGTCCCGCTGAGCACAGCCAAAGAGGCCGAAAAGCAAGCGGACAGCAATCCGGACCAAGTGACATTCTCGATTGACGACGAGTTCAGCCGCATCAACCAGCGCGCCCGCAAACAGGACGCTGCCAATGACGAGGCCGAAGCCAAGCCCACAATTCCGGCCAGCGAGCCCGCTTTCACCATCACAGACACCGTCGACGAGGCCGCCGTCAAAGAAGAGGAGGAGCCGAACCGCTATTCGGAATTTGAGAATGTACACACCTCGCACCACTACACTATCGACGAGCTCTACGACCCCCATCTCGACTTGAAACAATACATCATGCCCACGACCGACCTCCTCACCGACTGGGAAACCCGGAACGTGAAAGTGACCAAGGAGGAGCTGGTGGCCAACAAGGACCATATTGTCGAGACCCTGCGCAACTACAATATCGAGATAGTGGAAATCACAGCCTCGCCCGGACCGACCGTCACCCTCTACGAAATCAAGCCGGCTCCAGGCATCCGCATTTCGAAAATCAAGAGTCTGGAGGATGACATAGCCCTCAGTCTCTCGGCCCTCGGCATCCGCATCATAGCCCCTATTCCTGGCAAAGGCACTGTGGGAATCGAAGTGCCCAATGCCAAGCCGCAGATTGTTTCGATGAAAAGTATGCTGGACTGCGACGCCTTCCGCAACAGCGGAAAGATGGAGCTGCCTATCGCTTTTGGCAAAACTATCAGCAACGAGCCCTTCATCACCGACTTGGCCAAGATGCCACACCTGCTCATGGCTGGAGCCACCGGCACGGGAAAATCGGTAGGCCTCAATGCTGTCATCGCGTCCCTTTTGTTCAAGAAGCACCCCTCCGAGCTGAAATTCGTCATGGTCGACCCCAAGAAAGTGGAGTTGTCGCTCTACAACAAAATTGAGCGCCACTATCTGGCCAAGCTGCCCGACTCGGAAGAGGCCATCATCACCGATGTCAAGAAAGTGGTGCGGACGCTCAACTCCCTCTGCATTGAAATGGACCAGCGCTACGACCTGCTGCGCAAGGCCGGAGTGCGCAAAATAACTGAATACAACGACAAGTTTATCCACCGCCAGCTCAACCCGGAGAATGACCACCGCTATTTACCCTATATCGTCCTGGTAATTGACGAGTTTGCCGACCTAATCATGACGGCGGGCAAAGAGGTGGAGATGCCCATCTGCCGTCTCGCCCAGCTGGCACGCGCCGTAGGGATACACCTCATCATCGCCACGCAGCGCCCCACCACGAACATCATCACGGGTACCATCAAGGCCAATTTCCCCGCCCGCGTGGCTTTCAAGGTGACCAGTGGCATTGACTCCCGCACTATTCTCGACTGCAGCGGCGCCCAACGCCTGATTGGTAGGGGCGACATGCTTATCTCCCTTTCGGGATCCGACCTGGTACGTATCCAATGCGCCCTTATCGAGACCGACGAGATAGAACAGTTGGCCGACTTCATAGGCAGCCAACGGGGGTATCCCGACGGGTTCCTCCTGCCCGAATATCTCGACGAGAACGAAGAGCCCAACAAAGAGTTCGACCCCAAACAAAAGGACGAGTTCTTCAACGATGCCGCCCGCCTGGTGGTGGCCAGCCAATTTGGCTCTACCTCGCTGCTACAACGCAAACTACAGCTCGGGTACAACCGCGCTGGCCGCATCATCGACCAACTGGAGGCCGCTGGTATTGTAGGCCCCTATAACGGGTCGAAAGCCCGCGAGGTGTTGGTACACGACGAGGCCCAACTGGAAGAGATTCTACGCAGCCTATAGCACCCATTGCCCATGCCAACCCCAGACGCTGTCAACGACTATTGCGCCCGTCACACCTCGGCCCCCGATTGCGCCCTCGAAGCCGTTTACCGCTCCATGATGCTCCATACGGCCAATCCCCACATGGCTTCCACCCCTTATCAGGGTGCTTTCCTCCAGTTCCTTGCCTCCCTGATTCAGCCCCGTGTGGCAGTCGAGATAGGTTCGTTTGCAGGCTACGGAGGGGCATGCATAGCCCATGGCATGGGGAACTGCGGCACACTCCATCTGGTTGAGAGCAACGAGGAGTTGGAACCTCTCATTTGGGAGCATGTCCGAATGGCCGGTGCCGAAAGCATCGTCCGGCTCCACATCGGACTGGCAGCAGACATCATCCCCACCCTCCCCGATGGTATAGGCCTGGCTTTTGTTGATGCCGACAAAGAGGAATACAACCTTTACTACGACCTTCTGCTGCCCAAAATGCTACCAGGCGGACTGATGGTGTTCGACAACATGCTGTGGTATGGACGAGTGGTGGATAACGAACAGAAACCTGAATCCAACCAAGGGCATCTGCGCTGCGAGCGCGAGACCCGCACCCTGCACGAACTCAACTGCCGCATCACTGCCGACTCCCGCGTTGACAACATTCTCCTACCTTTGCGCGATGGGTTGATGCTTTGCCGAGTTCGGAAGCAAGACAGCCCTCAGATGCTTTGAACCCCAGCGCAACACATGTCGACTGGCGAGTTTACAGCAATCAAGACTTTACAAATGGACATGCTGACTGCGTGAAGCCCCTCAACAGCGGCGATACAGACGGCTTTGTGGCCCTTGGGCAGTAAAGACTTGTCGGCGGCCAGGAAGACTGCCAGCATCATTTCGTTTATTGAGAAAGATACGTCCAGTCCTCAACCCAATAAGGATTATGACAAGCCATTGGGATACTTGGATTGAGTGGAATTATTTTGTTCGACCATTTGGCATGGATAGGAATATTTAGGAAAAAAAGAGGAAAAAAAAAGAATCCTGTGTTAATAAAGACATTTTCCCTGCACCAAAGCAGACAAAGACAAACACATAAGATGGACAGCAACAAAGAGATGGCCTTCAACCAGCTATTGGCTCGTCAGCGGGACATGATATGGCAGTTATGCCAAGACTTCCGGCTGAGCGCCGCCTGGGAGGTGGAGGATGCATTCCAAGAGGTGCTGATAGTGCTGTGGCGCGACTTTGAACAATTTGAAGGACGCTCGTCGGAAAAGACGTGGGTGTACCGCGTGACGATGACCACCCTACTAATGTTGAAACGCAAAATAAGCAACAAGCCACAACCCGACGCGCCTCAACCGATGGACGAACCCGCACCCGACTGGGAGAATTATAACCTGCTGATGCAGCTGGTTGACAACCTCAGAGAACCCGACAACAAGATAGTCCACGCCTATCTTGACGGATTCGACTACCACGAAATTGCCGATATGTATAACATGAGTGGAAGTGCAGTAGCCATGAGGATTTCGAGGGCAAAGAAGAAATTAAGAAAACAATATAGCGACTTATTATAAAAGAACAGGAGGAACTAATATGAAAAAAGATTTCGATACAATATGGAACGAGCGGAGGATGCGCCCTATGGGCAAATGTCCACTCAGCGACGAGCGGCTGACCGCCATGGCTGCAAAAGCCATGAACTCCGCACAGCCTGAGCTGGTGGACCTGACCGAAAGGAGACACCGAATGACGCCCCGCCTTATCGGATGGACCGCAGCAGCAGCCTGCGCAGCACTGGTGGCCATACCCATCAGCAACAACATGAGCAACACCGTCGAGGGGGTGAGGCTGGCCAAAGTTGACTTCAACAGCCAGAAAGTGATGATGGTTTGCAACAACAATTGCAATGCCAATGCAGTGATTTCCTCATTCGACGACTATCTGAAATCCATATAACACCATTACGATGAAAAGATTGACCTTAATAGCAATAGCGACGGTTTTGTGCCTCGGAGCATGCAGCCGACCACACAGCGAGGCCATGTCTGCCGCCTTGGAGATGTATAAGAGATATGCCGACAGGTCGGAGAAACTGACGGTGGCATATATTGGCAACTTCGAGGCTGAAGGAAATAAGTATAACGCCGTAATGTTCCAAGCCCAGGACATCAACGAATGGGACTGGCTGCAAAGAGAGTTCGGCCTGAAGAGCGACATTATGACGATGCCCTGCACGGGACAGAATATGATAGTGACTTCGGTGAAAATCGATAGCAACATGCAGTTTGCCAGCCAAGAGGAGCTGATGGAATACCTCGACAGCGTGACCAAAGAGATTATGAAAAACACGCTGGGGACCGAGAATGTGGACGAGGACATGATGATGAGCGGAATGCCGCTGATGTCGATGGAAGAGGTGCAGAAGCTGGGCTATCTGGCCGAAGGGGCTTTGGACAGCGGGACAATGGTCATGGGTACCCCCTTGGGAGAGGTGGACACAGCGATGCTAAACCAGCATGAGTCGCTGATAAATATGACCGACAACCATAAGAACAGTGGCTACGTTATTGGCACCAACGCCAAGGAGATGACGCTATGGCTCTTCTTCTACGACACCCCCGAAGAGCAGCAGAACCTGATGAAAAAGCTTTACAAGGATAACGCAGAAAAGCTGACGAACAGATAGGCTGCCAAAGGCTGTAGACTAACGAAATGGGTGGCAGGAATCACAAATCCAGCCACCCATTTCATTGTACCAGCCATACAGTGTGAAGAAAAAACATTGTATATGAGATTTTTTTTGTATTTTTGCAACTTGAAAATAACGACATGTCATGAAAAAAAGAATCTTGTTTATAGCCTCGGCACTGTTGCTGCTTGGGGTATCGTGCACGAAAGAGAAACACTGCCGTTGCGCCGTGACTCACAGCCAAGCGGTGCGCATCATTACACTCACCAAGGGCAACTGCCACGACTTTGACTATGTGAGATATCGCGATGTGCTTGACGTGATGCACGTAGACACTGTAGTGTGTACCGACTATCCCTTCGAAGCCGACACGGCTATCGTGTATAACAAATAAAACGGGAGGAAGAGAAGAATGAAGAAAATAGCTATTGCACTGGCTGTTGTAGCCATGGTGGCCGCCGCGAGCGGCTGCTCGAAAAACGCACGATGCCGCTGCCAAGCGGTGGATGCCGTCGATGCCCAGGGTCGCCCACTGGTGACATATCTTGATGTAAAATCGAGTTCGACATGCAAAAAGGTGACCAAACTGGGCTTTGAACAATGGCTGGAAGGCCAGTTGGTAAGAGATTTGTATGTGGTAAAGTGCGAGAGCTGGACGGATGACGAACTTTAGGAGCAAAGCGGCACAGGTGGCAGCCGTGGCTGTGAGGATGGCACTTGGCGTGCTATTCGTGGTTTCGGCGGTGGCCAAGTTGCTGAGCATCGATGAGTTTGAAATTTATCTATTCTCATACGATGTACTTTCGCTGCGTCTTTCGATGCTTGCGGCGCGGCTGGTGATAGTGGCAGAGGCCTTGGTGGGCATTGGTCTGCTGGCAAATGTGTGGAACAGGTTTGTGAACATCTGCGCGCTATTGATGGTGGTGGTGTTCACGGTGTTTTTGTGCCTGAGTGCACTGGCTGGACGGACAGACAACTGCCACTGCATGGGGTCGATCATTGAGATGAACCCGACCCAATCAATTGTGAAAAACGCTGTTCTGCTGGTGCTGCTGCTGGTGGCTGCGGGAGCCCGCCCCTGGAGGTGGAAACCTCGCTGGTACTTATGGCTGCCCGCCATACTGATTCCAACTGTGACAGTGTTTGTGGTATCGGCTCCTGACTATTGGCTTTTCGGTCCACAGGAAGAGCTTTACAACCGCGAAGAGCTGGACAAGGCCATCGCCCCCGAAGGAGAACTGGCCCCAGCCGGACTGGCCAATGGAAAGCATGTGGTGGCATTCCTCTCGCCGGGATGCCCTTATTGCCACATGGCCGACGAGAAACTGACCCACATCGAAATGAGAAACCGTCTGAACAAGGAGGCATTCGTCTGTTTTATTCCCATGAAAGACAGCACCATGATACCCATGAGCGTAGATTCGACTGCTTTCACGCACCCCTGCTACCGGCTGACTAACATGACGTATGCACTGATTACCTATGGGCAACGGCCTATGGTGTTTTTGATTGAGGACGGTGCAGTGAAGGCCACATGCCACTACCGCAACATCGATGAGCGCCAGATAACTTTATTTTTAAACGATGATGAAAAATAATAATCTTGGCTGGCGCTGGAAAAGCTGGACAGCCGTGGTGCTGTTGGCGATTGTATGCCTGGGCACAGTGTCGTGCAAGAAACGCTGCCGCTGTGTAAAGAACAATATGACCGTCGACTACTACTCGACCACAGAGCTGGACCAGCATGGCAAGAGCTGTTCAGAGATGGTGTACATCGACGGACTGGCCACAAAGTATTACAGCCTGTGCGAGTGGGAATACTGACTGAATCCATTCAGGTTCTGAAAGAAAGCAGGCTATCCCACCCAATAGTTTCGTCAAAGACTTGAATTGCCTTTGACCCAGTAACCCCTGACTGGAGAATCATTGTACCATACACTCTATTGAGTCCCTACACACTGGGACATGACTTCATATAGCACAGTTATCACACAAACCCCACAGATACATTACCTGATAAGGGATACGGTGCCGTAGAGGGTTTTCCAGGATTTGTCGCGCGTGTCGATATAGCGGATATAGTAGACGTAGGAGGCTTGCGGGCAGGGGCGGCCATTGTGAGTACCGTCCCAGTGCTCGGTCAGGCCGTTGAACCGAGTCACAAGGTCACCTCGCCGGTCAAAGACAACCACCTCAGCCTGGAGGATGTGGGGACTACAGACGATGGAAAAAACATTGTTGATGCCCTGCGTCGGAGTGAAGACGTTGGGGACTAAAACCCATGTGCTGTCAATGGGCGGCTCGCCCCAATTGGGAATGGCCAAGAGGGTATAGTAGATGATGCTGTCGCACGAATCGTTAATGCTGATGTGGACAGGATAGTTGTTGACTTCATGGCTGAAAGTGATTCCGTTGAAGGTGTGCGGAAGATCATCAGTTGATATGGTCTCAGTAACCCAGTGGCAGTGGGGGCAAGTGACGAGATCGATAATCCAAAGGGTATCACAGCCGGTGGTGGTCCAATAAGTGGTGAAAGTGTGCGTATCCGTGGTGCTGAACTCATGTCCCCGGAACCAGAAGGACCCCTCACAAACAGTCACAGTGAGAGTGGTGTCGACATGCCCGCCAAAATTGAGCGTGACGCTGACCGTGTCGGGCTTGCGGGTGAAGCACCCTTCGTCCTCGTATGTGAAAATAGCCCGGATGGTGTAACTCTCGGCATCGGGGAAAGTGTGGGGAACAGGACGGCTGTAGCCCGGGTCATGGTGGGAGAACGAGAGGCGCGTACCATCGCCGAAATCATAAAAGAGGCTGTCGGCGGGACGGTTGTTAATGGCCTGGAAGTTGACATGGTCAAAATGACACCAGAGAGTGTCGGAAGGCAGGTTCTGCGATGGGGTATTGTTGACCAGCAGGGTAACACCTCCTGGCTGGACATGGGGCAGATTGTAGAACGATGCCTCTAACGTGGCCACGGAGTGCATAGTCGCCATGAAACGTTTGCCCGCAATGCTTTTGATGACGTGCGTACCCTCGGTGTTGAAGGAATGGTTGGCCGGGAAGTGGGCGTAGCTATAAGTAGTACCTGAGATTGGGTGAAAATAGGAAGCCACTGGATAGTCATCGATGCGGAGGGTCTGGACATCGGCCGTGTGGGCAAAGAGGTAGAGCGAATTGTCGCGCGGCCGCCGGTTGTTGTTTTCATCAACATCGGTGATGGTGCCATAGTTGACCTGGCCGTGGTGCCACCATTCCTCGGGGATGACGGTGCAGCCCGATTCATCGCCTTTTCTCCAAAAGCCTTCTTCTGAATAGCTCCTCACTATTGCGGGATGCGTGGTTTCGATATAGAAAGGCCCGTCGCTACAAGAGTCTATATCCATCTGAAACCAGACAGTATTTCTCCGATCCACTGTGAGGTAGCGCGGGTCGGACGTGCCTCGCTGGGCATCGACTATGGTCACCTGGGTGCTGTCGTGCAGACCGGTGATACGGATGTAGAGATGCTTGGAATCGAACAGTTTGGGGATTAAGAATTTTGTCCCTGCATAACGGACTGGCACAGATTGCTCCAACACCATGTCGGATGTATTGGGGTCGTCACGGATAATTTGCGGGATATAGACACGGCTTCCCCCCTCAAAAACAGCAATCCTTTTGCAGTCGCGGGCTTTGATATGGGTACCAGACAAGTCTATAACGAAGGTGTCCACCTTAATAGCCTGACCGCTGAAACGGCGATCATAATAGACTTGGAACGAATCTAGCGAAGCCAACGATGAGGATAAATAATTATAATAATCATCATAGTAGGGCGCAAAAATCGGGTAGTATTTCTCCCTCACGTCCGTACCGGCTAAATGGTACAATTCGCCGGCATTGAGAACAACAGAGAAAGAGTCCCCCTTTTGCCTGCCGACCAAGTCCCAATCACCCAACACAATATCCACCACCGTACTATCCTCAACTGCTACAATATCGATAGTTTGCTCCCTTTGGGCACATACAAAATCGAAAGGATCCTTCGGCGGCGGTAGAGGATATCTTGGTACGAACACATCATCCAGACATCTGTTGGGAAATACTTGCGCAACATATTCATCTCGAAGAAGCTCAGTGGGCAAGACATTAACTGCATCGTTTGTACCAACAGTAGAAATCCATAAAAAGAGACTAATTGTGTCAGTGCTGGTCACATGGAAAGCACGCGGCTGGGGCCGGTTGATGAGAGAGGATGAATAGTCATAATGGGGGACGAGGGGGAAATGAAAGGATACGGTGTCACAAAAACGGGAATAGGCTTGGGGTACATTGATATAGTTCGTATCCGGACCACACATTCGACGGCCCATAATGTGGACGGTCTGGCTCCAGTCGAGCAGCGGTGCAGTAACCGTGACATCGCAGTCGCGCTCACTCACCACATAGAGCTTCGAAACATAGGAGCTCATCCCATCGGCCGTGCGGGGGAAACAGACCCAGAAGTCCGTGCCTTGGGTTGCGAACTGCTCACCGCAATGGTCATAGGGGTTGTCAATCTGCGCCATGCAGACCCACGGCAGAACAATTAGCATTATGGGCAGTAGTTTTCTCATAAAAATTTGAGACCTTTTATCTTAGTTTACGAATTATTCTTTTAAAGGCTGGCTGCCACAACTGTTTCTCCTGCCAGCACACCACTGCCACATATACAGCAACCAGCAGAGTGTTCCATACCAGCCGCCACGCCAATACTGACGGCCTGAGCCATACACTCACTCCATACAGACCCAGCGCTAACAGGAAATAGACCGCAATGCATGGCACATTGTACGGCACAGGATTGCGGCGGCGGCCGACGAGATAGGAAAGCAGCACACAGACCCCGTAGCCAGCCACCCCGCCCCATGCACACGCCATGTAGCCCCAACGGGGCACCCCTACAATGTTGACGGCAAGCAACACTACGCAGCCAATAGCCGAAAAGACGGCTCCCCACCACGTCTGGCCCGAAAGTTTGTACCAGAAAGAGAGATTGAAATAGATGCTCATCAATATCTCGGCCATCATCACAATAGGTACAACCCTGAGTCCTTCCCAATAGCCGGAGTCAATAATATACTTGAAGATGTCCAAATAAGCCATCACTACCAGGAACGCCAGAAGTGCAAAGATTACAAAGTACTTCATCACGGCTGCCTGGCTCTCTTTCGCCTCGCGGCTCCGCCCTCCACCAAAAACGAAAGGCTCGTAAGCATAGCGGAATGCTTGGGTAATCATGGCCATAATCATCGCTATCTTGACACAGGCACCGTAAATACCCAGCTGCACTTCGCCATCGGGGCCGGACACAAGATGGCGGTAGCAAATCTTGTCGGCCACCTGATTCAGGATACCCGCAATGCCCAGCAGCAACAGTGGCCACGTGTAACGCAACATCGGCCGGATAAGCGTCCAATCGATACCGTGGCGAAGATGGCGCATTTCAGGAATAAAACCCAACGTAACCCCTGCCGTGCAAACCAAATTGACGGCAAAGACATATCCCACCTGCCAATCGGGACGGTACCATCCCATCAGCCCCGGATGCGATTGAGCCAACTGCGGAGCAAGAAGGAATACGAACAGATTCAGCAAAATATTGCAGACAATAAAAAGCAGCTTAAGAGCCGCAAACTTCCACGCACGACCCTCAAAACGGAGCCAAGCAAAAAAGATGGCCTGAAAGGCGTCAAGCGCCACCACACAACCCATCATCATCACAAACTCGGGATGGGCGGCATAACCCATAGCCTGCGTAACCGGTTTAAGGAAAAGAGCCAGCAGCATCACAAACAGCGCACTCACCCCGCCCACTGCCAAGGCCGAGGTGGAGAAAACCTGGCCAGCCCGACTCTTGTTGTCATTGGCAAAGTAAAAGAACGTGGTCTCCATCCCGAAAGTGAGAATGACCAACATCAGAGCCGTGTAGGCATAGAGTTCTGTCACCACTCCATAGCCCCCTGTCGAGGCGGCAATCTTGTAGGTGTAGAGCGGCACAAGCAAATAGTTGAGAAAACGGCCAACAATACTGCTGACACCATATATCATCGTGTCGGAAAAAAGCCGTTTGAGGGAGTTTTGAGCCATGAAATTTTCTTTTTTGTTGATTATAACGCAAGATTAAAGGTATTATTGCATTATTGCAAAAAAGATAAACCTGTTGAAAAATGTCGACCAATAAGTCACAGACCTTTTCTCACCATGCAGTTAATTATTCTTAAGAGGTGTGGCCTACAGTTTGTGATACGGATATTTTTTGTACCTTTGCATTTCAAATTAAAAGGATGAAAACTGTCTGCAATACTCGGCTTCTGCTCTGCTCCTTGGTGCTGCTGGCTATCCTTGCATCCTGTGGCGAAAAGGTACAAATAGCTGAATACTCTATCATTCCTGAGCCCGAATACATTGTTATGAAAGGGCGGTCCTACACACTTTCCTCCTCCACACGCCTCTGCTTTGCCAACTTGGGCCGCAACACTCCCACCGCCAAGTATATCGCCACAACCCTGCGGCGCATGCACGTGCGTCCCGCCTTCATTGGCAACCCCGAAAAGGACTGCATACTCTTTACGCTCAACGACACCGTCAACCCCGAATTAGGCGACGAAGGCTACCTGCTGCAGGTACTGCCCGAAGGAATTTTCATCAGTGCCAACACCGAGCGGGGGCTGCTCTACGCCTTCCAGACATTCGTCCAGATGCTGCCGCCCGACATCCTATCCACAACCTATACCCACATCACCCTGCCAGAATGCACCATACTCGACCGTCCGCGCTTCCCCTGGCGCGGAAGCCAGCTCGATGTGTGCCGCCACTTCTTCACCGTGAAGCAAATCAAGCGCCATCTGGACCTCATGGCAGCCTACAAACTCAACAAATTTGTCTGGCACCTGGCCGACGACCAAGGCTGGCGCATCGAAGTCAACTCCTACCCTGCCCTTACGGACATCGGTGCCTGGAGAGTGGACAGACATGGCTACCGCTGGGGCAGCGCCCCACCCCCAAAACCAGGCGAAGAGGCCACATACGGCGGGTTTTACACCCCCTCCGACATAGCCGACGTGGTGGAATATGCCGCACAGCGCAACATTGAAGTCATCCCCTCCATCGATATCCCCGGTCACTGCAGCGCCATCCTCGCCGCCTACCCTTCGCTGGCTTGCGACACCAAACCCCGGCAAGTGGCTTGCGGCCCCTGCTGGCCCCACGACGCAACCCTCTGCATCGGCAACGACTCCACTCTCACCTTCCTCTTCAATGTGCTGGACCACATCACCTCACTATTCCCCAGCGAATACATCCATATCGGATGCAGCCCCTGCTCGACCGAGCCTTGGGAGCAATGCCCCCGCTGCCAAGCCCTCAAACACCGGCACCACCTCAAAAGCGAGACCGAACTGCAGGGCTGGCTAATCAACCAAGTGGCCGACCACCTTTCACGCAAAGGCATCCGCATCATGGGCTGGGACGACATGCTGGACTGTGGCCCCCTGCCTCCTGACGCCGTTGTCATCGCCTCGCGGGGCGACAGCGTGGCCACCATCGCCTCCCTGCTCGCGCCCGGTGTCATCGTGGCCAATCCGCAATACTGCAGTTTCGACTACTACCAGGCCGACACCCTTTACCAGCCCCTTGCCTCGCCCCAAACCCTCACCCTCCACGACTCCTACCTCTTCGACCCCATCCCCCACAAAGCCCCTTCTGCCCAACAGGAACACATCTGGGGCGGGCTCTGCCTCCTGTGGACAGACCATATCGACACCTATTCACAAGCCGAATATCAGCTGCTGCCCCGCCTGTGCAGCTTTGCCGAAAGCCTGTGGTCCAAGCCTGAAAACAGAGACTGGCAACACTTCCGCCACAAGATAGCACAACATAAAACGCGCCTCGCATCCGAAGGCTACAACTGCTGCCCTGGTTCATTCAAGCCCCTCGTCACCCGCACCCACCAAGGCGACCACCTGCTGGTAACCATCGAGACCGAAGTGGCCGATTGCTGCATCTACTACACCACCGACGGCAGCGAACCCACCACCGAATCCACCGTCTACACTGCCCCCATAGCCCTGCCCCGCGGCTCCACCCTGCGCACACTCACCTACTACCAAGG
>OCTW011500422.1_pt1 | contig 24889 bp, 22 predicted proteins | sample 1539671 | NCBI WGS metagenome assembly OCTW01 (sample SAMN02144230, study PRJEB22623) | gut metagenome | biome: sheep rumen | host: Ovis aries | place: New Zealand | reverse complement strand
CTTACGAAAGTAAGCCTGCGTCGTTTTTAGTCACTCTGACGAAAAATCTGACTGCGTTTCTAACGCACAATAGTCGTGCGGTATTGCCTTTACTTTTTGCCGCGGATGTGTTATAATATAACCGTAGTACCGTGTCATCAGAGTAAACCGTTAAAGGAGGCTATGTCATGAATGAGGTGTTTTATGAAACAAACACAGGCGGACGTATACCCTCGGGGCTGCCGGGAGGGTTCTTTATCTACGAGGCAGGCGGCGACGAGAAGATACTGTTCGCCGAAACGAATATCGTAAAGATCTACGGCTGCGAGACCTACGAGGAGTTCATTGAGTTCGTGGGCGGCTCATTCAAGGGCATGGTACATCCCGACGATCTCAACAAGATACAGAACGAGATACAGGCTCAGACTATATTCGGCGAGAAGCGACACGACTATGTCCGCTACAGAATGAAGACCAAGCAGGGAGAGGTGCGTTACATCGAGGACTTCGGCCACCTGCTGCACTGGAAGAACGGCATGAGCTTCTACTATGTTTTCATCGTGGACGTTGACCGCAACGAGTTCTACAACCGCAGGCGCAATTCCTACGCCGAAGCGGAGATCCTTTCCGCCAGCAACGACACCGACCCTCTCACAGGGCTCTGGAATATGCCGTTTTTCTATCAGCGAGCTCAGCAGATGATCTCCTCGCCGCGGGGCAGAAGAATGGATATTTCCTTTATCCATTTCGACATTCCGAACTTCAAGCTGTATAACGAGCGTCACGGCTTCAAGCTTGGCGACGAGCTGCTCTGTGACCTGGCAAAGACCATAAGCAGTGTCTTCTCCGACGAGATAGCCGCCCGCTTCTCGGACGACCACTTCTTTGTCTGCGAGACAGGCGACAGGGAAAAGATACCGCAGAAGGTCGAGGCCGTCTATAAGCGTATGCTCCTCTCGGACGACCCAAGCAAAAGGGTAAGGATAAAAGCAGGCGTATACTATCTTGATGACCGCCACCCCGAGGTGGGTCTTGCCTGTGACCATGCAAGGCTCGCCTGTGACAGCATCAAGAGCCGCCACGACGTTTATTTCTGCGTTTATGACGAGATGCTACGCGACAGGCTCAGGCGCCAGCAGTATGTTGTTGACAATATCGACGGCGCTATCGAGAAGGGCTATATAAAAGTCTACTATCAGCCGGTCATCAGAGTCGGGAACGGAAAGATCTGCGGCTATGAGGCGCTGGTGCGCTGGAGCGACCCGACCGTCGGCCTGCTCTCTCCTGCCGATTTTATCGAGACGCTCGAACAGTTCCACCTGATACACCTTATTGACAAGTATGTGGTAAGACGGGTCTGCGAGGACTATATACAGCTTGTCGGGAGAGGCGAGCCCGTGGTGCCTGTGTCCGTGAATATATCACAGCTTGATTTCGAGCTCTGCGACATCTTCGGCTATATCGAGCAGACCCGTGCCGAGTTCGGCGTCCCCCGTGAGATGCTCGACCTTGAGATAACCGAGAGCGCCCTCAACGACAACGTCGGCTACATCAAGGGCGAGTGCGACAAGATGAAGCAGCTGGGCTATCATATCTGGCTGGACGACTTCGGGAGCGGCTACTCCTCGCTCAATTCCATGGCGGAGTATGATTTCGATGTCCTCAAGCTTGACCTGATCTTCCTGCGCAACCTTGACCGCAACCCGAAGACGGGGCCGCTGATGACCTACATCATCGAGGGCTCGCGCGGAATGGGTCTCGAGCCGCTCTGTGAGGGCGTTGAGAACGCCGAGCATTTCGACTTCCTGAAGCACACCAAATGCGAGCGCGCCCAGGGCTTCTATTTCGGAAAGCCTATGCCGCTGGAGGAATCCCGGGCCTATACCCGCGAAAAAGGCCTTGAGTGGGAGGACAGCGCTGACCGCCCGTGAGCTTAAGGCAATACCGCACGACTATTGTGCGTTAGAAACGCAGTCAGATTTTTAGTCACTCTGACGGAAAATATGCAAGTTTATAACGTGCAAAGCCGTAAGGCGTTAGTCGTGCGGTGTTGCCTTAATACCCGTCCTGCTCCCGCAGACAGCGGAGGAGACCGCTCTCCCTCACGCTGCTGCGGGCTTTTGCGCTTCGTTGACAAATCGTTCCTTCGGTGATATAATTATAATCGGTATAAAATTCGCTGTGGGCAGCAAGGACGGAGCTATGAAACTTAAACACCTTTTTGCGGGTGAGACCGATAATACCTTTATCCAGTTCTTCCGATATATCTTTGTCGGGGGGCTGGCCTTTGTTGTTGATTACGGCACCCTCGCGCTGGCTGTCGAGGTCTTCGGCATGAACGACAAGATCGCCTCGGTGATCGCCTTTGTGCTGGGGCTGGCGGTAAATTACCTGCTCTCGACCCTCTGGATATTCAGACACTCGAAGATAGACAACCGCCTCGCCGAGTTCGCTGCCTTCGCCCTGATCGGCGTTATCGGCCTGCTGATAAACCTTGGCATAATCACCTTCTTTGACGAGGTCGTCGCCCCGAGACAGCCGATCAGCGCTATCCCCAAGGACAAGTATTACCTGATCGGAAAGCTTGTGTCAACGGCGGTGGTGTTCGTCTGGAATTTTGCAGCGCGGAAGTTCATTATATTTGACAAGAAATAAACGGGAAGGAAGTTACGGGATATGGAAACAAAGGCTAAAAAGAAGGTAGTCATAATCGGCGCCGGGCCCGCAGGCATCACCGCAGCCGCAGAGCTGTCAAAGCACAGCGATGACTTTGATATAACCCTCCTCGAGGAGTCTCAGCAGCTGGGCGGCATCTCACGCACCGTGCGCTATAACGGCAACCGCATGGACATCGGCGGCCACCGCTTTTTCTCAAAGTCCGAGGAGGTAATGAACTGGTGGAAGGAGCTCATGCCCGTTCAGGGGAAGAACTCCTTCGACGACGAGCTCCTTGGCAGGGAGAAGCCGCTTGAAAAAGGCGGCCCCGACCCCGAGACCGAGGACGTCGTTATGCTTGTCCGCGAGCGCGTCTCAAGGATATACTACGACCGCAAGTTCTTCGATTATCCCGTTTCCCTGAAGCCCGACACCATAAAGAATATGGGCTTCCTCACCACGATGAAGGCCGGGCTCAGCTATCTGTACAGCTGCGTGTTCAAGAAGCCCGAGACAAACCTTGAAAACTTCTATATCAACCGCTTCGGACGGGTGCTTTACAGTATGTTCTTCGAGGGCTACACCGAGAAGCTCTGGGGCAGGCACCCAAGAGAGATCTCTGCCGACTGGGGCGCCCAGAGAGTAAAGGGTCTCTCTATCATGGCCGTGCTCAAGGATATGTTCAAAAAGCTCTTCCACATAAGATCGGGCAAGGTCGAGACCTCGCTCATCGAGCAGTTCTGGTACCCGAAGTACGGCCCGGGTCAGCTCTGGGAGCTGGCCTGCGACAAGGCCGTTCAGGGCGGCGCGAAGCTCTGCAAGGGCTATAGGGTCAAGCGCGTGCTCGAGGAAAACAAGCGCATCACCGCCGTTGTCTGCGACACTCCCGAAGGCGAACGCATCATCGAAGGCGACATCTTTATCTCCTCGATGCCTGTCAAGGATCTTATAATGTCGATGCAGGGCGGCGATATGTGCCAAAAGGTAAAAAAGATCGCCTATGGCCTGCCTTACCGTGATTTCGTGACCGTCGGGCTGCTGGTCGATAAGCTCAAGCTCAAAAACCTTACCGCCAAAAAGACCCTCGGGAACATCGTTCCCGACTGCTGGATCTACGTTCAGGACAAGGGCGTGAAGCTCGGACGCATACAGATCTTCAACAACTGGTCGCCCTATCTTGTGAAGGATCCCGAGCACACAGTCTGGATCGGCCTTGAATACTTCTGCGCCGAGGGCGACGAGTTCTGGAATATGTCAGCCGAGGAGTGCGCAGACTTTGCCATCAGCGAGCTCGTCAAGATGGGCGTCATCGACCGCGGGAACGTGCTTGACTTCCACCGCGAGCGCGTAAAGAAGGCCTATCCTGCCTATTTCGACACCTACAAATATTTCGACAGGGTGGTAAGGTTTTTGAACAAGTTCCCGAACCTCTACTGCGTCGGCAGAAACGGCCAGCACAGATATAACAACATGGATCACTCAATGCTCACGGGCATCTGTGCCGCAAGAGCGATCGCCGAGGGCAGCACCGACAAGAGCGCTCTTTGGAGCGTGAACACCGAAAAGGAATATCACGAAACAAAGTAAACATCGGGCGGTATCTGAAAATGCAGAAAACATACAACAGGATAAACACTTTCTATAATGCGGTCGGCGCTCACCCGTTCTGGTGCGCCTTCCTTCTCTGCGTGCTGCTGACGCCGCTTTGCTTCGGCGATGTGATAAACATCACGGACGGCGGCTATATGCTGATGTGCCTCGTCTATATCCTTGCCTGCTGTGCAGGCGTGATATATCTTATAAAAAAGGCAGGCAGGAGCAGCAGGCTCGCTGTTGGCGCAGCGCTTGCGGGAACGCTTATGGCAGGCCTTGCGCTGATAAAGCTCTTCCGCGGCACCGAGCATCATATTATATGGATATTCGCAGGCATGGTCGTTCCCGTGCTGCTGTTCGGGGCTCTGACCTTCCGCGACCGCGAGAACAGCGACAGACACCGCGCTTTCATGATAATGGCAGCAAGCTTTTCGATAAAGCTCTGCTATGTGCTTTACACCTCTGTCTACACCCGACAGAACGATGTCGGCTCCTTCGGCGGTAAGGCAGGACACGCAGGCTATATCGAGTACATTCTTAAAAATCGCAACCTGCCCGACTTTGACCCGAGGCGGGTCTTACAGTATTATCATCCGCCGCTGCATCACACGATCTCGGCGGTCTGGATCTATATCTGCGAGGAGGTCTTCGGAGCCTCGCGCAACCATGCGAGGGAGTCTCTGCAAATGCTGATGCTCTTTTACTCCGCGGCTGCGGTGATAGTCGTCTATAAGCTGCTGAGGCACTTCGGCTTCAAGGGCAGGGCGCTGCTGCTGCCGCTTGCGCTCTTTGCCTTCCACCCCTCGTATATCCTCTCCTCGGGAGCTATCAACAACGACCAGCTCTCAAACCTTCTGACAGTGCTCACCGTGCTGCTGACGATGCGCTGGTGCAAGAAGCCGACCCTCCGCAACATTATCCCGATCGCCTTCTCGATCGGCTTTGCGATGATGGCGAAGCTGAACGCAGGCATCGTGGCGCCTGCCGTGGCGGTGATGTTCCTCTGGCAGCTGATAAAGAACCAGAAGCAGCTGAAATACTTCATGAAGCAGTTCTGCATCTTCGGCGTGATCGTGTTCCCGCTCGGCCTGTGGTGGCAGGTGAAGAACAAGATCCTGTATAATATGCCCTTTGACTACGTCCCCAATATCGGTACCGAGCACCAGTTCGTGGGCGACAACATATTCGGGCGCCTGACTGACTTCTCGCCAAAGCAGTTCTCAACGGTGTTCGAGTGCTTCGAGCAGTACGGCGACTCCTACGACGAATACAATCCCATAGTAGCGATCCTCAAAAACTCGGTCTTCGGCGAGAGGATAGACGTAGAAAACTTCCCGAACGGCAACGTGATCGTGCCGACTCTGCTTTTCTGGCTGGGCGCGATACTTGCAGTGCTGGCTGTTGTCCTGACAGTGGTGTTCATCTTTAAGAAGAGCACCAAGCTGCCCCTTTATGCGAAGATCTTTTTTGCGGGCTACTGGGCGTTTGCGATGTATTATTTCTTCCTGTTCTGCTATCTTTTCCCCAACACCTGCACTCAGAATTTCAGGTATATCCAGCCGCTGCTGGTGGTGGGCGTGATGCAGTACGCCATGTTCTTCGACGAGCTGGAGTCAGGCGAGGACTCAAAGCTGAAAAAGGTCTTCATCAACGGTCTGACGGCGGCGCTGGCAGTCTTTGCACTGTTGTCCGTGGTCACTTATCTGCTGGTGGGCTGGTATTTTTAAACCCACAGCTTTCAACGGGAGGCTGCTATGCAAAAGCACATAACAAAAGACCCCAAAACGGGCGAGCTTCGCTGCTCCTGCTTCAAGCGCTGCGGCGGCTGCCAGCTGGACAAGCCCTACTCCGAGCAGCTTGAATTCAAGCAGCAGAAGGCCGAGCGTATGCTTGGCGGTTTTTGCAGGGTCGAGCCCATCATCGGCATGGACGATCCCTACCACTACAGAAACAAGGTCCAGACAGCCTTTGCCCGTGACGGCAGAGGCCGCCTGCTCTCGGGCGTGTTCCAGTCCTCGTCGGGGCGTGTGGTCGCCACCGAGGACTGTATGCTGGAGGACGAGCACTGCACAGCCGCAGTCCTCACGGCAAAGCGCCTGATGACGTCGATGAAGATCCTGCCCTATGACCCTCAGACAGGCCGCGGCCATGTCAGGCATATCCTTACACGCTACAGCCGCACGACGGGTCAGCTGATGCTCTGCATCTGTGCCGTCAGCCCTGTGCTGCCAAGCAAGCGCAGCTTTGTGAACGCTCTCGTAAAGGCCCACCCCGAGCTTGCTTCGGTGGTGCTGAACGTTTCGGCGGCGCAGCTGCCGCTTATGCTCGGGAACCGAAATATCGTGCTTTACGGCAAGGGCTTCATCGAGGACGAGATACTCGGCAGGCGGTTCTGCGTTTCTCCCGAGTCCTTCGGTCAGGTCAATTCCGTAATGACAGAAAAGCTCTACTCCGCAGCTATCGAGGCCGCCGACCTCCGCCCCGACGACACGCTCGTGGACGCCTACTGCGGCACAGGCACGATCGGCATCATCTGCGCCGACAGGGCAGGACAGGTCATCGGCGCCGAGCTTAACCCTTCGGCCTGCAAGGACGCCGCCGCCAACGCCCGACTTAATTCTGTCAATAATATCCGCTTTGTAAACGAGGACGCGGGGCGCTTTTTAGAAAGCTTTGCCAGTGAGGGCGGAAGACCCGACGTCGTTATCCTTGACCCGCCGCGAGCGGGCAGCGACAAGCGCTTCCTCGACACCCTCTGCCGCCTTGCACCCGAGCGGGTGGTCTACATCTCCTGCAAGATCGAGACCTTGCAGCGCGACCTGCGTCACCTGACCCGCAGCGGCTACCGCGTCACCCGTATCCAGCCCGTGGATATGTTCCCGCACACAACGGGCATCGAAACTGTCGCCTCACTTTCGCATAAATAAAAAACGGCCAAACGGCCGTTTTTTGTTTGCTCTGTTTATTTGTCCGCCGACCCGCCGCACAGCTCGATGATCGCGTGAGCGTACATCAGGAAGTTGTCGCGGAAGGTGCTGAGGGATATGTGCTCGTCGGCGCCGTGCATATTGTTCTGCTCCCAGGGGTATTCGGCACCGAAGGCCACGCCGCCCTTTGTGTTGTGAACATAGGTTATGCCGCCCTCGGCGATGCACTCGCCCTTCTCGCCGCGTACTTTTTCATAGACAGACAGCAGGGTCTGCACCAGCCGCGACTCCTCGGGAACGTGGTGAGGCTCCATGCCCTCGCACTCGTCGATGACAAAGCCCGCACCCTCGAGTGTCCTGCGTATGATGCCGCTGATCTCGGCGTAGCTGCGGTCGATGGGGTAGCGTATGTCTATGCCGCCCGTCAGCCTGCCGTTTTCTGTCCTGAGTATGGTCAGGGCGCAGGTCATGTCGCCCGTCAGCGGGTCGGAAAAGCCGAGCCCTGCGCTCTTTCCGTTGAACTCGCCGTGAGGGAAGAGCTTTGCCAGAGCACGCAGCTGCGGAGCCTCGCCCTTGTATCCCGAGAGGAACTTTGTGACGGCGTTCTCGCCGTTTTCGGGACGTGAGCCGTGTGCGGCGTGACCCGTATAAAGCACGCCGTCGGCGACGCACTTGTCGGGGATAGCATTGATGACAGAACCGCCGCTGATCTCAAAGCCCTCGTAAGGCGCCGAGAACATCAGGTGTACCATACCTTTCTCGCAGTTCAGCACAGGGAAGGAGCCGTCGGGTGTCACGACCATTTCGGGGAAGGGCTCGCGCTCTGCGTAGTATTCGATGTCCTCACAGCCCTGCTCCTCGTTGCCGCCGACGACCATTCGGAAGCTGCTTGAAAGCTTGACGCCAAGCTCCTTAAGGCACTTGACGGCGTACATCACCGCAACCGTCGGGCCCTTGTCATCGATCGTGCCGCGCCCGTAGACTGTGTCGCCGACAAGAGTTGCGCGGAACGGCGGATAAGTCCATTCATCGGCGTTTGCGGGAACAACGTCAGCGTGGCTGAGGATAGCCAGCACGGGCTCTTTGCCTTCCTGCCAGTCCATTGCAATAACTCTTTGGTCAATATTTCGGACAGCAAGCCCTATCTCCTGTCCGAAATTCTGTACCCATTCAAGGGCTCTTGCGGAGCCCTCTCCAAAGGGCTTGCCCTCCTCGGGCTTCGGGTCGCGGAACGAGCTGTCGATAGAGCAGAGCTCGTCGAGCCTTGCCAGCATCTCGGCCTCGTGTTCCTTGTAGTATTGTTCGATCTCTTTTTCAAGCATTGCGCTCACTCTTTCTGTCTGTATTGTAATTATTTTATTTCTTCGTGCGCCGCCTTATCCAGCCTGCCGAGCTCATCTTGTACTTGACCGCAGCAAAGGCCGCCACAGCCCCGCAGAGATAAACCGAGTATTCGATCGTGTATTTCATCACATACTGTTTTATCCCTCCCGAGAACTCAACGTAATTGTAGATCATTATCATTGCGCTGCGCGAGCTGTCGGGGTCAAAAACGTTGAAGATATAATAGTACATCACCGCGCAGCAGATGCCTGCCGACACTATGTAATAAAGCGTGTGCCGGACTATCGCGGTCACGTCCTCGGGGACGAAGCTCCAGGTCGAGACCGCTACCACCGCGACCCTGATGATGTGCTTGATGTAGTTCTCGTAGTCCGCCCAGAGGGAGTAATTCTCGGTGATGAAAAAGATGTACCAGATGCTGCCGACGTGCAGCGCCGTCATCAGCAGCGCCCACAGCGGCGAGAGCTTTTCAAATATCTGCTTGCTTTTGTGCAGTGTAGCCATAGCCTTATCCTCTTATTCGTCAAGCTTCAGTACCGACATGAACGCCTCCTGCGGCACCTCTACAGAGCCCAGCTGGCGCATACGCTTCTTGCCTTCCTTCTGCTTTTCGAGCAGCTTCTTCTTTCGGGTTATGTCGCCGCCGTAGCACTTGGCAAGCACGTCCTTGCGCATCGCCTTTACGGTCTCGCGGGCGATGACCTTGCCGCCTATCGCAGCCTGTATCGGTACCTCGAAGAGCTGTCTCGGGATATTTTCCTTAAGCTTTTCGGCTATCCTTCTTCCGCGCTGGTAGGCCTTGTCGGCGTGGACGATGAACGACAGCGCGTCAACGCTCTCGCCGTTCAGCAGGATGTCAAGCTTGACAAGCTTGCTTGGCGCGTAGCCCTTCATTTCGTAGTCAAACGAAGCGTAGCCCCTTGTGCGTGATTTCAGAGCATCAAAGAAATCATAGACTATCTCGTTCAGCGGCAGCTCGTAGTGCAGCTCGACACGGGTCTCGTCCAGATAGGTCATGTTCTTGAAAACGCCTCGCCTCTCCTGACAGAGCTCCATTATGTTGCCCACGAATTCCGAGGGCGAGAGAATGTCCGCCCTGACCACAGGCTCCTCGGCAGAAGCGATGTTTGCAGGGTCGGGATAGTTTGTGGGGTTGTCGATGTATACCGTGGTGCCGTCCGTCAGGTTCACCTTGTAGATAACAGAGGGCGCCGTCGTTATCAGGTCAAGATTGAACTCTCTCTCGAGTCTCTCCTGGATTATCTCCATGTGCAGCAGGCCGAGAAAGCCGCAGCGGAAGCCGAAGCCCAGCGCCACCGAGGTCTCGGGCTCAAAGGAAAGGGAAGCGTCGTTGAGCATCAGCTTGTCAAGAGCGTCGCGCAGGTCGGGATACTTGGCGCCGTCAGCAGGGTAAACGCCTGAGAACACCATAGGGTTCACCTTCTTGTAGCCCTCGAGCGGCTCGGCGCAGGGCTCGTCGGCGTTGGTCACGGTGTCACCCACGCGGGTGTCTCCGATGTACTTGATAGACGCTGCGATATAGCCGACCTCGCCCGCTCTCAGCTCTCCGCTCGGAACAAGATCCGTGGCGCCCATGTAGCCGATCTCGGTGGTGGTGAATTCGGCGTTCGCTGCCATGAGCCTGATGCGGTCGCCTGTTTTTACCTTGCCCTCCATAACGCGGACAAAGATTATGACTCCCTTGTAGGAATCGTAGTAGCTGTCGAAGATCAGTGCCTTGAGCGGCTCTGAGTCGTCGCCCTTCGGCGCGGGTATGTCGGTGATTATACGCTCCAGCACCTCGTGGATATTGACGCCTGTCTTGGCGCTTATCCTCGGGGCGTCCAGCGCGGGTATGCCGATGACGTTCTCGATCTCCGCGCAGACACGGTCGGGGTCGGCGGAGGGAAGATCTATCTTGTTCACAACGGGCAGCACCTCAAGGTCGTGCTCGATCGCAAGATAGGTGTTTGCAAGGGTCTGCGCCTCGATGCCCTGAGAGGCGTCAACCACAAGAACTGCGCCCTCACAGGCAGCCAGCGACCGCGAGACCTCATAGTTGAAGTCAACGTGTCCCGGGGTGTCGATAAGGTTGAAAACATAGTCCTCGCCGTCGTCGGCGTGGTAGGTCATGCGGACTGCGCGTGCCTTGATAGTAATGCCGCGCTCCCTCTCGATGTCCATGTTGTCCAGAAGCTGCGCCTCCATGTCGCGGAGGGCGACTGTCTCGGTGAGCTCGAGTATGCGGTCGGCAAGAGTGCTCTTGCCGTGGTCTATATGTGCGATTATACTGAAATTTCTGATCTTACTGCGGTCCAACTGCGATCGCTCCTTTGCTGTTGCATAGATATTTATATTATAGCACAGAACGAAGAAATAGTCAAACACTTTTAATGGGCACACAAGTCGATCGCTCCCGTAAGACCGATCTCTGCAAGGCTCAAGGCCGCCGCAGCATAAAATATTAACATTATGCACGCCTCATTGTTCATTAACAACGATTGACAAGCGCACAAAAAAAGTATACAATAATATTATATAGATTTATCAGTCTTAGCGAGGGATGATTCCATGATAAAGAAGCTTTTCAGGCAGATGCTGATTACCCAGACGGTCTCTGCCATGACAGTAACGCTTTGTATGCTGATCGACAGCATCATGATAGGAAGATTTCTGGGCGTTGACTCAATGACGGCCTACGGACTTGCAACACCTGTGCTGCTGGTCTTTGCGGCGCTGGGCTCGATGATCTCTGCGGGCGTGCAGGTAATGTGCGGCCGAACGATGGGCAGCGGCGACAAGGACGGCACCGACGCCTGTTTTACGGCCTCGGTGGCGCTGGCTGTCATCATCTCGGCGGTGGGACTTGCAGCGGTGCTGCTGTTCACCGACCCCATCTGCACTCTGCTCGGAGCAGGCAGGGACACCCCCGACAACCCCGTCTTCGGCCTGACAAAGGACTACCTCAGGGGATTTATAATCGGCGCCCCCGCTTTCATCGCCGCACAGATAATGGTGCCCTATATGCAGATCTCGGGCAGCAGGATAAGGCTCGTGGTCGCCGTTGCGGCAATGACGATCACCGACGTTGTGGCCGACATACTCAACGCCGTCGTCATCAAGGGCGGCACCTTCGGAATGGGGCTCGCGTCCTCGCTGAGCTATTATGTCGCCTTCGTTATCGGCATTGTATATTTCTTCAAGAAGGACTGCATCTTCAAACTGAGAAAGGACAAGCTCAGCCTTGCCGTTTTCCGCAGGCTGGCAGGCGACGGAGTACCGACGCTTATCAATCAGATCAGCCTTGTGCTGCTGACCTTCGCCCTTAACAAGCTGCTCATCGAGACGGGCGGCAACCGCGCAGTCGCCGCTTATTCCGTTATCTCTACGGTCGGCAATATCTGTTACGCCTTCAGCACGGGCGTGGCCGCCGTGGTGCTTACCCTTTCGGCTATCTTCTACGGCGACGCCGACAGGTCGGCTCTCAAAAACCTTATCAGGATCATGGTACGCTACGGCATCATCATCTGCGGCACCGTGACCGTTGTCGTGCTGGCGGCTGCGTCGCCGCTCGTCACCCTCTTCCTCGAAGACAAGGACGCCAAGGGTCTCGCCGTAAACGGCCTGCGGCTCTTTGTGCTGTCGCTTGTGCCCTGCGTGCTGAACACCAGCTTCAAGAACTACTATCAGGGCGTCGGCCGCGAGGGCTTCACAAAGCTTATCTCCGTTTTGCAGAACTTTGCGCTGCCCGTGGCTTCGGCCGTTGTGCTCAGCCGCTTCTTAAAGGTCACAGGCATCTGGCTGGGCTTTGTCTGCGGCGAGGGTCTCACCCTTGTGATGATCGCTGCCGTGGTCTTTGTGCATAACAAAAAGCCCGCCGTCACCGCCGAGGCCTTCTCAATGCTGAACGACGATCTCGGCGTAAGCGAGGACAGGTGCCTCGAGCTCTCGATCACGGGCGGAGAGCAGATCTCTGAGGCTGCCAGCAGGGCGCAGCATTTCTGTCTTGAAAAGGGCATCGCCAAACGGGACAGCACCCTTATCTCCCTCTGCATCGAGGAGATGTCCAATAACATAGTTGAATACGGCTTCCGCGGCAGCCGCGACCACAATATCGACATCAGGGTGACGATCGGCGAAAAAGACACCACCATACGCATAAGAGACAACTGCATACACTTCGACCCCGTCAAGTATATGCAGCTGCACAACGAGGACGATGCCGTCGCCCACATCGGCATAAGAATGGTAATGAAGATGGTGAAGAACGCAAACTACGTCAATTCGCTCGGCCTCAACAACCTCACCCTCGTGCTGTGATGGATAATGACATATCGGGCGCTCTTTCCCAAAGGAGAGGGCGCTCTTTTTTTGCCGCGCTGTTCTTCGGTGGGGCGGAGAGCAAATGTAAAAAAAGTATTAACTTTCAAAAGTATACGTTTACATAACAATCTTAAACGTTTTCAAAAAAATCGGGGGGCTTGCATTTTTCAGAAAAATGTGGTTTAATAATATCAACGGCGATAGCCCGTAAGTATGAAAACAAAAAAATATGAAAGGCGGAATCAAGAATGAACGTACAGATCATCAACGGTCAGTCAATTCCCAATATGCCCTGGATGGATAAGCCCGAGGGCTGCACAGACGTTATCTGGAGATACAATGCAAACCCCATTATCCCCAGAAATCTCCTCCCCACCTCAAACTCGATCTTCAACAGCGCTGTTGTTCCCTTCGAGGGCAAGTTCGCAGGCGTTTTCCGTGTTGACGATAAGGTAAGAAACATGGAGCTCCATGCCGGCTTCTCCGAGGACGGCATCCACTGGAACATCGACCCCGACAGGATCGTTTTCGAGCAGGCAGAGAAGAGCACTGAAGAGGTAAATCAGTGGGGCTACGGCTACGACCCCAGAGTCTGCTGGATCGAGGACAGATATTGGGTGACCTGGTGCAACGCCTATGGCTGGAAGCCTACTATCGGCGTCGGCTACACCTATGACTTCAAGACCTTCTATCAGTGCGAGAACGCATTCCTGCCCTTCAACAGAAACGGCGTCCTCTTCCCCAGAAAAATCAACGGCAAGTTCGTAATGTTCTCCCGTCCTTCCGACTCGGGCCACACACCCTTCGGCGATATGTACATCTCCCAGTCTCCCGATATGAAGTACTGGGGCGAGCACAGACACGTTATGGGACCCCTCAAGGCGTGGGAGAGCAAGAAGATAGGCGCAGGCCCGATCCCGATAGAGACCTCTGAGGGCTGGCTGTGCTTCTATCACGGCGTTCTCGAGAGCTGCAACGGCTTCGTTTACAGCTTCTCAGCCTGCATCCTCGACAAGGACGAGCCCTGGAAGGTCAAGTACCGCTGCGCCGAGTACCTGCTCAGCCCGCAGGAGATCTATGAGTGCGTCGGCGACGTTCAGAACGTTACCTTCCCCTGCGCTACCCTCGTTGATGCAGACACAGGCCGCATAGCCATCTACTACGGCTGCGCCGACACCTGCGTTTCCATGGCCTTCACCACCGTTGATGATGTGGTAGCATACGTTAAGAGCCATTCTTCCGTTTGATATTGACAGTATGATAACAAAAGCGCTCCTGCTTTGCAGGGGCGCTTTTTTCGGCTATTGCTGCTCCCGGAGCCGCTCGAGGGCGGCTTTTTCGATCCTTGATACATAAGAGCGCGAGATGCCGAGCTTCGCCGCTACCTCGCGCTGGGTCAGCGGCCTGATGTTCCCAAGACCGTAGCGCAATGTGATTATTTTAGCCTCGCGCTCGGGCAGGGCAGCCACCAGCTCGCAGACCCTCGCGGCGCTCAGCTTCGACTCCACAAGCTCGTCAATGACCACCCCGTCGGGGATAACGTCGATGAGCGTCAGGGCGCTGCCGTTCTTGTCGGTGTCGATGGGCTCGTCAAAGTGTACCTCGCCCGCTGTTTTCCTGAGCGCCCGAAAGTGCATTAGTATCTCGTTCTCGATGCAGCGGGAAGCGTAGGTCGCAAAGCGGCTGCCCTTTTCGTGATCGAAGGTGTTCACTGCCTTTATCAGCCCGACAGTCCCGATGGAGATAAGATCGTCCTGATCCTGCGCCTGAGAGTAGTATTTTTTTATTATGTGAGCCACAAGCCGCAGGTTGTGCTCGATCAGCTTATCCTTGGCCGCCTTGTCGCCCCCGGCAAAAAGCTCGAAGCACCGCCGCTCTTCCTTGGCGCTCAGCGGCTTCGGAAAAACAGTGTTGTTGTCAAACCTGAGCGCAAAAAACAAAAGCTGCCTCGACAGCACCGACATCAGTAATCCCAGCATACAGACCCTCCCTGCCTTTCGTGTCACTTGTATATGATATGCCGCACGTGGCTTGTTTAATTCGCGGGGTATGTCGGGTGCAGCGGGAGGCGTGTCTCGGCCTCAGGGCTTGCCAAGCTTCGCCCGATCTTCACAGTCAAAAACGGCAGGAGCAGAGTCATCAGATCAACCTCGCAATATTTGCGAGCATTGAAGATTATCATAGAAAAATCTGCTACCCAGCCTCGCAGATCCTGCTACCCAGCCTCGCAGCTCCTGCTACATAGTAATACATATAATAATACAATTAGTAATACTGATACTATAATAATTCTTCCAAAAATATTTTTTATAAAAATAACGCCGCAGGCACATCGCTTCTGATCTCTGACAAATAATTGATCTTCGGTTGTGCTTTGTCGGGATCCGTGCGAAATTCAAGAGCGGTCTTGAAATCCTGCGGGATATGTGTTATAATAACTATATATGTATTCGGAAAGGTCGATGAAAATGAAGCTCAAAAAAGATTTTATAGTTCACGAGACCAAGGACGAGACCATGCTGGTCGCTACGGGCAGCGCAAAGTTCTCGGGGCTGGTCAAGGGTAACAAGATGCTGGGCGAGGTGCTCGGTCTGCTTAAAAACGATACCACCGAGGCCGCTGTAGTCGCCGCTATGCGCGAAAAGTACGAGGCGCCCGAGGGCAAGATCGAGGCCGACGTCCACAAGGTCATCACCGAGCTCCGCGGCATCGGCGCCATCGAGGGCTGATGATGACAGACACATACAGAATGGCGGGGCGGGTCGTCAGGATCAACTCGCTGTTTGAGAAAGTCCACGACTATTGCAGGGAATACCGCTGCGGCGACGCCGAGCCCGATATCACCGTCACTGTAACGCAGGAGGATATCGACTTCGAGCGCTCCCGCTCGACGATCGGGCGCTCGACCGACCCCTACCTCGAGGAGCTTGCGGTCTACAGAAAGATCGCCGCGGAGATGCTCAGGTTCGATACGTTCCTGTTCCACGGCTCCTGCGTCGCAGTTGACGGAGAGGCCTATCTCTTCACAGCCCCCTCGGGCACGGGGAAGAGCACCCACACCCGCCTCTGGCGGCAGCTCCTCGGTGAGAGAGCGGTCATGGTCAACGACGACAAGCCGCTTATCACCGTCACTGACAGCGGAGTTATTATCCACGGTACGCCTTATAACGGCAAGCACAGGCTCGGCAGCGATATCTCCGTGCCGCTCAAGGCCGTGTGCCTGCTCGGGAGAAGCGACACAAACAGCATCTCGCCGATCACCCCTGCCGAGGCCTACCCGACACTGGTGCAGCAGGCATACCGTCCCGCCGACGGCCTGTCCGTGGCAAAAACTCTCGCCCTGCTGGACAAGCTCACCGAGACAGTGAAGCTTTACCGCCTCGGCTGCAATATGGACATCTCGGCGGCGCAGACCGCCTATGAGGGAATGAAATGAAAGAGATCACCAACTACGAGGAATATCTTGAAAAAAACGGCACCCTGACATATTCAAACGTGGGCACCAGCATGATGCCGCTGCTGCGTCAGGGCAAGGATCTTTTCACCGTGACGAGGAAAGGCCCCGAACGCTGCAAGGCGGGAGATGTCGTCCTCTATAAGCGGCCGCCCAACAGGTACGTCCTGCACAGGGTAATTGCTGTCCGCCCGAAGGATTACGTTATCCTCGGCGACAACTGCGTTTCCAGAGAATACGGCATCACCGACCGCGACATTCTCGGCGTGATGACAAGCTATGTCAGGGGAAAGCGAGAGCACAGCACCGACTATACCGGCTACAGGCTCTATACGTTTTATATAATGCACACCCTCGGACCGCGTGTGGCAGTAAAGAAAGTTTATTTTCGTGCAAGGCGACTTGCCAAGAGACTGATCTATGGAAAGAATGGGAAAAAATAGTACCCTGAAATGGCTTTACGCTGTTCCGGGCAGAAAAAAACTGTATATACTCGCGCTGATAGTCGTTCAGGCTCTGCACGGCGGAAGCGGTGTGTTTTATGCGCTCTTTCTTCGGAACATAGTCGATTGCGCCGCCAACAAGGACAGTTCGGGCTTTTGGCTGTATGCCCTGCTGACCGTAGGGCTCGTTGCGGCACAGATAGCTATGAGGGCCATGCTCCGCTGGCTTGGAGAGCTGTCGCGGTCTTCGTTCGAGAATATCTTCAAGGCAAGGCTGATGCACAATATCCTGCGCAAGGACTACTCAAGCGTCAGCGCCGTACATTCCGGCGAGTGGCTCAACCGCCTGACCAACGACACCGTCGTTGTGGCAGGCAGCTATGTCGAGATCCTTCCGGGGCTTGCAGGAATGATCGTGAAGCTGCTGAGCGCCGTGGTAATGCTTATCGCGCTGGATAGCCGGCTGGCGCTCGTCATGCTGCCCTGCGGGCTGATGATGTTCGTGATGACCTACTCCTTTCGCAGGATACTCAAGCGTATGCACAAGGACGTTCAGGAGAAGGACGGCAAGCTCAGGATCTTCATGCAGGAAAACATAAGCAGCATGATGATAATACGCTCCTTCGCCGCCGAGCAGCAGACCGAGGACGAGGCGCTTGAAAAGATGAAGGCTCACAAGGCCGCAAGAATGCGGCGCAACCGCTTCTCAAATTTCTGCAACGTCGGCTTCGGCGCAGCCATGAACGGAATGTATCTCTTCGGCGCCGTCTACTGCGGCTACGGCATACTCCACGGCACAGTCACCTTCGGCACGATGACAGCCATCACCCAGCTGATCTCGCAGATACAGTCGCCATTTGCGAACATCACGGGCTATCTGCCGAAGTTCTATTCGATGACCGCCAGCGCCGAGCGCCTTATGGAGATCGAGCAGTTTACCGAGGACAGCTCCGAGGCCTATGAGCTTGACAGGGTCAACAGCCTCTACCGAAGCAGCATAAAGAGCTTCGGCCTGAAAAATGCCAGATTTACCTATTATCCCAATGTTGAGAACGTTGACGCCCTGAGCAAGAAGGATCAGCCGCTGGTGCTGGACAATATCTCGCTGGAGATAAAAAAGGGCGAATATGTGGCGTTCACGGGACACAGCGGCTGCGGAAAATCCACTGTGCTCAAGCTCCTTATGAGCATCTATGCCCTTGACGGCGGCGAAAGGTTCGTCGATCTCGGCAATGGCAGCGAGACCCTCGATGCCCGCTGGCACAGGCTTTTTGCCTACGTTCCGCAGGGCAATCAGCTGATGTCTGGCACGATCCGCGAGGTCGTGAGCTTTGCCGACAAGGCAGCCGCCAACGACGACGAGCGCCTTAACAGCGCCTTGAAGATCGCCTGCGCCGAGGAGTTCGTATCCGCACTCGAGGACGGCGCTGACACCCTGCTCGGCGAGAGAGGCACAGGCCTTTCCGAGGGTCAGATGCAGCGCATCGCCGTCGCAAGAGCCATATTCAGCGACAGCCCCGTGCTGCTGCTGGACGAAGCGACCTCAGCCCTTGACGAGGCCACGGAGAAGCACCTGCTCGAAAACCTGCGCCGAATGACGGACAAGACGGTCGTCATCGTCACCCACCGACCTGCGGCTCTGTCCATCTGTGACAGGGTGCTGCAATTTACCGAGTGCGGAGTTATCGAAACAAAGAGCAAGCCCGCTCTTGAAATTTAGTTTCATTTGTGATATAATACGATTTGGACTTTGTTGAAGGGAGGCCGCGACGTGAATCACGAGCTTGCAAAGCTGCTGCTTGAGCTTGTTATCGGCAGCGCCGTCATAATGGCGGTGATAGCCGCCGCGTGCATCATCACGCCAAGGCTTGCGAAGCTGCTCTCAAAGAACCACCCCGAATGGCTCGAAAGTCCCGCAAGGGTGGAGGACAGCAATGAGTCTGGGACAGCCCCTGAGGTCAAGGGAGCTTACGACGCCCAGCATGAGGACTACGACCTGAATTACAAGATCTATAATACTGATATATATGGAGTTGATTTTAAGCATGGCAAAGAAAAACGAAAAAAAGGTTGACGCGATAACCTCGATGGACGAGGACTTCGCAAAGTGGTACACCGATATCTGCAAGAAGGCCGAGCTGGTAGAGTACACCAGCGTTAAGGGCTGTATGGTCATCAGACCCTACGGCTATGCTATCTGGGAGAACATCCAGCGCCTGCTGGATGGCCGCTTCAAGGAGCTGGGACACGAAAATGTTTGTATGCCGATGTTCATTCCCGAGAGCCTGCTGAACAAGGAGAAGGATCACGTCGAGGGCTTTGCTCCCGAGGTAGCCTGGGTGACTCACGGCGGCAGCGAGAAGCTTGAAGAGCGCCTCTGTGTCCGTCCTACCTCCGAGACCCTGTTCTGCGAGCATTATGCAAATATTGTACATTCCTACCGCGACCTGCCCAAGCTCTACAATCAGTGGGTGTCGGTCGTCCGCTGGGAAAAGACCACCCGTCCGTTCCTGCGTTCGCGCGAGTTTCTCTGGCAGGAGGGTCACACTATCCACGCGACCGCCGAGGAGGCTATCGAGGAGACCGAGCGTATGCTCGACTGCTACGCCGACTTCTGCGAGAAGGAGCTGGCAATGCCCGTTGTAAAGGGCAGGAAGACCGAGTCCGACAAGTTCGCGGGCGCAGTTTCCACCTACGCTATCGAGGCGCTGATGCACGACGGCAAAGCGCTGCAGGCAGGCACCTCCCACTATTTCGGCGACGGCTTTGCCCGCGCCTTCGGTATCCAGTACACAAACAAGGAGAACACCCTTGCATATCCCCACCAGACCTCCTGGGGCATGACCACCCGTCTTATCGGCGCGATCATCATGACCCACGGCGACAACAACGGCCTTGTGCTGCCGCCTGCCGTGGCTCCCGTTCAGGCTGTCATCGTGCCTATCGCCCAGTTCAAGGAGGGCGTCCTCGAGAAGGCAGGCGAGATCTTCGACAAGCTTAAAGCTCTCGGTATCCGCGTAAAGCTGGACGACAGCGACAACTCCCCCGGCTGGAAGTTCGCAGAGTACGAGATGCGCGGAGTGCCTGTCCGCATCGAGATCGGCCCCAAGGACATCGAGGCAGGCCAGTGCGTAGTCGCAACACGCTACAACGGCGAGAAGCAGACAGTCTCGCTCGAGAACGACCTCTCGACCCTTGCCGCAAGGGTCAAGGAGCTGCTGGACAAGGAGATACCTCAGGGAATGTTCAACAACGCCCTCGAAAACCGCAGGAACCGCACCTTCCAATGCACGACCCTCGACGAGATCACCAAGGTACGCGAGGAGAACGGTGACGGCTTTATCGAGGCGATGTGGTGCGGCGACGAGGCCTGCGAGGACAAGGTCAAGGAGCTGACAGGCGTCGGCTCGCGTTGCATACCCTTCACCCAGCATCAGCTCTCGGACAAGTGTGTCTGCTGCGGAAAGCCCGCCAAGCACATGGTCCTCTGGGCGGTCGCTTACTAAAAAAAGATATCAACAGATGCCCCGCGCCTGCGGGGTATTTTTATGTTTACAAAAAGTTCATAACAATCATAGACCGCAGCCGCTGCGTCATGCCTCTAAGATACAGAGGGCGGGAAAAAGCCCCGAACGAAGAATACAATTTGGAGGTATCATTATGAACGTTTTTTATTTTGCAAAGCACAGCAATATGGGGCCGATTGAAAAAGCGGGCGTGGTTTTATTTGTCATAGCAGGTGTGTTTGGGATCGGCGTCATGATAGTGCAGACCATGAGGTACAGTGCCAAGTACAGAAAAGATGTAGATAAACTTAACAGCATAGCTTCAAAGATCGGAGAGATCAGGAGATTCATTCATTCGGCAAACAGACAGATCGAGGACACAAGTATGCGCATAGCCTCAATGATGATAAGCGACCCGAGAAACACAGGCTGTTATGCCCGTCAGGTCTCCGACAGCGTAAACGAGATAGAGCTGATAAAAAGAAAGTATGACACCATGATGACCGAGCTTGATTCCGATATGGCTGCTGTTTCCGCAATGACTCGCGAACACATCAGCAGGATCACCCATCGCGGTCTTATCCAGACCGATTTCGCTATGAATCCGGACGAAGATAAAGGCAGAATCATAAATCTTTATAACTCAATCATAAATGACTACTACATGATCCCGAAGCTGAATATAGACCGCAACGTGTTCCTTGAAGGCAGCAGGTATGCAGCTATCCACAAGGCGGGCTGAACCGCGTGTGCATATTTGTGATTTTGTCTATTTATATGGCGGGCAGGGTGCTTAAACTGTGAAATGTAATGATTTTTTGCAAGAAGCACAAAAACAACTTGCAAAATCAAGCTCAAGGGTATATAATATATAAGGTCTCCCAGGGCCGCTTTGACGCTTGTAATCGCGGGCGGCAGCGGAGAAATCATTGTTCGGAGGAAATAATATGCTTTTGAGTGAAATGAATAAGCAGCAGCTTGAAAATTTCAGAGATGAGGTAAAGGCGGAGTATGACGGCTACAAGGCTCTCGGGCTCTCGCTTAACATGGCGAGGGGCAAGCCCTCGTCCGAGCAGCTCGATCTTGCCATGAAGATGCTGGCAGCAGTAAACAGCTACGACGCCGATTACAAGGCATCCGACGGCACCGACTGCCGCAACTACGGCGGCCTCGACGGCATCATCGACGCCAAGAACCTCTTCGCTCCCATGCTGGGCGTAAAGAACGAAGAGCTGATAATCTGCGGAAACTCGAGCCTTAATATAATGTACGATATGGTGGCACGCTGCTATATCTTCGGCGTTGACGGCGTTCAGAAGCCCTGGAAGGACTGCGGCAAGGTAAAGTGGCTCTGCCCCGTTCCCGGCTATGACAGGCACTTCGCTATCACCGAGCAGTTCGGCTTTGAAATGATAAATATCCCGATGACCGAGCAGGGTCCCGATATGGACATGATCGAGCGCCTTGTTTCCGAGGACGAGAGCATCAAGGGCATCTGGTGCGTGCCTATGTACGCAAACCCCACCGGCATCACCTATTCCGACGAGACAGTAAAGCGCTTCGCAGCCCTGAAGCCCGCCGCCAAGGACTTCAGGATCTTCTGGGATAATGCTTACTGCATCCACCACCTCACCGATACCCCCGACAAGCTGCTTAACCTCATGGACGAGTGCAAGAAGCAGGGCAGCGAGGATATGGTGTACGAGTTCGCCTCCACCTCCAAGATCACCTTTGCAGGCGGCGGTGTGGCTGTAATGGCTGCCTCGGTAAAGAACGTCGAGTACATCAAGTCCCTGATGACCGTACAGACTATCGGCTATGACAAGATCAACCAGCTCAGACACGCAAAGTTCTTCCATGACTATGACGGCCTTATGGCTCAGATGGATAAGCACAGAGCTATCATCGCGCCTAAGTTCAAGGTAGTCCTCGATGCGCTCGATGCTGAGATCAAGCCCCTCGGCATCGGCACCTACACCAAGCCCAACGGCGGCTATTTCGTAAGCTTCAACACTATCGACGGCTGTGCAAAGAGGGTCGTGGCTCTCTGCAAGGAGGCAGGCGTCGTAATGACAGGCGCAGGAGCCACCTACCCCTACAAGAAGGATCCCCATGACTCCAATATCCGCATCGCCCCCACACTTCCTCCCGTAGAGGAGCTGGAGCAGGCAATGAAGATCTTCGTCTGCTCAGTAAAGCTTGCCAGCGCCGAAAAGCTGCTGGAGACAAAATAAGCAGTTATGACATCAGCCGCAGTGCCGTGAAAGGTGCTGCGGCTTTTTGCTATTTGACAAACACTGTATATTATAGTATAATATGAATAAGTATACGTTGTCAGGGCAATACAAAGGAGTGGTAGAATGAGCTTGTGGCTGGGTCTGTTCGCGTTTGTTATAATACTGTCCCTTGTAGGGCTGTTTTTTCTTATATCCAGAGCAAGGCGCTTCACGTTCGTCAGGCGCTTGACAGAGAAGAACAAGGCGCTCGGACTGCTCGTGTCCCTCTTCCCGATAGCGGGCTGCCTGCTGTTCCGCTTTGTGAATACCTGGGCGGTCATCATAGTGCTGCTGCATCTTGTGGTGATATGGGCGCTTTGTGATCTGGCAGCCTTTATAATAAGAAAGATAAGAAAGCGCGAGCCCTCGGAGCGCTATATCACGGGTCTTGTCGCTATCGGCGTGACGGTCGTTTACCTGAGCTACGGCTGGTTCTGTGCGCATCATGTGTTTGAGACCGACTACAGCTTCAAGACCGCGAAGCCCCTGCCGGGCGGCAGCCTGCGCATTGTCGAGATCGCCGATCTGCACCTTGGCATCACCATCGACGGCGACGAGTTCATGGAGCAGTGCAGCCGCGTGAACGAGACCAAGCCCGACATCGTCATGATCTGCGGCGACTTTGTTGACGATGACTCCGAGAAGGAGGACATGATAAAGGCCTGCGACGCCCTCGGTACCCTCGAGACAAAGTACGGCGTCTACTGGATCTACGGCAACCACGACCGCGGATATTACGAGTACCGCGACTTCTCCTCAAAGGAGCTCACCGAGAACCTTGAGCGCAACAACGTCAGGATACTGCGCGACGAGACCGTGCTCATCGACGATACGTTCTACGTTGTCGGCAGGGAGGACAGATCCGCCGGCGACCGCAAGGAGGCTCAGGAGCTTACAAAGGATCTGGACAAGAGCAAGTACATAATAATGCTCGATCACCAGCCAAACGACTATAAAAACGAGGCCGAGTCCGACCCCGACCTTGTACTCTCGGGACACACCCACGGCGGACATATCTTCCCCGCAGGCCCCGTGGGTATGCTGATGAAGGCCAACGACCGCATCTACGGCACCGAGAACCGCGACGGCACGGACTTCCTTGTCACCTCGGGCATCTCGGGCTGGGCGATACCGTTCAAGACCGCCACGATCAGCGAGTTCGTGGTGATAGACGTTACAAACTGACGGAGGAAAGGGAATGGAATTCATCATTGGCTTTGTCGTGGTGGTGGCGCTGCTGCTGGCTCTGGGCGTCAGCGGTTATTATATCCTGCTTGGCGTCTTCGTCCTGATGCTGCTCACACTTGCCGCAACGGTGGTGTTCTTTGCGGTGACAGCCTTCACGCTTCTCGGCTCCCACAGGGAGCACGTCCGCTTTGACAGGATCGAAAAGCCCGAGGGAGGACATTTCAACTGCGCGATCTATAAAAACGCCTCGGGTGAGTTCCGCAACGCCTTTCCAAGCGAGGGCATCTTCGTGAACTATATCTATGACAACGAACGCGACACCTGGGTGCTGGTAACAAGGCGCGGACGCGCCTACGACCGCTATTCACTGACGACTATCATCGCGGGCCTGTCCTTCGGGACAGTCTCGCTGATACTGCTTGGCTGGTGGGCGGTCGGCACCCTGCTTTGATACAGACTAAGGAAAGGAGAACACCCTGATGAAAGACTTTCAGCGTTCAATGAAGCTTTCGCTGATCTTTGGGCTTTGCGGAGCCGTGGTACTGCCGCTGCTCTATGAGTGCTACGCGAATATCTCCCGCACGGGAGCGCTGGTGCTGATCGCTGCATGGGCGGTGTTCGTCGGCGCAAAGCTCTCGCCGCTCAGCATAAAGGCGGCTCTGCTGGCTGCGTCTGCGTGTCTGGCATATACGGCAGGCCTGGGCTTTATGATGTTCATACTGCTGCATCCGCCCCTTGTCAAATGGCTCGAAAAGAATTCAAAATATTTCTACCTGACCCTCGAGGAGCAGGGCGCTTTCATAGGCTACGCCTTCGCACTGATGCTGCTGTCCTTCGTGACGGTGCTGGCAGTCTGGGGCGTCAGGAGCGCCGTACACCGCATCAGGAACAACAACGCCATTGCGGCTTCCTACATCGAGAACGCCTTCGACAGCGAGGAAGATGACAGGTGATCGGCCTCTACGTCCATGTGCCCTTCTGCGCAAGGAAGTGTCCCTACTGCGCCTTTTATTCAGGCGCCTATTCAAGCTCGGGAGCCGAGGGCTTTACGGCTGCTGTCCTGCGGAATATCGCGGCTTACGAGGGAAAAGGCATCACCGCCGACACCCTCTACTTCGGCGGAGGAACGCCGTCGCTGCTCTCGGCGGAGCAGGTGGGGAGCATCATAGCTGCCGCAAAGCAGGCCTTTGACCTTGAACCC
>OCTW011603131.1_pt1 | contig 24892 bp, 20 predicted proteins | sample 1539671 | NCBI WGS metagenome assembly OCTW01 (sample SAMN02144230, study PRJEB22623) | gut metagenome | biome: sheep rumen | host: Ovis aries | place: New Zealand | reverse complement strand
TACCATGACTCGTGCGCAATCATATTTCGGGTTCGAGAGTGCTACCATCACTCCATCGCGATTAGCAAGACGCGGGCGGGAGTGTCCGCGGGCTCGGTGGTTTCGTCGGATTTCCGGTAGTTACCGGGGCGGTTCGGCGAGATTAGCAGGTTCTGTGAGTGCGGGCGGCCTGACTTGAGTGATCGGCATACCAAGGTAACTGCCGAAAACCTCCGCTCCCGCCGAGCGTAATTCTTGGCCCGCGCGCCGAGGCGCACGCGCCACTCGCGCGGAACTGTGAGAGAGGTGCGCATGGCGTGCCACACGCGAGGGCTTCGCAGGGCGAAGCGGTGATGGGGGCAGAGTAGTACAAATATTTATTAAAAATCGCCGGTCGGAGCCGGCGATGACCAGAGGGGTCGGGAATCAGGTTCATGGCCGGTGAAGACATGAAGGAGGAGGATTCCTGGGCAGGTTGGGAATGACGGCGTAAGTCGGGTGGGACCGAGAAATGCCGGGAAAAGGGAAGAAGGGGAAAGGGAAGAAGGGGAAAGGGAAGAAGGGGGAAAAGAAAAAAAGGAGTGATCCCGGCGCGACTCGAACGCGCGACCCACAGCTTAGAAGGCTGTTGCTCTATCCAACTGAGCTACGGGACCATCCTAAATAGGACCGCAAATATAAGGCTTTTTTTCAATAAATGCTTATCTTTGTCGCTTGCTATGTATACAATCTTGTCCAAAGACATGTTGACCCCAACCATCTGCAGGATGGTGGTCAGCGCCCCAAGGATTGCAAAATCCGCTAAACCTGGTCAGTTCCTCATCGTCAGGAACGACGAAAAAGGAGAACGAGTCCCCCTTACCATAAGTGATTACGATGCCGACAAAGGCACTGTGACCATTGTTACCCAAAAGATCGGCGTGTCGAGCGCAGAGATTATTGCCCGCGAGCCCGGCGAAGAATTCGCCGACGTCGTAGGACCTCTTGGCCGCGCATCGGAACTGTGCGATCTGACTGATGAAGAACTGGCAAAACTGAGCATCGTCTTCATCGCTGGTGGCGTGGGAACAGCTCCTGTTTACCCTCAGGCCAAGTGGCTCAAAGAGCACGGCGCCCATGTAGAGGTGATTATCGGCGCCCGAAACGAAAGTCTCCTTATCTATAAAGAGGAGATGGCAAAGGTTTGCGACGAACTTCATCTTTGTACAGACGATGGCTCGTTCGGCTTCAAGGGAGTCGGTACGGCGATGCTCGAGAAACTCGTCGCCGAAGGCCGTCATTTCGACCGCTGTATTGCGATCGGTCCTATGATTATGATGAAATTCAGCACGCTCACATGCATCAAGCTTGGAATCCCCGTCACGGTGAGCCTTAATACCCTCATGGTGGATGGTACCGGTATGTGCGGAGCATGCAGGGTCAGTGTGGGCGGCAAGATGAAATTCGCTTGCGTCGACGGCCCCGAGTTCGATGGTGCATTAGTTGATTTCGATGAAGCTATGCGCCGTCAGGGACAGTATAAACAGGAAGAAACTGAGGATAAAGAAAAATTCGGATTCGCACTATGATGACACCCAGGACTAAAGTACGCGAGCAGGACCCTAAAGTGAGGGCCTGCAATTTTGAGGAAGTAAGCCTCGGTTTCAATCTTGAAGAAGCAGTCCAGGAGGCATCGCGCTGCCTTCACTGCAAGAATCCCCGTTGCGTGGCCGCATGCCCCGTGGGTATAGACATCCCCGGCTTTATCGCCAAAATCAAGGAAGGCGAGATCAAGGATGCCGCAGATATTATTGCAAAGGACTCATCGCTGCCTGCAGTGTGCGGACGCGTGTGCCCTCAGGAGACTCAGTGCGAAGGAAGTTGTATACTTGGCATCAAGGGCGAGAGCGTTGCTATCGGTAACCTTGAGCGCTTTACCGCTGACTGGAGCCGCGAGAATGGCTACAGCGCAGGCGCGTCTGTCGAGAAGGTCGGTGGTGGCGAGAAAGTCGCCGTCATCGGCTCCGGCCCTGCAGGTCTCGCATGTGCGAGCGACCTTGCTAAATGGGGCTACGACGTGACCATCTTCGAAGCTCTCCACAAAGTAGGCGGAGTCTTGGCCTACGGAATCCCCGAGTTTCGTCTTCCCAAGGATACGGTCCTTCAGCATGAAATCGGAGAGGTCCTGAAGCTCGGAGTGAAGATCGAGACGGATGTTATCATCGGCCGCACGCTCACTATCGATCAGCTGCTTGACGAAGAAGGCTTCAAGGCTGTGTTTGTCGGTACAGGTGCCGGTCTTCCCAAGTTCATGGGTATCCCCGGTGAGAACCTCAACGGAGTATTCTCTGCCAACGAATTCCTTACCAGAAATAATCTCATGAAGGCCTTCCGCAGCGACTATCTTACTCCTATCCATGCCGGCAAGAAGGTCTGCGTGGTGGGAGGCGGCAATGTCGCGATGGATGCTGCACGCACCGCGCTCCGCCTCGGGGCAGAGGTTCATATTATCTACCGCCGAACAGAGGTCGAACTTCCCGCACGCCGGGAAGAAGTTCACCATGCAAGGCAGGAAGGAATCATTTTCGATATGCTCACCAACCCTGTGGAGGTCATCGGAGACGAAAAGGGCTGGGTCAAATCTATAAAGTGCATAAAGATGGAGCTGGGTGAGCCTGATGAAAGCGGCCGCCGCTCTCCTGTGCCTATCCCCGGTTCGGAATTTGAGATTGAGACCGACACGGTAATCATGGCGCTCGGCACTTCGCCAAATCCGTTAATCGCCTCGACCACACATGGTCTCGAGACGACGCGGCGCGGCGGGCTCGTCGCAGACGAGCGCGGCGAAACCACCCGTGAGGGTGTGTTCGCCGGCGGTGACGCCGTCACCGGCGCCGCCACCGTAATCCTTGCCATGGGAGCCGGCCGCAAAGCTGCGGCTGCTATCAGGGATTACCTTAGCAAATAGAATCAGTTCAGGAGGCTGATAGCCCCGAACACGCCCAGAGAGGCGGCGAGCATGATGGCCCCGGCCAGAAGCACGCCGCCTATTATGGCTAAGACGCTCTTCTTGAAGTCCATGTTGAGGAAACTTGCCGCGAGGGTGCCTGTCCAGGCACCTGTGCCCGGGAGGGGAATTCCCACGAAAAGAAGCAGTGCCACGTAGAGCCCGGCATTGCCCTTTTTCTGGAGTTTGTCGCTGCCCTTAACCCCTTTGTTGATGCACCAGGTGCAGAATCCGCCTATAATCTTTTTGTCCTTACCCCATTCGAGGATTTTACGGGCGAAGAAGAAGATAAACGGCACCGGAAGCATGTTGCCTATGACGGAGATTATTATAGATGGGACCGGCGGAAGACCGACTCCGACCGCATAGGGGATAGCCAGGCGGAGTTCGATCAGCGGGACCATCGAAATCAGAAAAACTATGAGATATTTCTTGAGCATAAACAGGCGCAAATATAGGAATTTTTGTTAACTTGCACGATGGTTTCGGCACGTTGCCGAGACTCTAACAACAAAGTAATATGTCACTTAACAAAGTAATGCTGATCGGTAACGTTGGAAGAGACCCGGAAGTACGTTACCTCGACGGAAACTCTCAGGGCGGCACAAAGGTCGCCACATTCACACTCGCTACCAGCGAGCGCTACAAAGACCGCAACGGAGAACTTCGCGAAAACACAGAATGGCACAACATCGTGGCTTGGCGTGCCAATGCCGATGTTGCAGAAAGGTTCGTCCACAAAGGGACGCAGCTATATATCGAAGGTAAGCTCCGTACGCGCAGCTACACCGACCAGGCCGGAGTGAAGAAGTACACCACCGAGATCCAGGTTGATACCCTCCAGCTCCTCGGCCGTCGCGAAGACAGCGCATCTGACGCTCAGGGCGGTCAGTATGGCCCTCAGCCGACCTATGGCGGCGCCCCTGCAGCGCAGCCGGCTTATTCGGCACCTGCTCAGCCGGCGTACAGCGCTCCCGCGCAGCCCGCTTACCAGGCGCCGACTCCCGCCTCGGCCTCTCCTGCCGCCGCTGCAGTCGACGACTCCGTCAGCGACGACCTCCCGTTCTGAGCCGCCCTTAATTGCGAGTTCGGTGTACAAAACTACTCTGTTTTGTACACCGAACGTCGTTTGTTTGTTTCCCTGAGCTGCGGCTCCAAAGGAGCATTCGCTCAGAACTATTTGACCGTATCGAGAAGCCCGGCCATCTGCGTGAAGACCGAATTCTGGTCAAAGCCCTCGGAGGTGACGAGCATATTGTAGACTCCCTTGGAGGAATGGGAGCGGGCGACCTTGAAAGAAGCATTTGAGGCCGAAGCGCAGAACTCCGCAGTGAAGTTATACCTGCCGAAAAGGTTGACAAAGAGTTCTTCGCCAAGGTCGGTCTTGACGGCTCGTCTGCCGTGGCGGCGGGGCTTGCCGTACCAGCCGACATTGCGCCGGCCGAGAACGACGGCGCCTTTCAGCTGCTCCGGCACCTTTGCCGCGCTTACGGCAAAGACGCCTGCCTTGATCCCCTTAGACGAGAAATACTTGACGACGGAATCTATGAGTGCCTGAACTCCAGGCTCATCGGCATCCACGAATACAACCGCGGTGTGCACCTTCGAAAGGGGCACGAAACCTGTAGGCGTCTTCGAGGCATGAAGGCGGATCGACAGGTATCTGGCGGCTGAAACTAGTATGCTCATTATTTGGTGTTGGCGGCTATGAGTTCGCGGATTTCCTGTTTGGCGTCTCTCCAGCGGGGGATATCGATTTTGGTTCCGATAACCTCGACCACTTTGGCTGCGATGATGGAGCCTATCTCGCCGCAAACCTTCAGAGGCATGCCGAGAGAGTGGGCATAAAGGAATCCGGCTGCGTAGGTGTCGCCTGCGCCGGTGGCATCGACGGGGTCGGCCGGCCATGGCTCGATGTGGTACTGCTCATCGCCGGACTTCACGTACGAACCGTTCTTGCCAACCTTCACTATCGCTATCTTGCAGTGACGGGAGATCTCGTCGAGGGCGGACTGGGCGTCCGGGAGCTTGGTGAATGCGCGGGCCTCGGTTTCGTTGGCAAAGACGATGTCGACGTAGCGGTCGACTATGTCGTGGAGGAAGGCTTCGTTGCTTTCGACAACGTTGTAGGAGGCCATGTCCAGGGAGATGATGCATCCGGCGGCGCGGGCAAGCTCTACTGCCTTCCGGATGACGGCCTGGTTCTGGACGAGATAGCCCTCGATATGGAAGTAGTCGTGGCCTTCGAAGTACTCCGGCTTAAGGTCGTCGGGGCCGAGGTCGAGGGCTGCACCCAGGTAAACGGCGAAAGTGCGCTCGGCATTGCCTCCGCTGACGAAGACCATCGAGCGGCCGCTGGACTTTTCGCTCTTGAGGAGCGTCGTCCTCACTCCGTACTGCTCCTGATCACTCTTGAAGAGCAGTCCGAGTTCGTCTTCGCCAATCTTGCCGATAAATGAAGACGGCATTCCGAAGATGGCAGTGCAGGTAATAGTGTTGGCTGCGCTGCCGCCGGCCACGTACTTGACGCCAAGCGGCTTGAGGGCATGCCAGATGCGGTCGCCAGTCTCGCTGTCGACATGCTGCATGCTGCCTTTGGGGAGGTGGAACTTCTGAAGTAGAGAATCGTCCGGGAGGACTGCCAGAATGTCCGTCAGGGCATTACCGATACCGAGGATGGATTTCATACGTTTGTCTGTTACATACAAATTTAATTAAAATATATGTATCTTTGCCGACCTATGGCAAAAAAAGCTCTTAAAATTCTGGAATACATCGCGCTGCTCGGAATAGCCGGCCTTCTGATATGGCTTGCGCTGCGCGGCATCGACTGGAAAGTCTTCGTGGAGAACCTCCACACCGTAAAATGGTGGGGAGTCGGTCTGTCGGCACTCGCGTGTGTGATAGCGATCGCGATCAGGGCGGAGAGGTGGAAGGACATGCTCCTGCCGCTGGATCCTTCTACCAAGAGGATCACCGTCTGGGATGCATCCAACGTGGGAAGTCTGAGCTATCTTGCCATTCCCGGAAGCGGCGAGTTCGTGCGCTGCGCAGGAGTCACCACCAAACTCGCCACTTACGACAAGGTATTCGGCACTACGATCATGGAGCGCACTTGGGATGTGGTGATGGTGATAGTCGTGACCGTTCTCGCCGTTATCTTCAAGAACGACGAGATAGGCAGCTTCATGCGTGAGTCAGTGCTTAAGCCGGCCGCCGGCCGTATGACCACGCAGCTTTGGGTTATCCTTGGCGCAGCCGTGGTTGCCATAGGCGTTTTCATCTATCTTATTTTCAAGCTCCGCGACCGCAGCAAGTTCTTCGGTAAACTTGCCGGATGGATGGTCGGTATTCTCGACGGTTTCAAAACTTTCGGAGCAATCAGCCACAAGTGGCGTTTCATGGTCTACACTCTCGGCATCTGGTTCTTCTATGTGGCTATGTGCCAGTGTGTTTTCTGGGCGATGCCCGAACTCGGCGGGCTCACCTTTGGCGATGCACTCTTCATCTCGGCTATCGGCAACGTCGCATCTCTGATTCCTGTTCCCGGAGGAATGGGCGCTTACCATTACATCATAGCCCTTGCCATGTCGCAGATCTACGGCTTTGGCTGGGAGACGGGAATTCTCTTTGCAACCCTTACACACGAAAGCCGCTCCCTGATGCTTGTCGTGCTGGGAGCGGTTTCGAGTGTGAATATGTCTCTGACGCGCAAGCGCGCCGCGAGTACTGCCAATTAGTCCTGGATGCTGGGAAGCTCGAGGCCGAGATTGCGCTTGCGGTCGACAGCCTTGAGGTAGAGGCCGATGAGCATGGCCGCGACGCCCAGGCAGGCGAGCATCACAAGAGCCCAGGTGTAGTTGAGCTGGTCGGGCGCTGTTCCCGGAGCGTTGGTGTGGGTCAGCACATTGCCGATGAGAATGGGAAAGAGCCACAGGCCGATATTCTGAATCCAGAAAATCAAAGCATAGGCGGAGCCGATGACCTTGGAGTCGACGAGCTTGGGTACTGACGGCCACAGGGCGGCGGGCACGAGCGAGAAACTTGCGCCCAGCACGAGGATGGTCACATAAGCCACTATCGTGCCGCCGACAGCATTACCCTTGAAGAGGGGCAGGACGAAGGCGAAGGTCAGGTGGCATAAGACAAGCAGCAGCGAACCGATAAGAAGCATCGAGGCAGCCTTTCCCTTATGGTCGACATAGTTGCCGAGGATAGGGGTGATGGCGACTGCGAGCAGCGGGAACACCGCGAAAATGGTCTCGGCCGTGCCGCGCTTGAATCCCATGTAGCAGTAGACAACCAGAGCGATGACCGCGATGGCCATGAGTCCGGCTTTGAGCTGTTTGTTGTTCTTTATGAAGTTGCTGGCAAATGAACAGACGGCGACAAGCAGCATAATCATGTACTGGACTATGGTCACTGTCTCTCCTGCCCAGAACGAACCGGCGGCCGGTGCAGTAAGAGTCAGGTTGCACTGGAGCATGTTCACTGCGTATTTCTGGAAGGGGAAGATGGCGGAGTAGTACAGTACGCACAGGAGAGCCACAAGCCAGAAGCCGAGGCTGGTGAGGATCTTGCCGATGTCCTTGATCTTGAAGGGGTCATCCTTCTCTTCCGCTTCTCCGGTCTGGCTGTCGAGTTTCTTGTCCATGAAGAAGTAGACGACAAACATGATCAGGGCGATACACAGAAGGACCACTCCGAAGGCGACCGAGCGGCTTACATTGATGCTTCCGCCGAGCTTTGCGAAGTAGGGTGAGAAGATCATGCAGGTGGCGACTCCAAGGCGGGCGAGAGCCATCTCCGAACCCATTGCGAGGGCAGTTTCGCGGCCCTTGAACCACTTGACGATACCACGGCTTACCGTGATGCCGGCCATCTCACAGCCGCAGCCGAAGATCATGAAGCCCAGGGCGGCGAGTTTTGCGGAAGCGGGCATCCCCTGGTAGAAGGGGAGAACGTCGTCGATGAAGCCGATGCCGGTGTGCCAGTTGAGGTTATTGGTGAACCAGGTCTCCAGGCCCGAGCCGATGAATGCTTCGCTGATTGCGAAGTACTTGATAAAGCCGCCGATAAGCATCACGGTCCCTGACAGGACTGCGGTAAAGCGCACTCCCATCTTGTCGAGGATGATACCCGCAAATATCAGGAAGAAGACGAAGACGTTGAGGAATGTCTCAGCTCCCTCCATCGTGCCGAAGGCCTTGGAGTCCCATCCTCTTGTGGACTCCATCAGGTCCTTGATGGGGGAGAGGATGTCCATGAAAATGTACGAGCAGAACATTCCGAGGGCAAGAAGCAGCAGCGCTATCCAGCGCATGGCTGCCGAATCCCTCAAAGTTGGTTTAAGTAAGTTTTCAGACATATGATAGTAGCTATTAAAAACCTTCCAGAGGCAGTAATACGGTAGGCAAAAGTAAGATAAATCCTGCCAGAATCAAAACCAAAACATATTTCCAGATGAATTTCACCCACTTGGCGTAGGGGACTTTCGCCATGGCGAGAGCTGCGACAAGCACGCCGGAGGTCGGGGTGAGCATGTTTGTAAAGCCGTCGCCGAACTGGAATGCCAGAACGCAGGCCTGCCTGGACAGTCCGATCAGATCCGAGAACGGGGCCATGATCGGAATCGTTATCGCGGCCTTGGCGGTGGCACTCGGGATGAGCAGGTTGATAAGAGTCTGGCTGCCGTACATCACGCTGAGAGCTCCGACCTTTCCGCCGTCTCCCAGGCCCGATTCGAGCCCGTGCAGGATGCTGTCCATGATGTGGCCGTTCTGAAGGATGACCACCATCCCGGATGCAAGTCCGACAACCAGCGCGGCGGAGAAGATGTCCTTCGCTCCGGCGACGAACTCGCGGGATATGCGCGAAGCCCCGAATCCCGCTGCCACACCGCAGGCTATGCCCATCGCGAAGAACAGGGCGGCAATCTCGGTGATATACCATTTCCAGACCGTGACTCCCACGATAAGGGCGACCATGGTCAGAAGCAGGATGACGAGCACGGCTATCTTACGGCCCTTCGGGACTCCGTCGTCCGTGTCGGCATTCGCAGTCGCGTCGTCAGAGGTGGGGGCCGGCTTCTTTATCCTCGCCGAATAGACCAGGATGAAAACGATCAGGGCTGCCGTGAGCAGGGCCCAGCACAGTATGCGGTAGCCCATGCCGGAGAAAAGCGGAAGGCCCGCCATCTCCTGGGCGATTCCTACCGTGAACGGGTTGAGAAAAGCGCTCGAAAAGCCGATGTTGGCCGCCACATAGACTATCAGCAGGCCGGTAATGGCGTCAAAGCCCATCGAAACGACCAGCGGGACCACGATCCCCACGAAGGGAATGGTCTCTTCGCTCATTCCGAAAACGGCTCCGGCAAGCGAAAACAGCAGGGTGATCCCGACAAGGACCCAGCGTTCGCTTCCCCGTATCCTTTCGACGAAGCGCCTGATCCCGAACGAAACGGCGCCTGTCGAATTGAGTATCCAGAACGCTCCTCCTACAATCAGGATAAAGACTATGATCCCGGCCTGCAGCTTGAACCCTTCGTAGAAGGCGCTGAATACCTGCCAGGTCTGCGGCACCGATTCGACTCTTTCGAAAGAAACCGTTCCGTCTTCTGCCGTCACATAGGCTCCGCCCGGCACGAACCAGGTTGCCACGGCGCAGACGAGAATCAGCGCGAACAGAATGACGAAAGCGTCCGGAGTGCGTTTTTGCGTAGCCATGTGAGCAGTTTATCGGAGAACTAATTTAAATCATATTTTACAAATTCACAATTTCATCGTATTTTTGCGATCCGATGGACCGCATACTGGACAGCATAAACCTGCCATCCGACCTCAAGTCGCTCAGCATGGATCAGCTCAGGGAGCTTTGCTCTGAGCTCCGCCGATATATGGTGGAAGTCTGTTCAGACCACCCCGGCCACCTCGCTTCGAGCCTTGGTGCAGTCGAGCTCATAGTCGGTCTCCATTACGTCTACGACGCCCCAAAGGACAAGTTCATCTTCGATGTCGGCCATCAGGCTTATGCACATAAGATCTTGACCGGGCGCAAGGACGCTTTCAGAAAACTCCGCACCAAAGACGGCGTGAGCGGCTTTCCGAAGATGAGCGAAAGCGAGTACGACGCATTCGGGGTAGGACACGCTTCCAACTCCATCAGCGCCGCTCTCGGCTATGCCGAGGCCTTCGCGATTCAGGGTTCGGATGCCCGCAGCGTGGCCCTTATCGGAGACGGAGCCCTGACCGGCGGTCTCGCCTTCGAGGCTCTCAACAACGCCGGCGCGAGCAAGGCCGATATCCTCGTTATCCTCAACGACAACAACCAGTCGATAGACAAGGCTATCGGCGGACTTCACCAGCACCTCTTCAGGATTACCTCAAGCAGCCGGTACAACAAGTTCAAGAACAAAGTCTGGAACAAGCTCGGCGACCGCGGATTCAGGCGCTTCCTGCAGACATGGCTCCGCTCCCTCAAATCGTGGATAGTCAAGCCGGTGGGCGGCGATGTGTTTGAGTCGCTCGGCCTTCGCTACTTCGGCCCGATCGACGGCAACGACATAGAGCAGGTGGTCAGCAGTCTCCGTAAGCTCAAGTCCATCCACGGCCCGCTGGTCCTCCATTGTATCACGGCCAAAGGCAACGGTTACGCTCCGGCCGAGGGCGACCCGGGCGTGTGGCATGCTCCCGGCAAGTTCGACCCGGAGACCGGCGAACGGATTATCTCCAAAGGGCAGCCGGACCGATTCCAGGACATCTTCGGAGAGGTCCTCTGCGAACTTGCCCGTGGGGACGGCCGTGTGATCGGCGTCACCCCGGCGATGGCGAGCGGCTGCGGAATGAAGGCATTCGCCCGCGAGTTCCCCGACCGTTTCTTCGATGTCGGCATCGAGGAAGAGCATGCCGTCACCTTCTCGGCAGGTCTCGCAGCGGCGGGTATGCGCCCCTTCTGCAATATCTATTCGTCCTTCTCCCAGAGAGCTTACGACCAGGTCATCCACGATGTGGCGCTCCAGAACCTCCCGGTAGTGCTGTGCCTCGACAGGGCGGGCGTTGTCGGCGAAGACGGTGCCACTCACCATGGCATGTTCGACCTTGCGGCCTTCCGCCCCGTCCCCGGATGCGTGCTCGCAGCCCCGGCCGACGGAACCGAACTCAAGCAGCTCATGTACTCCGCGCTCCGCTACGAGGGCGGCCCTTATATAATAAGGTATCCGCGCGGCGGTGCGCATGACACCCCCTGGAGGGAAGAGCCCTACCGCGAGCTGCCGCTCGGAAAAGCGGACGAACTCAGGGCAGGGAAGAAGGTCGCCGTGATCGCTGCCGGTCCCGCCGTCCACAGCGCGCTTCAGGCGGCCGGACAGTTCGGGGAGAACGTCGGGGTCTACAATTTCCGCTTCCTTAAGCCCCTCGACACCGAGATGCTCGATTCCATCTCCTCGAGGTACTCCAAGGTGATAACCGTCGAAGATGGCTCCCTGAAAGGCGGTCTTTACGGCGCGGTCTGCGAATACTACGCCGGGAAGATGCCTGTAGTGGGTATAGGGGCCCCGGACGCATTTATAGGGCATGATACCCAGGCAGCCCAAAGGCACGAACTTGGGATCGATTCCGAAGGAATTGCAAGAAAAATTTCGGAAATCTTATAAAAGTTTTTGCAATTGCGAAAAAGTTCCCTATATTTGCAATCCTTTTTGATAAAAGGGCATTGACAACACTGCCGATGTAGCTCAGTTGGCCAGAGCACGTGATTTGTAATCTCGGGGTCGAGGGTTCGAATCCCCCCATCGGCTCGCTTCTGCCTGAGCGTACAGCAGGCAAGTATCAGGGCAAGTACCAGAGTGGCCAAATGGGGCAGACTGTAAATCTGCTGGTTATACCTTCGGTGGTTCGAATCCATCCTTGCCCACCATCGAGAGGGTTATCCTCTTTGCGGGGTTCGTATAATGGCTATTATGCCAGCCTTCCAAGCTGGAAATGGGAGTTCGATTCTCCTACCCCGCTCGAGAAGAATGCCGATGTAGCTCAGGGGTAGAGCGCATCCTTGGTAAGGATGAGGTCATGAGTTCAAATCCCATCATCGGCTCTTTTTTTTTGACAACTTTTATATCATAATATTATGGCAAAAGAAACATTCGTAAGAACCAAACCGCACGTCAACATCGGTACTATCGGCCACGTTGACCACGGCAAGACCACCCTTACCGCTGCTATCACTAAGGTGCTCGCAGAAAGAGTGGCTGGTAACGAGGGCAAGATCAAGTCCTTCGACCAGATCGACAACGCTCCCGAAGAGAAAGAGCGTGGTATCACCATCAACACTGCTCACGTTGAGTACGAGACAGCCAACCGTCACTATGCACACGTCGACTGCCCTGGTCACGCTGACTATGTGAAGAACATGGTTACCGGTGCAGCTCAGATGGACGGTGCAATCCTCGTGGTTGCCGCTACCGACGGTCCCATGCCTCAGACCAACGAGCACGTGCTTCTCGCAAAGCAGGTTAACGTGCCTAAGATGGTCGTTTTCCTCAACAAGGTCGACCTTGTTGACGATGAGGAAATGCTCGACCTCGTTGAGATGGAAGTTCGCGACCTTCTCAACAAGTACGATTTCGACGGCGACAACGCTCCCGTTATCCGCGGTTCCGCACTCGGCGCTCTCAACGGAGAGCCTCAGTGGGAGGACAAGGTCATGGAGCTCATGAACGCAGTCGACGAGTACATTCCCCTTCCTGTCCGTCTTACCGACAAGCCTTTCCTTATGCCTATCGAGGACATCTTCTCGATCACTGGCCGTGGAACAGTCGTTACCGGACGTATCGAGGCTGGTACCATTCACGTCAACGATCCCGCTGAGATCGTAGGCTTCCGTGATAAACCCCTCACCACCGTTGTTACCGGTGTTGAGATGTTCCGCAAGCTCCTCGATCAGGGTGAGGCTGGTGACAACGTAGGTCTCCTCCTCCGTGGTATCGACAAGAAGGAAGTCAAGCGCGGTGAGGTTATTGCCAAGCCCGGTTCGATCAAGCCTTACTCTCACTTCCTTGGACAGATCTATGTCCTTAAGAAAGAAGAGGGTGGACGTCACACTCCTTTCCACAACAAGTATCGTCCTCAGTTCTTCATCCGTACACTCGATGTTACCGGTGAGATCACTCTCCCGGAGGGTGTTGAGATGGTTATGCCTGGCGATAACGTTGAGATCAACGTCCAGCTTATCACCCCTGTTGCTCTTAACGAAGGTCTTAGCTTCGCTATCCGCGAAGGTGGCCGTACCGTTGGCGCAGGTCAGGTTATCAAGGTTCTTGGTTAATCCTGAATGTAACTTCAGGCAGGCTCGCCCAAAGGCGCAGCCTGCCTTTTAGGGGAATAGAACAAGGGTAGTTCAGCGGTCTCCAAAACCGTCGATGTGGGTTCGAATCCTGCTTCCCCTGCTATCAAAGGTTACGCTTTGATTATTGTTTAACAGGCCCGGCTTTCCGCTTCCAATCCGCCGGGTCCATTAAATGTAAAGATGGGTAAGATAATCAATTACTTCAAAGAGTCTGCCGTAGAGCTCACGAAGAAGACTACGTGGCCGACCTGGAGCAAGCTCCAGAGTTCAGCCATCCTTGTGATGGTCACCACAGTGATCCTCGCGTTCGCGCTCTGGCTTATCGACCTCGCTTTCCAGCATCTGATGTCCCTTATCTACACACTGTAAATCTCTTACTTATATGGGCGAGATGAAATGGTATGTTCTGCGGACAGCAGGCGGAAAAGAAAAAAAGGCTGCAGAATATCTCCAGAAAGAGATCGAACGAGGCGGCCTTACCGATCAGGTAGCGCAGGTTCTGGTACCTGTAAAGAAGGAAATAATCACCAGAAATGGTAAAAGGACAGTGGCCGACAGGCTGCTTTATCCTGGTTATGTCCTTATCGAGTGCCAGCTCAGCGCGCAGCTTGAGAACATCATCCGCAATCTGGTTCCCGGTATGTCCGGTTTCCTTACTGAGAAGAAGGAAATCTCGGGCACCCAGTTCGAGCGCATCCCCGTGCCTATCCGTGAGGAAGAGGCCCAGAGGATCCTCGGCATCCAGGATGAAAATGCCGGAAGCGAAGCGCAGACTGTCGTGAACTACGAAATCGGCGAGTCGGTCAAAATTACCGACGGTCCTTTCAGCGGGTTCACCGGCACGATCGACGAGATTCTGGAAGACAGAAGCAAGGTTAAGGTCATCGTTGTCATTTTTGGCAGGAAGACCGCACTTGAGCTCAGCTTTACACAAGTAACAAAAGAATAGTATTTAATTATGGCAAAAGAAGTTACCGGATTTATCAAGCTTCAGATCAAAGGTGGAGCTGCAAATCCTGCACCTCCGGTAGGACCTGCTCTCGGTTCGAAAGGCCTCAACATCATGGACTTCTGCAAGGCTTTCAATGCAGCCACGCAGGCACAGGCTGGCAAAATCCTCCCTGTGGTCATCACAGTCTACAGTGACAAGTCTTTCACATTCGAGGTAAAGCAGCCGCCGGTAGCGGTTTCTCTCAAGGAAGCGGCTCATATCGCAACCGCATCCGGCGAGCCTAACCGTAAGAAGGTAGCGTCAGTAACCTGGGACCAGGTGAAGGAGATCGCAGAAGGCAAAATGCCCGACCTCAACTGCTTCACAATCGCATCCGCTATGAGGATGGTCGCAGGCACAGCAAGAAGTATGGGTATCACCGTGACAGGTGAGTTCCCCAAAGACCTTTAAAAAATCACGAGCAATATGAGTAAACTTACCAAAAATCAGAAGGCTGCGAAAGCCAAGTATGATTCGACAAAGGCATATTCCCTCAGCGAGGCTTGTGGTCTTTTGAAGGAAATAACCTACACAAAGTTCGATTCATCCGTTGAGATTTCCGTAAATCTCGGTGTTGACCCCCGTAAGGCCAACCAGATGATCCGTGGCGTTGTCACCCTTCCTAACGGAACGGGTAAGACCGTCCGCGTGCTTGTACTCTGTACTCCCGACAAGGTGGACGAGGCACTCGCAGCAGGCGCCGACTACGCAGGACTCGACGAGTATTGCGAGAAGATCAAGGAAGGATGGACTGACGTCGATGTCATCATCTGTACTCCTTCAGTGATGGCCAAGGTCGGTGTTCTCGGTAAGATCCTCGGTCCCCGCGGACTCATGCCGAACCCCAAGACCGGAACCGTCACCATGGACGTAGCATCCGCAGTCAAGGATGTCAAGGCCGGTAAGATCGACTTCAAGGTCGACAAGACCGGTATCGTACACACCGCTATCGGCAAGGTGTCTTTCACACCCGAGCAGATTTACCAGAACGCGGCAGAAGTGCTGAACGCCATCGCAAAGCTCAAGCCTCAGGCTCTCAAGGGCACATACATGCAGGGCGCTTCGATCTGCACTACCATGAGCCCCGGTATCAAGATTGATCTCAAGGCATTCCTCAACAGTGCCGAGTAAAATTTCAGTATTATGAAGAAAGAACTTAAAAATCAGATTATTGAAACCATCTCGGCTGAGCTGAACGCATACCCGGATTTCTACATCACAGACATCTCGGGCCTGAATGCTTCGCAGACAAGCACACTCCGTCGTGAGTGTTTCAACCAGGGGGTCAAGCTCACCGTAGTGAAGAACACCCTCTTCAATCACGTCATCTCCGCAAGCGAGAACGAAGAGATCAAGTCTCTGACCTCGACTCTCGTAGGCAACACCGCCATCATGTACACCAACGTGCCTTCGGCTCCCGGCAAGCTCATCAAGAAGCTTCAGAAGAGCGGATTCGCAAAGCCCGTTGTGAAGGGTGCATATGTCCAGGGTTGCGCCTACATCGGCGAGGACAAGCTCGACCAGCTCGCAGCTATCAAGACTAAGGACGAACTCATCGCAGACATCGTCTCTCTCCTCCAGTCGCCTATGCGTAACGTTCTCTCCGGCCTCCAGCAGGCTGCAGAGGGCAAGGCCGATGACGAGACTATCAGATAATATTAACAAACAAAAAAAGATAAATTATTATGGCAGATGTAAAAGCCCTTGCAGAAGAGTTGGTAAACCTTTCTGTTAAAGACGTTCAGGAACTCGCAAAGATTCTTGAAGAAGAGTATGGTATCAAGCCTGCAGCCGCTGCAGTCGTTGTAGCAGCTGACGGTGCCGGTGCTGGCGCAGCTGAGGCTGAGCAGACCGAATTCGACGTTGTCCTCACTTCCGCTGGTACTGCGAAGCTCGCAGTTATCAAGGTTGTCAAGGAGGCTCTTGGCCTCGGTCTTAAGGAAGCCAAGGATCTCGTCGACGGCGCTCCCTCAACAGTCAAGGAGAAAGTCTCCAAGGCTGAGGCTGAGCAGCTCAAGGCTACCCTCGAGGAGGCCGGAGCAGAGGTTGAGGTTAAGTAATCTCGCCCGCTTCCCCGCATAAAGGGGACAAAACAGGTTTAGAGCCGGGGTTAGTAGGCTCTAAACCTTTTTTCCGTCTAAAAAGTTTTTTTTCAATGCGCATAAACTTCGCCACATCAAAAATTCTGGAATACCCCGATCTGCTCGAGGTGCAGATGAAGTCGTTCCACGATTTCTTCCAGCTCGACACAACCCCCGAAAACCGCAGGAAAGAGGGTCTGTATCAGGTATTTCAGGAAATCTTCCCGATTGAGGACACGAGGAACAACTACAAGCTCGAGTTTATCGATTATTTCATCGATCCTCCCCAGTACTCAATCGACGAGTGTCTCGAAAGAGGCTTGACTTACAGCGTCCCTATGAAGGCGAAACTCCGCCTTTCGTGCACAGACCCTGAGCACGAGGACTTCGATACGCGCGTTCAGGATGTCTTCCTCGGAAACATCCCCTATATGACTCCCGCCGGCACTTTCGTGATCAACGGCTCGGAGCGTATCATCGTATCGCAGCTCCATAGGTCTCCAGGCGTTTTCTTCGACCAGAGCATGCACGCTAACGGTACGAAGCTTTATTCCGCCAGGATCATCCCATTCAAGGGATCTTGGATCGAGTTCGCGACAGACATCAGCAATGTGATGTATGCGTATATCGACCGCAAGAAGAAACTTCCCGTAACCACCCTCCTCAGGGCTATCGGTTACAACAGTGACAAGGATATCATCGACATCTTCGATCTTGCAGACGAGGTTGAGTGCAACCGCGAGGCCCTCGAGGCTTCAAAGGGCCGCAAGCTCGCAGCCAAGGTCCTCAAGACATGGATCGAGGACTTCGAAGACGAGGATACCGGCGAGGTCATCCCTATTGAGCGTACCAATCCTATCGTGGAGCGTGGCGAGATCCTCGACGATGACACCATCGCCGCAATTCTCGACACCGACACCAAGTCGATCCTTCTCCAGAAAGACGAAGCAAGTACTGCTGAGTACAGCATTATCTTCAACTCTCTCCAGAAAGACCCGACCAATACGGAGCTCGAAGCCGTCAGCTATATCTACAAACAGCTGCGTAACTCCGAACCGCCGGATGAGAACACCGCGCGCGACGTCATCGACAAGCTCTTCTTCTCCGAGAAGAGGTATGACCTCGGCAGCGTAGGCCGTTACCGCCTCAACAAGAAGCTCGGCCTTGATATCGATCCCGAGACCCGCGTTCTCACCAACACGGACATCATCGAGATCATCAAGTATCTCATCCAGCTCATCAACTCCCGCGCTGCGGTCGACGATATCGACCACCTCAGCAACAGGCGCGTCCGCACAGTCGGCGAGCAGCTTGCAAACCAGTTCAGCGTAGGTCTGAGCCGTATGGCCCGTACCATCAGGGAGAGGATGAACGTCAGGGACAGCGAGCAGTTCAACCCGATCGACCTGATCAACTCGAAGACTCTCTCTTCGGTTATCACCTCGTTCTTCGGTACCAGCCAGCTCTCGCAGTTCATGGACCAGACCAACCCGCTTGCGGAAATCACCCACAAGAGGCGTCTTTCCGCTCTCGGCCCCGGAGGTCTGAGCCGCGACCGTGCAGGATTCGAGGTCCGCGACGTCCACTACACTCACTACGGACGTCTCTGCCCTATCGAGTCTCCTGAAGGTCCTAACATCGGACTTATCTCCTCGCTGTGCGTCTATGCCCGCATCAACGAACTCGGTTTCATCGAGACCCCTTATCGCGACGTGCATGAGGGTAAGGTGGATCTGAGCCCCGAAGGTGTGCACTACCTCACCGCAGAGGAAGAGGAGCAGAAGCTCGTCTCGCTTGCAAACGTCAAGCTCGAAGACGACGGCACCATCGGTGTGGACAACATCCAGTGCCGCCTCGAGGCCGATTTCCCTGTCGTAGACAAGAACGAGGTCGACTATATGGATGTCGCTCCTAACCAGATGGCTTCCGTAGCGGCTTCGCTCATCCCGTTCCTCGAGCACGACGACGCTCACCGTGCCCTCATGGGTGCGAACATGATGCGTCAGGCAGTGCCTCTGCTCAAGCCCGAGGCTCCGATCGTCGGAACCGGTCTCGAAGGCAGGGTCTGCACTGACTCCAGAACCCAGATCATCGCCGAGCGCGAGGGTCTTGTGACCTATGTCGACGCCGACGAGATCCGCATCAGGTATGAGTACACCGAAGACGAGAAATTCGTCAGCTTCGCTCCCGAAGAGACCGTATACAAACTCCCCAACTACCGCCGCACCAACCAGAGTACGACCGTTAACCTCAGTCCTATCGTCCGCAAGGGCGACAAGGTGACTAAGGGTCAGGTCCTTACCGAGGGTTATGCAACCCAGGGCGGAGAGCTCGCTCTCGGACGCAACCTCATGGTGGCGTTCATGCCTTGGAAGGGATACAACTACGAGGATGCTATTGTGCTCAGCGAGGAGATGGTCAAGTGGGATGTCCTCACTTCCATCCATGTCGACGAGTACCTCACCGAGGTCCGCGACACCAAGCGCGGCATGGAAGAGCTTACCGCAGATATCCCCAACGTGAGCGACGACGCAACCAAGCGTCTGCAGGAGAATGGTATCGTGATGGTGGGCGCCCATATCGAACCGGGCGACATCATGATCGGCAAGATTACCCCTAAGGGTGAGAGCGATCCTTCGCCTGAGGAGAAACTCCTCAAGGCAATCTTCGGCGACAAGGCCGGCGACGTGAAGGATGCTTCCCTTAAGGCAAACCCTTCGCTGAGCGGTACCGTCATCAAGACAGCCCTCTACACCAAGCCCGCCAAGGAGACCGGCCGCAAGGCTGGCGCCACCAAGGCCGACCAGAAGACACGTATCGACCTTCGTCAGGCTGAATTCGATCAGAAGGCTGAGCGCCTCCGCACCGAATTCCTCCAGAGGCTTGTCGCGCTCACCAAGAACCGCAAGAGCAACGGAGTATTCGATCTCTACGGTGTCGAGATCATCCCCAAGGACAAGAAGTTCACAGCTGATGTCCTGAGGACCATCGATTACCAGAACATCAATTCAAGCGACTGGACTCCCGACGAGCATGTCAGCGAGATGATCTGCGAACTCATCAGCAACTACTGCCTCACCCTCAAGCAGGAAGAAGCAGTCTGCAAGAGAGAGATCGACAAGATCAAGATCGGTGACGACCTCCCCAACGGAGTTATGCAGCTTGCCAAAGTCTATATCGCCAAGAAGCGTAAGATCACCGTCGGCGACAAACTCGCCGGACGTCACGGCAACAAGGGTATCGTGGCTAAGATCGTCCGCCAGGAAGACATGCCGTTCCTCGACGACGGCACTCCCGTGGACATCGTCCTCAACCCTCTTGGTGTGCCGAGCCGTATGAACCTCGGTCAGATCTACGAATCAGTCCTCGGTTGGGCAGGAGAGCGCCTGGGCCTCAAGTTCAGCACTCCTATCTTCGACGGTGCAAGCCTCGAGGAGATCTGCGACTACACCGACAAGGCAGGCCTGCCTCGCTACGGCAAGACAGCTCTGCGCGACGGCGGTACCGGAGACTATTTCGACCAGATGGCAACGGTCGGCGTCATCTACATGATCAAGCTCGGCCATATGGTCGACGACAAGATGCACGCCCGCTCGATCGGACCTTACTCCCTTATCACCCAGCAGCCGCTCGGCGGTAAGGCCCAGTTCGGTGGTCAGCGTTTCGGTGAGATGGAGGTCTGGGCTCTCGAAGCATTCGGAGCATCCAACATCCTCCAGGAAATCCTCACCGTCAAGTCTGACGATGTCACCGGAAGGTCCAAGACCTATGAGGCTATCGTCAAAGGTGATCCTATGCCGCCGGCAGGCATCCCTGAGTCACTCAACGTGCTTCTGCACGAACTCAGAGGCCTCGGACTCAAGGTCACCCTGGATTAATTAACGAATTGATAGATAGAAAGAAATATGCCTGCTTTCAACAATAAGGAATCTAAGGTTAAGAGCAATTTCTCTACGATCAGCATCTCCCTCGCTTCTCCGGAAGACATCACCGAGAGGTCTTGCGGCGAGGTCCTGAAGCCCGAAACGGTCAACTACAGGACCTATAAGCCCGAGAGGGACGGCCTCTTCTGCGAGAAGATCTTCGGCCCTACCAAAGACTACGAATGCTACTGTGGCAAGTACAAGCGTATCCGCTACCGTGGCATCGTGTGCGACAGGTGCGGCGTCGAGGTCACCGAGAAGAAAGTCCGCCGAGAGAGGATGGGACACATCACTCTCACGGTGCCGGTAGCCCATATCTGGTATTTCAAGAGCGCGCCCAACAAGATTTCCGCACTGCTCGGTCTTCCTTCGAAGAAGCTTGAGTCGGTGATCTACTACGAGAAATACATCGTAGTCAATCCCGGCGAGAGCGGACTCGAGAAGATGGACCTCCTCGCTGAGGACGAGTATATGGATGTCCTGAGCCGCCTCCCCGGCAACGAGAACCTCTCCGACAGCGATCCTTCCAAGTTCGTGGCAAAGATGGGTGCCGAAGGTATCTATGACCTTCTCGCCCAGATCGATGTCGACGAACTCGGCAAGGAACTCCGTCAGAGGATGCTCACCGAGACCTCGCAGCAGCGCAGGGCCGAGACCCTCAAGAGGCTGCAGGTCGTAAAGTGGTTCCAGGAGTCCAAGGGCAAGAACCGTCCGGAGTGGATGATCATGAAGGTCATCCCCGTCACCCCGCCGGATCTCCGCCCTCTCGTGCCGCTCGACGGCGGACGCTTCGCCACTTCGGATATCAACGACCTCTACAGGCGTGTGATCATCCGTAACAACCGACTCAAGAAACTCATCGAGATTAAGGCTCCCGAGGTCATTCTCCGCAACGAGAAGCGTATGCTTCAGGAAGCGGTCGACAGCCTCTTTGACAACTCGAAGAAATCCGCAGCTGTCCGCAGCGAGCAGAACAGGGCCCTCAAGTCCCTCTCTGATTCGCTCAAGGGCAAGCAGGGACGCTTCCGTCAGAACCTCCTCGGTAAGCGAGTCGACTACTCAGCACGTTCGGTCATCGTCGTAGGACCCGAACTCAATATGCACGAGTGCGGTCTGCCTAAGTTCATGGCAGCCGAACTCTACAAACCGTTCATCATCCGCAAGCTCATCGAGCGCGGCATCGTCAAGACCGTCAAGTCGGCGAAGAAGATCGTCGACCGCAAGGATCCCGTGATCTGGGAGATCCTGGAGAACGTAATGAAAGGACACCCCGTCCTTCTCAACCGTGCTCCTACCCTCCACCGTCTGGGTATCCAGGCCTTCCAGCCGAGGATGATCGAAGGCAAGGCCATCCAGCTCCACCCGCTCGCATGTACGGCATTCAACGCCGACTTCGACGGTGACCAGATGGCAGTTCACCTCCCGCTCGGAAACGCCGCCGTCATGGAGGCGCAGCTCCTGATGCTCGGATCGCAGAACATCCTCAACCCTGCCAACGGCGCCCCTATCACCGTGCCTTCACAGGATATGGTGCTCGGACTTTATTACATCACGAAAGTCCGTCCCGGCGCTCTCGGAGAGGGCCTGAGTTTCTACGGTCCGGAGGACGTGATCATCGCGCTCGACAATGGCAAGATCGAGATGCACGCCCTGGTGAAAGTACGCCTTCCCAAGGACAAGCAAGATGCTTCCAAGGGAACCGAAATGGTTGAAACTACCGCCGGCCGCATCATGGTCAACCAGTATGTGCCGGACGAAGTTCCCTATGTCAATACCCTCATCGGTAAGAAGCAGCTCCGTACCATCATCACCGACGTCATCAAGAACACCGGTGTGACCCGTACGGCCAAGTTCCTCGACGACATCAAGAACCTCGGTTACTATCAGGCATTCCGTGCAGGAATCTCCTTCAACCTCGGCGACGTTATCATCCCTGAGGAGAAGAAGACGCTCATTGCGGATGCCTATAAGAAGATCGACGAGATCAAGGGCAACTTCGCGATGGGATTCATCACGAATCAGGAGCGTTACAACAAGGTGGTCGACCTCTGGTCTGCAGTGGACAACAACCTTACCTCTATCGTGGGTAAGCAGATTTCCGCTGACCAGCAGGGCTTCAACCCTGTGTTCATGATGCTCGACTCCGGTGCCCGTGGATCCACCCAGCAGATCAAGCAGCTCTGCGGTATGCGAGGCCTTATGGCCAAGCCGCAGAAGGCTGGTGGTTCCGGTGCAGACATTATCGAGAACCCTATCATCTCCAACCTTAAGGAAGGAATGACGGTGCTCGAGTACTTCATCGGTACTCACGGTGCCCGTAAGGGTCTTGCCGATACCGCCCTCAAGACTGCGGATGCAGGTTACCTGACCCGCCGTCTCGTGGACGTCTCTCACGACGTCATCATCAACGAAGAAGACTGCGGCACTCTCCGCGGACTCGTTGCTACGGCTATCAAGGACAAAGACTCGGTTGTGGAGTCGCTCGGCGAGCGCATCCTCGGCCGTACCTCTGTCCACGACATTCTCAACCCTCTCACCGGCGAGCTTATCGTCAGCGCAGGGGATGAGATCCGCGAGGCTCAGGCCGAACTCATCGACAAGCTCCCTATCGAGAGCGTGGAGATCCGTTCGGTGCTTACCTGCGAAAGCCGCAAGGGCGTGTGCGCCAAGTGCTACGGCCGCAACCTCGCCACCAGCCGCATGGTTGAGAAGGGAGAGGTCGTCGGTGTTATCGCAGCGCAGTCCATCGGTGAGCCTGGTACACAGCTGACTCTGCGTACCTTCCACGTCGGTGGTACCGCATCTTCAGCCGGTGCAGATTCGAGCATCGACTCCAAGTATGACGGCGTATTGAGGTTCCAGGAGCTTCGTACTATCGAAAGAGTCACCGACGACGGTGGCAAGGAGACAGTGGTGGTCGGCCGTATGACCGAGCTCAGCATTGTCGACGAAAATACCGGAATCACCTTCTCCCACTACGATATCCCTTACGGATCTGTCCTCTATTTCAAGGATGGCGACAAGGTGAAGAAGGGCGACAGGATCTGCGAATGGGATGCTTACAACGCAACAACCATCGTCGAATCTGCCGGTAAGCTCCGCTTTGAGAACATGGTCGAGGGTGTAACCTTCCGCAAGGACGCCGCCGACGAGTTCTCAGCATCCAACGACAAAGTCATCATCGAGTCCAAGGACAGGACCAAGAACCCTGCCGTAGACCTCGTAGACGCTGAAGGCAATATCCTCAAGCAGTACAACCTCCCTGTTGGAGCCCACGTTATGGTTGAGGATGGCACAGACGTCAAGGTCGGCGACGTGATCATCAAGATCCCCCGTGCATTCGGCAAGGCTAACGATATCACGGGAGGTCTCCCTCGAGTCACCGAACTCTTCGAGGCCCGCAACCCTTCGGCAAGCCCTGCAACCCTTTCCGAAATCAACGGTCAGGTCATCATGGGTACCATCAAGAGGGGTAACCGCGAGATCATCATCCGCAACCGCGCAGGTCTGGAGAAGCGCTACCTCGTTCCTCTGACCAAGCAGATCCTTGTCCAGGAAGATGATTACGTCAAGGCCGGAACTCCGCTGTCCGACGGCGGTGTGTCGCCCAGCGACATTCTCCGCATTCTCGGACCGGTCAAGGCTCAGGAGTATATCGTCAACGAAGTTCAGGCAGTGTACCGCCTCCAGGGTGTAAAGATCAACGACAAGCACTTCGAGATCATCGTTCGTCAGATGATGCGCAAGGTCCAGATCACCAACCCCGGCGACACCGAATTCCTCGACGAAGAACTCGTGGACAAGATGAAGTTCATGGACGTCAACGACGCCATCTACGGAAAGTTTGTCATCGAGTCTGCAGGGGATTCCCAGAAGTACACAGAAGGCCAGATCATCGGGGCACGTGAGCTCCGCAGCGAGAATGATTCCCTCCAGAGGCAGGGCCTCAAGGTGATGGCTGCGCGCGACGCAAGGCCTGCTACCGCGACCCTCATCCTCCAGGGTATCACTCGTGCAGCTCTCCGTACCAACAGCTTCATCTCCGCGGCTTCCTTCCAGGAGACTACGAAGGTGCTCAGCGAGGCAGCTATCCGCGGCCGCGTCGACCACCTCGAGGGCCTCAAGGAGAACGTTATCTGCGGTCACCTCATTCCGGCAGGTACCGGTCTGAAGGACTACCAGGATATCGTGGTTGGCCGTAACGACGAAGCCGTCGACGAACTCAACGAACTCTAATCTTCACTGCCGGGGCCTTGAGCTCCGGCAGTTTTTTTTCTTGGGGCACTCCGGTCATTGCCGTGTCTTGCCCCTTGCCGTGTCTTGCCCCTTGCCGTGTCTTGCCCCTTGCCGTGTCTTGCCCCTTGCCGTGTCTTGCCCCTTGCCGGGTCCCACCCGCGCGAACGCAAAGACCTCCGCCTCTCGGCTGGGGTCTTTTGCTGTCTCTTCCGGCATGCCCGGCCCGTTCGGCGATTCCTCTCGCTCACTCCCTCACCGGCCACACCAGCCGCGCACCTGCGCGGCGTCCCAGGCCTCTGAGGCCGCGAAGTCTTGAGCGGCCGGGGTTCCAAGGCCCCCGCCCTGGTTATGGCGGGGG
>OCTW011567671.1_pt1 | contig 24922 bp, 21 predicted proteins | sample 1539671 | NCBI WGS metagenome assembly OCTW01 (sample SAMN02144230, study PRJEB22623) | gut metagenome | biome: sheep rumen | host: Ovis aries | place: New Zealand | reverse complement strand
AAAAGAAGACCGCCGTGTACGGCGGACAAAAAAGCTGCTGACCCAGGCATTGACCCAATTATTGCAGGAAAAACAGATCAACGAAATCACCGTTAAAGAGCTGACCGACCTGGCGGATATGAACCGCGGCACCTTTTATCTGTATTATAAGGATATCTTTGACATGCTTGAAAAAATCGAGGATGGCCTGTTTGAAGCGTTGGACGAAATTGTGTCCCTGCACGAACATGATGACGTGAGTCAGCAGACCAAGCCGATTCTGCTGGATCTGTTCCGCTTTATCGAAGAAAACCAGGAAATGTGCCGGGTGCTGCTTAGCCCCCACGGGGATATGAATTTTTTGCACAGGCTCAATCAAGTCGTGCGGGAAAAGTGCCTCCAAATGTGGCCGAATGAAGAAGAAAAGAAAGACGCTACTTTTGAATATCACTATAGCTTTGTCGTTTATGGCTGCGTTGGAGTCTTCCGGGCCTGGTTGAACAGTAAATGCCAGGAGCCGGCTGAAAAGATGGCGGAAATGGCTGATGCGATGATTCGCAGAGGCAGCCTTTCAATTGCTTGACTGCGAATCTGTAACAACAAATGGGCATCATCGCAGATACTTAATTGTTAGATTGCTAACGCTGCAGTGGGCTAGAAGCAGGATGCCACAGCAAGTATTGGCGGAAAACCCAGCTAATAAAGGTGGCAGATCAAGAAATAATGGTTCATCTGGATTTATGCTATACACATTTTACTCGATAAGAGGTAAAGGAATCCTTTTGATCAAATGGACATATCTCTGATTTTATGCGCAGCATACACAGGGCACACACGAATATCATCGTACGAGCCATAGTTTTCCAACGAAACTCGTACACCCAAAGGTGACAGTGAATGTGATGACAGATAGCTCCGGAGACTCTGCATGCTTCCTTTACCGGATGCTTTCACTTCGATAGGCAGAAGATTCTCTCCGGCTTGGATGACAAAATCAACCTCAGCATTTGCTCCTGACCTGTACCAATAGTACAGGTCAGACTCCGAATGAGAATCAGATGACTTGATCAGTTCCAGCCCTACTTCCATTTCAACGATGTTTCCACGATTCATTTCATCGAAGATTTGAGAGGCCATGAGTGAGGCCGCATCCAGGCCACAGTGTGTCAGATATACGCCTGTATCAAATAGAATCAATTTCTTATTCGTTTCCTTGCCTGTAGAGCCCAAAGGGATCACGTCACAGGAAGAGGCCTTTACCGGATGAATCAGGCCCGCCCGGTGAAGCAAATCAATGCTTTCATCGAAAATGTAGGCGCTGATCCCCTCAACTGCTGATGAGGATTTGACCTGCGAGCAAACATGATGAGCTGCGAAGTCAAATACCCTTTTCAAAACGTCCGGAGGCACAGGGCTGTCATATTTCTGAAAGTCATCCATAAAATTCATTACGATATCACGATGAACCTTTTGGCTCTCCAGGATGCTCCCCGTATCCAGAAATGCCGACACAGCCTCAGGCATTCCACCAATCACAAGGAAGCTTTTATATATCTCGAGCAAGCGCTCATGTGTGGAAGGCGGCATTTCATTTCCCCGGTTCAGATAGTCACAGAGCATTTCATTCCCAGTTCCTCGCAGGAATTCACTGAATGATAGCGGGTACAGAAACATGCTGCGAACGCGTCCTACCGGGAAATTCAGTTTGTCCTTCCGACGTTTGCCGTTCAGCAGAATTTCCAGAAGCGATCCCGCTGCGATCACATGCAGTTCGGGCATCTCTTCATAGAAATAGCGGAGAGCTGTAACAGCTCTCGGGCATGTCTGAATTTCATCCAGAAACAGCAGCGTCTTGCCGGGCAGAATTCGTTTGCCCGCTTCCAGTTCCAAAGCGGTCAGAATCCTGTGCACATCAAAATCCCGATCAAAGATGCCTTGGTACCGCTCATTCTCTTCGAAGTTGATCTCCACGTAGCTTTCAAACTGATCAGCAAAATGACGCACTGCCGATGTCTTGCCGCATTGGCGAACACCACGGAGAAGAAGCGGTTTCCGATTCCATTCAGTTTTCCAGGCAATCAAGGCTGCGTCCATATCGCGTTGAATGTACACGAACACCCCTCCATTTCAAATTTGCCAACCGTATTTTACACCACTATTTCAAAAATAGCAATCGGAAAAGACTGTACTATTTGAAATATGCCAACCGTAAAAACATGTCAAATGTCAGATTCTGAGTAAAACAAAAGAGTGCTGGCAACACTGATGCTGTGTCATGCAAGCACTCCTTGCTAAACTCAATTCGTCGTTGTTGTTAAACTCAGTTCGTTGTTCAGATGACATCTCGCGCATCATTTTCAATGATGTTAACTTTCCAAAATTCGGGGATTGCTTATCTCCTGGATTTCTCCTTGGTCTGAGTATCTTCGTTCACGGCGCACATGGCCAATACGCTGGCAGGATAGATGGTAATAGCGGCGTGTTTAACTTTTCCCCATTTCGTCATCAGCAGTCTGCTTGTTACTTGCAGTCCGTCATTGCTTATCCAGTATCGGTCCATTTGTGGCATCTAAATTCTTTGGTAAATACCAGCTATGAAGATATGCTAGCGTAAGAGTTATTTCCATATCTGTTCCATTTTGATCCTCCTGTTTGGTCATAGAGTTTTTACCCATCATAGTTTCTCGGCATATAAACTATAAAAAATTTGAATTACAATCGGAACAAACTGATAGTTAGTATTTTGTTGATTTCACTAACTATCAATTTGTATTTTCCCTTTGATGACCAAAGAGGAGGAAACCAGCGTTCCCATGGCAAACAGTCAACCATGAATGGGTGAAAAATTAAAAAGACCAACATGCAATGAACTGCACTTGATTTTCCTTGGAAGTGTTGAAAACGCCATTTTCTGAATGTAATTTGAATGTAATTGTGAATGTAATTGACATTTTCCATGATTGATCAATATTTTCTCGTATTGACAAATGCACCTGATAAATGAACGTTTTGAACTTTCTATTATTTCAGATTTATTGCCCGAGGACGATTCTGCGCCTGCTTGTAAGCCAACTTGTATGAAAGAGGAATATGGGCATTGTAGAAGCCTATAGATTCTGTTATAATTGCGGTGATCTGTCATTGAGCTTTCATTGATAGAAACGATGAGCCGCAACACGGCTCCGGGATAAGGTCATACGACACCCTTTAAAAAGGAGTGCTTCACTTCTATGAAAATACTGCTCACCGGAGTGCTGCCCAAATCGATCTGGACCATTGCAGAGCGTATCGCCCGAGGCGACCATCAGGTTACCGTACTCGGACAGGCTTCCGCGCCTGGCCATCGCATCCCCGGCGTTTACCACACGCGGCTCAATCTGTCCAAGAAGGAGACCGTGCGCTTCATCAGCTCTTCAGGCTTCGACAGTATACTGTTTTTCTTTGCTTTTCAGTGTGAGGATCAGCGCGAATATGACGCGGTACAGGGCAGCCAACTGGATTCGATGTTTGAGATTCTCAGCGGAACCACAGACGCAGCGAAAGGTCAGTTCGTACTGATCACGGACCAGCGAGTGTTCGGTGAAGGCCAGCAGGCCCGAGAGGACGAGATCCCGATCCCGGACACCCCCACCGGCGTGATGATCCGCGCAGCGGAGTCCTGCGTCAGTTGCTGTACGCAGAAGGGGCTGACCACGCTGATCGTACGCACCACCAGCCTTTACGATGTTAATGACATTGAGAGCTTCTTTGGCATCGCCGCCATTCGCGCCCGGGACGGCCGTGACTATGTGCTGCGCGGAACCCCCGACACCCCATGTGACTTCCTGCACGCGGACGACTTTGCCGTGTTTTTGGAGTACGCGATCAGCATGAAGCTCTCGGGTGTGATCCACGTGCCCCAAGGCGCGCCCTCGACCTATGCCGAGGCCACCTTGGCCATGCGTCAGGTGCTGCCGGAGCTGTCAGTAGTCTACGTGCCCGGGCGGCGCTGCCGCTGTACGCTCAACGGCGAGCGGGCGGCGCGGACGGGATGGGTACCCCGCCATGATTTTCGCCGGGAGATCAATGATATCTGCCGCATCCAGCCGCTGGACGGAAAGAAAAACCGGCAGTTCAAGGCACCACGTAAGCTGTGGAGTACGGTGCTGAAGTGGGCGGAGGTTGTCTTCATCTGGATGGCCGCCGCGTGGCTGAGCAAGCAGAGCCAGGGCAGCGCCATACTGTCCCGGGTGGACTTCATGCTGCTCTACACTGTGTTGATGGGCTTCGTGCACGGGCGCGCGGCGGGCCTTACCGCGGCAGTGCTGTCCTGCGTATGGTACTGCTATGTCTTCGTCACCGGCGGTGGTGAACCGTCGGATCTGATGTTTAACAGCGACCACTGGCTACCCATGAGCATTTACCTGCTCTTAGGCGGGTTGTTCGGCTATGCACAGGACCGTCAGCGCACGAAGATGGCGCTCATGGAACAGGAGCGCGAGGAGATCGCCCATGAGCGTGACTTCATGGAAGGCATCTACCAGCGCACCTATGAGGACCGCAACCGTCTGAAAGAGCAGATCTATCACTACCATGACAGCTATGGGCGTATTTACCAGATCACCCGAGAGCTTGATACTCTGCAGCCGGTGCAGGTATTCCTGTCTACATTGCACGTATTGGAAAGCACGCTGCAAAACAACAGCGTGGCCATTTACGAATGCAAGCCGGAAAGCACCTTTGCCCGCCTGGTGGTACGTTCACGGGATATGAAGCAGACGCCCCGATCCCTGGATATGTCCGCTTATCCCGACATGTACGATACTCTCAAATCGGGGAAGTTGTTTGCCAACTACAAGCTGAAGAGCGAGTATCCCGTTTACGCGCTGCCTGTGATGGACGGCGCCGATATGCTGGCGGTGCTGATGTTGTGGAACGTGCCCTTCGACCAGCAAAGCATGTACATGGAGAACCTTTTGAACGTGGTGGCCGGCCTCGTACAAAGTGCCCTTGCCCGCGCCATCCACTACCATCGCCAGGTGGCAGATCTGTATTTTGAGAATACTCATATCCTCATGCCCGAGGCGCTGCGCGCAGCTCTGGGCATCTACCAGAACATCCGTCAGCAGCGCACAGGCGATTTCCTGCTGGTGCGGCTGAAGCTGGAGCGACAGATGTCCGTTGAAGTGTTGGACGGCTGTCTGAGCGGGCTGGTGCGCTCCACCGACATGGTAGGACAGCTGGAGGACGGTGCATATTACGTGCTGTTCCCCCAGGCGACGGCCCAGCAGCTGCCCGTCATCGAGGCGCGTTTTGGCAGCCGCGGCATCAAGTGCGAAGTTGTATCGGAGGTATCGGGAGTTGCATAATGTCATCATGATCGTTATGGCCGCACACATCCTCCTGCTTGCCCTGGTCATCGTCCTCGCACGGCGGCGCAGGCGTATCCTTGGAACAGGCGGACTGATTTTCTGCGCGCTGGTGCCGGTGTTCGGCCCCGTCTGCGGGCTGGAGATGGCCCTCGCCGAAACCCCGGACCCCGCTCTGCTCAAGGACATGATTGCCAGCGAGGAGCGTCTGCGCAAGAGCTATATCACTCCCGGTTCAGAGGCTTCTACCGCCGTGCCGATGGAGGAGGCTTTCCTCATCAGTGAGCCTAATGTGCGACGGAAGATGATGATGAAGCTTTTGAACGATGATCCGGCCAGCAACATGGAGATTCTGATGATGGCCCGCTTCAATGACGATCCTGAAACTGCTCACTACGCCACCGCGACTCTGACGGAGTTCCAGCGGCGCACGGAGATGGCGCTGCAGCAAAGCCAAGCGCTGCTTTCCAAGAACCCTGAAAACCATAAGCAGCGTATCGACTATATCCGGCAGATGGCGGACTACATCGACAGCGGCCTGCTGGAGGGGCATCTGCTCGCCCGCCAGCGCACGTTGCTGGAGCGGGAAATGTCGAAGCTGTCCGGGGATGATCTGGACATGGAACTGGGAGTGCTGCGGATCCGAAACCTGCTGGAGCTCAAGCGGGCACCCGAGGCCATCGCCGCCGCCCGGACGCTCATCGACCGCTTTCCCGGACAGGAGGAGCCTTGGATCGCCCTGATGCGGGTCTATGTGGAGTGCCGCAACGCCCAGGGCATCGAGGAACTGCGTGACGAGATGGAGGCTGCAGGGGTCCGATGGAGCTACCACGGCCAAGAAAAGATGGAATACTTTTTACGAGGCATCGCATGAAACGGCATTACCCATTATTTTGTTTACTCGTCCCTGTGCTGTGCCTGATGCTTAGCATGACGCTGATCGTGTCCCACAAGGGTCTGCCCATGGAACCCCGTCCACCGCGGCTCGAAAGGCTGACCTCAAACGATCAAATCCCGCCCCAAGCGGTGGAGGTGCTGCTGCTGACGGAGGGAGAAAACCAGGTCCTGAGCACTGTACAGGATACGCTGGACGAGATGCGCATCGGCTGGTCGGTGTCGGACACGCCGGACGATGCAGCGCTTGAGGGCGTGCGGACGGTGCTGGTGTGCGCCTCCGACCTGGAATCGCTGACCGGCGAGGGCGCCGTTCATCTGATCCGTTGGGTAGAGGAGGGCGGCTACCTCGGCCTAATGATAGCGCCCTCCATGGACGGGTGGATGCAGATTGCCGGGCGCAAGTTGGGCATCGTGGACTACGCCTCGGAGTATTACAACTACCACGCCCTTGGCACGTCGCCGGAAGCCATGTCCATTTTCCAGGACATCGTCTTTGACGTGGACTTGAGTGACTTCGCCCTGATGGTGCGGCTGGAGGAGGATTGCCGGGTACTGATGCGCACCGGGGACGACGTGGCCGCGCCGCTGCTGTGGACCCGCGATCTGGGCGAGGGCCGGGTGGCGGTGTGCAACCACTCGCTGATCAGCGGCAAGGACGCCCGGGGCTATGTGACGATGACCCTCGCGGCGCTGGAGGACGTGCTGGTTTATCCCATTATCAACGCCGGCATGGTGTACATCGACGACTTCCCCGCGCCCCAGCCCGAGGGCTATGACGATCTGATCCAGGAGCAGTTCGGCATGAGCATCCAGGGCTTCTACCGCAACCATTGGTGGCCGGACATGAAGCGCTTTGCCCGGGAATACGGTGTACGCTACACCGGCGTGCTGGTGGAGACCTACAATCAGACCATGGAGCCACCCTTCGTGCCGGACACGGAGGACAACGCGCTGATCCGGTATTACGCATCGGAGCTGATACAGTCCGGCGGCGAGGTGGGCTTGCACGGCTATAACCACCAGCCGCTGTGCCTTGACGGCTGGCACTACGTGGACGAGGATTACAAGACCTGGAACTCCACGGAAAACATGTCCCTGGCGGTGAAGGAGCTGCTGCGCTACGGCAGATCCTTTCTGCCCGAGGCCAGCTTCACCTGCTACGTGCCGCCCTCGAACTACCTGAGCCCTGAGGGCCAGCAGGTGCTGGTGAACAACGTGCCTGCCCTGACCGCCATCTCCGGTGTGTACCTGCCCGAGGATGGGATTGACGCGCTGGTGCAGGAGTACCGCGAGAGTCCGGACGGCACCGTGCAGGTGCCCCGCGTCACCTCCGGCTTCTCCATGGACAGCTACCAGAAGATGGAGATGGCCGGGGAGCTTGAACTGCACGGCGTGTTTTCCCACTTCATCCATCCGGACGATGTGCTGGACGAGGAACGCGGCGCATTGATGGGCTGGGAGAAGATGTCGGAGGACTTTTCTGATATGCTGGAGGAGGTCATCGGGGCCTACCCGGCGCTGCGCTGGTGCACCGCCACGGAAGCCGCCGCCGCAGTGCAGCGTTACAGCCGCCTGGGCGTAACGCGCAGCTGGTCGGGCAATCAGCTGACGCTTCACCTCGACGGTTTTGTGGACGAGGCCTGGTTATGCCTGAGCGCGAAGGCGGCGCCCACCGCCGTGGAGAACGCAGAGGTCTTCCGAGCGGGCAACGATCTGTGGCTTCGGGCCATGCAGGACACCGTGACTCTGGACTGGGGGAGTGAGCCATGAGGATTTGCGTGATCTGCGAGGGCTGCTATCCCTTTGTGGCCGGCGGCGTGTCCAGCTGGCTGCACGGGCTGATCAAGGCCATGCCCCAGCACACCTTCGTCATATGGGCCATCGGCGCCCAAGAGAAGAGCCGGGGTAAATACGCCTATGAGATGCCGGAGAACGTGGTAGAGCTTCGGGACGTGTATCTGGATGAAATGATGGCCAGCCACGTGAAAAAGCCCCGGCGTACCCGGCTCACCCCGGCACAGAAGGACAATCTCAAGCGCTTCCTGCGTTGCGAGCAGCCGGATTGGGACGGCATCTTCGATTTCTTCTCAAAAACGCCGCTGGAAAACGTCAGCTTCCTGATGAGCGAGAGCTTCCTGGAGCTGCTGGAGGAACTGTCTGCGGAGGATTTCCCCTATGTGGGATTTACAGATTACTTCTACTGCATACGGTCGATGTTCCTGCCGCTGCTGTACCTGCTGGGCGTTCAGCCGCCCGAGGCGGACCTGTACTATTCCGTTTCCGCGGGCTACGCTGGGGTGCTGGGTGCGATGGCGGGGCTCAGGACCGGCCGGCCTTTCCTGCTGACGGAGCACGGCATCTACACCCGCGAGCGCGAGGAGGAGATTCTACGCACGGACTGGGTAGCTGCCCACTTCAAGAATCTGTGGATCCGGATGTTTTACATGTACACCCGCTGCGCCTACCACTACGCGACCCGGGTGACCTCTCTGTTTCACCGGGCGAGCCTCATCCAGCAGGAGATCGGCTGCCCCGCGGACAAGTGCCGGGTGATCCCCAACGGCGTGGCCTACGAGCGGTTTTCAAAGATCCCCCCCAAGGAGCCGGACGGCTTCATCGACATCGGCGCGGTGGTGCGACTGGTGCCCATCAAGGACATCAAGACCATGCTCTACGCCTTTTCCCTGGTTTGTCAGGAGCGGGACAACGTGCGGCTGCACATCATGGGCCCCACCGAGGAGGACGAGGAATACTATGAGGAGTGCGTGCACCTGCGGGATGATCTGGGATTGGACAAGGCGGTGTTCACCGGCCGCGTGAATGTGCTGGAATACCTGCAAAAGATAGATTTCGTACTGCTGACCAGCCTCTCCGAGGGCCAGCCGCTGGCGGTGCTGGAAGGCATGGCCGCGGGACGGCCCGCGGTGACCACGGACGTGGGCTGTTGCCGAGAGCTGCTGGAGGGCGTGGACGATGATCTGGGTACGGCGGGCTTCTGCGTACCGCCGATGCACCAGAGCGCCCTGGCTGAGGCGATGCTGGCAATGTGCGACAACCAGGCGGAACGACTGCGCATGGGTGAGATAGGACAGAAGCGGGTGTCGGCCAACTACCGCCACGCGCAGATGCTGGAGCGCTATGCGTCACTATTTGATGAGGCAGGAGGTGAAGCCCTTGGCGGGAATCGGATTTGAGCTCAAGAAATTGTTCGTGGGCCGGGGCGTCATCCGCAGGGTGCGGGCCTATGCCTACGCTGCCGTGATCTGCTCGGGCACGATGCTTCTTGCCATATTGCTGCTGCTGGGCATACAGGCCCAGGCCAAACATTTCGGCATGGGTGAACACACCCGCGAAGTGCTGGTAATCACGATGGTCTACGCGTTGTTTCTGAGCATGATGATGACCAGCGGCTTCCAGATGTTCCTGTCGCGGTATGTAGCAGACATGATGTATCAAAACAATCTGGGCAAAGTGCTGCCCTCTCTGCTTGGCGCGTCAGTGGCGCTGATGGTGCCGGGGGGTGTGCTGTACGGTTTCATCATCTCCACGGCGAAGGAACTGACGCTGCTTCAGAAGGTGCTGAACTGGACGTTGTTCATTGAACTGATCCCGGTGTGGCTGCTGATGTCCTACATTACAGCTGCCAAGGACTACCGGGCGATCCTGACTGCCTTTTTGCTGGGCGTGCTGGTGGCGCTGGCTGGAGGACCGGTGATGATCTGGCTGGGCGTGGACGCGCTGACGGCGCTGATGGCCGCGCTGACCGTGGGTTACGGAATCATGTTGATGGGCATGATGCAAGTGCTGCTTCGCTACTTCCCCTTCGGTCAGGGCAGTCCCTTTGGTTTCATCGCCTGGCTCTCCCAGACACCGGACCTGCTGCTGACCGGTTTCCTGAGCATGGCGGGAGCCTTCGTGCACATCGTAATAATGTGGTTCAGCCCCCTGGGCTCGGTGGTGACGGGGGTGTACCGCCAGGCCGCGCTGTTCGACAGCGCATCATTCTACGCCTATTTGGTGACACTGCCCACCAACATCAACTTCATCATCTCTGTGGAGGTCAACTTCTACACTGCCTATCGAGCCTACTTCTCGGCCATAACCGACGGCGGCACGATGCCGGAGATCCAGCTGGCCCGCGCCCGTATGGAGCGCTCCCTGTGGCAGGAGATCAGCAACCTTGTGGTGGTGCAACTGTTCGCGATGGTGGTGTACATGCTGGTGATGCGCTACTGGCTGGTAACCATCGGCTTCACCAGCGACATGCTGCACATGTTCCAGCTGATGTGCATCGGCTATACGCTCTACTGCCTCGGCACGAGCCTGATGCTCTTGCAGTTGTATTTCAATGACCGACGCGGCGCGATGGCTACCGCCGGGGCGTTCTTTCTGGCCAATGTCGCAGGTACCCTCTGGTCTCTGCGACTGGGATCACTGTACTATGGCATCGGCGTGGTGGTAGGCGGTGCGGCGATGTACGCCATAGCGCTGCCGAGACTCATGCGCTATGTGCGGCGCATCGACTACAATGTATATTGTTCACAACCCGTGTTCAACGAGGCGGGTCATGACCGCTGGAAGGTTCTGGCTGACCGGCTGGAGGAAATTGCCGCCCGCAGGCGCGGCGCGCGATCGGGGGAACAGGTGAAATGAAGAAAATATGGATGGCATTCATGTTGGTCTGCACGTTGGCGCTGACATCCTGCGCTGCGCACAAACCCACCCCACAGTCGACAGAACAGTCCGCTGAAACCGTGACGCATCTGATGGTGAAAAAGAGCGCGGCGTCTGACAAGGGCCTCGAGGACGATGCTGACCTCTACGATTATGACCCGCTGGATGTGGTGTGCTTCTACGCGACCGTGACGGTCGGCAACGCCGCTGACGGTACCAACCACACCCTCAAGGAGGTAGACAGTTACCTCAACCTGCAGGGCATGGAGAACGTGGAAAAGATCTACACCCAGGCGCTGCTGCAGGTGGGCGACGAAGAGGGGCCGCGCAGCGGTGAAGTGGGCTATTCCGCGCTGGGCGCCAACGCCACGATGAACGTGCGCGGCCGCACGTCCACCGGCTACCCCCAGAAATCCTACCGCTTCACACTGTACGACAACGCAGGGCTTTGGCGCGGCCAGCGGGCCATCGCGTTGAACAAGCATCCGGCGGATCTGACGCGGCTGCGCAACATGCTTTACTTCCAGCTGCTGCGTGACGTGCCCGGCATCCCCAGCCTGCGTACCCAGTTCGTCCGACTGTATGTGAAGGATCTGACGGCGGACCCGCCTGCGGACAGCTTCGTGGATTACGGGCTTTTCACCCAGGTGGAGCTGCCCAATAACCGCTATTTGCGCAATCACGGGCTCTCGATCGACGGCAACCTGTACAAGGCGCAGATGTGCGAGATGTTCCGCTATCCCGAAAAGCTCAAGTTGGTCACCGACCCGGACTACGACCCCGCGGCCTTCGCTACGGTGCTTGAGCCCAAGACCAACGAGGACCATCGAAAGCTGCTGGAGATGCTGGACGCGGTGAACGACTATGGCACGCCCATCGAGGAGATCGTTGAGAAATACTTCGATCTGGACAACCTGACCAGCTACATGGCCTTCAACCTGCTGATGGGCAACGAGGACAGCAACGCACAGAACTACCTGCTCTACAGTCCGGTCAATTCCGACAAATGGTACTACCTGTGCTGGGATGGCGACGGCTGTCTGCACTACGGCCAGGACGATCTCATGGAGGACAGCTTCGAGGTCAGCTCCTGGAACTATGGCGTCAGCGATTACTGGGGTGTGGTGTTGTTTAACCGGCTGCTGCGCACCGACGCCTTCCGCGCGGCGCTGGATGAGAAGATGACGCTGCTGAGGGAACTCATCACCCCCGAGCGGGTGGATGAACTGGTAGTGCGGTACCGCGAAGTGGTAGACCCCTTCACCGTGCGGCTGCCCGACAGCGTGAATATGCGCGCGACCATCGCCCAGCGGGACGCGGTCTGCCTCACCCTGGGACAGGATGTAGCGCGCAGCTATCAGTATTATCTCGATTCCCTCGAAAAGCCCATGCCCTTCCACCTGGGCGACGCGGAGATCGGGGACGGAACGCTGAACCTCAGCTGGGATGCGGCCTACGACTTTGCGGGCGAGTTCGTGCGCTATGATGTGCAACTGGCCAAGGACTGGGAATTTGAGGAGCCGCTGTTCGAAGCCAAGGGCATCCTCGAGACCCGGGTTTCCTGTGAACTCCCCGCTCCGGGCGAATACTTCTGGCGCGTCACCGCGACCAATGAGCGCGGCCAGACACAGGTGGCCTTCGACTCCATCGTTACCGGCACCGGCGCACATCACGGCATGCGGCATTTCATTCTTCAGGAGGACGGAGGGGTGGTGAACCCCGAGTGAACGGCCAGAGATGGCGGCATGAGATGAAATACCTCATCAACATGCCGGAGTGGGCGCTGCTGCGTGCTCGACTTCCCGCAGGGGTTCAACGGGATGCCTACGCAGGCCCCAACGGCGAATACATGATCCGAAGCCTGTATTTCGACGACTACTGGAATACCGCCTACGAGGAGAAGGACGGCGGCGTGCTCAAGCGCCACAAATACCGCATCCGGGTGTACAACTGCTCCGACGCGCGCATCCTGCTTGAGCGCAAGAACAAGTTCGGGCAGTATATCTGGAAGCAGTCCGCGCTGATGACTCGCGATCAAGTGGAAGCGGTGTTGGAGGGAGACTACGGTACGCTGCTCAAGGGGGAGAACAACCTGCTCAGGGAGTTCTACTATGAATGTACCTCCCGGGTGATGAGACCCCGGGTAGTTGTGGACTATGATCGTGAACCCTTCGTGCTGGATGCCGGCGATGTGCGCATCACCTTCGACAAGCGGGTGCGCGCCGGCTTCGGTGCCTTTGACCTGTTCGATCCCGCTTTGCCCACGGCAGAGGTGCTGCGGGGCGATCAGATGATCATGGAAGTGAAGTTCACGGAATTCCTGCCGAAGTTGGTACGCGGACTGCTGCCGCCGAGATCGGCGGAGCTCACCGCCGCTTCCAAATACGTGCTGTGCTGCGATGCAGCAGTGCGCCAATTCCCCTATGACAGAACGGAGGGCTTGCAATGGAAACGCTGAATTTTTCTGATATCTTCAAAAAATCCTTTCTCGAGGCTGGTGGCCTGATGCAGGGTCTGAATGGAGAGGTACTGCTGCAGGCCATGCAGTACATCCTGCTGTCGGTGATCATCGGCGTTCTGCTGTTCATACTGTACCGCAGGACCTATTCCGGCGTGGTGTACAGCCGGGCCTTCGCGGTGTCCATACTGGGTATGACAGTGCTGACCTGTGCCATCATCGTGACCATACAGTCCAACACTGTGCTTTCCCTGGGTATGGTGGGTGCGTTGAGCATCGTACGCTACCGCACAGCAGTGAAGGATCCCATGGACCTGCTTTACCTATTCTGGGCGGTGGCTTCGGGTATCGCTATCGGTGCCGGTATGTTCTGGATCGCGCTGTTTGTGTTTGTGGTGATGGCGATCATATTGATCGTGCTCAGCCGCACGAAGGGCCGCCGGGATGAAATGTACATCTTACTCGTGCACTACACCGGTGATGGCATCGAGGAAAAGGTGCGCCGCGCCATCGGCGTCCACCCCTATAAGATCAAGTCCAAGACCATGCGCAAGCATGACACCGAGATGGCCATCGAGGTGCGCGTCAGAAAAAACGATATGACCTTTGTAGACGCTCTGCGGGGCGACGAGGCCATCAACGACTTGACGCTGGTGCAGTACAGCGGCGATTATATCGACTGATGCGGTGGGTGCTGCTCATTCTGACGGGCCTTTTGTGCCTGCCCGCGCCGGCCTATGGGGAGGAGATACGTCGCTATGAACCCATTTCGGAGGCGCTGGTCAACCCCCTGCAGGGCAATGTCGCATGGGCGGAGGATCTGTTCGAAGCACCCCAGCCCTTCAGCATGGTCTATGCCAACATCACCTGGGCGGAGCTGGAGCCGAAGGAAGGGAGTTACGATTTCGAGGCCGTTGAGACGCGGTATCACTTTGACCATTGGCGCGGACTGGGGAAACACATGATCCTGCGCTTCGTGATGGACATACCCGGCAAAAAGGACCACTGCGACCTGCCCGAATGGCTGAAAAAGCGGGTCCGCGGCGCGGCTTACAAAACCCCCTACGGTCGGGGGTGGTGCCCGGACTACGAGGACAGGGTGCTCATGGAGGCACACCGGCGGGTCATCGCCGCACTTGGCGTGCGATATGACAGCGATCCCTTCGTCAGCTTTGTCGAACTGGGCTCGGTGGGGCATTGGGGCGAGTGGCACGTACATGAGAAAGCCGGCACAATGCCTGGCTCGGAAGCACGTCGACAATACATCCGGGACTATGTGGACACCTTCCCCCAAACGCTTCTTATGATGCGGCGTCCCTTCGATGCTGCCGCAGAACTGGGGTTGGGGCTCTTCAACGATGCCTCCGGTGACATTCGGGAGACGCTGCAATGGCTGGACTGGATCGAAAATGGCGGCGATTATGAGGGTGAAACAGGCGGCCTGTCTGCCATGCATGAGGCGTGGAAGACCGCGCCCATCGGCGGAGAGTTGACCACTGCCGTGGACCCCGAGACGCTGCTTCGGGAGGACGACGGCTTGCTGGAAAAGCTCTTCCGGCTCTCCCATACCTCTTGGATCGGCCCGAACAGCTTCGCGCAGGTCGAGGATGACGCGCTGCAGGAGGCACTTGATCGTCTGATGGCCAATGTCGGCAGCAGACTGTGGGTATCGGAGAGCCGCGTATCCGACCAACGGTTTGTGCTGACCTTGGAGAACGATGGCGTTGCGCCGTTCTACTATGCCTGGCCGGTGCGCCTGCGTACCGCTGACAGCATCGGAAACGTGAAGATATTTGACGTCGACGTGGACCTGCGCTCAGTGCTGCCAGGCGAACAGCTGACCGTGGCAGTCTCCCTCAACGGCATGGAGGATTGGACCACTATCGAGATCGGCGTGATCGACCCAATGACCGGCCGATCTGCTCTGCGCCTGGCCATGGATGTGCCTGTTCAGGCAGGCTGGCACGTGCTGGCGGAGCGTTAAAGTGTAATTTTGAACGGACATTGTAGCACAACTACAGCTTTCCTGAAATGGGAACATCAAATGGGAATCATCATTGAAGAAGATGCTTTGCATTTTGTTGCTGATGCTTCCCGAGGGCAGAAGTCCAGAGCAAAAAAGCTATTCAAGCGGCTCCGAGACTTTGCCCAAGTTGAAGGAGTTGGCTCAATCGGATTGGAATACGCGCGAGATAGGCTTTCGATGGTGATCGAACAGGAATGATGAGACTCGAAAGGGCAGCTTGAGAGGATTTTCATGAAACATAGGAAATATACAAGAATGTACTTTGGTAGAAAAGAAAATCGAATAGATGTGACTCTCCTGAGTCGTCCCATTGAGATGGGACTTGCAGGTACTTTGACATAGTCATTCTCCTGTTCTTCTCATTTGGGAGGTTTAGCCTTTTTTCGGCTAAACCTCTTTTAATCTATTTCTTCTAATTCTTCTTCCTCATGTCTCGTCTTCAAGGTCGCTAGCATTGCTTTTCCCATACAGCTTTCTCATAGACAATCGATACTTATTTTTTGTGTTGTATGCAATAAGCATTGCTTCTGCATAGCCCAAGGCACCAGGGCGTCTTTCTTTTGCATTCCGGGCGATCATTTTGACTGAGAACTTGCCAACATGTTCCTTAAAAATATCGTCCCGCAAAGAATCTCCGAAAGCGGAAATGATTCTTGCTATTTAAGCATATTTGTTGTAAGCGAATTGTTTTCGCCTTCCCAAGTGGCCAACAGCAAGCAGATTGATTTGTCCAATACATGATACGGAAGGCATGAGACTGTATTCCCAATGGAAAAGAAAAAGGCACGGCAGATGGGAGCCACGCTTGTCGGAAAAAAATAACAGTTCAGGATATCTTTCACCGCTGAAAGCAGCAGAATTCATTATGTCTACCAGGAGGCAGAAGATTACTGAGAATCTTCGCCCGTATATCACGGCGAAGGACAAACGTCAAAAATGTACATGGGAACCGTCGGCATGGCTGTTTTAACCCCTTTCCCGTCCGGCATCATGGCTTTGATCCTGAAAGAACACCTGAACGTAAAAAAAGCATGATTTGGCGGATATTCCCTTTATTACGCAATTCGCCAGTCAGGCTTATCGCCTGGCTGGCGTTTTTTGCTATAACGGGTGATCAATATTGTTCCTCATGATCGTATTCGCCGTACTCGCAGCCGATATGGGTGGCCTCGACTTCATCGACCAAGACGAGCCCGTCACCCTGCTTATCGTACAGATGAATAGTGCCCCAGCCATTGCCGCCGTTCCACAGGCGCTTGTGGCGTTTGCTGCCGTCAGGGGCTTCATAGTTGATCAGCAGCATGTCTTTCTTCAGACAATGTACTTCCGTCTCCATCACGGCGTGGATGTTCTCCTGACGCACATGCCAGACGACTTCGTTTTCATGCTCCTCAAAGGAGAACGCTGTTTTGACCATCAGGTGCAGATGAGAAAAGTTGAAATCGTACTCCTTGCCCTCATAATAGAACACGCCGAGCAGCCGGCGGTCCAGCGGCACAAAATAGATCTTGGGCCTGCCGCCGCCGATGTCGAAAACGCTGTGATGGAGCTGCTGACCGGTCTTTTTGCTGACAAGGCAGTTGGAGGACAGCCAGACCCATGGCGTGGTAAAGTCCCGGCCCCAGTTTTTATCGGCATAGCCGTAGCACTTCTCCAGCGTGACGGTGTATTGCCTTCCGTTAAAGATGATCGTTCCGCTGTATGCGCTCTTCATCCCCTCGGCATGCCAGTACATGGCGAAAGCTTCCGCATTGCGGAGGGGCTTGCTGGCACCGTAACCCACGTTGAAGGCGATCTGCTTATCAATGGTCAGATCCCATGACAGCTGTCCGGCATCGCACATCCACTCCGGATGAGACGCGGCTTCCTCGGGCGTGATGTTTATGCTGCCTTTTAATGCTGTCTCGCTGGCCAGACAGTCAGCGGCCTCGATCTGATAGGGAGCGTCGCTGTGCATGCTGACATCCTTCCAGGCAAAGAATCGGTGCAGTTGGCAGGCATTCTCCCCCCAGGCGCCTGCTTTCACCATCAGGTAGGACGGCTTTTTCCCTGCTGCCTGGTTTGCCGGCAGCTGGCCCAGCACAGGCTCATCCTCTGCCAGGGCAGGATTGCAGACAAAGAATTCAATAAAGAACGGCTTGTCTTCACCGGTTACCGCATCCTGCGCCGTAAAAGAGTGCCACCACCAGTCATAGCCCTGGTGGGCCAAGGGGCCGTGAAGCATACAGGCATCACGGGTTATATCGTGATGATTGAACATAGATATCGCTTTCTTTCAAAGTGTAATACTTGCCGGAATTTCTAACTGCTGTGATCAGACAAAATACTCTGCAATTTCCTTCATACGTTGGCTTTGTTGTACATGGAACGGGCAGCGCCGGTCGCAGTGACCGCAGCCAATGCAATCCGAAGCATCCTTGCTGAGTTTTTTGTAATGATCTGCCGCCATGCCGTCGCCGGCCATGGCCAGATCATAGTATTTGTTGATGAGACCGATGTCCAGACCGGCAGGGCAGGGGAGACAGTGGTTGCAATAGACGCATTTCCCATTGGCTTCGACCGGCGCGAAGTTCCCGATCACGCTGTAGTCCAGCGCCTCTTCAGGCTGGTCATAATAGGCGAGCAGCTCTTTTACCTCGGCCACACGCTGCGCGCCGGGCAATACTGTCAGGATGCCGGGCTTGTCCAGTGCGTAACGGATGCACTGATAGGCCGTCAAGGCCTGCTTGAAGGGGGACTGGGCTGCGTCCAGCAGCTGGCCACCGGAGAAGGGCTTCATGACGGAAATGCCGATGCCGTCCTTCTCGCACCGGCGATAGACCGCCATTCGCTCATCCACGCCGCCGTTGGCAAATTCGCCCTGGCCCCAATCATATGCCGGATTCACAGAGAACATCAGCATATCGACAGGCACATCGTCCAGGATACGGTGGATCACAGTTGGCGTGTGGGAGGACAGGCCGATATGACGGACGGTTCCGTTTTCCTTCAGTTTCAGTATATATTCATAGATCCCGTTTTTCTGATAGGTATCCCAATCGGACAGCTCATCCTGGCAGTGGATGAAGCCGTAGTCGATATAATCTGTTTTCAGCTGGTTCAGCATCCAGTCCACAGAGCGTTTGACGGTCTCCAGATCCAGAGACCAGCCGTACTCGCCTTTTGAGTAGTCCGCGCCGAAGTGAATCTGATAAAACACATTTTTCCTGACGCTGGCCAGCGCTTCACCCCAGAGCGGAAATGCCTTGCCATGACCGGCGGCAAGATCATAATAATTGATTCCGCCCTCATAGGCTGTCTGAAGCGCCTGGATAGCTTCATTTCTATCTGCTTCGTACAGATAGGCTGAGCCCATTCCGATTTCGCTGATTTTGTCACCGGTACGACGGTTAATACGGTATTGCATATGGCTTCCTCTTTTTAGCATGATGATCGTTCTTGTGCCAGTTCTGTTTTTGATTTCTGCTGTTTGGCTGATCAGGCACAGAATAAACAATCTCACCAGATTCTATCATTTCGCGAACAATGGATCTTAGATTGTTTGTTGGTTTGCTGTACCCTTAACTCTACCTGATTATACACAAGGAGAGAGAAAAAGCAAGTCATTTTAATCAGCATTGATGTATGCCTGCAAATCACGGATATGCTGTTCGGTGTAGTGTAGCCGATAAAGACAGTTTTGCAAACTGATTTATATCAGTAAATAAAAAACTGTGAAAAATAGAAGACAGTGAATAAAGCAGATGATAAAGAAAGAGCGCTGACATCGTGCCAATATCAGCGCTCTTTGGTGCTATGAAACGGTTTGTATTCCCTTGGTAAATGTGACAGAAATCCCCAGCTTCCGCGGGCAGAAGGTGGGCATGGGCGGGAACGGCTTCATGGGCCGGTTATCGGCTGACGCTCTGAGCGGCTGTGATAATGCTCATCACGTACACTTCTTCGGCGTTGCAGCCGCGGGACAGGTCGTTGATGGGGGCGTTGAGACCCTGGAGAATGGGTCCGATGGCCATGAAGTTCCCCAGGCGCTGAGCGATCTTGTAGCCGATATTGCCGGACTGGATTTCCGGGAAGATGAATACATTGGCATAGCCCGCTACCGTGCTGCCGGGGAACTTGAGCTGGCCCACCTCGGGAACGATGGCGGCGTCAAACTGCATTTCCCCGTCGCAAGCAAGCTCGGGGTGGGTCTGCTTGACAATGGCGGTGGCGTTGCGCATCAGATCCGGGCCCGGGCCTTTGGCGGAGCCGTTGGTGGAGAAGGACAGCATGGCGATTTTGGGATCAATGCCAAACAGAGAAGCGGTGCGCGCGGTCTCGACAGCGACCTCCGCCACCTGCTGGGCGGCGCTCAAAGTGACGTTGCCCTGGTCATCCAGCTTGTCCTCATAGGATACGTTGATGGCACAGTCGCCCATGGCGAGCTTTTCATCGCCGCGGATGAGAATCATGCAGGAGGATACGAGGTTCGCGCCGGGCCGGGTTTTGACCAGCTGGAGGGCGGGACGGACGGTGTCGGCGGTCGAGTAGGTCGCGCCGCCGAGCAGGGCGTCGGCCAGCCCCTCCTTGACCAGCATAGTGCCGAAATAGTTGGGCTTCAGGAGCATTTCGCGGGCTTCTTCCGCGGTGGCCTTGCCCTTGCGCAGCGTGACAAAATCCTCCACCAGCTTGTCCATTTCGGGATAGGCCGCGGGGTCGATGATCTCCAGGCCTTCGATGTCGAAACCGCCTTCGGCGGCCGCCGCCCGGACCGCGTCCAAATTGCCGATGAGCACGGGCGTAAGGAAGCCCTCCTGCTTGAGACGCGCGGCGGCTTCGAGGATCCGGGCGTCGGTGCCCTCGGTGAAAACCAGCTTGCGGGGGTTGGACTTGAGAAGCTCAATCAGCGGATCAATCATCGCGGAAACGGTGCTGTTTTCAGCGGCGGATCCTTCCGCGCAGGCCGTGACGGATAGGCTCAGAAGCATCACGAGGGCCAGAAACAGGGAAAGGGTTTTCTTCATAATCATCACCATGCCGGCGCGGCGACCGGCGAAACCGAGGATGAAAACGGGCGCCGCTGGATTTTCCGTTTTCAAATATATTACGCTTGATCAGGATGAACGCAATTCATGCGGCTGTTCATTGGGAACTACAGGAAGGACAGGCGCGCCGCCTGCTCCTCCTGATAAAATTATAGCATAGGGCTTGAAGCGAGCGCAAGGACAGGCTCCCAAATGCCTGCGCAATCAAACCTTTATTTCGTTTCCCCGGAGTCCGAGGAGGTCGCTGTTTCCGCGCGGTGGATGGCTTCATCCATGTCCCGGCTTAGGTCCATGCTCTGAAAACCGGTGTCATTTTCGGGCAGCGCCAAAGTAAAGCTGGGCGTCGTGTCGAATGAGGCGTCTGCGCTGCTGACGCTGACCTGCAGTACATGGCCGCCGCGCGTCAGATCCTCTGTGATAAAGTGGAAGTGCCATCCGGCGCTGTTCAGCCCGCTCATGAAGGTTGGGCAGTACAGGCCGACCATCGTGCCGCGGATGTTCTCATAATCGAATTCAATCTGATCGGCGGCGAGGGCAACATCCAGCTCGCGATAAGGCTTTTCCTGCTTGAATTCACTGCGCACCTTGATGGCCGGAAACTCGCCGGTGATTTTCACGATGTAGAAAAGGTTCGATCCGTTCTCCTCCACCGTCCGGTTCAGCTGCTCCTGCAGAGAAGCCATGTCGGGAACGTCAGCAAGCTGCATCTGAAGATCCGGCTCAAAGAAGGTCACGTTGGAAAACGGGACGGTTTCGCTGTCCGGCGGGATCACGATGCTGCCGTCGCCGATGGCCTGGTAGACCACGCCGTCCAGGACGATCATCTCGCCGTTCAGGCCGTCGAAGGTGCCGATGCCGGTATCTCCGTGCGCTTTCAGTTCGCCCACGGTGATCATGCCGTCAAAATGCCCCTGTGCCAGCGATTGCAGCAGGGCGACCTGATAGACGGTTTCCGGGTCAGGAAGGGCGTTTTCTTCACAGCTGCCCACAGGAGCGAATGCTGCCAGGGAGATCACCATACATAAAATGGCTGTCAGTAAAAGATTCTTGCGCTTCATGGGAAAACCTCCTTCATTGTGGTCGTGAATCATCATTTCTTTTTCCTCCTTATGTATCATTTTAAACCCGCAATGAAACGTTTGGACGATTCACTTCCGGGCTGCTGATCCAACTTGATTCCCATTTCAATGCGCATATTGTGTTCTTCAGGCCCTTTGTTGGAATAGGCGTATCGGTCAAAACCAATGATCTCAAAGCCATTTTTCTGATAAAAAGAGATGGCTTTAAAGTTAAAGCTCTGGGTTTCAAGCACTGCCATTCTCGCACCGCTATCCACGGCATCCTCCATGATCTTTTTCAAAAGTATTGTCCCGATACCGGACATACGGTCTGCTTCCTCAAAAATACAGATGTTGGATATTCTGAACCGATTATTCCATTTTTCATGGAAGCCTTCAACAAATCCAATCATCCTATCGTTTTCAAACGCACCATACGCAACCGGATGATCCAGCCATTCCTGAAGGAAACTGTCCTTGATGGACATCTTTAATTCTGCCTCAGAGAGCACCCACTTCATTTTGAATCCTTCGCCATCCGGATCAATGGATAAATACCTGTCTGAATGGATTTCAGCGCTGTATTCTCTTCCCTGGTATTCCTGTTTGTCCAGTTGCTTTATCTTCATTTTCACTCCTCCGTGGAAAGGAAAATACAAAGTTGGAAACGCAACCTTTAGAAGCTTATCTTCCGGGTTTTCTTGCTGAGCCTTTTCATGGTTCAGTCACCGAATATCATTGAACCCGATACTGCTCCAGTCCAATATCCAGTATAGCATCTTCCGGTTTTTTCCTGGTGTTATCATATAGATGGCCTTGATTCTCCGGCATATTTTCCAGTTTCTTTTTAAGGAATAATGCCCTTTCCATCAGGTCCACGTCGCCACGTTCACGAATCCGCCTTTCGATTTCTTCCGCGTCCGCTGTCAGAACGATATAATAAAGAGGTACCCGGTTCTTCTCTGCCAGTTCCCGGACACGGGGAAGTTCATCTTCGATCACATAATCGATCACAACATCCAGATTGTCCTGAAGCGCTCGCTGCGCTGTGGCGATGATACAGTCCCAGTTGAATCGCAGGATGTTTTCCCAAAGGAACTGATCCGAAGCCTGTCCGTCCACAAAGAAGTCGCCCTTCTCTTCTGGTTCCCTGAATCCGCCGTGGAAATCATCTCCGTGAATGACATAAACTGTTCTGTGATCCTGCCGAACAAGATGCCTGGCCAACGTATCGGCAAATGTGGATTTTCCGCTGCCGCACGCACCGGAAATAAAGATGATTTTGGGCATGATCAGTCACCTCTCAACAGTTTGGAAAAAAACAGGACCAGATCGTCATCCACAGTGCAGACTGTTTCGTACTGGACACATTGCCTGCCCTGATACCAGACGCCGGACCCGTCAGGAATATATCCTCGTTTGACATACATCCGCTGTGCGGTTCCATAGCTGTCACATACACCGACGCCAAGACAGACCGTGTCCGCGTACTGACCTGCGACTTGCTCGGCCGCGTTCATCAGTCTGTTTCCGATGCCTCTCCTCTGGTATTTCTTCAACACGTTAAAATCGACAATGATCGGCCAGCCTTTCTCTTTGAAGGGACCTTCATCCGCATGGAGATATACATATAGATACCCGGCTGGAGAGCCCTCGTATACGGCGCTCAGGGCAATGCATTTCCCTTCCGTCTGATCCTTCAGTCTTGACATATAACCGGTAAGATCCGGATGCCATCCCTGGGCTGTCAGTTCATCCGTAAAAATCCGGGCATCCTCCGTTTCCATGTTGCGGATGACAAGTTTCTCGTCTTCATAATAAACCATGGAATCGCTTTCCTCCTCATGATACCTTCCGGCTTTCCAGTTCAGATGGTGTTTTGAATTAGCGCTTTTCTGTACAGTTCAGCAGTGGACGGATTGCCTTCACTGGCGTATCGGGCATACAGATTGGTCCATTTTCCGGCTTCGGCAAACAGTGTCTTTCCGGTCAGTTCCTTCAGATAGTATTTCGCCAGCCCTTCCGTGAGTTCCCAGGTCTCAAAGCGTCTGAAGGCATCCTCCCCGCGCAAAGCCTGTTTCAGCAGATAGATGATAAACTCATGCCCGATGAAAAGAAAACTGTCCTCTGGGCTCCGGCTGATCCCGAAAATATCCTGCGTGCCGGAGATATCGATCGCTTCGGCTCCGTTCTGGATTGATGTGACCATCGTCGGGCAGAACGCTTCCGTAGGCAGCTTGCAGCCGACAGCCGCTTCCGCCCGTTCCGTGAAGCCGTTCTGCTCAAAGAGCGGCATCACCCGGGCGATATAGTCGTCCAGCAGCTGCCTGTCCTCCGGCCAGATCTCACGGACATAGTGATCATAGTTCCGGACCATGACTTCCGCAATCTCGCGCGCCGTGGGAGCAAGGGCGAGATAGTGTTCCGGCACCTCCCCGCGGTCAGCCTGATTGATGATTTCCTGATAGAAGGATTTTGCGTCTCCGGTCCATTCCGCAATCGGCCAGCAGATCATCAGGGTGTACAGTTCGCCCCAGTGCGAGCCTCCCGCGCAGGTCATCAGGCGCTCATGCTTTTTCAGCAGGGCAAGGTCTTCCTGCGGGTAATCACCGCGGTATTTTGCACCGTAATCGTTATCATAGCCGCATCGGGCGACAGAAAGCATGTGATAGATGTAATTGGCTTTGCGGCTGGCGATCATCCTGATCTTGTTCATTTTTCGTTCTCTCCGCCAAATCCCGATTGTCGTTGGTTTATAAAAGTCAAAGTTGCAAGGGAACTCCTCGCTATCTATGATATCTCATCCATCAATGATTTCCGTCTCATCGGGTATGCTTCGGATGAGTATCGCTGCAGTATTGGACAGTTTCATATTACTGATCAGCGGAAAGGATACGCTGCCAGTATAACTGCTTGCTTCGCAGTGAACGTCCAGCTTCGTGTCCAGCAGCTCCAGGTTCCCGGGCAGATTATTTGCAAAGATCAAGCTTCCTGCGCTCACCCCGATCACAAAGCCGCCGTCCTGGATATAGGTCAGCAGCGTATCCCGGAATCCGGTGTCATTGATTCGTTCCAGCAGATAGGAAGTCCGCCCGCCGGTCAGATAGACCACATCATATGCCTTCAGTTCATCAACCGGTATATTCTGATGCAGATCAAATACCCGGATATTCCCTTTTGGTATACCGCATTTCAGAAGATCGTTCATGCATTTCGGCAATACCTCGATCGCGTCTGCGTCAATAGCGGCAGTCGGAATGAAAAGGGCTTTTGTATCAGCAGGTTCCTTCCCAAGCATTTTCAGAAAATGTTTCTTGATCTGTTCTGTTTCCAGACCGCATGATGTCAGCATCAGCCGCATGATATCCGTCTCCTCGTATTATAGAGTAGTAGTTTATAGAGCTCCTCTCCAAGAGCTTGTGCTACACTGCTGGGGATGCTGTGGATTGGTATGTGTC
>OCTW011557866.1_pt1 | contig 24935 bp, 20 predicted proteins | sample 1539671 | NCBI WGS metagenome assembly OCTW01 (sample SAMN02144230, study PRJEB22623) | gut metagenome | biome: sheep rumen | host: Ovis aries | place: New Zealand | reverse complement strand
ATAGCATCTGCAATAACAGATGGAGAAGTAGTAAATGTTCCTCATACAGTGAAAGAAACTTCTTTTAATTATTTTGATGAGCATGACTATCAAATGATTAGCTGTTATCAGAAGAATATCAAGTATGATAAAGCCTGGGCAGGCAAAGATTTGTATCTTGTATTCGAAGCTGTTGGACATCAGGCTGATGTGTATATCAACGGTGAGCATAAGAAGTGTCACAAGAATGGTTATAACGCATTTTCAATAGATGTAACTAATCTCTTATCAGAAGGAGATAATCTGGTTACTGTAAAATGTAATTCTAACGAGAATATTAATCAGCCACCATTTGGATATGTTATTGATTACATGACATATGGTGGAATATATAGAGATGTGTATCTTGAAGTTAAGGAACCGGTTCATATTATAAGTTGTTTCTATCAACCATCGCCTCTTGCTCCTAATACTAGTAAGAAGAGCAGGAGAGAGATTGAGAAACTAACTGTAGCTGGAACCCTTAAGACAGAATATAAAGTGTCAGAAGAGGCAAAGGATGCAATTAAGAAGAATGAAGTTGTGGTAAGACAGTATCTGAATGATAAGCCTATATTAGAACTTCCTCTTGATTCACAACTAGAGACTACAGTTCCTCTATCTGAAGTGAAGTTATGGGATGTTGAGAGTCCTACATTGTACACTGTTAAGACAGAACTTGTATATAATGGAAATGTTGTTGATACTAATGAAGAGACAATTGGATTTAGAGAAATTGCATTTAAATCAGAAGGATTCTTCTTAAATGGAAGAAGGCTTATTATAAGGGGGCTTAATCGTCATCAGAGTTATCCTTATGTTGGATATGCAATGCCTGAATCTATGCAGAGAGAAGATGCTAAGATTCTTAAGAATGAACTTGGTGTTAATACAGTAAGAACTTCTCATTATTCTCAATCTAAGTATTTTATGAATGAGTGTGATAAATTAGGACTTCTTGTTGTAACAGAGTTTCCGGGATGGCAGCATATAGGTGATGATGATTGGAAACATATTGCTTGTAAAAATGTAAAAGAGATGATTAAAGAATTCAGAAATCATCCATCAATTATCCTTTGGGGTGTTCGTATTAATGAATCACAGGATGATGAAGAATTCTATAAGAGAACTAATAAAATAGCACATCACTATGATCCAACAAGGCCTACTGGCGGTACAAAAGCAGGCGAGAAGATGCAGACTTTTGAAGATGTATATGCATATAATGATTTCATTCATAGTGGTGCTAATGTGGGATGTCATAAGAAGAAAGATGTTGTTCCAAAGGATAAGCCTGATATGCCTTATCTTGTGACTGAATATAATGGACATATGTTCCCGACTAAGAATTATGATACTGAAGAGCATAGAAGAGATCATATGCTTCGCCATGCGAGAGTAATGAACGATACATATGGAGAACCGGGTCTTGCAGGTTCAATTGGATGGTGTATGTTCGACTACAATACTCATAAGGATTTCGGCTCAGGCGATAGAATTTGCTATCATGGCGTATGCGATATGTTCCGTAATCTCAAAATGGCGGCTTCTGTATATGCTTCAGAGTCAGATGATATTGATGTATTAGAACTTGCATCCACAATGGACGTAGGTGAGCATCCTGCTTGTAATAGAGGAAGAACATACATCTTGAGTAATATGGATTCTGTCAAGATGTACAAAAATGGTAAATTGCTCAAAGAGTATAAGTCTAGTGATTCAGAATATACTAATCTAAAGCATGGACCGATACTTATGGATGCTTTCGTTGTTCTCGAAGATATAATTAAGGGAGAAAACTATTCTAAAGATCAGGCAATGGCAGTTATGAAAGTGCTGGATTATGCTGCATTAAATGGATGGGACGATTTGATTAATTTCAAATTTGCCAAGATGGCTGCACCGCTTGTCTTTAAATATCATATGGATCCATCTGAAGCAATTCCATTATTCCAGAGATATGTTGGCGACTGGGGCGGAGAATCTGCTGAATACAAGCTTGAAGGATATAGGAATGGAAAGCTTGTTAAGACGCAGGTTGTTGGCACAGTTAAAGAGGTTAGCCTAGAGACTAAGGTATCTAGTGATTTGCTGGTGGAAGATATAACATATGATGTTGCAGCAGTAAGAATTAAGGCTGTAGACCAATATGGTAATCTGGTTCCTTTCTTCCAGGAATCAGTCGTTGCACTTGTTGAAGGCCCAATCGAATTAATCGGACCTGAAATCATTCCACTTCGTGGAGGAATGTGTGGACTATATGTTAAGACTAAGGGTGAGGGAGGCAAGGCTAAAGTTACTCTTAAGGCAAACAATACTAAAGAACCTGTCACAATTAACTTTGAGGTGGTTAAGAAATAAGGTTATAAGATTCTGTATCTATAACATATATTTATCAAAAAATAATAAGTAAAGGGGATTTGATATGGACAGAGCAAAAGTTATATTTGGAAATGTAATGCCTGACAGCGTATACAGAAAGGCGTGCAATGGCAAGAAAAAGAATGCTAAGAAATGGAATTATGACGAGAATAAGTCATATCCTACAGTCATTCAGAAGAATCCTTATATCGGAGATTCTTTGAATGTAGATAATATCTTAGTAGGTGAGCTTGAGACTAATAATCATTTTAATCCTGAAGCTCCTACAACAACAGAGTTCGATACAGAGAAGGGTGTTATCGTTGGAAATATCCGTATGGGATTCGGTCACTACAGAATCTCAATGGCTATGGCAAGTTGCGCTAAGGCGCTTGGATACAAGCCATATTGGATGGACTTAAACTCATATAATGAGACACCTTGTACCAAGATTATTGCAGAGTCTAACAGATTATATTCTCTAGGATCTCGTTGGTCTAAAAATCCTATATTTAACAAATTAGTATGGGAGCCTGTTAACTATGAGACATTCAGACAGTTATCATATAACTGTAACGATCTTAAGAATGCCGAGATTATGGCGCAAGTGTATGAAAATGTTCCAAAGGATATTCCTGTTATTGGTACACATGCATGGCCGGCACAGGCAGCAGTAAGTGCAGGTATGAAGTATGTCGTTAATGCTATTCCAGACAACTGGCCTATGGCATTGCATTTCTCAGAAGGAGCAGTTCATGCTATTCAATGTAAGAATGCTTACATGGGATATAGAATCTGTAATGGAATGCAGAAGGAAAAGGTTTGTAATCCAATGCCTAATGATTCTCTTGTATATACAGGTCATTATATTGATCATGAGCTTGTATCTAATATTGAAGCTGATTGTGATGCTAGAATGGCTCGTAAGGCAAATGGTAAAGCTACAAGATACTTGCTTACAATCGGTGGAGCAGGTGCACAGAGAGAATTATTCGCACCTATTATCAAGCATTTGATGCCAGAGATTAAAGCAGGAAAGGCTGTGATATATCTTAACATCGGTGATTACAATGAAGTATGGGATTGGATGAAAAATGAGATTCCGGGAATCGCTGATGTTGCAACAGAGCATATGGATAACTGGTCTGAGACAGAGAAGTTCTGTGAGAGTGCATTAGATCCAAGTACTGAAGTATCAGGTGTTCATGTATTCTGGCATAAGAATATATTTGAAGCTGTTTATGCTACGAACCTTCTTATGAGAAGCTGTGATGTTCTTGTAACAAAACCTTCTGAATTAGCATTTTACCCAATTCCTAAGTTGTTTATTAGAAGAGTTGGTAAGCATGAGATGTGGGGTGCTATTCACTCAGCAGAAGTAGGAGATGGAACACTTGAGTGTCGTGATGTACCACATATCTTACAGATGGTTGATATGTTCCAGAAGGATGATCATCTTCTTGGTGAAATGTGTGAATCTATTAAAGAAAACAAGAAAGTAGGCTTGTATGATGGAGCTTACAAAGTTGTTGAGATTGCAATGGGGCTTAAGAACAAATAAATCATTGTGAAAAATACACTAAAACTATGTGTACAATTTGTGAACAACCCCAAAAATGTTGGAAACTATTGTAACAAAAAGAGTTTCGTGTATAATGATAAGTGGATGTAATGACTTGTATTAAGTCGATATTATATTAAATAAGAAATGGAGAAAACTTATGGAAACTAAAAAACTTACTGGTGGAGAAAAGTTCGCCTATGGTATTGGTGCTGTTGGTAAGGATATGATGTATATGTTCTCTGCATCATATGTATTATATTATTTCCAAGATGTAATCGGTGTAAGTGCCGTTGCAATGGGAATTATCCTTCTAGCAGCTCGTATCTTTGATGCTTTCAATGATCCTATCATGGGTATTATTGTAGCTAAGACAAAGACTAAGTGGGGTAAATTCAGACCTTGGTTATTAATTGGTACAATTACTAACTCAGTATTACTTGTGGTTATGTTCTCGTGTCCGCCTGATCTTTCAGCTGGTGGTTTGGTAGCATATGCTGCTGTAACATATATCCTTTGGGGTGTTACATATACAATGATGGATATCCCTTATTGGTCAATGATTCCTGCTTTTACAAAAGCTGGTAAAGAGAGAGAAGGTCTTTCAGCACTTGCAAGATCTTGTGCTGGTGTTGGTTCTGCTCTTATCTCAGTAGTAACTGTTATGGCTGTTAAGTTCCTTGGTAACTTATTCAATGATGGCTCTGCAAATTACGAAGTGCTTGGTTATCAGAGATTTGCAATTGTAGTAGCAGCATTATTCATAATCTTTATTATTATTACATGTGCAGTTGTTAAAGAAAAGTCTAATGTAGATATGCAGACTGCTACAGTAGGCGAGATGTTCAAGGCACTATTTAAGAATGATCAAGCTATGACAATTGTTGTATCTATCGTATGTATCAACATTGCTTTATATATTACATCTAACCTTGTAATTTACTTCTTTAAGTATGATTTTAGCCCAGCTCAATGGGAGGCAAACTACACAATCTTCAATATTGCAGGTGGTGGATTCCAGATACTTGCTATGATGATATTCTTCCCATTGCTTAGAAAGTTCATGAATACAATGAAGATATTCTATGTAAGTTTCTTTATGGCTATGGCAGGATATGTAGTTCTTCTTGGACTTGCATTTACAGGAATGGATAATGTATATCTACTTCTTATCCCTGCATTCCTAATTATGTCTGCTATTGGTATGCTTAACGTAGTTGTCACGGTATTCTTGGCTAACACCTGTGATTACGGTGAGCTTAAGAATAACAGAAGAGATGAGTCAGTTATCTTCTCTATGCAGACATTCGTTGTTAAGTTAGCTTCAGGTGTTGCTGCTTTCGTTGCATCACTTGTACTTTCAATCTTCAATATTACTCAGGATGCAGAAGGTGCAGATACAGCTGATGTTGTATATCAGAGAGCATCAGATGCTTCATGTATGGGACTTAGAATGTGTATGACAATTATTCCAATTGTAATCCTTATAATTGGTCTTATCGTATTCAAGGCTAAGTACAAGCTTACAGATGAGAAACTTGATGAGATTACTTCTGAATTAGATGCGCGTCATGCTGCTGAAGGTAATAAATCTGCAGAAGCATAATTAGTTTCTAAATAAGTTTATTATAAGGCGTTGTGGCATATTGCCACAACGCCTTTTTTCGTATATTGATATAATGGCTATTGACATTAATTCTGTATATGATATTATTAATACAACATATGAACAATTATTCATATGAAATGTGTATTAATTGGAGGTCATATATAATGAAGAAGACTTATAAGATTGAAGTGGATTGTGCTAACTGTGCTAACAAGATGGAAGAGGCAGCAAAAAAGACTGAAGGTGTCAAGGATTGTGTTGTTAACTATATGGCGCTTAAGATGAAGGTGGAATTCGAAGAGGGCGCTGATGTTGACAGCGTAATGCAATCCGTCCTTACTGCCTGCAAGAAGGTAGAAGATGATTGTGAGATTTACTTGTAATCATATGTAGTGCTTTTATGAAGTGATTTGGGTGTGGTGCTAAGTATTAGATATGCATTTATTGTTGTAGTTTTTATTAAGATTATTACACATTTTTCATTTTCGTCATACATCTATAACGGTAGTTCTTCACTAAGAATATATAAGTAATTGATGTAAAGTGTTATGTTTTTATATCGTAAGGAATTCTCCCGCAAGGTGGCTGCTTCCTTACGACATATGACGTAAACCGGTGCTCAATCTGGCTCAGCCAGTTCGCACCTAATCGTGCCGTCCTTGGCACGATTTTCACTCGATTAATCAATTACTTATATCTTCTAAGCTCGAACTAATGTTATAGATGTACAACGAAATAAAAAATCGTAATAATCTTAGCTTAAATAATTAGAATAAATGCATCTCTAATACTTAGCACCAACAAAGAATCACACTACACATAAGAAGCAGACATAATGTTTAGAAAGGACATACTATGAATAAGAAGCAGAAGACCAACTTAATTAGAATTATAGTTACAGCTATCCTATTAATTGGACTATATATAGTTTTAGAGTCGGGATGGGTGTTGCCGGAGGATTATCTTAATCCCTGGGTGGTTCGGCTAATCTATCTGGTACCTTACGCACTTATTGCCTATGATATATTGAAGAAGTCTGTCAAAGGTATAGCTAAAGGACAGTTCTTAGATGAGAATTTTCTTATGGGCGTGGCGTCCCTTGGAGCATTCATATTAGGGGAGTGTCTTGAAGGTGTTGCAGTTGTACTTTTCTATCAGGTGGGAGAGTTATTCGAAAGCTACGCTATTGGTAAGAGCCGTAAGAATATATCTGAGCTTATGGATATAACAGAAGATATTGCATATCTTGTTGACGGCGATGATGTTCTAGAGGTTGATTCTGACGATGTTGAGGTTGGGTCAATTATTGAGGTTAAGCCGGGAGATAAAATCCCAATTGACGGTGAGATTGTAGAAGGTTCAAGTGTACTCGACAGTGCGGCTCTTACAGGTGAGAGTAAGCCTGTAGATGTGACAGTAGGAGATAGTGTTCTTAGTGGTACTATTAATATGACTTCTGTTATAAGAGTTAAGACCACTGCGGAGTTTGGTGATTCTACAGCATCTAAGATTATGGAACTTGTGGAATCAGCAAGTTCCAATAAGTCTCATTCTGAGAATTTTATTTCCAAGTTCGCAAGATATTATACTCCTATTGTGTGTGCACTTGCTTTGGTACTTGCAATAATTCCACCTCTAATTAGCGGGCTGATTCTTGGCGGAGGATATACATTTCCTACATGGATATATCGGGCATTGACATTTCTTGTAATAAGCTGTCCTTGTGCACTTGTAATATCAATACCTCTTAGTTTCTTTGCCGGTATTGGTGGAGCAAGTTCTAAAGGTGTGATGATTAAGGGTTCTAATTATCTTGAAGAGCTTAGCAAGGTGGATACAGTATTCTTTGACAAGACAGGAACGCTTACTAAGGGTAATTTCTCCGTTACCAAAGTTATTTCTTTGCTTAAAGAGGATGAGATTATAACTAGTGGGGAGATTGAAAGTATATCCATATCTGATTATGAACTTGTAAAATACGCGGCTTCGGCAGAATATTATACTAATCACCCGATTGGTTTAAGTCTTATTAGTGCATATAAAGGAGAAGATGGTTCCTTTATAGATAGCAAGAATACAATGGGAAATACCAATGAACTATCAAGAGAACTCGTTAAGCCGGATAATGTTTTGCAAGTAGGTGGCCAGGGTATTATGGCATTAATTCAAGGAAAAGAAGTTGCTGTTGGCAATATGCTTCTAATGAAAAATAAATGCGATAATTTTGACGAAAATATTATGAAGGCAAAAGAGATAGGAACTATAGTCTATGTGAGCGTTGATAGACGATTTGCAGGATATATTGTTATTAGTGATGAGATTAAGGAGGAGAGCCGTGAAGCGATTGCTGCTCTGTATCAATGCGGTGTTAAGGATACGGGTATTCTCACAGGTGATAATGATGATGTGGCAAACGATATTGCCAAGAAGATTGGACTAAGTAAGGTTAGGGCAAGGCTTCTTCCTCAGGATAAGGTAAAGGCTGTTGAAGATGAAATTAACGGCGGTGCCAAGGTGGCGTTTGTAGGCGATGGAATCAATGATGCACCTGTTATTATGCGGGCAGATGTGGGAATTGCTATGGGAGCGCTGGGTTCGGATGCTGCTATTGAAGCTAGCGATGTTGTGCTCATGGACGACAATCCAACGAAAGTATCTCTTGCTATAAGAATTGCTAAGAAATGTATGAAAGTGGTATATGAAAATATTTATTTTTCTATTGGAATCAAAGTCTTGGTTATGATACTTGGAGCAATAGGTATTGCTTCTATGTGGATGGCAATATTTGCGGATGTTGGAGTCATGATAATTGCAGTGCTTAATGCAATAAGGTGCCTTCGAGTTAAGAGATGAGAATTAGCCTATAGCTAACAAGAGCCCTAGAATCCTGTAAAATGTTAGCTGGCGAGAGGGCATAGCACCCCATAAGAGCTGAAAAAAGCTAATAATTAGTCTAAATTACGCGCAATATTAGCCGGCGGGGCGTATAGATTAGCTGAAAAGTCTGCTATAGCTAACAAGAGTCCTAGAATCCCGTAAAATGTTAGCCGGCGAGAGGACATAGCACCCCATAAGAGCTAAAAAAGCTAATAATTAGTCTAAATCACGCGCAATGTTAGCCGGCGGGGCGTATAGATTAGCTGAAAAGTCTGTTATAGCTAACAAGAGTCCTAGAATCCCGTAAAATGTTAGCCGGCGGGGCGTATAGATTAGCTGAAAAGCCTGCTATAGCTAACAAGAGTCCTAGAATCTCATAAAATGTTAGCCGACGAGAGGACATGGCACCCCATAAGAGCTACAAAAAGCTAATAATAAGTCTAAATCACGCGCAATATTAGCCGGCGGGGCGTATAGATTAGCTGAAAAGCCTGCTATAGCTAACAAGAGCCCTAGAATCCCATAAAATATTAGCTTCATCAGAAAATTCAATTATAAAAAGGAACTCAGCATCATCACTATATGCTATATAATTAATAGAGAGGTAATAATAGATGAGTAATAGGAAAACACATATGCCGAGCGAAGAGCTATTGATTGATTTGGCCGATTTATACAAGGTGTTCGGAGACTATTCCAGAATTAGGATTATGTATGTGCTTCTTCAAGAAGAGGTGTGCGTGCAGGATTTGGCAGAGATATTGGATATGACCCAATCTGCAGTATCCCATCAGCTCAAGATACTTAAGCAGAACAAGCTTGTTCGGGCAAGACGAGATGGCAAGTCTGTATTCTATTCTCTTGCAGATCATCATGTAAGAAATATACTTGATATGGGAAGAGAACATTTAGAGGAGTAATATGATTCGATTAGATAAATTCCTTGCTGATGCCAATGTGGGTACAAGAAGTCAGGTTAAGAAACTTATAAAAAGTGGAGATGTTATTGTTAATGACAAGATCTGTACAGATGCAAACATTAAAATAAAAGAAGATTCACAAGTTATATGCCAGGGGAATGTAATAAAGCCCTTGGCTAATTGCGTGTATATGCTTAACAAACCAGAAGGTGTTGTTAGCGCCACAAGTGACAATGAATATAGAACAGTTATAGATTTGCTCACGAAGGAGGGACGAAAGGATTTATTCTCCATAGGACGTCTAGACAAGGATACAGAAGGATTGCTTCTAATAACAAATGATGGTGCCCTTGGTCATAATCTTCTATCACCTAGAAAGCATGTTAGTAAGACATATCTATGTGTAACAGATAAAGAATTAAGTCCTAAGGAGATGTCTGAGATGGAACAGGGCATTGACATTGGAGATGATAAGAAGACTTTGCCTTGCATCGTAAATGTTACTTCATTAGAAGAAGCATGTTCTACTTATAATATTGCTTTGGGAAATGTGGATTCTTTATATGAAAGAATAGATAAATTATTCGGACATTCTTCTTTAAATGTCTATTCCTATTTTCTTACAATAAATGAAGGACGATTTCATCAAGTTAAGAGAATGTTTGCACATTTTGGTGGAGAAATACTATATCTTAATAGAGTTGAATTTGCAGGCCTTAAGCTTGATATGACACTTGAATTAGGAGAGTATAGACAGTTAACTGAGGAAGAAATCCAAAGCATAACGAAATAAGAATTATATGCCGGATATAATTGGCTTCGATTCACTATAATTAAAAATAATAAAACTATATATTTACAAACATATGTTCGCGTGATATTATATAGTTAATTCGTAACTTGGTTTTGATAAGAGAATAGGAAGAGATGGATATTAAGAAGGACAGGATGTATCTATGTATAGATCTAAAGTCCTTCTATGCATCTGTAGAGTGCGTAGAGCGTGGACTTGATCCATACAAGGACAATTTAATAGTGGCAGACCTTAGCAGAACTGAGAAGACAATATGTCTTGCGGCCAGTCCCGCAATTAAGGCTCTTGGAGTAAGCAGCAGATGCAGAGTCTTTGAGATACCCAAGAATATCAAGTATATAGCTGCGGTTCCTAGAATGGCACTTTATATGGAATATTCGGCGAGAATTTATTCTGTATATCTTAAGTATATTTCCAGGGAGGATATTCATGTATATTCAGTAGACGAGGCATTCCTTGATGTAACAGACTATCTTAATCTGTATCAGATGAGTGCTAAGGAGCTGGGAATTAAGATAATGGAGGACGTCCTTGAGACCACAGGGATTACTGCAACTTGCGGGATAGGAACCAATCTGTATCTTGCCAAGATTGCACTTGATATTACAGCTAAGCATGCAGATGACAATATAGGTTATCTTACCGAGGAATTGTATTGTGAGACGCTCTGGGAACATCAACCCCTTACTGATTTTTGGAGGCTGGGACCGGGAACAGCTAAGAAGTTAGCAAGTGTAGGAATATTTAATATGAAGCAGATTGCTATGGCAGATGAAGATATGCTTTACAAGATGTTTGGAGTAGATGCGGAGCTTCTTATAGACCATGCATGGGGAGTTGAGCCCACTTTAATATCTGATATTAAGACATACAGTCCCACAACTAATTCTATAACAAGCGGACAGGTGTTAGACAGAGACTATGCCCATGACGAAGGAAGACTTATAGTTAAGGAGATGACAGACTTATTATGCCTTGATTTGGTGGCAAGAGACTGTATTACGGAGTCTGTAACTATTCATATCGGATACTCTAATGCGTTAAAACTTAAGCCGGCACACGGAAGCGTTAGATTATCATTTCCCACAAGCTCAGCGCGTATAATAGTAGACGCTGTTGCTGATTTATATGACAGGGTTAAGGATAGCAGATATCCTATGAGAAGGGCATTTGTATATTTTAATAATATTGTCCCGCGAGGCTTTGAGCAATATAATATGTTCGTAAACCCTGAAGATCTTAAGAAGGAACATGATATGCAAAAGGCTATAATTGATATAAAGAGTAAATTTGGCAAGAACGCAATTCTTAAGGGGATGAATCTGGAAGAAGGGGCTAAGACAATTGAGCGTAATGCTCAGATTGGAGGTCATAGAAGTGGAGAAGAATAAGTATGCATCTATGCGTCAATCCAATCCTAACAGGCCGAAGATGACAAGAGAGAATAGAGCTAAGCAGTTTGCACCTTTTGCAGCTCTCAAAGGATTTGAAGATGGAATTAGATGGCAGGAGAAGGTCTATGTAGACAAGAGGGAACTTTCAGAAGAGACTCTTGAGAGATTAGATAATAAGTTTAAGGATATCAGGAAGAATGATATAATAACTGTTGTATATTACAATAAGGGAGAATATCTTAAGGTAACAGGGATGGTCGCTCGAATTGATATTACAGCGCGAATCCTACAGGTTATTAATACCAAGATACGATTTGAAGATATATATGATATTGAATTGAATAATGATTAGACATAATAATAAGAGATGGAATGATGAAGGATACGAAGGATATAGAACTTAGCATAATTAAGAAGTTTAAGAAGAAAATATGGAGACCGTTTACCAAGGCTATTAATGAATATGAACTTATTGAAGATGGGGACAAGATAGCCGTATGTATATCCGGTGGTAAGGATTCGATGCTGATGGCGAAGCTTTTTCAGGAATTAGAGCGACATGGAAAGAAGAATTTCGACGTTGTATTTCTCGTGATGAATCCCGGTTACAACGATACTAACAGAAGTAAGATTGAGAGTAATGCTAAGCATCTTAATGTACCTATCCATATATTCGAAAGCGATATATTCGATGCTGTTGCAACGGTAGAAGATTCTCCGTGCTATTTGTGTGCTAGAATGAGAAGAGGACATCTTTATGCTAAGGCTAAAGAGCTAGGCTGTAATAAGATTGCACTGGGGCATCATTTTGATGATGTAATTGAGACGATTCTTATGGGGATGTTATATTCAGGACAGATTCAGACCATGATGCCGAAACTTCACTCGACTAATTTCGAGGGCATGGAGCTTATACGCCCCCTTTATCTTATAAGAGAGAATGATATTATTCACTGGGCAAAGTATAATGAGTTGGAATTCTTAAGATGTGCATGTCGATTTACAGAGAAGATTGAAGAGGAACAGCGTCTTAAAGCGCTTGAATCAGGCGAAGAAATTGATAATATATCTAATGTAGAATCTTCGTCCAAACGAAAAGAGATTAAGGAGCTTATAGCTAGTCTTCATAAGGTTAATCCCTTTGTAGAGAAGAATATATTTAGATCAGTAGAGAATGTTCATATTAAGACTATAATTGCCTATAAAGAAGGAGGTATTACTCATAATTTCTTAGACGATTATCATAAAGATGATAATAAACATACATTTGAAGGAGGCATTAATTTGCGTTTTGACGGCGAGAATATAGTAGATAAGATTAGAGATGATTTAATGAAGTTATCCGATGAAGGATACAAAGAGTTTCACGCCAAGCTGATTCCTGAGATTGATAAGGATAGAATAATTGGAGTAAGAACTCCTGAACTTAGGAAATATGCAAATCAATTTGCCAAGCATGAATCAGATGTAGCTGCATTCAAGAAGGCACTTCCTCATAGATATTATGATGAGATGAACCTGCATGGCTTTTTGATTGAGAAGAATAAGGACTTTGATACATGTATTAAGGAACTTGATGATTTTCTCGAGTATGTGGATAATTGGGCTACCTGCGACTGTACTAATCCAAAAGTCTTGGGGAAATGTAAGGACAAGCTTGTAAGTCACATTGACAATTGGATTGCTACTGGTAAGACGTATTATATAAGATATGCAATTAAGCTTCTAATGACACATTACTTAGATGAAGATTATTCCATTGATTATATGTACAAGGTGGCAGCAGTGGAATCAGAGGAATACTATGTCAATATGATGATTGCATGGTACTTTGCTACGGCGTTAGCGAAGCAATATGATGATGCTGTTACATTTTTGCAAAAGAAGAGACTTTCTGTATGGATTCACAATAAGACAATACAGAAGGCAGTGGAGAGTAACCGTATTGATAAGGATACTAAGGATTATCTAAGAACTCTTAGGATTAAGTGACAAGGAAAGACGGATATGTACGATTATAAGGACAGATTATTACAATTGCAGAAAGCTGTTAGGGATAATGGCATTGACTTTTATTATATTCCTTTGTCAGATTATCATAATAGTGAGATTCCAAATTACCGGTTTAACCTAATAGAATATCTTACGGGATTTACCGGCTCTAATGCGACTCTTATAGTTACGAGTGATAAGGCCTATATGTGGACTGATGGAAGATATTTTATACAAGCCGAGATTGAGCTTGAAGGAAGCGATGTTATTCTGATGAAGCAGGGGCTTAAGGGAGTTCCAGGTGTAGTAGAGTTTTTAGAAGCTAACATGGGCTCGGAGGATGTTCTTGCGTTTGACGGTAAAGTTGTTAATGTAGATACTTATAAGAAGTATAATGACATATTGCTTCGTCATGATATGAATCGTCGCATATGCGATGCGAATCTGGTTAACAGGGATGACTTAGATGATGTGGGTTATAGTAATGTATGGCTTCTTAGTGATGAATACAGCGGTGAGTCGGCTGTTAGCAAGATAAATAGAATTCGAGAAGATGAAGATTATAAGAAAGCAGACGGAGTTATAATATCTAACCTGTGTGATATTGCATGGACACTTAATCTTAGAGGGGATGATATTAATCATGTCAAGGTATTCTATTCATACCTTGTAATTACTAAAAGAGATGTAATTCTTTATGCCAATAAGACTCGCCTTAAGGAAGTAGAAGAGTATCTTGAAGATATTGGTGTTGAAGTCAGAGATTATAATGATATATACAGAGAATTAAATGACAGTGATTTCTATCGCAGATTCGGAATATACAAGATGTTAATTGATGCTAAGAGCCTCAATACATCATTGTATACCTTGCTAAATGAGAAAATAGAAGTATTAAGCTCAGATAGTATTCCCTCTTCGCTAAAATGTATTAAGAATGAAACAGAGATTAATAACACTATTAAAGCACATATAAAAGATGGCATTGCAGTAACGAAGTTCATGTATTATCTGAGTTGCAAGTACTCAGACGTTGATTCAGGGGAGGATTCATACGAGACCGAGATTTCATTAAGTGATAAACTGCACGAGCTTCGCACCAGGCAGGGAGGATTTCTTGATGAGAGCTTCGATACAATCTCAGCATGGGCTGAGCATGGCGCAATTGTACATTATGAAGCCACGCCGGAGACTGATGCAGCGATAACCAGAGACAGTTTTTATCTAGTGGATTCAGGAGGTCACTATTTTGAAGGTACTACAGATATCACAAGAACATTTCTTATAGGTAGGGCAAGCCCTAAGATGATTAAGGATTACACATTGGTACTTAAGAGTAACATCAGTCTTGCCAGGGCGAAATTCTTAAGTGGAACAACAGGTAAAAGTCTGGATATGTTAGCTAGGGATGTTCTCTGGCAGGAAGGGATTGACTTTCTACATGGAACAGGCCATGGTGTTGGTCATATATTATCTGTTCACGAAGGACCTAATAATATCAGCTTTAGAAATAATAGGGACATTGCAATTAGACCCGGAATGATAACAACAGATGAACCGGGATTATACTTAGAAGGGGAATATGGAATTCGACTTGAAAATGAACTTCTTTGCGTAGAAGATGAGATGACTTCATATGGTACATTTTACAGATTTGAGTGTCTGACACTTGTTCCCTTTCAATTAGATTGCATAGATGTAGATATGCTGACAGATGATGAGAAAGAGTACCTTAATAATTATCATAAGAAGGTGTATGAGAATATAAGTCCGTATCTAAATGATGATGAAAGGATATGGCTTAAAGATATGACAAGGAGGGTGTGATAATAGAAAAAATTCAGAGATGCTAAAATATATTGACGAACAAATGTTCGCGAGATATAATATATATAGGCGTTATCAAAACAGCGGTTGGCCTTACACTCGTGCTAATCATAGTGCGAACTTCCCGATATAAGGAGGTGTTGCTTGTGGGAAAGTATGAATGGAAGGGGAAAAATTTGTTTGATATATTAACAGGTATAGCGACTATACTCTGTGCTGCAAAAGCAGTGTATGATATGGCTCGTGATATTATTAATTATTATAAGCAAAAAAGCAACCGCCCTGACCAAGGATAGTGGTTGCTTTTTAATCATTAACTAAGGCCAGCCGTTTTGGCAACGCCTCTTTTCATTTTTATTTTAACATATACATAGGATTTGTCAAATTATACTGTTTCAAGATGAAATCAAAATAGAAATGAGTTCAATAGTATTATTTTGTGTCCGGTAAGACAATAACAATATCATTCGCTTCTTTACATTTTTTGCTATTGGAAATGAGTTTGAAATGTGATAACCTTTTACATAGTTAGTATAGGAGCAGGAATAGGATATATGATTACATATAACAGTACGATTAGTGATATATATAATACAGCTATAGGCCATGATGCACTAAGTAAACTTATGTTACAACTTGGCGTTGATGATAATGGCTATGATATAAGGGATTATTACAAGATTATGGAAGAGTTCGGCACTATGTCGGATTTTGATGAGACGCTTAGGGAAATATATTCGTAAAGGAGAAGATGTAAGACGCTCACTTATTGAGCGTGCAGAAAGTGGCGAGGAGATTGCATATTCGGATATAATGACAAATAAGATTCCACCTAATATATAGAGATTTGATTAAGTTTAGAAATGAACATAAGGTATTTGCCTATGGAGATTTTAAGGTTATAGACTCTTCAAGAGACAGGTTCGTATACGAGAGAAGCCTTGGTGATGATATATATATTATTGACTGCAACCTAGGAAAGAACAGACATAAGAGCTACAGCGTGGAGGGAGACTACGAGGTGGTGTATTTAAGCGCCAAAGATAATTATAAGTCTGAGCTTGGCTATATATATACCGAAGAGTTATATCCTTATGAAGCAAGAATTATTAAGATAAATAAGTAGAAACATATAAGAGATGAGGGGATTATTGCATCAATGAGTAAATTACTTCTAATAGACGGACATAGCATACTTAATAGAGCATATTATGGAATACGAGGCCTTTCTAATTCCAAGGGCGTTCCGACTAATGCTGTATATGGATTTCTTAATATAATGTTTAAATATATTGAGGAAGAGAAACCTGATTATCTTTCAGTTGCATTTGATGTAAGTGCGCCTACTTTTCGACATGAGATGTATGAAGAATACAAAGGCACACGCAAGCCAATGGATGATGACTTAAGAGTTCAGGTTCCGATGATTCAAGAGATGCTTAATGCAATGGGTATTACTATTGTGAAGAAAGAAGGACTTGAAGCTGATGATATACTTGGTACTATTTCAAGAATTGGAGAAAGAGAGGGACTGGATGTTACAATCCTTTCTGGAGACAGGGACCTTCTTCAACTTGCAACTAAGAAGGTTAAGATTGCAATTCCTAAGACAAGTAAAGGTGTTACAACAACATTTTATTATTATGACAAGGATGTTCTAGAAGAATATGGATGCACTCCAATTGAGTTTATTGATGTTAAAGCATTGATGGGAGATTCTTCTGATAATATCCCGGGTGTTCCTTCAATTGGCGAGAAGACTGCTAAGAATATAATCAGTAAGTATAAGTCTATTGAAAATGCGTATGCTAATGCAGCAGATATCAAACCGCCTAATGCTTCTAAGAAACTACAGGAATTCTATGCTCAGGCAGTTCTCTCTAAGGAGCTTGCAACCATATGTCTTACTGCAGATATTGATTATGATATTAATAATTCAAAGCTTGAGAATATATACACTAATGAGGCGTATCTGCTATGTAAAGAGTGGGAGATTAAGAGGCTTCTGCCTAGATTTGAGAATAATGTAAAAAGTCTTGATAAGAAAGATTACAAGATAATTAAAAGATTAGAACAGGTTGAGAGATTATTTGAGAGACTTTCTTTTGAAGAGTATGTTGGTGTAAGCTATGTTAGATTTCCTGATTCTGACAAGGATGGTCAGATGACGCTGTTTGGTGGCGATGAACTTAGACTTATGGCGTTGTCTGATAGGAAAGAATGTTATGTTATTGATTTGTGCGATGATATTAGTGAATCATATATTGCAAACGCTTTATATGATTTGTCATGTAAGTGTAACATTTTAAGCTTCAATCTTAAGGATATGCTCTATGATTTTGAAGGTTTGAACAGGGATAATTGCTTTGATGTATCGGTAGCATTCTATCTACTTGATCCTACGAAGAAGGAATATTCATATGATGATATTGCAAGTGAGTATCTTAATATGATGCTTCCTGGCAGAGAAGAATTGATTGGCAAGAAATCTATAGCTTCACAATTTGATTCTAATAAAGATAAGATAATAGAATTAAAAGGTAATGAGGCTTATGTTGCTTGCAATGGATTTATTAAGATTCTTCCGGAACTGAAAGGGGAATATGATAATCTCTATTATAATATTGAGATGCCACTTCTATTTACATTATATGATATGGAGAGAGAGGGTATATACCTTGATAAGAATGCATTAGAAGAATATGGCAATACATTAAATGGCAGGATACATGAATTAGAAAATAACATATATGATCTTGCAGGAGAAGAATTCAATATTAATTCTCCTAAACAATTAGGAGAGATATTATTCTCTGAGGATAAATTAGGACTTCCCGGTTCTAAGAAGACTAAGTCTGGTTACTCTACTGCAGCAGATGTATTAGAGAAGCTTGCGCCAGAACATGAGATAGTAAAAGATATCCTGGAATACAGAGGGCTTGCCAAATTATATTCTACTTATGTTGAAGGGTTACTTAAAGCACAGGATAGTGATGGTAAGATTCATTGTAATTTCCAGCAGACTGTTACAGCTACAGGAAGGCTTTCCTGTACCGAGCCCAATCTTCAGAATATTCCAATTAGATTAGAACTTGGTAGAATGATTCGTAAAGTATTTTATCCTAGAGATGGATTCGTATTCGTTGACGCTGATTATTCCCAGGTTGAGCTTAGAGTTCTTGCGCATATGTCAGGCGATGAGGGACTTATTGACTCATTTAACAGAGGCGATGACATTCATACAAGTACGGCATCGAAGATATTTGATGTAGAGCCAGAAGATGTTACGCCTTTAATGCGACGTACTGCCAAAGCTGTTAATTTTGGAATTGTCTATGGTGAGAGTTCCTTTGGGCTTTCCGAGAATCTGGGTATAAGCAGGAAGGAAGCGAAGAAGTATATCGAAGATTATTTCAAAGTATATCCTAAGATGAAAGAGTTCTTAGAGAGTCTTAAGGACAAGGCAAGAGAGAAGGGCTACTCAGAGACTTTGCTTGGAAGGAAGCGCCCTATTATAGAACTTAGCTCTAAGAATTTTAATATAAGAAGTTTCGGAGAAAGGGTTGCTATGAATACTCCTATTCAGGGAACTGCAGCAGATATAATTAAGATTGCTATGGTAAATGTGGATAGAAAGCTTAGAGATTCTAACATGAAATCCCGCCTTATATTGCAGGTGCATGATGAACTTCTTATTGAAGCAGCAAAGGAAGAGGAAGACAAAGTATATGATATTCTAAAGGACGAAATGATGAATGCCATATCTCTTTTGGTTCCACTTGAGATTGATATTCATTCAGGTAATACCTGGTATGAGGCAAAATAAATGAAGAAAATTGTTGTTACAGGCGGAGTAGGTTCAGGTAAATCATTGGTATTAGATTACTTAAGAGATAATGTTAATTGCAAAGTTATAAGAGCTGATGATGTGGCGCATATTTTAATGAGGCCCAAAGAGAAATGCTATTATGATATTCTTAAGGCTTTCTCAAACTATGATTTGTTAGAGACAATAGTGGGAGATAAAGAAGAACCGTATTTTGATAAAGAGAAGCTTTCTAAGCTTATATTTTCTGATGAGCATAACAGAGATGTTATTAATTCTATTGTTCATCCTGCAGTAAAAGAATACATCCTTAATGATATAAGGCTTGAAGAGGATAAAGGAGATATAGATTATTATTTTCTTGAGGTTGCTCTGGCAATTGAAGATGGATATGATAAGATTTTTGACGAGACATGGTATATCTATACGGATAAAGAAAATAGGGTTAAAAGGTTAGAACAAAACCGAGGTTATTCAGAAGATAGGATTATGGATATTATGAAGTCTCAGAAGAGTGATGAAGAATACAAATCACACGCTACACATATTATACGCAATAACAGTAGCGTTGAAGAATTGTACGACAATATAGGCAATATTTTACATTGCGACTAGTCTGATGAAATGGTATAATAACTAAGGTTTTATACCATTTTATTTTGGCGTATTATGTTAATGATTCGTGACAATTTATATTTGCTATAGGAGGCTTAATATGGCTACTATTGATAAAGATTATGTATTTGGTTTGGACATTGGAACAAGAAATGTAGTTGGAACTGTTGGCTACAATGATGATGAAGGGTTCCATGTAATAGGACAATATAGTGAAGAACATGATTCGAGAGCCATGATTGATGGACAGATTCATGATATTAATAGAGTCTCTAAGACTATTGAAAATGTTAAGACTACTCTTGAAGACAAGATTAAGATGCAACTTACGGAAGTATGTATAGCTGCAGCTGGTCGTGTTCTTCGTACAATTACAACGAGGGTGGCACTTGATTATGAAGAAGAAACTGTTGTAAGTGGAGAGGACTTACATACGCTTGATTTGATTGGCGTAGATCAGGCACAGAAGATTCTTAAAGAGAATGAAGAAGAGAAGTACAAATTCTACTGTGTTGGTTACTCTGTTATGAAGTATTACCTTAATGGAGAATTATTTACATCTCTTGAAGGTCATAAGGCTAACAAGATTGAAGAAGTGATTATTGTAACATTTCTTCCAGAAGATGTTGTTGATGGTCTGTATTCTGCAGTTGAAAAAGCAGGACTTAAGGTTGCAAATCTTACATTAGAGCCTATTGCAGCTATAAATGTTGCAATTCCAGAAAGCTTTAGGATGCTTAATATTGCTCTTGTGGATGTTGGAGCAGGTACAAGCGATATCTGTATTACAAGAGATGGAAGTATTATTGCATATGGAATGATACCATATGCTGGCGACGAGCTTACAGAAGCAATTGTACATGAGTATCTGGTTGACTTTGCGACTGCTGAACTTATTAAGAAGACATCCTCTGAAGAAAAGGAAGTAACATTTGATGATATTATGGGACTTAGCCATACTATTCCATCTAAGGATGTATGGAAACTGGTTGAGCCTATTGAACAGAAGATGGCAGATGCTGTTGCTGATAAGATAATTGAATTAAACGGCGATAAGGCTGTATCTGCGGCATTTGTAGTTGGTGGTGGCGGAAGAGTACATGGCTTTACTGATGCCCTTGCCAAGAGACTTGATATTGTTAAAGAGCGTGTAGCTATTAGAGGCGAAGAAGTAATGAAGAATATTATCTTCGAAACTAACGATCTTACTAGGGATTCTCTTATAGTTACACCAATTGGAATCTGTCTTAACTATTATGAGCAGAAGAACAACTTTATAATGATTCATTTTAATGAAGAGATGATGAAATTATACGACAATGGCCATCTTACAGTTGTTGATGCAGCAATGCAGGCTGGATGGGATACAGACGAATTGTTCCCACGCCGTGGTAAAGAGATACACTATACCATTAATGGTACAGCGAAAATGATTCGTGGTGAGGAAGGCGAGTCAGCAGTTGTTAAGATGAATGATAATATTGTTGGTCTTAATACTCCACTAGAACCTAATTGTTATATTACAATTGAAGCCTCAACAGAAGGGGGCAAGGCTAATTGTACAATTGAACAGTTAGAAGAATTTACATCTGCGACTATTGATTTCTTCGTATCTGGCAATAAGATTTCATGCCCTAAGTTTGTTGAGGTTAATGGCTCCCTTGAACCGGGAAGCTATGAAATCAAAGAAGGGGACGTTATAGAGACAAGAAGCTTCTATACAGTAGGTCAGATTGCCGAATTTATGGATGTGGAGATTGATGATAATTATAGTATTCTTGTTAATGGAAGAGAAGCTGATAAGAATACACTTGTATATGAGAACTTTGATGTGGATTGGACGCTTACTGGATATGGAGCTACAGAAGGTGAAGGCGGAGACACTATTGTAGCAAGTATGGCAGAGACGTCAGAGGAAGTTAAGAATAATAGCGATAACTTAACTGATACTGAAGAATCAAATAATGATTATACAGATGTTGATGCTTACGATGATACAAAAGACTATGATGAAGAAGAGCTTAATAAGAAAGAAGAATTGAATAGAGCCATTTCAGAAGCAATAGAAGATGCAAATGCAGATGAAGATGCAGATGAAGACCCATTAGATATTAAGGGCTCAGAGATAGATTCTGTAGTTGATGAGATAATTGAGGATGCATCTACGAAGACTAGAGAAGTTCCTATTCCTCTTAATGTAATTGTTAATAACGAGCCAATTACACTAACAGGAAAGAGCAAATATGTATTTGTTGACGTCTTTGACTTTATTGATTTTGACACCAGAGACAGTAGGGGGCGAGCCATTGTAACTAATATTAATGGAAAGAGATGTGGCTACTCTGACAGACTTAAGACGGGGGACAAAATTGATATCTATTGGCAGGATTTAAAATAGTATTTTCTGGTATACGTTTTGTGATATTGAAAAGGATATATAATTTATGGAAATGTTCTCTATAGCATCAAGTAGTAGTGGGAATTGTATCTGTGTTGGTACTAAAGATTTTCATGTGCTTATTGATGTGGGAATTACCGGTAAGAAAATAGAAGAAGGACTTAATAAATATGGTCTTACTTGTTGTGACATTAAGGCTATATTAGTTACTCACGAGCATGGAGACCATATCAAAAGTCTCGGAGTTATGACAAGAAAATATAAACTTCCTGTATATACAACGAAAGGTACATGGGATGGAGCATTAGGCTGTAAAAGTCTTGGCAAAATTGATACAAGTCTCTTTCATGAAGTTCATTATGATGAGACATTTACAGTGGGACCACTTACCATTAATCCAATCAGGGTGAGCCATGATACTAATGAACCGGTGGCCTATGTTGTATCAGGTGATGAAAGACGAGTTGCAGTGATTACTGATCTTGGTAAATACGATGATTATATAGTCGATAATTTGCAGAATCTTGATGCAATTCTTCTTGAAGCAAATTATGATTACAATATGCTGCAGGTTGGAAGATATGAGCCTTGGCTTAAGAGAAGAGTTAATGGTGATACAGGACACTTGTCTAATGAAATGTCGGGACAGCTTTTATGTCGTATAGCAGGAGATAAGCTTAAGACGGTTATGCTTGGCCATATGAGTAAAGAGAATAATGTGCCGGAACTTGCTTATGAGGCTGTAAGGTGTGAAGTTAAGCTTAGTGATACGCCTTATGAGCCGGAAGATTTCAAGATAATTTGCGCTCCAAGATATGAGGCGTCAGAGAAAGTTGTTGTGTAACTTTAGATGTGTCCCAGAAATGGGGCATATTTATTAATTGATATATAGAACATATAAGAGGTTGTTATGGAGAGAATTATTATTACAGTAGTTGGAAAAGATACAGTTGGAATTATTGCAAAAGTATGTACTTATCTTGCAGATGCCAATGTAAATATTTTAGACATTTCACAGACAATCGTATCAGGATACTTCAATATGATGATGGTGGCAGACAGATCTAAAGCCAGCGTCGGTTTTGACAGGTTTCAAGAAGAGTTGGATGAGCTGGGAGAAGAAATTGGTGTAGAGATAAAGTGCCAAAAAGAAGAAATCTTCGAAATGATGCATAGGATATAATTAGAGGTGGTCTATGATTAATAATAGAGAAGTTCTTGAAACTAATAAAATGATTGAGAAGGATAATCTTGACGTAAGAACCATTACAATTGGAATTAGCCTTCTTAGTTGTATGACAAGTGATATTAATGAACTTAATAATAATATATATAACAAGATTACAACTATTTCGTCGAAGCTTGATGAAACGGCTTTAAAAATTGAGAAGGAATATGGTATTCCTATTGTCAATAGAAGAATAGCTGTAACACCTATTGGTATTGTGGGCTCAAGTGCTTGTAAAAGTGTTGATGACTTTGTATCTATAGCTAAGACTTTAGATAAAGCTGCTACTAAGGTTGGAGCTGATCTGATAGGAGGATTCTCTGCTCTTGTTAGTGAGGGTATGACTGATTCTGATGAAATGCTTATTAAATCAATTCCAAAGGCATTAACAAATACTAATAGAGTGTGCTCATCTATTAATCTTGGCTCTACAAAAGACGGAATCAATATGGATGCAGTTAGACTTATGGGAGAAACTTTACTTGAAGTTGCAAACCTTAGTAAGGATAGAGATTCAGTAGATTGTATGAAACTTGTAGTGTTCTGTAACGCTCCGGATAATAATCCTTTTATGGCAGGAGCATTCCATGGTGTTACAGGTGGCGATGCTGTTATCAATGTTGGAGTATCAGGTCCGGGAGTAGTGAGAAAAGCGCTAGAGTCAGTTAGAGGTGAAAGCTTCGAAGTTCTGTGTGAGAAGATTAAGACTACTGCCTTCAAGGTAACAAGAGTAGGCCAATTAGTTGCAAAAGAAGCTTCTAAGATGCTTGATATTCCTTTTGGAATAGTTGATTTATCTCTTGCACCAACACCGGCAATTGGTGATTCGGTTGCAGATATACTATGTGAGATAGGACTTGAATATGCAGGTGCGCCAGGTACTACTGCAGCTCTTGCACTTCTTAATGACCAGGTTAAGAAGGGAGGAGTTATGGCATCTTCTTATGTTGGTGGATTATCAGGTGCATTTATTCCAGTATCAGAAGATCAGGGAATGATTAATGCCGCAGAAGCAGGAGCGATTACATTAGAGAAGCTGGAAGCAATGACTTGTGTATGTTCTGTGGGACTTGATATGATTGCAATTCCCGGTTCTACTAAAGCTACAACGATATCGGGAATAATAGCAGATGAGATGGCACTTGGAATGATTAATCAAAAAACTACCGCCGTACGACTTATTCCTGTAATTGGAAAAGACGTGGGAGATACAGTAGAATTTGGTGGCTTATTTGGATATGCTCCAATTATGCCGGTGAACAAGTTCTCCTGCGACGATTTTGTTAATCGTAGGGGACGAATACCTGCGCCAATCCATAGCTTTAAGAATTAGAGAGTATATTAAAAGCGAGAACTACTAGCGCATAGTGCATTCTCATACAAGTGCATTTTCGCTATGTATATGTAAGCAATTGATATTAGTTGCTATTAATATTGTGACGAAAAACGGTGCTCAATCCGTCATCCAGACGGTTCGCACCTAAGCCCGACATCC
>OCTW011617733.1_pt1 | contig 24997 bp, 20 predicted proteins | sample 1539671 | NCBI WGS metagenome assembly OCTW01 (sample SAMN02144230, study PRJEB22623) | gut metagenome | biome: sheep rumen | host: Ovis aries | place: New Zealand | reverse complement strand
GAAATAAAGGGTATTGAATCCGACTGCAATACCTTATGAGAACACCATACCTCGACGCTCTGCGTCGAGTGTTGGTGATTCTAAAAAAAACTGAACTATATTAAGACAAAGTTAATATCATGCTGAAACCCCGACCTTGATTCCCAATCACTTGACACCCCACTTCACAGCGGCTTCACAGTCGGCATTCCAGGCAAAATCCCAGCCGGCGGGTTTGCGTTTTGCTTTGGCCGAGATAGTCTGATTTTTTCCCCAGAACCAGAAGGCGTAATTTTTTATCACCTGCACGGACTCTGGAATCACAAGATTTTCAACGGAAAGACAGTTGCTGAAGGCGTGGGAACCGATGGTGCGTACAGATTCACTAAGATTAACGGTTTTGAGATTCAGGCATCCATCGAAGGCATGGTGTCCCACCGTCACAACCGAAGTCATGGTCACTTCCTCAAGGGATGTGCAGCGGTTGAATGCGTAAGTTCCGATTGTTTCCACGGTTGCCGGGATTGTTATTACACCCGAAGCCGCCGGCCATTCAATCAGAGTTTTTCCGTCGGCAGAAAAAATCGCTCCGTTTTCACCACGGTACTGGGAATTTCCAGATGCAACGTTAATAGTCGTGAGAGCCCCGCATTCCGAAAAAGCACTTCCATCGCAACGGCGCAATGAGTCAGGCAGATTCACGGAAGCAAGTTTTGGACATTTTGAAAATGCGTAGGATTCAATATTCACAATTCCCGGCATATTTACCGACGAAAGATCCGAACATTCAGCAAAAGCCTGATGTCCCACTTCACGGACTTGAGGCGGAAGATAGACGGAAACGAGCCCCTTTTGCCCGAAAAACGCATTGTCCTCCACCCGGTTGATTGTCTGAGGCAGAGTCACAGAGCCCTGAGCGGAAGGCCACGCAAAAAGACGAAGCCCCTCTTTTGAAAGAAGCATTCCATCTTTTGCGGAATATGTGGTATTGCCGTCTTCCACAGAAATGGATGTAAGCGACTTTGAGCCGATAAAAGCATTTTCCCTCACATCTTCAACTCTTTTCCCAAGAAAGACGGACTGAAGGGATGCACAGTTTTGGAAAGCATTGGGCTGTATGCTCACACAGTCAATATTCACACTGGTGAGTTCCGGGCAGCCGGCAAATGCATAGGCAGTGATTAAATCAGCACTTACAGCAATATCCCCTTTTGCAGAGGGCCACGCAACCAGAGTCTTTTTGTCAGAAAGATAGATGGCACTGTTTTCTACTATATAATTGCGGTTTGACGGAGACACGCTGATTGTCGAAAGATTTTCGCACGAAATAAACGCTCCACCTTCTATTGATTTAACTCCCGGCCCAACGTTCAGATAACGAAGATTCGAGCAATGGGCAAAACACTCTTTCGGGAAAGACGTCACGGAATCAGGAAGCTGCAGGGCGCACAAAGACGAACATCCGTAGAAGGCTCTGAATCCCAAAGTGCTGCGTGTGCATTTGCGAATGTCCAGACTCACGGGATTTTGAGAGGAAGCAACAGAACGCTGCAAAAGATTGTCGTATCCCAATGCCGTGATGTCACGGTCGGTAACAATCACTCCCAATCCCGACGGAGCTGAAATATCCTTAAGCGCATCGGAGGCATCGGCAAATGAAGAGCAGTATGCAAGGACCGCAAGATTTTCCCCCGCTCCCACTTTTACGAAGACGTGCAAATCGTTGTTCTCTTCAAAAAGACGGTACAGACCTTCCGCCACAGTCACAGAATATTCGCTTCCGTCCTCGTTTGCCGGTGTAAAAAGATATCGGAGATATTCAGGTTCCCCGTTTGTTTCAGTGACAGACTCTTTTTCATCCGCTTTTTTCTTTTCATCCTCTTCGGATTCCAAAATCACGTCCTCAAGAGGTCTTAGAGCAAACTCCCTTTCAGTTCCGGTCAAAGGCTCCCCGTCGCTCACCAATCTTAATTTCATATCGTAACAGGCGATTTCATGTTCCGAACTTTTACACGAAAAAAAACAAGCCAATGCAAAAAAGGCAATAAAACAAAAGTAATTTTTTATCTTCATCCTTTCCACCAAAAAAAGAACTCCGAAAGCAGAGCTCCCGGAGCTTTTATCTAAGATAAGGGCGGCTCGAAAGAAATGTGAAATTTCCAAGACACCCGTTACATTCTCAAGGTCTGCAGTTTTAGTATCGGCGTACCAGAGTAATTTCTACACGGCGGTTGCGCTGTTTTCCTGCCTCGGTTGTATTGTCTGCGCGCGGCTGTGACGAACCTGCTCCGCTTACCCTCATCTGAGTATTTGTCTTGCGGACTCCCTGCTGAATCAGATAGTCGGCAACAGTCTTTGCACGTCCCAGAGAGAATTCCACATCTCCCTCGTCTGTAGAGTCTGCGGTCTTTGCACAATGGCCCACAACATGAAGAGTGTTGTTGTATCTCTTGAGCATGGCGGCAATCTTATTGAGTTTCGGATATTCAGAATCTTCCAGAACAGCTGAATCGGGTTTGAAGTTGATTGTATCAAGACAGATTGTGACACCCTCTGCCGAACGGTAAACGGAAACAGCATCCTTCAAGTCGGGATCTGCGGCAATTTCTGCGGCTGTGGCATCAACAACTTTATTTTCACGCTCTGCAATTCTTTCTGCTGTACCGGCATTCTTTCCCATTATATACAAAAATCCCAGACGTGCTCCGATGTACACTGAAACAGGAGAATTGAAAGTCTCCACGCCAACCTGAGGTGTAAATTCAAACTCGAGCTTGCCGTTGCAGATGTCCAAAGGATTCCAACGGAATGAAAGCGAAAGATTTGCCATCTGATCCAGTCTATCATAATTCTTTGAACCGTCACTGGACCATACCTTCTTGTTGACCACACCATAGCTCAATTCAGGCTGGAATGCAAAATCAGTCTTTCCAAACGGAAAACGGATCCACCATCCGAAAAGTCCGAATAAATCAGCACCCGATGTAACAGGCGATTTCTGTGCCAAAAGACCTGAACCTGAAATATGAACACCAAGACCATTCTGCTTACCGAAAAGTGCAAAAGGCATACCGAATTCGGAGGAAACACCGCCTCCCAAATCAATGCTGCCATCATCTCCGTGTCCGTTGACAATTCCGTTTAACTGGCCGAATCCACCCATGCGAACCACAAGATCCATATCAGCTGCAAAAGTTGAAACCACGGCGGATGCCATCAATGCGGCAATCACTGCCATCATTTTTTTCTTCATAATTTACTCCTATGACGTTAATTGTAAAACTTTACAACATTTTTTACAAGATAAAAAATCCTGTCTCAAAAAAAATTCCTCTTGACATATTCAAAAAATCCGTATATCCTATCCCCGTTATGAAGAACACAACCCGTTGGGCACAGAATATCAAATCCTCATTGCTGGCTTACTTTTACTTTAGCTTTTATGGATTCTCTCGTGTCTGCGGAAGTCGCTCTGAATAGAGTGTGCTGTGTTTACTGTCAGAGGTAATTACAGGGAGCCTTCCGCAAGGGAGGCTCCTTTTTTTTACCCGCAATTAAAAGACCGAAGGTAAAAGGCGCGGTTTTGCCTAAAGTCATTGGAGGATTTAAATGATTATCGTATTAAAGCAGGGAACTGCAAAAAAAGATGTTGATTCATTCATTGAAGATGTAAAGAGCAAGGGACTCGGTGTCCATGTTTCAAACGGTGTTGACAAGACTGTGCTTGGGCTTTTGGGCGACACATCAAAACTCGACCCCGAGGATTTTCTCGCAAATGACATTGTGGAATCTGCAGAACGTGTTTCAGCTCCATACAAAATGGCAAGCCGTTCATTCCACCCGCAGAACACAGTCGTAACAGTCGGGGCAAACCAGAGCGGAATCACCCCGTGCACCATCGGAGACGGAAAGACCGTGCCGGTGATTGCAGGTCCATGTTCAGTCGAAACAGAGCAGCAGATTATGGATGCGGCCCATGCAGTGAAAGCATCCGGTGCAAGAATCCTCCGTGGCGGAGCTTACAAACCGCGCACTTCCCCCTACAGTTTCCAGGGACTCGGTGTTGAAGGTCTCAGGCTTCTTTCAATGGCAAAAAAAGAAACAGGCCTCCCCATCTGCACAGAGCTTATGTCAATTTCCGAACTGAAATATTTCGATGATGTTGATTTGATTCAAATCGGCGCACGCAACTTCCAGAACTTCGATCTTTTGAAGGAACTCGGAAAATGCGGAAAAGCGGTTCTTCTTAAGCGCGGACTTTCAGGCACAATCACTGAACTCCTTATGTCTGCCGAATACATTATGGCAAACGGAAATGAAAACGTGGTTCTCTGCGAACGCGGAATCCGCTACTACGACAACTACACAAGAAACTGCCTTGACCTGAGTGCCGTTCCCTACATCCACAAAGTGAGCCACCTGCCCATAGTGGTTGACCCAAGCCATGCATGCGGAATCAGATGGATGGTCGGAGACCTTGCAAAAGCCGCAGTCGCAATCGGTGCAGACGCACTTGAAATAGAAGTCCACTGCAATCCCGAAAAGGCACTGAGCGACGCATCCCAGCAGCTCACACCCGCAATGTACTCAGACCTTATGGCAAAGCTCAACAAGATTGCAGCGGTTGACGGCAGGACCATGTAAAATGAAAAAGCTGAATGAACTCACTTACGGTATTGTAGGACTTGGCATTATGGGAGGCTCGTTTGCAAAATCAATCAGGCAGAACATTTTGAGCCAGGCCCTTTCCACCGGTAGAATCTGGGTCTGCAATAGAAGCACCGCATGTCTTTCGCAGGCCTCTCAGGAGGGAGTTGCAGACAGAACATTCACAGCCGGCGAGGTAAAAGAAATGCTTCCCGGTTGCGATGTGGTATTCATCTGCTTGTATCCGCACGCCACTCTTGACTTCCTGAAGGAAAACAGGGATTATTTCAAAAGCGGTGCAATCGTGACCGACATCAGCGGCGTGAAAGGCATCTTCGAAAAGGAGCTTCCTTCAATTCTCCGCAATGACGTTGACTTCATCATTGGACACCCGATGGCCGGCGGAGAAAAAGAAGGTTATGCGAATTCAAAGGCGAGTTTTTTTGTCAACCACAATTACATCCTTTGTCCTAGCAGCAGCAACAAAAAAGAAAACCTCGAGCTGATGAAAAATCTCATCTCGGAAATGGGATTCACCCGGATTACGGAAACTGACTGTGACACCCACGACCGGAAGATTGGATTCACAAGCCAGCTCTGCCACGTGATAGCAAGCGCATTGGTTCAAAGCGCAGACGGACCTGAAATCACCGCATTCGGAGGAGGCAGTTTTGAAGACCTTACCCGCATCGCGATGATAAACGCGCCGTTGTGGACAGAACTCTTCATCAGCAATAAAGAAAAGCTTGTTCAGCACATCGAGAACTTCGAAAACTCGCTCAAAGAATTAAAGGACGAGATTAAACAAGGCGATTCTGAAAAAATAAAGTCCTATCTTGAACAGGTGAGAGAAAAAAGACTCGCCATGGGAAGGCAGAACATAAAAATTTAAAATGTTTTCACGGATTATTTTTCGTTGAAGCGTTTCAGGAACAATTTGGTACGTTCTTCCTTTGGGGAATTAATCACATCGGAAGGACGCCCATGTTCCACAATCACGCCGCCGTCCATAAAAATAATATGGTCGCTGGTGTCCCTCGCAAAAGCCATCTCGTGAGTCACAACAACCATCGTCATATCGGTCTTTGCAAGTTCCCTGATCACCTGAAGGATTTCCCCTGTAAGTTCAGGATCCAAAGCCGATGTAGGTTCATCGAAAAACAGCACCTGAGGATTCAATGCCAAAGCACGTGCAATGCTCACTCTCTGTTGCTGACCACCGCTCAACTGGCACGGATATGCGGATGCCTTGTCAGAAAGGTTCATTTTTGCAAGAAGAGACATCGCCACTGATTCAGCTTCTTCCGCGCTACGGCCAAGCACAATCCTCTGTGCCTCGGTGATATTTCTGAGTACCGAAAAATGAGGAAACAGATTGAAGTTTTGAAACACAAGCCCCACATCAAGACCGATTTTTCTAAGCACAGATTTGTCCGCGTAGACACCGTCCAGAACCATATTCTCACCGCAGATTGCAATGGAACCGCCGCTCACAGTCTCAAGCTGAGTGATGCATCTGAGCAAAGTTGATTTTCCACTTCCCGACGGACCGATTATTCCAAGCACATCTCCACGATGCACTGTAAACGAAATATCTTTTATAACTTTAAGGTCACCGAAATTCTTTGAAAGATTTTCAACCTTGATTATTTCATCCGGCTCTTTTTTTGTTTCACTTATAGTAGTCAAGTTTCTTCTCCACAATATCAAAAGTCCGTGACACAACCCAGTTCAAAATAAAATAAATCACACCGGCGATAAACAAAGGAAGCACACTCACAAGACGTCCGCTCTGAGTTTTCGCCACATGGAACAACTCCGCCACACCAAGCACCTGAACAAGAGCCGTATCTTTCACAAGCGTAATCACTTCATTGCCCATTGCAGGAACAATTTTTTTTATGACTTGAGGAAGCACAATGCGGAAAAAAGTCTGACTGCGGGTGAATCCCAAAACAGACGAGGCTTCATACTGCCCCACTGGAACAGCCTGTATTCCACCGCGGTAAATCTCGGCAAAATAACAGGCATAATTAATGACCATGGCGACTATTGCTGCTGTGAAACGCCCCATTCCCACACCGAAGATATAAGGAGGAGCGAAATAGACGAAAATCAACTGAAGCATAAGAGGTGTGCCGCGGATGACAAGTAAAAAAATCGAAGTGATTTTCGACACAACCTTCAGCCGAGACATGCGTCCCATGCAAATCAATAATGCAAGCGGAAGCGCAAAAATCAGCGTAAGAAAAAAAATCTCCAAACTGATGGCGGTACTCTTGAGCATTATGAGAATCAGTTTGTCCACCTGCATTTTAGAAAAATACGCAACCATAGAAGCCATAACATCTTATCCAAAAATCAACGACCGATTACAGACAAATCTTCACCAAACCATTTTTCGGAAATTGATTTAACAGTGCCGTCATTCTGCATCTCCAGAAGAATCCTTTCCACTTCATCACGGAGTTTTATATCCTGTTTGCGGAATGCGATTCCATACTCTTCGTTTGCAAGACCTTCTTTAAGCACTCGATACGGCTGACCGGAATGTTTAATGGTGTATTCGGCAACAACACGGTCCATTACAACTGCATCAATATTTCCGATTCCCAAATCATTAAGAGCAGTAAGATTTTCCTCAAACTCAACCACGCTTCCAAGACTGTTCATAAAATCGCTGTCTGCGGTAATTGCTTCCCATGCAGATGAGCCGCTCTGAACACCAACATTTTTATTTTTCAAATCAGAAAGATTTTTGACTCCGCTTTCATTTCTCACAACAGCAACCTGAGCATTGTCAAGATATGCAAATGTGCAGGCCATAGCCTCGCGTCTTTCTTTTGTCATTGTAAAGCCGTTCCAAATACAGTCAATCTTACCAGTGGCAAGTTCCTGCTCTTTTGCGGCCCAGTCAATAGGCTGAAGCACGAGAGGCACTCCCATGCGTTTTGCAACTTCTGCAGCCATATCAATATCATATCCCACAATCTCGTTGTTCTCATCGCGGAATCCAAGCGGAGGGAAAGAATCATCAAGACCCAAAACAAATTTTCCACGGGACTTCAAATCTTCCAAAGAATTATCCACTGAAGATTTCTTTGAACAAGAAGCAAGTGAAGAAACTGCAACAACAGCAAACAAAACTGCGGAAACAATCTTACCAATCTTTTCCATTATATTCTCCTATAAACTCTGCATCAGCAAAGCATCTGACAATGGAGACATAATATAGGTTTTTTAAAATAATTACAACCCTTCTAAAGATGACCGCTATTTAGTGTGGAACTCAAATCCTCCGTCCCATTTTTCAGGTGGATTATTTATGAACTCGGAACATCTTTCAAGCATCAGTTTTGCAGCCTTGTCCGAAGGTGCCTCATCGATAGCCTTTTCAAAATATTCCTTGGCAAGATTCCAGATTCCCTGCTGATACAAGTCCAAACCTTTCGCATAAGATTCACGGTAGGAAATTGAATAATCATCTTCGTTTATGTCTATGGCATAAATCGGAACAGACTTTGATTTACCTTTCACTTTCACATCATCGAGATGACGGAACACAAATGAATTTTCCTTGCAATCGTTCTTCACTGTTTCACTCACAATAATCATTGCACCGTAGACTTTCGTGAGCCCTTCAAGGCGTGAGGCAGTATTCACAGAATCACCGATAACCGTATAATCAGTTTTGTCGCTTGAGCCGATTGAGCCCACAGTAACATTGCCATAGTGGATTCCGATGCCAATATCGAATTTCATTCCTTCCGGCATAACAAGGTCTCCCAAATCAACGGAAGAAAGAGCCTCTCTCATTTCGTAAGCAGCGGCCGCCGCCCTTTGTGCATTATCCTCGTAACTTACCGGGGCACCAAACAATGCCATGATTGCATCACCGATAAATTTATCAATCGTTCCACCGTGTTTTTTTATGATATTGACCATCACGGTAAAATATCTGTTCAAAAATGCCACTATGACTTCAGGCTTGTTACATTCGCTTATACTGGTAAACGATCTGATGTCACTGAAAAGAATTGCGACATTTCTTTTTTCACCCACAGAAACATTTTCATCCGTATCAGATGATGCAACCAACTCGTCGATAATCTGTTCAGGCACAAATCTTCCGAAAGCACGGCGAATTCTCTGCTCAAAAAATTCCTTTTTCTTAAGAAGGACTGCATTTTCCAACAGCACACCGACCTGTTCAGTGCAGTAGCGCAGCAAATCAATCTGATGATTTGAAAGAACACCTTCCTTCACAACAGTCACAGCCGCAAACGGACTTCCTGAAGAGTCGTTTATCGGGAAGAATTGATACGAAGAAAGCGGCACATCCTTCGTACGGAAATTATCCATATCAACTGCAAGATTCAACTCTGTCGGAACTATTTTTGACAAATTCAAATCAGGCCTCATTTTTTCAAAATCGGTTATACTTACTTTTTGAAAATCAGCCTTCTCATCTTCGGTGAAATTCTTGGAACAGGCAAAATAGGAAACCGGACCATCATTTTGCACCAATGTCAAAGTGGCCGCAGGTACCTGGGCAAATTCCGCAATCACAACCAGAAATCCGTTTACAACAGCGTCAATCGAATTCAGATTTCTTGTCATATTCAAAAAAATCTGCGTAATTGCGGCTTTCATTATGTCATTTTCAACAGGAAGTGCTGGAACATTCTGTTCAGACAGCAAAAGTGTTTTCTGCACATTGTGAGACAAATTCACTTCGTCAATATGCACGAACAAATCCGCACCGCAATTCTTCATATAAAATTCTTCAAATGTAAAATCACCGGTCGTATACAGAGCAATCGGAATTTTCCGAAGCTTTTCCATCGATTTTATGAACCTGACAATCTCGCCGCTTTCAGGATTTGAAAATATGGAGTTAACGAAAATAGCATCAGGAACATTATTGAATAATGACCAGAGAAATTTCACGCAACTCGTCTCGCAAAGAACTTCTATATCAGTTTTCTTCAATTTCTCCTTGAACAGTGTCAGAACTGTGGAAGATGGTTCCAATAATAAAATTTTCTTACTCATGCAACAAGTCCTTGATTTTTTGAATTAAATCCCCGCGTTTGAAATCCGCTTTGCTTATAAAGGCATTTCCCTTTTCAATAGGCTTCGCGGCCATCACCAATACCGGCACCTCGACGTAATTCGCCATCTGGCGCAGGTTATCCAAAAATATTTCTCCATTCATACGCGGCATCGCATCGTCTGTCACAATCAGATCGTACTGCCGGCTTTTCACCATTTCCATTGCGTTGATTCCGTCTACAGCCTCATCAACCATGAAACCATTGGTTCCGAGAATACCGGCCACAATCTGTCTTGTAGTCTGTGAATCATCCACGACCAAAACTTTGTAAATGTGAAGCTGTGTCTTGGCCTCAAATTTTTTCACATCGTATCCACGCAATGAGCGAAACCGCTTCAAGATTTCCGGTATATACAAAACAGGAATCATATCGTATTTTTCATCAAAACAAATTCCCTGAAGAATTTTGAAATTTTTAAATGATTTTGGAAGAATGTTTTTTACGATTGAAACAGAGGTCTGAAGTTTGTCAACAATTATTCCAACACGTTGTCCCATATAACCAGCAATGAAAATTGTGTCAAGACTGTTTTTTTCAACTGCCTTCTGTCCTGGAAAAAGCGAGGAAAGAGAATAAATCGGAATATACACAACCTGCTCATCCTCTTCCCTTTCAAGATAAAGCTGATTCTGCTGCGTCACATAATTCAATGAAGTATCGTAAGTCACGTCAACAATATGCTCTGAAGGAATCATGCATTTGTGTCCATTCGCATACACAAAGAAGCCATGCACATCCTGATGTTTTTCAGCAAAAGTGGAATCATCCTTAACCATGTTGAGAACTTTGTCGTGTGCAATAAGCAGCGAATTCTGAAGCAACTGCAGTTCACTCAAAAGCTGCTTGGTGAATTCCGAAATCTGCAGTTGAGTCAGCCGTCTGTTCTGATCCTTCATTGCCTCGATCACACCTGACATCTTGTAAGTTCTTGCAATCATTTCCTCATGGACATTCAAAACATTACCGACATCTTTTACCTGCACGGAAATAATTTTCTCAAGGGAAGCCTTGTCATCACTTGAATCTTTTTCGATGACTGTCTGCCGCCTTAAAAAAACATCTGTGTCAAAAATTTCACCTGCGGCGGCTTTATCGCAATATAGAATGTATTTACCCAAGTCGTCTATATCATCATTTCCGTCTGCAATTTTTCTGCATACATCAATAATTTTATCACACACGACATTTATGAGCACGAATATATTTTCGCTGATTGCAATTTCCTTGTCGGCAATACCGATATAAACATTTTCCAAGGAGCGGTAAAGTTTGTAGACAGCATGAAATCCAAGGACATGAGCCATGTCTTTTGTAAACTTGATTTTATCAAGAGCACGCTTTGCCTGTCTGGGATCTTTTTTTATTTCCAACATCACCGCCATTGTTTCTTGTAGAAATGTCTGGCGCACTGTGTCGATTTTATTCATTCATACGCCTCCCTTCAACACTTCTCAAAATAAAACACATCGCCATCCATGACTTTCTTTAAGCATGGAGGAACAATAGCAGAATCGAATGATGCGACCTCATTCATTGAAACAAAAATATAACCACCCTTTGAAAGACATTTGTCAGCCATTGTTGCAAAAACCTTCTTGCGCATTTCACGGGTAAAATAGATAAAGACGTTCCGTATGAAAATAATATCCTGATTTTTTGGAAGCACAGCCTGTACAAAAGGATTGGAAAGATTTTCAGGGTCAGACAACTTTGAAAGATTTATTTTCGCAATGTCAACAGATGAAACAAGCTCTTTCGGAAATTCAATCGTATCATTTTCTGTTTTATATGGATTCAAAAGATATTGATACTTAGCACCATCCGCTGTTCGAATTGATTTTTTTCCGTAGACACCGTCCCTGCATTTTTTTAAAACCGCCGCACTTATATCACTTCCGGTACAGTGAACTGAAATTCCGCAGGACTTCGCAATCAAAAGCAGAGAGTAAAGTTCTTCACCACTGGAACAAGCGGCACTCCAAATTTTCAGCGGGGCGCATCTATCTGAAGCCAATGTTCTGAGCAATTTTGTCTTCAATAAAGAAAACTGTTTTTCTTCACGAAAAAAATATGTTTCATTTACAGTAGCATTATCAATAAGCCCCGACATCTCCGCAGGATTTTCTGAAAGATATGCACTATACTCAAATTTCTCATCATCAGAAAGTTCTGTAATGCGTTGCTCAATATAACGACCTATGCTTGTCCTGTGAGCATCTTTTGGAACAATTCCTGAGTAGGCTGTAATCTGTTGAATAATTAAGTCTAGTTCGTTTTGATTCAATTCCAAACACCATTTTTTTCAGTAAGGGCCAATATCCTCTTTGCAATTTTGTCACGCGGAAGAATCTCTTTTGCTGCATTTTGTTCTATAGCGGCAGCAGGCATTCCAAATACAGCACAGGTCGATTTGTCTTCAACGATTGTATAACCGCCGTTTTCAACAATCATCTGACAACCATCAGCTCCATCACGTCCCATTCCGGTCATCAAGACTGCAAGACATTCATTTTTATACACTTTTGCAGCACTTCTAAAAAGTTTGTTCACAGCCGGGCGCAAAAATCTTTCCTCCGGTTCATCACTCAATGAAAGAATCGGATTTCCATTCGAAGAAATACTGTCTATTACCAGATGACGGTCTGCCTGCGCCATATACACATGCCCTGGTTTTGCAATTTCTCCATCTTTTGCCAGCTGCACTTTTATGTTTGAACAGGTTTCATCAAACCATTCGACCATTTTCTGATCAGCACCGACATCAAGATGCTGAACATAAACGATAGGAAGCGGAAAATGATGTCCCAAATTCGAGAGCACTTCCTTGACCGCAGTAGGACCTCCTGTTGATGCCCCAAGACACAGAACTTTGTATGATGAAGAATCTCCCGTAATGATTTTCTTTTCTCTCTGTACCTTCGGACGCACCCCTTTATCTTTAAGCATTGTCCGTATGCGATTTATAAATGCCACGATTACGCCCATTTTGAATTCACTTAGAGGAGGTTTTGCTTCGAACATACTTGCACCGGCTTCAAATGCAGAAGGACGGATTCCTTTTTCCTCAGAGAAAATAACAACCTTAGTCGGAAGCTGTTTCGAGATTATTTTTGCAGCGGAAAGACCATCCATCTCGGGCATATCTATATCGCTTACAACAACATCGGGAGAATATTCTTTTGCGGCATCAACAAGTTTTCGTCCATTGGATACAGATGCCACCAATTCAAAATCCTCGTCATTATTGAATCCTTTTTCCAATAGCCCACGGATAATCGCAGAATCATCTGCAATCGCAACTGTATATTTCAGATTTCCCATTTTCACGCCCCTAAATCATGTTTTAACAGTTCTTCTATTTCATCTGGTTTTATAAGAGGAATCTTTTCTCCCCGATATTCTATTTCGTCCTCCCAATCCTCATCTTCCAAATCTTCTTTTTGAACTTCATAAAAAATTTCCACCATCGAAATGTGAAGACAAAAGTGATCATCTTCACGCTTAAAAAGCAAAAACGTCGGACTTGAAATTTCAATCAATGGTCCATGCGGATTTTTTTCAAGGACAACCGGATTCACCACTGTATAAGGCTTGCCTGAATAGTTTATCAAACCCTCAATGTAGGACGGAACAAAAGGAAGAAAATGAACCTTCGTATCGCGGACAATCTCCTGCACCAAAGAAATTTCAATTCCCAAGCGATGGTTATTAACCGAAAAAATCAAAAATGAGATTGTATCTTTGCTGATGTCAGCAGTCTGCTTTTCATTCTGTTGAATACTTTCGGCACCTTTCATCTTTACCCGCCTTAAGACCTGTCCTTGGATTTTTTATCGGTATTCTTTTCATCCGATTGATTTTTTTTGTTCAGAGTCTCCGACATGATGCGCAGGTTTTCCGCAGAGCTGGAGATGTTGTCAGTTGCCACGGTAAAGTTTTCGATACCCGCAGAGATTTGTTTCAAGGCGATAAGAATCTGCTCGGATGCAATAGTCTGCTGCTGGATTATTCCAGTGATATCTTCTGCTGAAGATGCCGTAATTTCCGAAGAGCTCTTAATGCTGTCAAACTTTGTTCCCAATTCTTTTGCGGTTTCATATCCCGAAGTGATTTTTTCCGTTCCGCTTTCACTTGCAAGAATCAAACTGTCGGACGAATGTTGTATCTCGGTGATTTTCTCCTTAATCTCGTGAATGCTGTCGATGATTCCATCTGAAAGACGGCGGATTTCATTTGCAACGATTCTGAATTTCTTTCCAGCCTCTCCAGCACTGGTTGCCTCAAGTTCGGCATTGAATGCAATGATTTTCGTCTGGTCAGCAACGGAGTTAATCAACGTAACTATGTCCCAGATGCTTTCGATTTTGTCATTCAAATCTTTCATACCGTTTATGGTATTTTGGTTTGCCTCGTAAATGGCATGAAGCTGTTCAACGTTCTTTGCAATTGACGCAACACCTTCAATAACGTCATTGGAAGTCTTCTGTGCAATTTTTGAAACATCTTTTATCTTGGTTGAAATATTTTCGGAAAGCGCATTCGAATCTTCCATTGTGGCAACAATTTCTTTCACAGCGGCACTCTGATCCTGGGAAGTCGCGGCAGTTTCCTTTGTAGACACAACAAGATTCTGAGTCTCTTCATACAACTTGACACCAAGCTGTTTTTCCGACTCACGCATCTTGCGTATGGAAAGAAGATTCAGTACAGAAAAGATAAAACCGAAAGCAAACATGATGATTTCGATGATGAAAACCGTTCTCTTGAAGTCTGAAGTCAATTTAGCCATACTTCCGCTCATCACGACATACCAGGGAGTATCACCTATTTTCGATACACCGTAATAAATTGTGTCAGTAACTGTAAAAATCGGCACACTGCCCAGCGTTGCAGCAACATCAGTATCATTTCCCATTTTTTCTTTGAAATAATTTACGGTTGAAATTTTCGACACATCGGGATTAGTCATGTAATTGCCCCGTGAATCCAAGATGTACCGCTCGCCTTTGATGGTATCCGCATCAGAAGAAATGCTTTCAATTATATCATCCAGCGATGACAGTATTATATCAACACCGGCCACGCCAATTACTTCTCCCTTCGAATTCAAAGCAGCCTTTGAATAGGTGACGCAGAGATTTCCCGTAATCTGATCAATGTAAGGATCCGTATACACTCCGTTGTGATTCGGCTCATTCATCGCAGCCTGAAACCATACTCTTCCAGACGGCTCCCAGTCTTTAGGAGGAACCCAGTTCAGACGGTCCACAAAAAGGCCTCCCTTGCTGAGGGGAGTAACGGAAGCAAAATAAACATCATTTCCCTTGCCTGATTTTGCAACCACATCAAGAACGCTCTTCATCATTTCCGGTTCAGAGACAGACGGAGCGACATTCACAAGATTTTCCACGCTTAAGACATCAGGATAAACCATGGAAACAACTTTCGATGTCACCTGCTCCTGCAGCAAAGAAATCTGGAGCCTCACAGCCTGCTTTATAATAAACATAGAGATCAAATATAAACAAGTGCAGGCACCTATAATCAAAATCACCATTGGAAAAAATGAACCCCAAAACAGTCTTTTGGTATTCTTTTTATTTTCATTTTCAGTTTTCTTTGCCATTTTCCGCTACACTCCTTAAAATGCTGCCTTCCAGGCCCGGATTTATTCCACAAGGGGAACTTTTTTCTCATTATCGGAAGATTTTTGCATTTCGGACATAAAAAAATGCCGGACTGATTATAAAACCAATCCGGCGTTTTTAAAGAGATTTACTGGAGAACTGCCCCCTTATCTGCGGACGAAACAAGCTTCGCATAACGGGCCAGATATCCGTGGGTGACTTTCGGAGCAGGAGCCTTCCATGCAGCCTTTCTTTTGGCAAGTTCCTCGTCGCTCACTTCAAGATGGATTTTGTAATTGTTGATGTCAAGAGTGATTATGTCCCCTTCCTGCACCAGAGCAATCGGGCCTCCATCCGCGGCTTCGGGTGAACAGTGTCCGAGCGAGGCACCTCTTGTGGCACCGCTGAATCTTCCGTCGGTAATAAGAGCAACCTGTTTGTCCAACCCCTGTCCGGCAAGAGCCGCAGTAACAGCAAGCATTTCCCTCATACCGGGGCCTCCCTTTGGTCCCTCGTAGCGGATGACCACAACATCACCGGGGTGAATCTCTCTCTTCTGCACGGCATCCATAGCCTCGCTTTCGTCATTGAAAACACGTGCCGGTCCTGAATGTTTCATCAATTCCTTGGCACAGGCGGATCTTTTGACAACTGTACCGTTCGGTGCAAGATTTCCAAAGAGGATTGCGATTCCACCGTTGTCGCTGAACGGATTGTCGATGGGACGCAGAATCTCGGGGTTGCGATTTCTCACATCCTTGATGTTTTCTGCAATTGTTTTTCCTGTCGCAGTAATCAAATCCGTCTTGATGAGATTTTTCTTTGCAAGCTCTGCAAGAACGGCCTGCACTCCTCCGGCATCATTCAATTCGCAGATGAAAGTATGCCCCGCAGGTGCAAGGTGGCACAGGTTGGGAGTATGCTCGGAGATTTCATTCACGTCGTGCAAATCAAGAGTAAGACCGGCTTCGTGCATAATAGCCGGAACGTGAAGCATTGTGTTTGAGGAACAGCCAAGTGCCATGTCTGCGGCAAGTGCATTGCGGAAAGAATCGGCTGTCATCATATCGCGGGCTGTGATTCCCTTGTTGTAAAGATTCATAACCGCCATGCCGGCATGTTTTGCAAGGGCAATTCTTTCTCCAGTCGTAGCGGGAATTGTTCCGTTACCGGGAAGTCCGAGTCCAAGCACCTCTGTAAGACAGTTCATGGAATTTGCAGTAAACATACCTGAACAGGAACCGCATCCGGGACAAGCGCAGTGCTCCATTTCCTTCAACTGAGCCTCGGTTATTTTTCCAGATGCAACGGCACCGACTCCTTCGAACATATCCGTCAAAGAAAGATTTTTGTCTGAATACGGATTTCCAGGCTCGCGGCTGGGAAGATGGCCCGGCATCATTGCTCCTCCGGAAACCACGACCGTCGGCAAATTCAAACGCGCAGCGGCCATCAGCATACCGGGAACAATCTTGTCGCAGTTGGGGATAAGAACAAGTGCATCGAACTGATGAGCAGTCACAACACACTCAACACTGTCTGCAATCAATTCACGGGTGACGAGAGAATACTTCATTCCCTCATGCCCCATAGCGATTCCATCACAAACACCGATTGCAGGAAATTCGATGGGAGTTCCGCCGGCCATGCGGACACCAGCCTTTACAGCTTCGGCAATGCGGTCCAATTCCACATGTCCCGGAATAATTTCATTTTTGGCGCAGCAGACTCCTACCAAAGGACGCTCAAGTTCCTCGTCAGTGTAGCCCATTGCATAAAACAGCGAGCGGTGTGGTGCCCGTGCCATTCCCTGTGTCGCTTTGTTACTTCTCTTTTCCATATCAGTACCTCGTCTTAATTAAAGAAAGCCCTCATTTTTTCCAGCTCTTTATTGAACCGCTCGTCTATCACCGGTGGATGCTCATTAAAATACACAATCTGCCTCAGCTGCTCCATAGTGTGAATGCCCCATACCGGAACCACATTCTCATATTGCATGAAAAATCCGTATGCAAGGGGGATGTTGTCTACAAGACCTCCGCACAACGGTTGGCTCGCAATAAATCCCACTTCATTCTTCATGCAGGACTGCACAACCTTTCTGGACTGTTCATCAGTCAATGCATTGAAGGGAAATTGAACCACTTCATAAAGGCCGCATTCAGAAGCCTCAACCGCAAGTTCCGGCTCTTCAGTGCAAAAACCAATGTGCCTTATGACCCCTTTTTCCTTTTGCCTTACAGCTTCGTTGTAAAGACCGTCGGGAGTTTTTTTGCCAGGAACAATTGCAAGCGAATCAAAGAAAAAAAGATCCAGCATGTCGGTTCCCAAATTGAAAAGACAGTCCTGTAAATCCTGCCGCAAATCAGAAACCGTCTGGGCATTCGATTTTGTGGAAAGAAAAACATTCTGCCTGATTTCGTTGAGAGCAATGCCGAGTCTTTTTTCACACAGTGGATTTGCATGAGACACGTCAAAAAAATTTATACCGCTGTCATAAGCAGCTTTTACAATAGTACAGACCTCTTCTTCCGCACCGTCGCCCAAAGCCTGAATTTCCCTGCAATCCAGACTCATGGCGCCAAAAGCCGTGCGGCTTACCAGAAGATTGGTTTTTCCCAATGCTATAAATTCCATGCCGTGCCCCTTACACCGAAATTCAAGGTTTATCTTTCCACCGGTTTGTAATTGCGGATGGCATTATGCAGGAATCCTGAAAGATCGCTCAACTTCACGCGCTCCTGCTCCATGCTGTCACGGAAACGTACTGTAACAGTGTCAAAATTGGGACTGTCTTTAGTGATTGTGTCATAGTCAACCGTCACGCAGAAAGGCGTTCCAATTTCATCCTGACGGCGGTATCTTTTTCCAACGGTTCCGCTCTGGTCGTAATCCGTCACATATTCTTCCTTAAGGGCTGAACGGATTTCCTGAGCCTTTTCAGCAAGACCGTCTTTCTTCATAAGAGGAAGAACTGCCACGGTCACGGGAGCCAGCTGAGGATGAAGATGAAGCACGGTGCGGTAGTCATCTCTTCCGTCAGTACCTACATTCTGCTCCTCATAAGCTTCACACAGGAATGCAAGGAAGTTGCGGTTAAGTCCGGCTGAAGTCTCAATCACGTACGGAGTGTAGCTGTTGTTGCCGTCTTCCTGATCGATGTAATTCATATCCTTTCCGGAAACCTTTGTATGCTGGCTCAAATCGAAATCAGTGCGGTTGTGGATTCCTTCAATCTCCTCGAAGCCAATCGGGAAATTATACTGAATGTCATACGCATCCTTTGCATAGTGTGCGAGTTTGTCGTGATGGTGCCAGTTGAGATTCTTTTCTGCAATACCATACTTAAGATAGAAGTTCCAGCGGTCTTTTCTCCAACGGGCGAAAATATCATCATCAGTTCCGGGCTTGCAGAAATACTCCATTTCCATCTGCTCGAATTCACAAGTGCGGAAAATGAAGTTCTTGAAAATGATTTCGTTGCGGAATGATTTTCCAACCTGTGCAACACCGAAAGGAATCTTCATTCTGTTTGACTGCACGATGTTCTTGAAATCGGTGAAAATACCCTGGCAGGTCTCCGGGCGCAGATAAATCAAATGCGCATCATCGGCGACAGGTCCCTGATAAGTCTTGAACATAAGATTGAATTCACGGACGGCAGTGTACTTGCGCTCTTTGCTTCCACAAGTGGGGCAGTTGATGTTTGCATCGATAAAAGCCTTCATTTCCTCGTGAGACATTGTATCAACAGGCTTTCCGGGATCAGCCTCGGGATGAGCGTGTACAAAATCTTCTATTAACTGGTCAGCTCTGAATCTTGCCTTGCACTCGGTACAGTCAATCATTGGATCAGAGAAGTGGGCAACGTGGCCTGAAGCCTCCCAAGTCTTGTGATGCTGGAAAATTGCAGAATCAAGTCCGACAACATCATCGTGGAGCTGCGTCATATAGTGCCACCACGCATTCTGGATATTACGCTTGAACTCAACTCCCAGTGGACCGTAATCCCAAGCACCGGCCTGTCCGCCGTAAATTTCGCTAGCCTGATACACAAAACCGCGTCTCTTGCAAAGAGAAATGATTTTGTCCAAAGTACAAGAATGGTCAACCTTCTTTTCCATCATAAAACTCCTTAAAACCGGCACTGGATTGTACCGGTAAAATGCCATTGGAGCATTGTACCACAAAATCCATCTTGTGCCTAGTAGGAATTATCAGGGTGAATACCGGACAGGATCAAATTGAAAATTACCTTAAAAACCTATACCGATAACCCCGTTTTTTTTTGATTTCAGCCGGATATATTAGTGTTTCTATATAAAAAAACTTTGAAAAATATTGACAAAATTTACACCGCTGTTATACAATTTTTTTTCAGGAGATGTTATGTGAAAAAAAAGTTTATCAATTTCCGCAAGGATTTCTTTGGGTGCGGTTGCTATTGCCCTTGCGATTGCCACAGTCACATCCGTTACTACAGGTGTATTCTTTTCCAAAAACTGTCTTGAAAATTTCCATGCCTCTGCGGAGATAGAGCTTTCCGAATTTTCCGATTCAATCACCATGTTTTTTAATTCCAAGGAGACGGAACTGAATGTGTTTTCCGAATCCGAGGAAGTGAAAGCCGCGGACGAGACGATTCACTCTTTTGTGGACGAAACCGGAGATATTTCCATTTTGTCGTATGCAAAAAGTCCCGTCGAAGAGAATATCAGGAGGCTCTGCAAGACTTTTGCCTCCCATGACAAGGATATCGCTGAAATCTATCTGGGAACAAAATGGGGCGGCTATGCAACGAATTTCGACAGCTCCATGCAGGGCGGCTATGATCCCAGAAAGCGCGGCTGGTATGAAACTGCGACCAAGGGAAATGGAAAGGCCGTGATAACGGATGCATTCGCTTCGACTGTGGGTGCAACTGTGGTTGGCATAACAAAATCCGCGTACAACGGCGCAGGGGATTTTATAGGAAATGCTTCCATAGAAGTTTCTTTGGACACGCTGACAGGCATTTTATCCACGATTAACCTTGGAAAGGGATGCTTTCTCATGCTTGTCCAGAAGGACGGCACCATTCTTGCGGATACCTCAAGTGCAAGGAACAATTTTAAAAAGATCAGCGAGACAGGGATTCCGGGGCTTGAGGATTTGATTTCTGGAGATGATTGGGGAAAAATCAGTTCAGGCGGGATTGAGTATTTTACCGAGCTTGTCAGAAATGAAAAGACCGGCTATAAAATCCTTGCCTTTTGCCCGAAAGAAACCGTTTTGGAAACCTTTTACAGCACGCTCACCCTTACGATTCTCCTTGCCCTGTTTTTTACGGTCCTGCTCGCCCTTATCAGCGTGTTCCTGGCAAGAAAGACCATAAAGCCGCTTAAAGTCATACAGAAAAATATCCTTGAAAGCAGCAATGAGCTCTCCAATGGGCGGGGAAACTTTTCAAGACGGATTGAAATCAATGCCAAGGATGAGATTGGAGATGTTGCGGATGGATTCAACGCATTTTCAGAAACTCTTCAGAACATCATAAAAAGCATGAAAAAATCCAAGCTTTACCTTTCCGATGCAGGCGAAAAGCTCAAGTCAGGAACCAACGAGGCTTCTGTTGCAATCTCGCAGATTTCGGGAAACATCGGAAGCATGGAGTCGAATATCAAAACACAATCCTTCAGCGTGAACCAGACGGCGGAAGCCCTGGGGCAGATTATTGAGAACATAAAGATTCTTGAGGAACATGTTTTGAGCCAGGCAGAGGCGGTCCATGATGCCTCGGGTGCGGTTGAGCAGATGATTGGCAACATTTCCGAAGTGAACCGCTCGGTGGATAAAATGGCGTCGTCTTTCAGCGTGCTCGCTCACGATGCCGAACGTGGTGCTGAAACCCAGTCCAGGCTGCAGGAACAGATTTCCGAAATTGAAACCCAGTCGAATCTTTTGAGCGATGCAAACCTGGTGATTGCGAATATTGCAGAGCAGACGAATCTTCTTGCGATGAATGCTGCTATCGAGGCGGCCCATGCAGGAGAGGCCGGAAGGGGATTTGCCGTTGTTGCAGATGAAATCAGGAAGCTTTCCGAGACATCTACGGCGCAGTCAAAGACTATCGGTGAGCAGCTCCATTTGATTCAGGAGACTATCCAGACCGTAGTTGACGCAACCCAGCAGGGTGTCCAGGGATATACGGGCCTTGCCGGTGAAATACAGGAAACGGACAATTTGGTACGCCAGATAAAAGCTGCCATGCTGGAGCAGAAGGAAGGTTCCTCTTTGATTACGGGAGCACTAAAAAATCTGCATGAAAAAAGTTCCGATGTCCGCGATGCTTCAGAGAAAATGTCTAAAGGCAGCCGGACAATCACAGGTGAAGTTGCCACTTTGCAGAAAGAAATAGAGGACATGAGACAAAGCATGAATGAGATGAGCCGCGGGGCCAGAAAAATAGAGGAGATGGGACATTCTCTGACTCAGATTTCGGGCGTAATGGAAAAATCCATTTCGGAAATGGGAAAGCGCGTGGATCAGTTTGAGGTGTAGCGGACACTCAGGTAAACCGCATTACACCTTTAACCGGAGCTTTTGGATTTAGGCGTGACAGCCGCTGTAGCGCACAGAAAGAATCTTAGTTATCTTTCCAAGGAAGAAAATACGACTTCAATGTGCGCGGTCCAAGAGCCTGTTTTTCATTTGCAAGCAGTTCATCCCAAGGTATATCCCTGCGTTGTTCTTTTGTCATACCGGGATTCACCTCATACCAGTCGTACTTGTACATACGAAGTCTGAATGCATTTGTCACTGTTACGGTCATACCGGAAATTCCCGGAATCAATCCAAGGGTGAAAACCGTTATGAGGAGCTCAAAAAGATTCAAAAAGACAATTCCGATTGAAAGCCAGGGATTGTCAAAAAAGATGATAACAGATTTCTTGAGACATTTCTTGAAATTATTGTGAAGCACATTGCGGATTGCCATGAACCACTGAAGCGAAAGAAGAGCAAGAACCTCAAGCCAAAAGACAAGAGCCATAAACAGAAGTCCCAAAAAAGACCCCTTGCTTCCGTCTGCGGGAATCCACATTCTGAAATAATAAGGCATCGTGATAAAGGCAATGCAAATCAAAAGAGCGACAACACAACCATAAAGTGCGCCATCTTTAATGGAAGAAACTATACTCGAAAAAAAGAGAGATAATTTTGACCCTTCATAATTTGATATTCTTTCCGCGTTTTTCCCTTCTGCAAAAAAGAACACATGAATGAATGCACTGGAGAAAAACAAATATAAAATCATAAGGAGACTTTTCAGACCGTCATTCACAGGAAGATGTCCGAGGGCGAAAAATCCAAGCACGGCAAGCGCGCACAGTGCCAGAAAAAAAAGATTCACAATAATCAGGTGAAACAAATTATCCCATATATCCGCAAAATTCTTCTTCAACAAAAACTTAAACATATCACTAAGATAAAACAAATTTCCCTGATGGTCAAGCAAAATCATTTTCAGTCCATTATTTTTGACTCGACAAATCCTTTTTTTACGTTTATAGTGTAAGAAAAAGACAGCAATTCAGATAGGCAGGAAAAAATGGAATACACACAATCCTCAATCGTATCTCTCATCTCACACCTACACACCGTCACAGCTGATTTTACAAATTCAAGATTACCACAGAAAAGCCGTTTTGTTTCATCGCACGGATTTATCCTCTACATACTTTCCCAGGAACCGAAAATGAGCAAATCAAAAATCGCAGAATCAATCAACAGGGACAAATCGACCACAACGGTTCTACTCAGGAAACTCATCGATGAAGGACTTGTAAAGGAAGAAAAAGATCCTGAAGATTCAAGAAGCAAACTTATTTCGCTTACAGCAAAAGGGAAAAAATTCAATGAACTCACATCATCCATTTCCGAGGATTTGCTTTCAGTCTGCTATAAAGGATTCTCAGCCTCCGAAAAAAAGAGCCTGCTCAATCTTCTTACAAAGATGAATTCCAACGTCGAAAGAGCCTTGAACAAAGAGAAGAACTGACTGTTGTCTCACCGTTCCCTCAAATCGAATTAGTTTTATATAAAACTGTTGACATTAGTTTGAAATAAAACTATACTGGCAGTCAGTCGAGGTATTCAAATGAAAAAATCATTCTTAATTGCAGCCGCATTGACCGCAGTCATTCCGCTCACTGCCTGCAACTCAAAAAACAAGTCAAAAGCCCCGTCCATTGCAGTATTCGTTCCGGGAATAATGGCAGACTCCCCAACCTATGCACATTTTGCAGCAGGGGTTCAAGCAGGTGTAGACGAATACAACAGCAAACTTCAGGACAAATCTCTTTCAGCTTCGGTTTATATAATGGAAGCCGGAACAAATCAAGCCGAATGGCAGTCAAAACTTACAGCACTTGCCGCAGACGGTTCCTATGATGTAATTTTCTCATCCAACCCTTCCATTCCGGAACTTGCCGATCCCCTCACAAAGCAATTTCCGAATCAGAAATTCATTCTTATGGACGGAGCTCTTGACGGAAACAATAATATTGCCTGCGTCAGCTACAATCAAAAAGAACAGACATATCTTTCAGGATATATTTCAGGACTCATGTCAAAGACTCACAAAGTGGGATTGATTGCCGCGCAGGAATACCCTGTGATGAACAATGTTCTTTACCCATATTATGCAAAAGGTGCCGCTGATGCCTATGAAGGAACCACCTGCGACTTCCGCATTGTCGGAAACTGGTATGATGCAGCCAAGGGTGCAGAGATTGCGGATGCACTTTACAGTCAGGGAGTTGATGTTATTCTTCCCATCTGCGGAGGAGCTTCTCAGGGTGTTATTTCTTCCGCCGTCGAACACGGATTTTATCTTTCGTACATAGACGAAAACTCTTTTGTTAAAGCACCAGGGACAGTCATTTCCTCATGCGCAACCAAACAGGAACTGGCCTCAAAGGAATGTGTCCTAGCATTTTTGAACGGAAGCACTGAATGGGGAAAAACAAAAGTTGTGGGACTTCAGCAGGGATACATCGAATTCATACAGGATGATCCGCTTTACAATTCAACCGTTCCCGAAAACATCAGAAAAACAATGGCTGAACTTGTAAGCGATCTTATGACCGGAAAAAGAAACGTTCCCGAGATTTAAAATATGAAGATAAGGACAAGGAATATTTCAAAGCATTACAAACTGAAGAAAGCTTTGGATCATGTGAGCGTTGATTTTGAACCCGGAAAAATTCATGCGCTGCTTGGTGAAAACGGAGCCGGAAAATCAACTCTCGCAAAAATCCTTGTCGGAGAAATTCTGCCGACTGACGGTGAAATATTTTTAGACAACAAAAAAACTTCCTTTGCAAATCCTCGTGATGCATTGAAGAAGGGCATTGCAATTGTACATCAGAGACCTCTGCTGGCACCTTCTTTAACTGCACTGGAAAACATTTATCTTTCTCTGGGGGAAACGGAAAAATCAAATTTTTTTATTCCAAGACGAGTCCCGGAAAAAATCTCTGAATTAAAATCGGAAATCTCCCCTTCTTTGAAACTGAGCACTTTAACAAAAGATTTGGGCGGAAACCACCGTTTCTACGTTTCGTTTATCACTTCTCTTTTACGAAA
>OCTW011618307.1_pt1 | contig 24999 bp, 27 predicted proteins | sample 1539671 | NCBI WGS metagenome assembly OCTW01 (sample SAMN02144230, study PRJEB22623) | gut metagenome | biome: sheep rumen | host: Ovis aries | place: New Zealand | reverse complement strand
GTAATCTCTTTCATATCAGAAGAAGACAGCTTCTCAGTTATAAAGAAGCTGCCTACAAAAATCAATATTCCGATTACAACTAGCCCTATCTCAAGACCTGCCATATTATCTCCTTACATATTATACTGATATATCAAAGGATGAGTGTCCATCCTTTCTCTTAACAACACCGTCTCCTTCTTTTTTCTTTTCTTCTTTCTTATTCTTTTTCTTTTTATTGCCTCGATAGGCACCATTTCCTGAGCCATCACCCAAATCATATTTGTCAGTCTTTTGCTCAAGTTGATTAACAGAATGACTCTGTTCATCCTGTTCCTGCTCGAAGCCAACCTGTATATTAGACTGGTTTACTTCAGGTCTACTATCTTCGTTAGCTTTAATATTACCAATCTCAGCGGTATTCTGAATCATTCCATTAAAATTAATTGGACTCAGCGACATACTAACCACCTCCTACAGATTACTTATAACAATTTCCCCATTCTTCTTCTCAAACTGACAGAAGCTTCTCTTATCTTTTACATTAAATGTAATATCCGATATAGTAATGGATACACCAGGGAAAATATCCTTTGAAACCATTACTTTAGCATGTCTAGAAGTAATTAATTCCTGATGAAGAGCATTGAATTCCTGCTGATTCTCTTCTAGCATCTTAGTATTCTTGGTCAGCTCTCCTGCAACCTTTTGAAGATATAAAGCATTTTTTTGATCTAATTGCTTTCCTTCCTGAATGTATTTGTTATATGTTTTGATAATCGGTTTGAGCTTATTAATATTCTGACTAAGAACAGATATCTCCCGTTGTAATTGGACATATCTCTCTTTCTTATCAGGTGCCATTCCAACTTCTATCTGGGTTGCCGCACCCATAGGTGAACCAATTGTCTGAGCATCAACTTTGCCGCCAGCTCTAATAACACCACCGGCAATAGTACCTTTACGCTCACATACAATAACATCATCAGAAGCTGATACATCAGAATACGTTATACTTCCTGCCTCAACATAACCACCAGAGAACACACTTGCATTCTCAATAAATTTCGTAATTACGTTGCCACCTGCATCAAGAAGACCTTTCTTCATACCATGGATTCCGCATTTAACAATAATCTGACCATCATCAGACTGAATCAATGCATCTTCTACAACACCATCTATAATTATGTCTCCCTTGGCAATAACCTGGAAGCCACCTCTTACACTACCTCGTATATGAACATTTCCATTGTATTCAATGTTGCCAACTGAATTGTCAACATCGCCACTTACTTCATATACATCAGATACAAAGACCTTACCATTTACCAGAGATACATGACCTGTAACTTCAGAATAAATCTCTGTCATATCTTCATTCAAATGAAGATTCTTCCCCTTCTCTAGTCTAAGAGTCTTGACGGTACGGCAAGGAATATCTCTTCCTGTAACATCTTTACCATTAGTACCCCTGTCGCCTTTATGAAGTCTGGCAAGCAAATCCCCTTCTCTTACCTGACATACATTATCAAGATTATGATAATCTACAGACCCATCTTCATTATGTTTGGGTTTAAGACTAGGATTAGTATTAAAGAAATATTCTATCTTATCATCAATACCATGTACAGGAGCCCTACCTTCAGCTATAACAAAATCAGTAAAGTAAACTCTGTTATTCATGAAGTTTATAATAAAGTCCTGGTCGATACCAAAATTAACATTTTTCTTGGCAAGCTCACCAAGAATATCCTTGGCATCCATAGTCATACCGTTCTTAGATGGTGGATAGAATCTGCAAGTAACTTTCATCTTATCAAGAGATATCTTATAAGACATGCTCTCAATAAATTCTAAGCCATCACCAACTCCGAGACTCATCTCCGACTTTGCATCACCACAAATCAATGCACGAAATTCCTGATTATTATAGTTCTCAAAGCCATGACCTTTCAAATACTCAGTACATTCTTTATAATCAGGTTTTACGCCATTCAAAACAGGCGGATAATAGACAACAAAGGCTTCATTATCTTCTCTATATTCAACTTGTATATATCCATTCTCTTGGTTCATATATAAGTCTCCCCCATACTAGATTATTTATCCAGCAAATACATCCATGTAATCACCCATCTTGCTTTTCATTTTACCAAGTGCCTTAGTATGAAGTTGAGATATTCTAGACTCAGACACCTCAAGAGTCATGCTAATCTCTTTGAGTGTCATTTCTTCATAATAATATAGTAAAATAACCTTCTTCTCTTTGTCTGTTAATTGTTCTAGTGCTTCGGCAAGTGCTTTCTTAAGCTCCTGCTTTGAAATAGCCGTCTCAGGCTGCTGGAACTGAGAATTACGTCTTGCATCCATGACAGGCTCTGCCCCCTGCTCAACATATTCATTAAGAGACACAACATTTGTAGTCTTAAGAATAGATTGCCATTCTATAAGCTCTGTATGGGAAATACCCAGCTCTTCAGCAATTTGTTTGTCTGTGGCAACTTTGCCTGTTCTAGCTTCTATAGCCTTAACAGCATCATCAATTTTTCTTTGTTTTTGTCTAACAGTTCTTGGAATCCAATCCATCTTACGGATTTGATCAAGAATCGCTCCTCTTATTCTAACACTTGCATATGTCTCGAATTTGACATCTTTATTGACATCGAATTTGTCAATTGCATCAATCAATCCAAATACACCATAACCAACAAGATCATCAAACTCTACTGTATTACCAAGGTGCATACTTAGTCTTCCTGCAACCACTTTTACAAGTGGAGCATACTCAACAATAAGCTTTTCTCGTGTATCTTGTGAACGATTCTGACTATAGGATTTCCAAAGCTTATCCTTATCTACAGCTTTCATTTAAAAAGCCTCCATAATTAGTAATCTTCTTCGTCTTCAAATTCATCATCTTCGTCAGAATTATCATTCTCGTTGCTGTTAACATTCTCATTTGACGAATTATCTTTATCAGATGATTTCTCTTCATCTTTATCATCTTTTTTGTTATCATCCTCTTCCTCATCAGGAAAATTCTTATTGATAACAACGGCAATAATAATGCTAATAACCCCAAAAATGGCAAGTACGACTAAGAATCTAATAAAGAAAACAGAAAATTCAACTCTTTGGATAATAGATACTATACAAGTAATAAGACAAGCAACCAAAGTGATTATTAGTGGAATCGCCTTCTTCTTCATACCATTATCTCCAAGTTAAATTGTTTTCGTATCCTTACCAACGGAACGAATAATATAATCTCCTGTATTGCTATCTAATATAACAGTTCTACCATAATTAAGACCTGTATCCTCTGCTAGAAGAGGAATTCGAAGTTGTTTTAACATGGCTTTGCTGGCTTCAACATTACGATCGCCTATATTGATGCTTGATGTTGCTGCATTTTTCAAAGCAAACATCCTAGCCCCGCCGGCTATCTTAGCGACAATACGCGTTCTGTTGGCTCCGGCTTTAATCATATCATCATAAAGCTTCTTAATACCTGTATCAGCAAATTTTGCAATAACCGAGTTGTTTTTAATTTGTGTGCTGTCTGGCAACATAATATGTGCAAGTCCACTAATCTTAGTCAAAGGATCATATAAAGCGATTCCTACACAGGAACCAAGTCCTATTGTCGTTAGACTATCTGGCTCTTTGCAAATTTTTAAGTCTGCCATACCAACCTTAATTGTTTCTCCCATAAAAACCCCTATAGTGGAATACCTAAAGCCTTCAAAATCTTATCATAAGAGCCTTCTTCTGGCATAAGGATGAAATAGCCGTTAATTTCGAAATCATCACCAAATTCAGTCTTAATCATAAGAGCATTATCACCTAACATACCAAATTGAATTGCAGGAACACTAAGAATAGCTGCCGCCATATCAACTGCCACATATGGAACAGTTGGCATAATAACCAAATTAGTAAGTCCTGACAATGCAGACAAATATGAGCCTGCAATAATATTACCGATTTCTTTTATTGCTGATAAATCCATCTCGTCAAATTCGCCTTCATAATCAGCAGGCTTCATCATAAGCCTGTTAACGAGATGCCTTGCGCTTTGCATATCCATAAGGAACATCATTGAACCTTCAATATCATGTTCTACGCCAAGCATAATACCAACAATAATTTCATCTTCTGCACCGATTGACGAACCAATCTTCTCAACTGGCAATAATTCTACTTTAGGCACATGCATATTAATACGCAGATTAAGCATATTAGCAATTGCTGTTGTAGCGTTACCAGCCCCAATGTTACCTATTTCTTTCAATACATCAAGATATAATTCGTTAACCTCTTCCAAGCTAAGATTTGACATATCATTTTTCTCCAATCATTATATTGTCTCAACTGCATCTACAATTGCTGAAATCTCAAATATAGAAATGAGCTCATCACCATCTTTACCAATACCATTAATAAAGTTAGCATCAACCTTCTTGCTGGTATTCTGAACATTTCTATCAATTTCATCTTCACCAAGATTAATTACTTCTCTAACCTCGTCAACAATAACACCTATTAAACCTTGCGCTTCAAGCTTCAATATAATAATACGTGTCTTATTAGAATAAACGTCATCTTCAAGTCCCATCTTACGTCTAATACTCATTACAGGAACAATCTCACCACGAAGATTAATTACACCAACATAATGATGAGGCGCTTTAGGAACTCTCGTAATCTTTTGCATACGAACTATATTGTCAACATATGAAATATTAAGTCCATATTGCTCGCTTCCGATTTTGACAACAATATATTGAACTTTCTCCTGATTAACAACTTCCATTTCATTATTAGCCATGATTAAACCTCCAAATTATACTAAAGCATTAACATCAATAATTAATGCAACTTCACCGTCACCAAGAATTGTAGCACCATTGATAATCTTATTATTATCAATAACTTTACCAAGAGATTTAATAACTATTTCCTGTTGTCCCATCAAATTATCTACAACAAGGCCGGCATGATTATCACCCTTCTTAACAATAACAACTGTTAAATTATCATCTTCTTCCTCTTTAGGTTCAGAATCAAGTAATTGATCAAGCCTGATTAGAGGAATAACAAGTCCTCTTAAATGAATAACTTCTTTAGCCTGAACGTATTTGATATCAGATTTAGAGATATTCTCAATATTCATGATAGAGCCAAGTGCTATAGCGTATTTCTCATCACGAATCTCAACCATAAGTGCCTGAATAATAGCAAGTGTTAATGGAAGTCTAACTGTGAATTTAGAACCAACGCCATATTCACTCTTAACTTCTACGTCACCACCTAGAGCCTCGATATTAGATTTAACTACATCAAGTCCTACACCTCTACCAGAGATATCTGTAATCTGTTTTGCCATAGAGAAACTTGGCATAAACAAGAAGTCTATAATCTCTTTATCTGTCAAGTCTTCTGCGGCATCTTCTGAAACAATACCACGCTCAATAGCTTTTCTCTTAACAGCTTCTGTATCAATTCCGCCACCATCATCTTTTACAACGATAATTACGTTATTACCTTCCTGATAAGCATTAAGTTCTATCTTACCTTCTTCAGGCTTACCTCTTTGCAAACGAAGGTCAACATCTTCTATACCATGATCGGCTGAATTACGAAGTAAATGTTGAAGTGGATCACCAATCTGGTCAACAACAGTTCTATCAAGCTCAGTCTCTTCACCAGTCATAACAAGATGCATTGGTTTGTCTAATTTACGAGACAAGTCACGAATCATACGTGGGAATTTATTAACAGTTGTCTCTATAGGAACCATCCTAACCTTCATAACAGATTCATGCAGGTTAGTTGTAATTCTCTCTAAGTATTCAATTTGTTCATGGAAACCTTGACTTTCAAATCCCTGATTACCATTATTACCTTCAGTTGTACTAATAGATACAAGGGAGTTCTTCGCAATAATAAGCTCAGATACCTGATTCATTAATGCATCAAGCTTCTCTATATCGACACGAACAGTTCTAGCTGTAACAGGCTTGTTGCCAGTCTTCTTAGCCTGCTTATTGTTAGATTTGTTAGAAGCATCTTTCTTAGGAGCTTTAGTCTCAGCTTTGGCCGGAACCTTCTTCTCTTCCTCTTTAGGAAGCTCCTCTTCCTGGTCATCCTGATTATACATATCAGGAGTAACTACATCATATTCAACTCTATCAATCTCAGATACAGCACAGATTGCGTCCTTAATAGGCTCAAATTCTGATTGTGATGCAATAATAACACTAAAGCATAAATCGAATTTCTCATCTTCTATATCCTGAGAACTTGGATTAAATGCAAGAATCTCGCCAAAATCTTCTATTGCTTTAAATACGAGAAATGCTCTTGCCGCTTTAAGAAGGCAATCACTTTGAATATATACTGTACATCCATAAAGTTTAAGTCCAGCTTCAGAAGCTTCTACTAATTTACTTTTACTAGACTCATCCACTTCCATCGTCTTAAATGGAGCTTCACCAGAAGAAGCCTCTTCTCCTTCTGACTTATCCTCTTCAGAATCACTAGCTTCTTCTGAAGAATCATCTCCTGATTCAGATGAACCTCCTTCTGAATCAATAAGATAATCATTAAGTTTCTTAATAAGAACCTCATTATCATTAGAACCTTCATCAGAAGTTGATTTAACAGTTTCAAGGTACTCTTCAACAGCACTTAGACACTCAAATAAGATGTCAATCATGTTGGAATTAACCTTTACATTGCCATTTCTAATCTCCTGAAATACATTTTCCATATCATGGGTAAGATGTTGCATCTTCTTAAATCCCATTGTTCCAGCCATACCCTTAAGCGAGTGAGCCGCTCTGAAAATTTCATTAATTGTATCAGCATTCTCCGGCTCCTGCTCAAGTGCCATAATATTATCACTTAAGCTTTGAATATGCTCTGCAGTTTCATCGATAAAGATGTCGAGATATTGACTAATATCCATAATATTTAACCCCCTAATTTTTTAGATATAGTTTGTGCTATTTTATTTAAAGGAACAGATGCGTCAGACAGACCATTTAACTCAACAGCCCTCGGCATACCATATACAACGCAGGTTTCCTCATTTTGTGTTATACAATATATTTCTTTCTTTTCTTTTAAGGCTTCAATGCCCTTAGCGCCATCAGACCCCATGCCTGTCAAAACAACGCACATAACCTTGTCGATATTAGTATCAATCAAGGATTTATACATTACATCAGCATTAGGTCTTAAATTATTAATCGGCGGACCATCGTAAACTTTAGAAATAAGATTACCTGACCTGTCAGTGTCAACTTCGAAATGCTTGCCACCCTGTGCTATATAGGCAACGTCAGGAAGAAGCAATTCACCGTTTGTTGCTTCTTTGACTTTAATTTTAGACATATTATCAACCCTCTCTGCAAGGGAATTTGTAAATCCCGATGGCATATGTTGAAGTATAACCATTGGGACTCCCAAATGCTCTGGCAGCATAGGAATTAAAGTATGCAAAGCCTGAGGACCACCTGTAGAACACGCTAGGGCAATTATGCCAAATTTACTGGCTTTTCCCATCGCAAAAACTCCTCAACAATTATTTGTATTGATTATATCATTACAAATGCTTCTCAGTAGTGCATAGTCATCTTAAATGGCAAAAATTGTCTGACTATTCAAACTTTTTATGACGATTTCGCCTCTCTTCTTCAAAAATGAACCTAATTATACGCTCTTGAATCTTGGTATCTTTGAAAAGAAATTTCATTCTATATGCATATTTTCTAGTATCCGGGTTGTATTCTTTGCCAATAATCTTCGCTACAGTCTCAAGATTAGTCTTTTTATTATTAATAACTACTTCAAAATGAAGGAACAAATAATTAATCTCATCTAAATCCTTCTCAGAAATGAACCTTATTCCACCACCGGAAATATCAAGAATTGTTCCAAGACCTCTTATGGCAACAGGTCTTGTAACATCTTTAATCATTTCTTTCACGTCAGACATCTTCTCAGCTTCACCCTCGTCATCTTCAAGTGAAAGGAATAACAGAGGTATGCTACACTCCATTCTATAGAATTCTCTTCTTTGGAATTTAACAATATCACTTGTTATCTCGCTTTTCATTAGATAGAAGTTATCTTTTTTGAATCTCTCAGTAACAATTCCCTCCGCTTTGTATAAACCATTTGAAGTAGTAAAGACAAATTCATATCTTACGTTTAAAGGAAGCAAAATAATCTTGCCTCCCCGTGTAGGCATATGTAAGATAAAATTATCATTTTCATCAAAATCAAAGACAGAGCTCATATAGGTTCCCACATTAGCACCGCCTTCATTTCTATTAACTTCCTGTAATAATCGTAAATCAACTTTACTTCCAGGTTTGATATCCTTAATATCCATACACTTCTCCATCTAACAAAACTAGATTTTTATAAAACTATTAAACAGTTGAGATATTCCCCACTTATAGCTTACTTTATCTTCCAATAAGCTATGACAAATTGTCTCAAATGCTCTTGCCGACTTTGCATTAGGCGAAACTATAGATACAATCTTCTGATTCCTTACAGCTTTCTCCAAAGCAGAATCCTGTGGTACCATCCCAAGGTACTTAATATCGCCTCCCAAGAACTTACCTGTTACTGTTTTTATTTTATCATAAACTGCCAATGCTTCGTCTCTTGAATTAACTTTATTGGCAACAAGTCTTATATTGGTTCCACTCTGAATAAAATTCGGACTTTTATAAAGAGCTTTAACAAGGGAATATGAATCAGTAAGGGAACTGGGTTCTGGCGTAGTTACAAGAATCACTTCAGGAGATGCCAATACAAACTCAAGAACAGAATCTGATACACCAGCTCCAGTATCAATAATAAGAATATCCGTAAGTTCATTAAGGGAAGACAGATTAGATACAAGATAATCTATCTGTGCTTTAGTAAGATTATTAAGTCCTACTATTCCAGAACCGCCTGAGATAAATCCTATATCTTCTGGTCCTTTAGTAATTATATCTTCAATCCTCATTTCTCCTTCAAGAAGCTTCATAAGATTAAACTTCGGCACTGTTCCAAACATTACTTCAACATTAGCAAGCCCGAAATCCGCATCAAATATAATTACCCTCTTGCCCATGCGTCTAAAATGCACAGCAAGATTAACAGCCATATTAGATTTCCCAACGCCTCCTTTACCACTTGTTATTGTTATAACTTTAGCGTTCTCAATTATATTTTGCTGTTCCCTTTTAACTATGCTCCTTAGCTGTTCTGCCTGATCCATCTAGTTGCCTCCCAATAATTGTTTAACTAATTTTTGAGTGTCAACAACCTCAATATCATTAGGAACATTTTGACCGTTAGTTACATAAGATAAGCTGTTTCCTGAATACAATCTACAGTTTAGTATATTACCAAAATTAGTTGTCTCGTCTAATTTGGTAAAAATCATATTAAAGTCAGTAAACTCTTTATAAGAATCAAGTATTTCTTTCAAATCGCGATATTTTGTTGTAGCTGAAAGCACCAGATATACTTCCTTTTCAAATTTGTCATCAAGACCGTTAATTAGTTTTACAACATTTTCTCGCATCTCATTATTCTTATGAGAGAATCCTGATGTATCCACAAGAATCAAATCATAGTCAGAAAGATTAGATACTTTCTCAGATAATTCTTCCGGTTCATAGATAACCGACATAGGAATCTTCATAATAGAAGCATACTCGCCTAATTGATCTGTAGCTTTAAGTCTGTATGTATCAATTGTAATAAATGCAACTTTTTTCTTTTTCTCCATCTTGAATTCAGATGCAAGCTTGGCAATAGTTGTTGTTTTACCAACACCGGTAGAACCAATAAAGAATACAACCATAGGCCCCTTCTTAGCAAAGGAAATTGTAGAAGGCTGTCCCATCTTAAGAATCATCTTCTGATATACGTTTGAAATGAGAAAATTAACATTATTTCCATTTCTAAAGACTTTTTCCATGTCAAAAAGGAGTTGATTTATATATTTTTCATCAACATCATTATCAAGAAGTGTATTATATAACGTCTTAACAAATTTATGATTTGTATTAGATTTCTTAGGTGCTTTTTTCTTCTCTATAAATTCTTCACTAGAAGTTTCATTAACTGTTTTTTTAATACTTTGGGATTCTTCTGTATTAGGCAAAGGGTTTTCTTTAACTTCTTTTTTGGTACTTACGACATTTTCATTTTCTCTAAAAATCTTACTCAATTCAGCAAACTGTCTCTTAGTCTCCTCTAACTGAGCATCACTGTTTTCTTTTTTTACATCTTCATAAGATACCTTGATATCCTGATCTGCAACAGCTTCAAAACGTCTATTAACGCCATTAGAATTGTCAATATCCCTATCTACCATGGCTGTAACTTCAAATGAGCTCTTTTTACCCATTCCAAGAAAGCCACCTGACTTCTTTTCTTCTATATTCATTATTTCAGCATCACTACCCAGCTCATTTTTTGCAAGAGCAATAGCTTCTTCTTTCGTTTTGCCATAATACTTCTTAATTGTCATTATTTAAGGTCACCATCCCTACTGATTGTAATTCGATATTTGATTCAATTTCGCTAAAAGAAACTACAATTAAATCTTTAAAGTATTCCTCAGTTAATTTCTTATAATACATCCTAACAATAGGCGAACATACTACAATTGGCATCTTACCAACATCTTCAAGCTTCTTAATCTCAGCTTCCGTAGAATCCATAATCTTTCTAATGGTTTCAGGATCTAATGTAAGATATGCTCCCTGTTCTGTCTGCTTAATTGAACCCATAATCTCCTGTTCAACCTTAGGATCAAGAGTTACAACATCTGTCTTCTCATTAGGCACAAAGTATTTGCCGGAGATAGCAGACTTAAGGCCTTGTCTTACATATTCTGTAAGCACATCCGTATCACTTGTTGTTGTAGCTTTGTCAGCAAGTATCTCGAATATAGACAGTAAATCTCTTATAGAAATACCTTCCTTAAGAAGATTTTGAAGTACTTTTTGAATAGCACCAAGTCCCATAAGCTTAGGAGTAAGCTCATCAACAACAGCAGGATTAGACTCCTTAAGATTGTCAATTAAGTTAGATACATCCTGTCTTGTAAGAAGTTCAGCAATATGCTTTCTTATTACTTCTGTCAAATGTGTAGCAATAATTGAAGGCGGATCAACAACAGTATATCCAAGACTTTCTGCCATCTCTCTCTGACTTTCGGTAATCCACAAAGCAGGAAGTCCAAATGATGGCTCAGTAGTAGGAATACCGGCAATCTCTTCCTCAATGTAGCCAGGATTCATTGCCATATAATGATCAAACATTATCTCGCCTTCTGTAACCTGAATACCTTTAATCTTGATAATATACTGACTTGGATTAAGCTGAATATTATCACGAAGACGAATAATTGGTACAACAGTACCAAGCTCAAGAGCAATCTGTCTTCTAATCATTACAACACGATCTAGCAAATCTCCACCCTGGTTAACATCAGCAAGAGGAATAATACCATATCCAAATTCCAATTCGATTGGGTCAACCGAAAGAAGGGAGACCACATTCTCCGGTTTTCGAATCTCTTCTGCCTCCGATTCTTCCTGGGCGACTTCCTCTTGTATTGTCTCTTCCCCTATTGTCTTTTTCATGGACATACCAGCAACAATAAATGCCGCTCCAAAGCCTGCAAAAAGGAAAATATTAAGAGGTGTTACAATACCAAGTCCAATAAGTACACCACCTACAATGAACAAAACCTTAGGCAGTCCAAATAACTGCTGTATAAGAGTCTCTGAAAACTCTTCATTTTCTTTGGCACCCTTGGTTACAAGAATACCTGTGGAAAGAGATATAAGAAGAGAAGGAATCTGAGCAGTCAAACCATCACCGATTGTAAGGACACCATATTGCTGGATTGCTTCTGTAAATCCAAGTCCTGAATTTATTACACCCATAGCTGTACCACCAATAAAGTTGATAAATGTAATGATAAGACCTGCTGTAGCATCTCCTTTTACATACTTAGTCGCACCATCCATAGAACCAAAGAAGCTTGACTCCTGTTGAATCTTCTCACGCTTCTCTTTGGCTTCCTGGTCTGTTATGGCACCAGTATTAAGGTCAGCATCAATAGCCATTTGCTTACCTGGCATAGCATCAAGTGTAAATCTTGCTGATACTTCAGCAACACGCTCAGAACCTTTGTTGATAACCATAAACTGAATGATTATAAGAACAATAAATACAATTGCTCCAATAATTAAATTACCGCCACCAACGAAAGAACCAAAGGTCTCTACTACGTTACCCGGAGAGCCTGTTGTAAGAATCAGTCTTGTTGATGATACGTTAAGAGAAATACGAAAAATTGTTGTAAACAAAAGCAAAGTAGGGAAGAATGATAAATCAAGAACTTCCTTAACAAATAACACATTTAACAAAATAATAAGTGCCATTGATATATTAACAGCAAGCATTACATCAAGCAAAAAAGAAGGAATAGGTATAATAAAGAATATAACAGCTGCAAGTAAATATGCCGCAACAGCAAGATCGGTCTTTTTTACAGCAAAACTCATATGTATTCCTCCTTTCTATAATTATGCAAAGTTAAATATGTAAAAATACTATAAATTAGGATTAAATTTCCTGATTTCAGCAAGAATTGTTGCAACAGCTTCATACATCTCAGGTGGTATCTCCTGTCCTATATCACAAGCTGCATACAGACTTCTTGCCACAAACACATCTTCATGAATAAGGATATGATTCTTAATTGCCACATCTTTGATTCTCTGTGCCAGATAATCAGTACCTTTGGCAACTACAACAGGTGCTCCACCTTGACCCATATCATATCGAAGTGCAACCGCCACATGTGTAGGGTTAGTGATAACAACATCCGCTTTGGGAACATCCTGCATCATACGCCGCATAGAAGCTTCTCTCATACGCTGCTTCTGTTGACCTTTAATCTGTGGATCTCCTTCAGCATCCTTATATTCATCCTTAACTTCCTTCTTAGTCATCTTCATGTCTTCGTTAAATTTGTGTTTCTGGAATATAAAATCCGCAACACCAACAATAATATAGACAAGACTAATTCGAAGCCCCGTATCTATTATAATCTCACCAATAAGTCCAACAGCCTGCCAAAGAGACATATCATACAAGAAAAATAATTCGTTGGCATGGTCTTTTATACACATATAAGCTATATAAAAGATTATAAACAGCTTAACAATAGATAAAAGCAGTTCAAATAATGACTGTTTTGAGAAAATCCTTTTAAAACCATTAATAGGATTAAACTTGCTAAGCTTTGGAATCATCGGCTTTGCTGAAACCTTGAATTTAACCTGTGCCACTGTCACTATAAATGCCGCGACCATACCTATTAGAAAGAATGGTGCGCACATAAGAAGCATCTGAAGCATTGCATCTATAAATACACTACTTACAGTCTGTGTGGATAAGCCCTTTCTATCAGTAGAAATAATGCCTGGTATCGCATTATATACTCTAGAATAACTACCAATCATCCTTTCACCGATAAATGAGATAAATATTTTAAGTGAAATGAATAGAACTAATAGTCCTGTTGCATTTCCTATCTCTTTGCTTCTTGCAACCTGCCCTTCTTCTCTGGCTTTCTCTAATTTCTTCTGTGTAGCAGGCTCCGTCTTCTCTCCGCCATCTCCATCTTTGGCAAAGAATTGAAGATTATATTGTAAGATTAATCTATCTTCCAAAACAAATTCATCCCCTATATTACGTACTAGGAGTTAATCCTTCTATAGTCATTTTAATCATATTCTTCATTTCTTTGAATATAAAATCCGAAATATCCGGTAGCAGGAATATTGTAAGAAACATCACTGCAAATCCAACTAACACCTTAATTTGAATTCCCACCGCAAACATATTCATCTGTGGTGCTACCTTGGCCATAATTCCAAGAATACAGTTAAGAATCATAACACATGCAAATACCGGAAGTGTTATTCTAAATGCAATTATAAAAAAGTCTGTAATATAGCTAACCATTGTGGACAAAAGAGAATCAACATTAAATGTTGCTGCTCCCAAATTGATTACTGAAAAGGAATCAATAAACGCCTTTAACACATATTGGTGCATATTAGTTACAACAAGAAGCATCATTAGGAAATAATAATACAACTCTCCTGATACAGTTATTTGCATATTAAGAGTAGGATTAAAATCCTGAGCCATAGACAGTCCAACATGGGTATCTATCATATTTCCCGCAAACGAAATAATGGAATTACATATATTTGCCATAAACCCAATTAGCAATCCTGTAATTCCCTCAATCAAAACCAAAAAACCATATCCAACTGTAGTTGTATAATTTGCCATAGTTGGTGAGATGCCATAAAAAACCAAAATCGACATAAAGACTGACACACCAACCTTAACACGATAAGGCACATTCCTTTGTCCAAAAAAAGGTGCAACAAAAACAAAGGTGGCTACTCTTACTAAAATCAGCAAAAAATATTCAAAAGTATTAAGATTAAATGTTGTACTTATCATTGCACTAGCCTATATATACGCTAAAATTTGACCATAAATCGTTCATAAAACCGGTAAGATTATTAAGAATCCATGAGCCAAAAATAATAATTCCTATAAAAACTGCCAAAATCTTAGGAACAAAAGTAAGCGTCTGTTCCTGAATAGATGTTACAGTCTGAAAAATACTAATTATAAGACCTACAACAAGAGATATAAGTAGTATGGGAGCTGAGCAAATAATAACATTGTACAATGCTTCTCTTGCTATATCTAAGACCTGTCCCTCTGTCATAATTTCTCCTCACTTACGCTAATAAAATGTCTTAACCAAACTTCCAATTACAAGATTCCATCCATCTGCTAAAACAAATAAAAGTATCTTAAAAGGCAAAGAAATTGTCGTTGGCGGTAGCATCATCATACCCATTGACATAAGTACTGACGAAACTACCATGTCTATGACAATAAATGGAATATATATCAAAAATCCAATAATAAAAGCTGTTCTAAGTTCACTAAGTATAAAACTAGGAACAAGCACAGTAAATGGAATTTCATCATAGTCATTATATGTAGTATTAGAAATCTCACAGAACAAATCCAAATCCTTCGTCTGTGTCTGTCCATACATGAAATCCCTTATAGGCTTGCCAGCCTTCTCAATTGCTTCTTCCTGTGTAATCTCACCTTGATCTAGCGGCTTTATTGCATTGTCATAAATGCTTGTAAATGTAGGCCACATAATAAACAATGTAAGAAACAGTGCCAGACCAATCATTACCTGGTTAGGCGGAGAAGTCTGTGTTCCAAGAGCAGACCTTGTAAAGTGTAATACAACAATAATTCTTGTAAAACTAGTCAGCATTACAAGAATTGAAGGTGCTAATGCAATAACTGTAAGAATTATTAGTATCTCTACTGTTGCAGACAGAGAACCTGTATCCCCATTAAAGGATAGATTAAATCCAGTTCCGGTAGCAGTTCTTGAATTACTTGCATTAGGTGCATTAGGCGTTGCGCCATATTCAGTTGCATATGCTGTGTCGCCAAAGAAAAGTGCACAGCCAATAGCTATTGCAATAGCTAGACTTATTACACTAGCAATACAATATATTTTCTTCCACTTACTCATTTTAGTATATAGACCCTATTACTTCTTAGATTTCATCTTCTCTATTATTTGGCTAAAACCTGTAGACGCATTATTATTGTTATTATTATTCTCAGATACAATAGAATCAAGATCTATTAATTCATCTTCATTAAGTTCACCAAGTAATGTCACTTCATTCTTACTTAATCCCACAATAAGATATTTATTCTTACCACAGGCAATAATCTGAACATACTTATCCGGTGAAAGCTTAAGGGTTTCAATAATCTTAAGATTCTTATTAAAGGAGCGTCCTTTCTGATAATTAGCCAGCCATCTAGTCGTATAATATGCTAATACAAGCACTACAACAAAGCATACTAATACAACAATTAGTTGAAAGAAGCTCTGGCTTGTTGAAATCATTTATACACCTATCCAATTACTTTCTTAACAGCTTCTAATACACGCTCTGCTTGGAAAGGCTTAACAATAAAGTCTTTGGCTCCAGATTGAATAGCTTCAATAACCATCGCCTGTTGTCCCATGGCAGAACACATAATTACGCAAGCATTAGGATCTTTCTCTCTAATTCCCTTTAATGCATCAATACCATCCATCTCAGGCATTGTAATATCCATAAGAACAAGATCAGGATTATGTTCTGTATAAGCATCAATAGCTTTAACACCATTCTCTGCTTCACCTACAACATTGTAGCCATTCTTAGTAAGAATGTCCTTAATCATCATTCTCATAAATGCTGCATCATCACAAATCAAAATATTCTTTGCCATCTCTCTAATCTCCTTAATTATTTCATTATTTCGGTTATTCTAATACCGAAAGATTCTTCAATAACAACTACTTCTCCTTTGGCAACGTATTTGCCATTAACAAGTACATCTATGGGCTCACCAGCAATCTTGTTAAGTTCTAAGATTGTTCCAGGTGCAAAATCGAGTATCTCTTGTATTGACTTGTGGGTTCTACCAAGTTCAACAGTAACTTCTAGCGGAACATCCATAATCAAATCAATATTCTCAGGTTGCAATGCTGTAGGATATGTACCAGCAAATGGTTGGAACTGAGCTGGTTGAACATTTACCTGTTGCTGTGGCATTGCCATCTGTTGCATCTGCATATCTGGCATTGGCGCCGCTCCCATAGGTGGCGGTGCAGCCTGTGGTGCCGGTTGGGGTGCAGCCTGTGGTGCTGCAGCAGGTTCCGGAGCCGGTGCAGGTGCTGGTTCCGCAGCAAATGCTTCATCATTAACAGTAGAATCTGAATCGTCCTCCATATTAGATATTACTGATGAACACATCTCCTTAACTAATGGAATAGGATACAGTTGCATCAAGAAACTATCAACCAAGTCCCCAATTTGTAATTTGAATGTAATCTTAACGAAAGTTTCTTTTAAGAAGTCGTCAATCTCGCTTCCATCACCAGCCTCATGCAAATCGATTAAATCTGACGATGGTGGACTGATATCTACCATCATATTAAGCATTGTAGAAAGGGATGTGGCACTTGAGCCCATCATCTGGTTCATTGCTTCACTTATGGCACTTAAATGTATCTCTCCGAGTTCTCCATCAAGATTAGTACCATCTCCCCCCATCATAAGGTCTGTAATAACCTTAACATCATGCTCAGATAATACTAGCACATTACTTCCATTAAGTCCCTTAGTATATGAAATTTTGATTAAAACACAGGGTTTCTCATACTCGTTAACAATATCATTCCAACAGGCTAGGCTAACAACAGGCGTTGAAATATCGACCTTCTTATTAACTAGCGAGAAAAGTGTAGTGGCAGCAGTTCCCATACTAATATTGGCAACTTCTCCGATTGTATCAATTTCCTGATCGGATAATTCATTACCAATACTACCATCAGTAGCAACTCCTCCACCTTCAGCATTGCTTTGGGCGAACAAAGCGGCTATTTCTTCTTCTGATAGAACGTCACTCATTCTTCTTCCTCCCTAACTACTGACGTAATACGAACAGCATAGTTTTTGCCAGAGGATCCTGGCAAGGCGGTAAATTTCTTCATGTCGCCTACATATATATCTAGTTCACTATCAACCTTCTTGTCAAGTCTAATTATATCACCAACCTGAAGAGCACCAAAATCAGCAACAGAAATTACATTATTGCCAAGTACTGCTTTGACAGGAATAGATGCCTTTGATATTAATGCTTCAATATTATCAGCATATTCATAATCTTCTCTCTCCTGCATATTAGAATACCAGAACTTAGTATTCAATTTGTCCATTACAGACTCTAATGTAAGATAGGGAAGACATACATTCATAAGTCCTTCAACTTCACCAATCTTAATATTAACTGTAACAATAGCAATCATCTCTGATGGTGAAATAATCTGAGCGAACTGTGAATTAGTCTCAATACGCTCAAGTCTTGGAACAACATCAACAACATTAGCCCAAGGCTCTCTAAGCAGCTCTACACAAGCCACCATTATTCTCTCAACGATTGAAAGTTCAATCTCTGAGAAATCTCTTACTTTATCTAATGGCTCTCCTTCTCCGCCAAGCATTCTATCAACAATAGCATAGCCCAGTTTCGAAGCCATCTCCATTATTATACTCCCCTCTAATGGTGCGAAATCAACAATCCCAAGAAGTACGGGATTAGACAGCGCATTAGAGAATTCCATATATGTAACAGCTTCGGAGTTCATCACCTCAACCTGTACATTCTTGCGAAGATAAACCGGAAGATTAGTTGATAACAATCGACCGTAATGCTCAAATATAATCTCTAGTGTTCTAAGGTGTTCCTTAGAAAATTTGGAAGGACGCGCGAAATCGTAGTCTTTGACTTGCTTCTCAGAACTATTGCTCTTCATCTCTTCAGCATCTATTTCACCAGAGCTAAGCGCTTGTAACAGGTTATCTATCTCGCTTTGAGATAATACGTCTCCCACGCTTTCTCACCACCTTTTATTTAGTCTTATTGATAAGTAGCACTTGGGAAACCAACACCTACTATAAAATCATCAACTCCATACATATCCTGAATCTTCTTAAGGATTTCGTTTTGAATTGCAGCTTGATCATTTCTTACTTCATCAATAGTATGTTGTGATACAACATTATTAATCTCAGTTGTTATAAGGCTCTTCTTCGTCTCAAGGTCTTCCATATACTTACTGTATACATCACTTTCCTTGTTAATAGTGAGAGAAACCTTAAGTACAGCGTAATGATCCTTGCCATCTGCACCCTTCTTAAGATTAATTGTCATACCTTTATCATCAGCTTCTTTATTAAGATCATATACTTCTAATTGATCAATTGAATATGAGCCACTTCCTCCAGCTTCATCGCCAGCACCGGCTTTCTGCTCTAATTCAATTGCTGTCGCAACAGAAGCCACCAGACTATTGGCCTTATTAACATATGGGACAAGAACAAATGTTATTATTCCAGTAAGTATTAAATTAATCAAAACAAGAACAAATGTTATTACAGTTAATAAATTCTTCTTCATTACAAAACCTTTCATTCATTATACATCAGATGTATATGAGTTAAATATTTTAATTTCGACTCTTCTATTCCTAGCTCTTCCTTCCGGAGTAGAATTATCTGCTATAGGAACATATTCTCCTCTGCCGGATGATTTGATATTCTCAGCCGGTACACTAGAAAAACTTCTAATCAAATCAGCAACATCAAGTGCTCGATACATTGAAAGTACATTGTTATCCTCATACTTACTAGAACCGGTAATAGGAACATTATCAGTATGACCCTCAACATCAATCTCATTGCTTTGATAAGAATTAATAATAGATGCAAGTTTCTCTATAATAGGTATAGCCTCTTCCTTAACTTCAGCATCTCCTGAATCGAAAAGCAATGCTCCATTAAGTGTTAGCTTAACGTATTGTCCATTATATTCTGTCTCAACAAGATTCTGCATTTGCTGTGCTTCTATAGCCTTCTCTATTTGTTCAGCCATCTTCTCGCTGGCAGCCATAGTTTGTTGCTGAATAAATTCTTCCGTCTGTTCCTGCTCCTCTGGAGCTTTCTTATCATTATCATTCTCACCAGCTGAGCCAGTAGAATTATCCAAGAAAACATCGAATTGTTCCAGCATCGATGTTCCAGATGAAACCAATTGTCCTTCTCCTATTGATGTACCACCTGCTGGAAGTACTGAAAAAGACTGTTGAAAGGAAGCAACTACCATCTCGAATTTCTCTGCATCTACAGTAGACATTGAGAAAAGTAACACGAAGAAGCAAAGAAGCAAATTCATTAGGTCACTAAAGGTGGCCATCCAGGCAGGGGAGCCTTTAGGTGGCTCTTCTTGTTTCTTCTTAGCCACTAGCCTTCACCTCCACCTTCTTCATCTGATTCAAGTGCACCTCTATCCTTAGGTGGCAAGAATGTCTTAAGTTTCTCCTCAATAACACGAGGGTTCTCACCAGCCTGTATTGACAAAAGTCCCTCAACAGTTATTTCCTTTAACATAATCTCAAGCGCATTATTAACGCCAAGCTTTGCTGCTGTAGGACCAGCAAGCCAGTTAGCAATTACCGAACCATATAAAGTTGTAATCAAGGCAACCGCCATTGATGGTCCGATAGTTGATGCATCTGACATATTGTTAAGCATCTGAATAAGACCAATAAGGGTACCAATCATTCCCCATGCAGGACCCATCTCTGCCCATTTCTCCCAGACACCTATAACTTTCTTATGTCTAGACTCAATAGATACCAGGTCAGTCTCTAAGATACCTCTAACAAGTTCTGGATCAGTACCATCGACAACAAGCATAATTCCTTTCTTAAGGAATTCATCATCAATGTCTCCGGCAGCTTCTTCAAGGGCGAGAAGTCCTTCTTTTCTGGCTACGTTAGACATGTCTATAATGTTAGTAATAACATCATTAACATTACCAACTTTAGGTTCTTTAATTGTAAGAAGGACACCCTTCAAGCCATTAATAAAATCCTTAAGCTTGAAAGAAGCCAAAACGGACATTAGCGATCCACCAAATGTAATGATAAAAGATGGAACGTCCAAATAACTGGGAATAGAACCATTATTAGAAATGATTCCAAAAAGCATAAGTCCTATACCACCGACTAGTCCGATTAGAGACGCTAAATCCAAAACTAAACACCACCTAATAAATATTATGTATACTTAAAAAACAACACAAAAGTGCATAATCATACATTTACTTAATCTTACTAGATTTTGGCTTTCTTGTAAACCTTATTTTATATATATTTTACAACAAAATTACTAAATGTTGTGCTTTTTCATCAAAAAATAGGGTTTTTATACAATTTATACTTTATTTTTTGTAAAAAGGACGGGTATAGAGGTATATAAAGTGTCCTCATACTGACAATTCTGCGCTGAGTAAAGGAAGTTTTTTAATAATTAATTAACGCCAAGTGCTATTGAAATTCATATATAGCATCTATAATAGATATAATAATATCTAGTTATTTAGTGATTCTTCACTAAGAGTATGTATGATATTGATAAAAAGACACATAATTAGAAAGACGAAAACCAGCGTTCAATGCGCCATCGTGGCGCTGAACACTTACATGCGCCATCCTTGGCGCATGTTTTTCTCTATTAATCAATATCTAACATACTCTAAGTTTGAATCAAATTCATAACTAGATATTATTATATCTATATACATGCTACACCCACAAATCATCAGCACTTGGCTTTTGATAAAGCTTAAGAACTCATTTACAAAGTAACGCAAAGTCTACACAGCAACACACAAAACATATCTTGATACGTTTTTTATTCAAGCTATAGTATATGTTTTTGTTTGATTAATAGAAGAAATTTTGCGCAATGGAATGCGCAAAAAAGCGCTCAGCACCTGGATGGTGCATTGAGCGCTGTTTTCTATCATAATTTCCCTATAGTACTTAGTATCAAACAATTACATATACTTAGCGAAGAATAACTCAGTATCAAGATATGTTATGTTTGATGCTGTGTAGACTTTATATACTTTGAACTAATTATCTCTTAAGATTTACAAGTTCTTCAAGCATCGTATCACTTGTTGTTATAACTCTTGAATTAGCCTGGAAACCTCTCTGTGTTGTAATCATTTCAGTAAATTCTGCTGAAAGGTCAACATTAGACATTTCAAGCTGTCCAGTATTCATGCTACCACCATCTGCTGTAACTTCAACACCAATTCCATCAAAGTCACCAGAGTTAAGAGTAGTTCTATAACAGCTATTACCTGTAGCTTCAAGACCTGATGCATTAGCAAATTGAGCAACTGCTATCTGTCCTAGAAGTACTGTATTACCATTGTCATAAGAGCCGTATATCTTACCTGTACCATCAACAGAAAGACCTGTCATAGTACCAAGCTTCTTACCTACGCCCATTGTTCCTGATATATCACCTTTGTCAATTGCCATTGTTGATGTACCGCCATTATCATAGTTTAATGAATTCTGGAAGTTAACATCAATAGTCTTAAATTGAACACCAAATTGTGTCATATCAAGATTCTGTGACTTATTACCGGCAGAACCAATAAATGAGAAGGAACCATCAGCTTTATTAAACTGTAATGTATGATTGGTTGTAGGATATGTCATCTGAAGTTCACCATTTGTTGCACTAATAGCAAGTGTCGAACCAGGCTTACTTATAGTTTCATCATCTACACCATAGATTTCAGCTAGTAAGAAGAACTGTGTTGCTGCACTTACTCTATCCTTGAACCAGATTCCTTTAACGCCACCTTCTTCTACGATATCACCATTCCTCTGATATGTCTTCCCGTCAACTACAGTTTCAATTATGTTACCTGCTGACGTATTAAATGTAAATCCATTCTGAAGACCGAAGCCTTTTGTTGCAGTTGTATCAGTACCAAACACTTTGTTAAGAGTATTGTTTACAGGGTCTGCATCCATCCATGCTTTAAGAATATCATTATTGTCATCATCATAGATATTAGATAATTCTACAGAATATGTTCCATTATCTGAATCTACTGATCTTACAGCAAACTTAGCTGTATATTGATATCCTAAGTTATCATAGAATGAAAGACTCATTGCATATCCATTATCACTTGTTACGTTAGTATCATTCTTATCAATAACACCTTTAACATTGGCATTCTCAGTTGCTTCCGGTGGTGAAGTAAGATTTGCTGCATTCATAACTCTAAGGGCTGATACAGTATCCTTCCTGATTGTCTGAGTGGTAGGATCAACTTGCCAACCCATTACCATATATCCTGTTGAGGACATACACAGGTTACCATTTCCATCAATATAGAAAGAACCAGAACGTGAGAATAAATTCTCTGAACCATTATTAACAATAAAGAAATTGGTATTATTTGAATCAGTAAGTTTGATATCAAAAGCCTGTCCAGTTGATTGAGCTGCACCAGCTGCTGTAATACTTACCTTTGTTGAACCACTTGTTACACCAAGACCAATCTGGTTGGCATTCTTACCACCAGTATTCTCTGTAGCTCTTGATGCTCCTGATGTTGTCTGATACATGATATCAGTAAATGTGGTTGAAGAAGATTTGAACGCAATTGTGTTAACGTTCGCGATGTTATTACCAATAACATCCATTTTTGTCTGGTGAGTCTTAAGACCTGATACACCAGAATAAAGTGATCTCATCATAATAAATGACCTCCTCTTTAATTAGAGGGCTGTATAGGCCGCATCAATCAGTCAGCGGCCATAGCTTCCATAAGGTCCAGCTATGCAATAACAGCTCCATCTATATTTGTGAATACATTACCGTTAGATTCTTTCTGATCTAATGCGGTTACTACTGTTTGATTAGGTACATTAACAATAAATGCTAATTGATCCATAATCACAAGGGATTCGTTAATTCCCTTTTCACTGGCTTTCATTACACCAGCTTCTAGTCGCACGTTTTGCTCTTCTGAGAGAGAAATATTTCTTTCATCAAGCCTTTTCGTTGCATGTTTTGAAAATTTCAACCCAGATTCTTCAACTGAAAGCTTCTGTCTTAATACATTTTCAAAAGAATTAGTAATTCCAGAAGATTGTTGCGACTTACTTGGTTGATTGCTAAGATATGTATCGGCAATCTGTTGAATTGATTGAAAATTATTACCAATCTCATTCATAAGCTCATCTCCTATCTTCTAATTAATACTGCTATTATATTATTCGGCTTATTATTAACTTTCCTTTAGGGATGAAATTCTTTTTTCAAGTGATTCTAATGTATCATAGGATTCCTTGTTGATAAATTGTTTCTGATAATCATCCATTGAATCATATAATTTTCTAACAGCGTTAACTTTCTCTTCATCCTGAAGTGTAAGTGCCTGAAGTGTAGGAAGCTTTGCTACTGCATCTTCAAAAGACTTAGTTGTTAGCATTGCTGTGTAATATCTTTCATCAGCAACTGTCTCTATCTTGTCAATGTTATATAATCCATCATTAACTGATACATAATAGCCATCATCTTTTTTCTCTAAGAAATCAACTTTACCAGATACATATTGTTGATTGCCTTGTGAATCAGTTGTATTAATGATTACATATTTACCAACATAATTACTTGCTGTCATTTCATCCATTTTACTTTGAACATTCTGTGTTGCTTCGATTTGTGAGAAGTTTGCAAGTTCTGATACATATTCTGTATTAGTTGTCGGTTCAAGCGGATCCTGGTATTTCATCTCTGCAACCAGTAATTGAAGAAACATATCTTTGTCGAAATTATTCTTTGTTTCTTCTTTCTTATTATTAGTAAGCTGGTCAGTAACCACTTTACCATCTTTTATTTCTTGTATTAATGCCATCTTGTCTCCTTTCTAAGCCATGTAATTTACTGAATTGCCATGGTCTTTCATTATTTGAGCAACAAGCCTGTCTTCTTCTGACATAAGTCCTTGTAAATCATCAAGATTATTAAGGTCAATGCTTGTTCTTTTCGCTCTGTTAGAAGCCTGCTCTTCCTGTCTTCTGCCCTGCTCTTCTTTACCGTGCATTCCTTCTTCAAGATTTCTCTCAAATTCGTGGGTTCCGATAGATACTTCTACCGCTTCTACTTTAACACCTGCTTTGTTAAGACTTTCTTTGAGTTGTGCCACCTGATTCTCAAGCGCTTCTTTAATAATTTCATTTTGAGCAACAATTTGTGCTTTCATAGCGCCTTGCTTCTCCGAAACATTAAGATAAATCTTACCAAGTGACTCTGGATTAAGAATCATTTCAAGACTTGTAACTTCTTTGGTAATATTAACTCTTGCCTGTTCAGATATCTGGCTAATTAGCTGCATTGTCTGGAA
>OCTW011555977.1_pt1 | contig 25008 bp, 24 predicted proteins | sample 1539671 | NCBI WGS metagenome assembly OCTW01 (sample SAMN02144230, study PRJEB22623) | gut metagenome | biome: sheep rumen | host: Ovis aries | place: New Zealand | reverse complement strand
AGTTTTTTAATTAAAATATATGTAATTAATAATTAATTTGTATTAAGTAATACTTTTGTGACATATTTCAATCAATTCGTAATACTTTGTTGTAAATTAATAATTAATTTTTGATTATTATAAAAATTATTTAACTTTTGAGGTAAAATAATGGATAAAAAATATATAATTGGAGGGGTTATTGCTTTAATAGCAATTATTGCTATAGCAGCTTTTGCAATGGGCGGAACATCTACTGAAAGAGCTGAAAATGAACTTGCAATGGCTGTATCCAACCACGGTGGAGAACCTGAAGGTGGTTTCGACCCATTAACTGGTTGGGCAACAGGTAGTGAACCTCTTATTCAAAGTACAATATTTAAACATGATATTAACGGATCATTAGTAAATGACTTAGCAACCGGATATACAGTATCTGGTGATGGAAAAACAATAGATGTTGAATTAAGAGACGGTGTTAAATTTACAGATGACACTCCATTAACAGCTGAAGATGTGGCATTCACATACAATACAGCAAAAGAAATGGGTACAACTAACTTAGATGCTTTAGAAAAAGCAGAAGCTGTAGATGACACCCACGTAAAATTCACATTAAACCAAACTGATTCAACATTTTTACACAGATTAGCATCAGTAGGTATTGTTCCTTCTGACAGTTACAACAACGAAACTTACGGTGAACACCCAGTAGGTTCAGGACCATATAAATTAGCACAATGGGATAAAGGACAACAAGCAATTTTCGAAATAAATGAAAACTACTATGGTAAAAAACCATACTATGAAAAAATAACTAATTTGTTCATGGAACCTGACGCAGCATTTGCAGCAGCTCAAAAAGGAGATGTAGATATTGTAGAAGTACCATTATCATATGCAAATGAAACAATTGAAGGAATGCACCAAGTTGTTTATCCATCATTAGATGTAAGATACATTGGTTTACCTGTAAACAATGAAACAGTAAATGAAGATGGAATTATTGTAGGAAACAATGTTACTGCAGACCCAGCAATCAGACAAGCTATTAATGTAGGTATTGATCGTCAGGCAATGGTTGAAGGTTCATACAATGGTTTAGGAAATGTTTCATATGTTGGAATGAGTTCATTATTACCATGGGCTTCTGATTATAAAGTTGAAGATGCAAATGTAGATCAGGCAAAACAAATCCTTGCAGATGCAGGATGGACTGACACTGATGGTGACGGAATTGTAGAAAAAGATGGTCAAAAAGCAGCATTTGAATTAGATTACTCATCAAGTGACTCTACAAGACAAGCTGTAGCTCTTCAATTTGCTGAACAAGTAAAAGAATTCGGTATTGAAGTTACACCTGAAGGTAAAACATGGGATGAAATGGATACTACTAAATTTAACTTCCCTGTTGTATGGGGTGGAGGTTCAGCAGATCCTCATCAATTATATAACTTCTATGATTCTGAAGTAGCAGCAAACGAATACAATAACCCTGCAGGTTACTCTAACCCATCAGTAGATTCATTAATTGATTCAGCAATGGCTAATCCAAACCTTGAATCATCATATGCAACTTGGGCTCAAGTTGAATCTGCAGCTGCACCAGACGTACCATACATATGGGTAGGAACACTCGATTACTTGTTATTCGTAAGTGATTCTGTAGACACATCTGATGCTACCCACACTATTTATCCACACGGTGGAGATATATGGGGTAACATTTACGACTGGACATCTACAAATGCAACAGCATCCTAGATAAAAATAATTTTTTATCTTTTTAATTTTTTTTTAACTATTTTTTTAAAATTTTTTTTAAGGAGATGATTGTTATTAACTCTCAAAAACTTGGGAAATTTTTAGGTTATAAAGCAATTCGGCTTTTTATTTTATTAGCTGCTGTTGCTGCAATTAGTTTTATTATGGTTGAAATTTCTCCTATTAATCCTGTTAAATCTTATGCAGCTGAAATGGGTGCAAGTGCACAACAAATTGCGGCTATGAGTGCTTATTGGCAGGTAGATGTACCTTTAGGAGAAAAAGTTATTTCTTGGTTAACTGATTTACTTCAACTAAATTTAGGTATTTCTTTGATTTTCAGAAGACCTGTTGTTGATGTAATAATTGAAAAATTTACAGCTTCATTAGTTTTAATGTTAACTTCATGGATTTTTTCAGGAGTAGTAGGTTTTACACTAGGAATTCTTGCAGGTGCTAAACCCGGTTCATTGATTGACAGAGCTGTTAAAGTTTACTGTTATATTTTACAGTGTGCTCCATCCTTCTGGATAGGATTAATTATCATGCTGGTATTTTCAGTCTATCTTGGATGGTTCCCTGTTGGTTTGGCTGTTCCTGTTGGAACTATGGCACATGATGTTACTTTCTGGGACTGGTTAATAAGATTAATACTACCTGCATTTACTCTTAGTATTGTTGGTATAGCTTCTATTGCATTATATACCAGAGACAGGCTTGTAAATATTTTAAATAGTGATTATTTCTTATTTGCTAGAGCTCGTGGGGAAAGTCACTGGAGTATAATCCTTAGACATGGTGTAAGAAATGTATTATTACCTGCTATCACATTACAATTCATGTCATTTAGTGAATTGTTCGGTGGTGCTGTGCTGGTTGAACAGATATTTTCATATCCTGGAATAGGTCAGGCTACAGTAGCTGCAGGTTTACGTTCTGATGTACCTTTATTGTTAGGAATTGTAATAGTAAGTACCATTTTTGTATTCTGTGGAAACACAATTGCAGATTTATTATACAAATATGTTGATCCTAGAATGAGAGGTGATGCAGATGAATAATTTAAGTATGTTAAATCCATTAAACAATATGAATCTGAGGCAAAAAACAATAACTTTAATTGTTTTAATTGCACTGGTTCTTGTACTTGTTTATGCATCCAGCTTATCTATTGATCCTGCTAGCATTGTAACAGATTTTACTATACGTAATCAGCCACCATCCTTTGAACATGTATTTGGTACTGATTGGCTTGGTCGTGACATGTTTACAAGAACAATTAAAGGTTTAGGATTAAGTATATTTATTGGTGCACTTGCTTCAGTTTTATCAAGTATCATTGCTATGATTATGGCATTTATTTCAAGTGTAAATAAATATGGTGATTTAATAATGGCATGGCTTATTGATTTCTTTGCATCAATACCTCATTTATTATTATTAATAATGATTTCCATATGCTTAGGTAAAGGAGCAATGGGAGTAATTATAGGGGTAGCATTTACTCACTGGACATCACTTGCAAGGGTATTGAGAGTAGAAATTAAAGAAATCAAAACATCAGAATATGTGCAGCTTGCAGAAAGATTTGGTAAAAACAAGTTATGGGTTGCAAAAGAACATATTTTACCATTAGTAATTACACAGATTATCGTAGGAACTCTTCTTATATTCCCTCATGCAATCATGCACGAAGCAAGTATTACTTTCCTTGGTTTCGGTTTATCACCACACGAACCTGCTATTGGTATTATTCTTTCAGAATCTATGAAGTACTTAACAATGGGTGCTTGGTGGTTAGCATTGTTCCCTGGTTTAATGTTATTAATAATGGTTTTATTATTCGATATTCTCGGAGAACAAGTGGAAAAATTATTAGATCCTACTAAGGCACAAAAATAGTTAACAGAGGTTATAATTATGGAAAATGATTTATTAACTGTGGAAAATGTTTCAATTTCATTTACACAATATGTACAAGGATTACAACAGCATGAATTAAAAGTAATCTCTGATTTAAGTTTAAGTGTCAAAGAAGGAGAAGTAGTAGCTATTCTTGGTAGTAGTGGTAGTGGTAAAAGTTTACTCGCCCATGCTATTCTTGGAATTTTACCTGAAAATGGTCATTGTGACGGTACTATTGCTTTTAAAGGTGATGTTTTATCACAGGAAGATAAAGAACAGTTACGTGGTAAGCATATTTGTCTTATTCCTCAGTCAGTTAATTTCCTTGACCCTCTTATGAAGGTTAGTGAACAAGCTATAGGTGATGTTAAGAAAGAGGATAAGCAACAGGCATTAAAACATCAAAGAGAAATATTTGCAAAATATGGTCTTGGTGAAGAAGTGGATAATATGTATCCATTTGAATTGTCTGGTGGTATGGCTCGTAAAGTATTATTGTCTACTGCATTGTTAACTGATCCGGAACTGGTTGTTGCTGATGAACCTACTCCCGGTCTTGATGAAGCAAGTGTTAAAGAAACAATTAAAGACATTAAAAGATTAGCAGAAGAAGGAAAAGGAGTACTTCTCATTACTCACGAAATTGACGTAGCACTAAAAACAGCAGATAGAATAGCAATATTTTACTCAGGTTATGTAATTGAAATCAACAAAACAGAAAACTTCAATGATGTAAATAAATTACTACATCCATATACTAAATCATTGATTGAAGCATTACCTAGAAACGGTTTTAAATTAACAGAGGGTGTACAACCACTGGATGTTGTTGACGGATGTCCTTACTATGAAAACTGTCCAATAAGAACAGATATTTGTAAGACAAGTAATCCTGATTTGGTTAATCATAACGGTATTATGATTCGCTGTCATAATTTTAACAAGGAGGCTGAATAATGAATCTTAATGCAAACAATATATTCTTTGCTTATAAGAAAAACAAACCAATTCTTAAGGATATCTCCATTAGTGTTCCTGATAATAAGGTTATCGGCTTGATGGGTGATAGTGGTAGTGGTAAAAGTACTCTTTGTAAGATTATGTCTGGTTATATCCAGAATTATACCGGAACTGTTACTCTTGATAATGAAGTTATTGAGAATAAGGGTTATCATCCTGCACAGCTTATATTCCAACATCCTGAGAAAACTATGAATCCTAAATGGAAGATGCATAAAGTTCTTGAAGAATCATGGAATCCTCCTAAAGAACTTATGGATACTTTTGGTTTAAAGGATAATTGGCTTGGACGCTGGCCTAATGAATTGTCTGGTGGGGAATTACAGCGTTTTAGTATATTACGTGCATTAAATCCTAAAACCAAATTCATAATTGCTGATGAAATAAGTACAATGCTCGATGCAGTAACACAGGTACAGATTTGGGACGCTCTTCTTGACTACTGTAAGAAAAATAACATAGGAATATTGGCAGTTAGCCACGATAAAGATTTACTTGAAGTTATAGCAGATGATATCGTGATTTTTAATGATATCAATAAGTTATAACCTTTAACTCTTTTTTTATTGTATTACTTTTTACTTGATTTTAGTTAAAAAAGTAATACTTTTTTTATATTCAGTAATATTTAAATATTGCTTGAATTTAAATATATTAACATGTAATAAGTTTTTTTAGCTTGGTATTACTTTTATCAAGATTTTAATAAAAAAAGTAATACTATTAAAAGGATTTGTTATATGATTATTTAAATGGAGAATTATACTATGGATAACAAAATAAAATATGCTATTATAGCTGTTATTGTTATTCTCATAGCTATCATTGCAGCTTCTTCAATGTTAGGAAACAGTACCGATGATGATCCAACTCACATCGTTATTACAGTTCCTGGACATACCGGAGAACCTGAAACCGGATTTAACCCACTAACTGGATGGGGTAATGGACACTTAAATTTTAACCCGTTAGTACAAAGTACTTTATTCGGTTCAGATGAAAATGGTAGTTTTGTCAATGACTTAGCAACTGATTATAGTATAAGTAGTGATAGATTAACTTGGACAGTACACATCAGAGATGATGTAAAATTCACAAACAACGAAACATTAACAGCAAAAGATGTTGCTTTCACATTCAATGAAGCAAAAGTAAGTGATGGAGAACTTGACCTTACAAACCTAGAGGAAGCAAAAGCTGTTGACGATACAACTGTTGAATTCAAATTAGCTAAACCACAATCAACATTCATATATGATTTAAGATATGTTGGTATAGTCCCTGAAAAAGATTATAATAATGAAACATATGGTGCAAACCCTGTAGGTTCCGGACCATACAAACTCACACAATGGGACAAAGGACAACAAGCAATTTTCGAATACAATGAAAATTACTATGGTAAAGAACCATACTTCAAACAAATCACTATGGTGTTCCCTGAAGAAGACAATGTTTTACAGTTAGTAAAATCAGGTCAAATAGATGTAGCAGAAGCACCTATATCAGCATATGATGAAGAAGTAGATGGTTACAAATTAGTAGAATTTGAAAGTCCTAGAGCACAAGGATTATCATTACCATACTTACCAGATACAGGATTAACAACAGCAGATGCTGGAAGTCCTATAGGAAACAATGTAACATCTGATCCAGCTATTCGAAAAGCATTAAATATAGGAATTAATCGTGAAGCAATAGTCGAATCTGTATACAAAGGTTTCGGTAAACCTGAATACACAGGAGTAGACTCATTACCATTTGCAAATGAACAAGCAAAAATCACAGATAACAACCCTGATGAAGCTAAAAAAATACTTGAAGAAGCTGGATGGGTAGACACTGACGGTGATGGAATCAGAGAAAAAGATGGAGTAAAAGCTTCATTTGAAGTATATTATCCACCAAACAAAGAAGACAGACAATCTTTAGCAACAATCATATCCGAACAAGCAAAAGATTTAGGTATTGAAATAGTATTACAATCAGCTGACTGGGATACAATTTACACAAAAATGTATTCACAAGCAGTAGTAATGCAACAATCATCTGACAATCCATACTCTGCAGTATATCAGCAATACCACAGTAAATCTGCTGAAGAATTAGTAGATTCTGATTACAGAAACCCTAATGCTTACAACAGTTCAGAAGTAGATGCAATACTTGAACAAGGTATGAATGCTGGTACTCTTGAAGATGCATATCAATACTGGAGTCAAGCAGCATATACTGGTAGTGGTGCAGGATTTGGTCCTAATGGTGATGCACCATGGTTATGGGCTGCAGATAACCACTTCGGATACTTTGTTAAAGACGATATTGACATGGGTACTTTATCTAAATTAGGTCAAGATTATTACTGTAATATACTTGACTGGACTCGTAACACAAGTGAATAATTAAAAGTTTCATACTTTTAATTATATTATTTTTTTTTTTAATAGGAGGGTTTTATTTTGGATAAAAGAACAAAAAAATTTATTAGAAATAAAGCAATTCATTTTATCGTATTAATGTTTGCAGTAGCTATTTTTAGTTTTATTTTATTAGAATTATCTCCTATAGATCCTGTTAACGCTTATCTTAAACAAGCAGTAATTTCACCAGAACAAAGATTAATGTTGGAACAGTACTGGGGTGTGAATCAGCCATTAACTACTAAAATATGGGGTTGGTTAAGTAATCTATTACAGGGAAATCTTGGTACTTCATTAATATATCGTGTTCCTGTAGTTGATGTTATACTTGAAAGATTCATGGCTTCATTTGTATTAATGTTTATATCTTGGATAATCAGTGGATTTTTAGGATTTGGACTTGGAATAGTTGCTGGAAAGAATAAGGGTACCTGGATAGATAAACTAGTTAAGTTATATTGTTACGTTTTACAATCAGCACCATCATTCTGGATAGGATTAGTTATTTTAATCATATTTTCAGTAGAGTTGGGATGGTTCCCTATAGGAATGAGTGTAGCAATAGGAACACTCAGTACAGACGCAACTATATGGCAATGGCTTGCCAGACTGGTACTGCCAACACTTACTTTAAGTTTAGTTGGAGTTGCACCTATTGCAATGTACACCAGAAATGAATTAGTAAATGTATTATCCTCTGAATATATTCTCTTTGCTCGTGCAAGAGGAGAATCAGGATGGCCATTAATAGAAAGACAAGCGTTAAGAAATGTATTGTTACCTGCTTTAACCCTTCAATTCCAAAACTTTGCAGAATTATTTGGTGGAGCAGTACTTGTTGAACAAGTATTTTCTTATCCGGGAATAGGACAGACAGCTGTAGCTGCAGGACTTCAAAGTGACGTTACTTTACTATTGGGAATAGTATTGGTCAGTGCAGTATTCGTATTTGTTGGTAATTTATTAGCAGATATATTATACTTCTTTGTTGATCCAAGAATTAGGGAGAATGAGAACCTTGACAAAAACTGATGAAAACAAACAAGGAATATTAAAGATTAATCTAAGGCAAAAAACTCTTTTGATTACTGCTATAGCATTATTAATACTTATATCAGTATTTGTAAGTAATTATTTCATTGATCATACAGCTGTACTGACTAGTGATTTTTATAATATAAATCAAGCACCATCCTTTGAACATATCTTTGGTACTGACTGGATGGGAAGAGACATGTTCATGCGTACATTACTTGGTCTTGGAATAAGTATTGGGGTAGGGGCTTTTGCTTCTGTAATAAGTACAATTGTTGCAATATTATTAGGTGTTTTTTCAAGTGTAAACACTTTTGTTGATGAAGTTGTAACAGCAATTATAGATTTATTCGGTTCAATCCCGCATATACTGTTAATTATATTAGTATCACTTGCATTTGGTGGAGGATATTATGGTGTAATAATGGCTGTAGGTTTAACTCACTGGACACCTTTAGCAAGAGTTCTTAGAGCAGAGATTAAGAAAATTAATACAAGTGAATATATTAAGTTATCAACAGAATTTGGAAAATCAAAGTTTTGGATTGCTAAAAAACATATATTACCATTAATTATTTCCCAAATCATTGTAGGAGTAATTTTAATGTTCCCTCATGCAATCATGCACGAAGCAAGTATTTCATTCCTTGGTTTCGGATTACCTGCTCATGAACCAGCAATTGGTATTATATTATCTGAATCAATGAAATATCTTAGTATGGGATACTGGTGGTTAGCATTCTATCCGGGATTATCATTACTGTTTTTAGTATTATTATTCGACTTGATAGGAGAAAATGTGCATAAATTATTAGATCCACAAAGTGCACAAGAGTAGGTGTTTAGAATGAGTAAATTATTGGAAGTAGAAAAATTATCAATTTCTTTTTCACAATATTTCAAAGGTCTTGAACAAAGAGAACTGAAAGTATTATCCGATTTGACAATGGATGTTAATGATCATGAAATATTAGCGGTTCTGGGAAGCAGTGGTTCTGGAAAAAGTTTACTTGCACATGCAATTCTTGGTATATTACCGTCCAATGCTAAGGTATCAGGTAGTATACGTTATAAAGGAAAAGAAATGGACGACAAATTAAAAGAAGAACTAAGGGGAAATAAGATAAGTTTTATTCCACAGTCAGTTAACAATTTAAATCCATTGATGAAAGTTCGTGATCAGGCAATAGGATACATTGAAGATGAAGAAGAAAGAGCTAAAATGATTAAAAAACAAAGAGAAATTTTTAATCAGTATAACTTATCTGAAAAAGTTGATGATATGTACCCGTTCCAGTTATCTGGTGGAATGGCACGTAAAGTACTTATTTCAACAGCTTTACTAAATGATCCTGAAATTATCATTGCTGATGAACCTACACCTGGATTAGATGAAGCAGCAGTTGAGGAAACTATCAACAACCTTGTAGCACTTAAAGAACAGGGTATTGGAATGATATTAATTACCCACGATATCTACACTGCAATAAAAACCAGTGACAGAATAGCAATATTGTACTTAGGATATGTAATTGAAATAACTGATACTAAAAATTTCTCAGGTGAAGGTGAAAACCTCTTACATCCTTATACTAAATCATTATTTAGAGCACTTCCTGAAACGCACTTTGAATTAACAGAGGGTCATCAGCCATCCTATCAGCACATTCCTAAAGGATGTCCATATCATGAAAACTGTCCTCATCAAGTAAGGGAATGTCATTATGAACTACCTGAACTTCGTGAATTAAATGGTTCAATAATAAGATGTTTTAATCCGTTAGTGGATGGTGAATAAAATGGATATTTTAAAAGCTGAAAACATAAATTTTGGTTATGGTTCACAAAAGCTTCTTAAAAATGTAAATTTTGAGATGAATAATGAACAGGTAATAGGATTATTTGGAGACAGTGGTTCAGGTAAAAGTACTCTCTGTAAAATATTAACAGGATTTATTAAGGATTATGAAGGCAGTGTAACAGTCAACGGTCAGAAACACAAATCCGGATTTAACCCTATTCAATTAATCTATCAACATCCAGAAAAGGTTATGAATCCTCGTTGGAAAATGTTGGACGTACTTGAAGAATCATGGATGCCTGATGATAATATATTGGATGAATTCGGTATTAAAAAAGAATGGTTTAAAAGATACCCTTCTGAACTGTCCGGTGGAGAACTGCAACGTTTTAGCATATTACGTGCATTAAATCCTAAAACCAAATTTATTATTGCAGATGAAATAAGTACAATGCTTGATGCTGTAACACAGGTACAGATATGGGAAAGCTTACTAACAGTAGCTAGAAAAAACAAGGTAGGAGTACTTGTTGTCAGTCACGATAAAAAGCTGTTAAACAGAATCTGTGATGAAATAATATATCTTGCAGATATAACAGATTAAAGGTTTTAATAAGCCTTTAACTCTTTTTTTAATTATTTTTTTTTAAAATTAAGTATGAGTAAAGTTATACTCCTATGAAAAATAGTATTGTGGGGGTTATTTTTTTATAAAATTTTTTCTAAATGTATTGTTCCATACTGATCATTTGTTTCTTCTACAATCTGATAATCTCTACTTGACCAGAATGCTAACGCTCCATAACTGTCTTTTTGTGTATGGAGGTATATTTCCTTATAATTATCTTTACAGAAATTTTCTATCTGTTCAATTAGTCTTGTTGCTATACCATTGTGTCTATAACTACTTTCTACAAGCAATCTCCATATGCTTGCAGTGTCTGTTGAATTATAGTTTCTGTCTTTGATGTTGTAGTTTTTATCATATCCTCGTATTCCGCAGGTTCCTACAATCTTATCTTTTTCGGAATCTATGGCAACAAAAAAAGTGTTTTTTTCTGGTTTAACATAGTATTCCATTAGATTTTTCACATCACTATGGTATTCTGGTACGTAATCAAGGTTATAACATTCTTTTATCATCTTAAACAAAAATTCTTCTATATTATATTTTTCCAGGTTATTTTCATTTAATTCAAAAATTTCAATATTCAAAAAAATCACTTATTAATTTTTTAATGTTGTAAAAGTTTAAAATAAAGAGAGTTGTGTTAAAAGAATTAATTTAATGGTTATGTTTCTATTGTTTCTTCACTTTCATTTAAAGAAGTAATTTGTAGTAATTCACTTTTAATTATTTTTTCCATGTGAATTGTTCCCATTTCGTCTTTAGTATCATCAACTATTATAAATTTTTGGCTTAACCAGAAAGGAAGGGCACCGTAACTTGGTCTTTGTGTATGTAGATATATTTCTCGGTAATTATTGTTTTTACAGAATTCTTCAAGTTTCTGGATTAATGATGTTGCGATTTTGTTGTGTCTGTATTCTTTTTCTACAAATACTCTGTATATGCTTGCAGTAGTATCTTTTGAGTAATGTCTGTTTTTTATTGAATATTTTCTATCATAACTTCTTATACCTGCAGTTGCAATTATTTTATCAGTGTCTGTATCTATTGCTATGTAAAAGTTATTTTTTTGAGGTTTTAAGTAATATTTGTATAAATTTTTAATATCATAATGGTATTCTGGCACATAATCTAAACCATAACTTTCTTTTACCATTTTAAATAGGAAATTTTCAACATCATATTTATTTAAATGTTCCTTTTTTAATTCCAGAATTTTAATATTCATTTTAACACACTTGTATTACTTTTATTAGAATTACGATTAAAAAAGTATTACACTTTTCATAGTAGTTATTACTAAGTTTTATGTATAATTTAATATAAATAGTTATTATTTGTATTACTTTATGATTTAAAATAGGCTTTTTCGTAATAATCTAATGATAAAATTTTTTTATTGTGAGATTTGATATAAAATGAATAGGTGCGGATTTTTTATTTAAAAAAAGTGATTGATAACTAGAAAGTATGAAGGTAAAAAGAGTTATTTGAGTCTTTCAAATGTTTTCTGATATTTTCTTTTATTTTCTTCTAATTCTCTTATAAAATTCCTTTTAGCAATATTTTCTTTATTATTTTTTTCTTTTTCAACCAGATTTATTTGATTTTCCAGATTTTCGTTAGTTTTTATTAATTTCTTATTTTCATTAGTTAACTTTTCATTGTCTTTACTAAGTTTATTTATTTTTTCTTTCAAATCATTATTTTCTGTTTTTATGTTATTAAGTTCATTTTCCTTATCTTTTAAATCTGATTCAGTTTTTTTGAGGGTATTATTTTCAAGAGCAATATTATCCATTTTTGTGCTTAGATTGTTTTTTTCCTGTACTAATTTGGCATAATCTTCTTCCAAGTCTGAATAATTCTTTTTCGAACTTGAAAGTTCATCTTTTAATTTATCATATTTTTCGGACTGTTTTTTACTTTTAGAAGTGATTTTTTCTATTTTATCCTCTAACTCTGCTATTGTTGTATTGTTAAGATCTTTTAATTCGGATTCAAGTTTTTTATATTCCTTTTTTAACTTGTTATGTTCTTTTTCGAGAATTTTAAAGTTATTTTCTAACTCTTCATAATCTTTTGTTAAAACAGATAAGTTATCATCATTACTTTCATTAAGATAATGTTCTTCAATGAGTTTCGTTAGATTTTTACCCAGTTTACCGTATGTAGTGCCTTCTTGGTCTTCTACTTTTTTAGTATATTTTTGCCAAATGTCCTTGTCAATGGATAATGTCACTTTCTTTGTTACCATACTTTTACTTATTTAAATATTAGTTATTTAATCTTGTTATTTTTCTTGAGTAAAAAGCTAAATAAAAAAATCTATAATATATATTATTATAGTATAAAAATATTTTTTCATTAAATAATAAGGTGTCTAAGATGAAGATATTAGTAGTAGGTAGCGGTGCACGTGAACACGCAATAGCAAAAGCATTAGATAAAACAGCAGATGTATACACATATATGGGACGTAAAAACCCTGGTTTAGCAGAAATATCTAAAAAATACCATGTTGGGGATGAATCTGACTTTTCATGTATAATTAAATTTGCTAAAGACAATGATATAAAAATGGCATTTATTGGTCCGGAAGCACCTCTTGAAAAGGGAATAGTAGATGAATTAGCTAAAGAAGGAATTTGTTCAGTAGGTCCTACAAAGGCTGCTGCTCAAATAGAAACAAACAAAGCATTCATGAGAAAATTATTTGAAGACTACGATATAGCTGGTTCTATAAAATATGGAACATTTTATGATATGTGTGACGCATTTGAGTTTATTGACTCTTTTGATGAACCTGTTGTAGTAAAACCTATAGGTTTAACAGGTGGAAAAGGAGTTAAAATTGTAGGTGACCAATTAAAAGATAATGAAGAAGCAAAAGAATATGTTAAAGAAATATTCGAACAGAAAATGGGTGGATTTGAAGGAGTAGTAATAGAAGAACTACTTGTTGGAGAAGAATACACAATACAGGCATTTGTTGATGGAGAAAACTTAGTAGCAATGCCTGCAGCACAAGACCATCCACATGCATTTGAAGGAAACAAAGGACCAATAACTGGTGGAATGGGATCATACTCTGATACAAATCATTTACTACCATTTTTATCACAGGAAGAATATGATGCATCAGTTGAAATAATGAAAGAAACAATTGATGCAATAGCAAAAGAAGCAGAACCATACAAAGGAATACTTTACGGTCAGTTTATGATAACAAAAGACGGACCAAAAGTAATAGAATACAACGCAAGATTCGGAGATCCAGAATCCATGAATGTACTAGCATTAATAGATGATGATTTTGCAAAAATATCCAAACAAATAGTATGTGGAAACCTTGAAGATGCAAAATTCGAAAACAAGGCATCAGTATGTAAATACGTAGTACCTAACAACTACCCAAATACAGAAGCAGCAGACACAATCATAAAAGTGGATGAAGAAAAAATCAATGATTTAGATGCACAGGTATACTATGCAGCAGTATATCAGGATGAAAATGATGATGTAAGATTAACCTCTTCAAGAGCATTAGGAGTACTCGCAGTAAGAGATACAATTGAAGAAGCAGAAGCTGCTTGTGAAGAAGCAATAAAACACGTATGTGGAGATATTTACCACAGAAGTGATGTAGCAACACAAGAATTATTAAATGAAAAAATAAAACATATGGAAGAAGTTAGACAATAAATATCTAACTTTATTTTTTTTTAACTATATAGTTTGGCAAAAATTCATTTTTGTAATACTTTAATTTATTATTTTCTTTTTAAAACTTTTATTTCCTATTTTTATATCATTAATAGAATTTACTGATGTATTTCAGTGCTTTTAGAAATAAAAAGTACATATTTATTATTTTAAGTCTGTGGAATGAAAGGATATCTCTTCATTTATGGAATTAAAAAAATAATAAAGAAAAATTATATTTTTTCAGATAAATACTGTCCCAACCTTCTAGATAAAGCAAGTATTGTGTAAATAGGTGGTAATCCCGGAGCTTCTGGAAGAACAGAACCATCAGCGACATATAAATTTTTTATACTTGTTTCAAGATTACTATCCACAACATCACCAATTCTAGCAGAAGAAATTAAATGAGCACCACGTACATGAGTTGATGATAAAGTTTCAATATCTGCTCCTGCTTTAACAAGAATGTTACCTGCTATTGCAGCACCCCTTGCTAATAATGACGCATCCTCAAAGTCAATTCCTTTAACCACTTCATTCATATATACATGTCCCTTTAAATTATCAGGTACTTTTATCATAAAACTGATAATATCCTCTTCTGTTGCATCAGGATATTTTTCCCTTATTTTCGGTAATAAAAATTGGCTTGTATGTGAAGCTATTACAATATGGGGTAATTTAATGAATTTATTCATCTGAATTTCATGATTTTGTTTTGCACCTTTCAAATATCCTCCAACCGTAATGAAAGGATCTACTGCAAATGTTTCACCCGCTTTTATACCAGCACCACGTAACAGTTTTGGAGTAACCATTCCACCTGCAGCAATAACAACTATATCTGCGTAATATTGGTTTCCCTGGTTTGTATTAACTCCTTTAATATAATTATCTTCTACAATTAATCCAATTACTGCTTCGTTAATGATTAATTCTGCACCATTTTCCAATGCAACTTCTAAATCAGATAAACTGCTCCATTTAGCACCATGAGGACATCCCCAAGCACATCGTCCACATTGTTGGCATTTTTCTGGATTAATACCCTTTGGCATAGGTTGCATTTGCAATCCTAACTCTAAAGCAGCATTTTCAAGTAATTTATTAACAGGACCGATATGAGTTTCTGGCATAGTTTGAATACCTATTTCATATTTTAATTGTTCTAACTGGGGTTCAATATCTATATCATATTCTTTTAACTCATCTACTAATGTTGGAACAAAATTTCCAGCAATCACTACTGAAGATCCTCCGACCAAGTCTGTTTTAATTAATTCCATTTCATTTCTATCCCATACATCATAGTATTTGTATGCTTCAACAGCACTACTTTCAGGACCTTTTTCAATAATTTTAATGTTTACCTTAGGATTTTTTGATAATTCTCTTGCAACACTTAACCCTCCAGTTCCTGCTCCTACTATTAATACATCAGTCATACTATTATCCTCCCTAAACATCTATTCTTTGAATACTTTCACTTACTTTTTCAAGAATTTCTTTTTGATTTATATCTTCTATAATTTTCTTTGTTAATTCCAAATCAGCATGTGTTTCAGGATACTTTGGTACAGCTCCACATCCACTATCGGGAATTATTGAAATTTCATAGGTTCCCACTTTTTTAGCAATTGATTCTATTTCAAGTTTATCCAAACTAATTAGAGGACTGAAAATAGGCATTTTACAATGATACCTACTTGCTTCTATGTTATTTAAGGTTTGGGATGCTACTTGACCTATACTGCTTCCATCAACAATTGCATTAGCCTTTTCTTTTTTAGCTAACAATTCGGCTGTCTGATACATTCCACTTTTACATAAAACACAGGTCATGCGTGATGGAGCTTCTTTTATAACATGTTCCAGGTATTGTCCATATTTAATTGAATAAACTCTTATTTCTTCTCCTAAAGAATATTTTCGAAGATTGTCTGCCTGTTTCAATACTTTTTCTACAGTACCCTTACCATAAGGAGCATTATCACAATGCAGTAATGTTACTGAACATCCACGTTTAAGCATCTGATATGCTGCAATTGGTGAATCTATTCCACCAGATATTAGACAAACTACTCTTCCCTGTGTTCCTACAGGTAATCCACCTAATCCTTTAATTTTATCATAATAAACAAAAGTTTTATTATTTCTTACTTCTACATAAACATTGAAATCCGGATTTGATAAATTTACTCGAGCATTTGTTAATTCGATTATTATTGAACCTACATATGCTGCCATTTCCTGACTCGAAAAATGATGTTCTCCCACACGTCTACATTTAACAGCAAATGTTTGATTTTCTGGATTAAATCTATTATCTAATAGTGGAGTAATCGTTTTATTTATTAATTGTTTTATTTTTTCTTTATCTGTGTCTGTTTCATATACCGGACTATAGGATACTATTCCAAAAACATGATCAAGAACATCTGTTACAGTTTCTTCATTTTCATCAGTTAATAAAATTATTCTTCCGTTATCATTAATGAAATTACAATCCAATTTGCTTTGTATGTTTTTCATTAATTTTTTCTCAAATTTTTTTCTAATTTTTCTACTTTTTACACCTATCTCACCATATCTTATAAAATATTTCATCATACCACCTAAAACTTGTTAAAGATTAATACAAAATATATTACGTTTATATAAATTATGTCTTACCATTAAACAGATCATAGTTTAAAGCATTATTTTTGAATGAAACAATAATTGTACAAATAGCATCACCTAATACATTTATTGCTGTTCTAAACATATCGACAAAGTGATCTATACCCAATATGATAGTTATAATATCTAAAGGTAGACCAACTGACATAAATAACATATTCATAGAAATAATTGCTGCTGAAGGTATACCTGCAGCACTTATGGAAGCAATTACAGCAGTAAATATAATAGTTATTAATGCAGATAATCCTAAATCCATCCCATAAGCTTGAGTTGCAAACATCACAGCACACCCTTGCATTATTGCATTTCCATCCATATTAATTGTTGCTCCAAGAGGAATAGAAAATGATGAAATTTCTTTAGATACCCCAAGTTCAGATAATTTTTCTAAATTTAAAGGTATTGTTGCATTTGATGATGTTGAAGAAAATGCAAAGAGTAATACTGATGAAAATTTTTTAATGAAATTCATTGGATTTGTTTTTGTGAATATTACTAGTAATATTGGATAAATAATGATTGATTGAATAAATATTGCTATAATGACGCATACAATAAACTTAAATAGTGGTATTAATGCATCAATTCCTAAACTTGCGAAAGTAGTTGCCATTAAACAGAAAACTCCTATAGGAGCTAATTTCATGACCCAATAGGTCATCTTAATCATTATTTTATTAAATTGTATGAAAAAATCTTTTACTATTTTGGTTTCATCTTTTAATACTGATAAAATACTACCAATTATTAATGCAAATATAATTGTTGGTATGATTTCACCATTTGCTAATGAATTAATTGGATTAGATGGAATCATATTTAAAAGATTTTCTGTTAATGTAACGTTGCTAGTCATATTAGATGAGTATACTGTACCTGCTATGTTTAATCCACTTCCTGGTTGAATAATTATTGTGATTAATATTCCTAAACAAACTGCTACAAGTGTAGTTGCAAGGTATAGAACTATAATTTCTACACTGATTTTTCCTATTTTTTTAGTATTTACTAAGGATGCTGTTCCTACAACTATTGAACAAAATACTAATGGAACAACCAACATTTTCATTAAATTAATAAATCCTGTTCCTCCAAAATAGAATATATTATCTAATAGAATAGTATTCTTAATAAATGAATCAGAAACATATAAATTTAATAATAAACCCACTATGAATCCTAAAATCATAGCAATTAATATCCAATTACTAAGAGTAATATTTTTTAATTTGTTAGTCATTTTTTTATTATCCTCCTTATAAAAAATTTTAATAGGAGTATTTGTTTTATCCTCCATAAATTACTTTAATAACTTCTATTTCGTCGTTATCGTTAATTATTTCATTTTCATCCACTGTTTCACCATTTTGTTTAATTACTACTGTTTCAATTGGTATTCCTTCATTTTTAAGAAGATCACTCACATTGGTTTCTTCAGTGTATTCAATTTCTTTAATATTGGTCTTATTAATTAATTTTATACTCATTTAAAAGTCTCCTTTAATTTTATTAAACATAAAAAATATAACTATAGTTATATTATTTTTTAAAAAAAATATAATATTACTATAATTTAAAATTACCACTAATTAAGGCATTTTTAAGATCTTGAGCTATTTCAAGCCCTCTTTTTTTATCAGATTGTCTGCAAGTTATAGGAATTGTTTGATTTTCACCATTCAATTCAAATGTTACACTACCCAAATTCATAAATGGAACATTACCTGGACATAATGTTGTACAAATACCACATCCATAACATAATTCTTCATCGATATCCTCTTTTTTAACAAAAGCATTAGTAGGACAATTTTTTTCAACCAAACATTGATTACAGTCAAGACATTTAGTTAAATCAATTTGTGGTCTGAAATCAGTATTTTCCCATATTGAATAATTAGTAGAACCCAAAGGTAAATGTCTTCCATGGATGTCACAAATTGGCAATGGAATATCCTTATTTAAAATTTTAAGATTTTCCAATATTTGTTCATTTAAAATAGGAATTGGAATTGCTATTGAATCAAATATCTCAGGACCCATACCTGTTTTAAATCCACCTAAATAATATGAGTCCATTTCCTTAATATTTGCGGTTATTAAAAGATTAGGTTTTTCAGAGTTACTTCTTGTACCATTATCAATTATAACACCTTGAGCTCCATTGATTAATATTTTTGTTCCTTCTTTGATTATTTCTTGTTTTGGATCATTTGCTAATGGATTTATATCACCACAACCACTAAATGAATAAGAATTTAATGGTCCACCCATAGCAATAGCATTAAATATACTTTTTTGAGAATCTGATTTAGGATTTGTGAATGAATTATAATTTTTGAATGCCATACGTGTACCAATGAGTCTTGCAGTTTGGAAATCATCCAAAGTAACTTTAGTATTAAATTCATTATTTTCAATATCTATAACTTTAATATCAACTTCTTTTCCATTAATTAAATCTTTTAATAAAAGTCCACCACCATAATCATTAATTGTTTGACTATGATTTGTTCCATATAAAAAAACATCAATGCTTCCAAGAAGCTCATTTGGACATGGACCTGGATAAGCAGGAATACCATTTATATAAACTTCTTTAGCTTTATTAAATAAACCTGGTTTGCTTATTGGGACATGGAATAATGTAGCTGTTCCACTCATTATGCCGCTTGTACCACAAGTCACAATATCCACATCATCAATTGTTACTTCTTCGCCATCACGTATCTTTTTTTTAAATTCATCAGCTGTAAGTACAATTGCACTATCTGATTCTAATTTTTCATTAATTTCTTTTATTGTTTTAGCCATATTTTATACACTTTTATGTTTTTTTTTATATAATTAAAATTATGTTGTAGCCCGAATAATTTTCTTTATAACAATTGTTATATTTATATTTAACCTTATTAAAAAATAAAATAATTAAAAAAAAATAGTTTTAATAAGTTAAATCATATTTCTTTACGTTTAATACAACTCAATATCTGATTGAATTTATTCACGAATTCATTTGTAGGTGGCATACTTACTTTACCATCTTCATGAATTATAATATCATCATAATAAATATTTATATCAAATTTTACAGACTTATTTAAAAGAGTACTATTTTCAATTTTTTCTTTTGTTTTGTCAAGATTAATTTTATAAGGTAATTGATAATAATAATTCCCTGCATCATCCACACTTTCTACAAGTCTTGTTTTTTCATATCCAGTAACATCTAGAAAGACCTTATTAAAACCAATATTTTGTAATTTTTCACGTAAGTCTATTATTAGTTCTTTATCCAGTATATTTAATGGTTCATCCACACTAATTATTGCATTATATTCATCGAAACGTACTCTTATATTTTCTTGATTAACTTTACTTCTAACAAAACTTTCTGCTTCATGTATCATTTCTAATCTTTTAGAGTCTACTTTTTGATTAGTTTTAACACGTGTAGCTAAACATGTTGTATCAAATGAATACTCTAAATTAAAATAGTTAATCATTTCAAATACATCATCTTTAGTAATATTGCACTCTACAAGAGGACTTGTCATATTAAACATGTCAAGTACCATAATACCAGGTCTGTTTTCTAATAAGTCTGTGATATTTGTACCTTCCAAGAAGTATTCATATTCTTTAAATTCAGGTAATTGTTGAATATTATAATACATTAATTTACGACATTCATAACATCGTTCTTTTGTATTATTTTGAAATGTTTCATCATTTAAAAAGTCTAAATTTATAACTTTATGTTTCAGGTTAAATTTTTTTGCTTGTTTTTTTGTGTATTCAATAAATTCATCAGGCATCATATTATTATTGATAGTAACCAATAATGAATCAGGACTAACAAGTGATAGGATATAAGCGATTAATGTACTGTCTGAACCTGCACTAAAACCTAATACACATTTTTTATCTCTTAAATAATTTTCTAATCTTTGAATTTTATATTCTAATTTCATTTTAATCAGTTTTTGAATCTTTTAATATAATACTTTCATTGTAGTCCGATTTTAATCATATTGCCCGAGTATATATCATGTATTATTTTCTTTATATATAAGTTAATATGACTGCATTATAAATAGCATCATTAAAAATAGAGATTTCTACAGAAGCTCAAAAATAATTTTTACATATAAGATAAACCCACTCAATTTTTGAAAGTGTCCTATTAATTACCTAATACTTTTTTAATTATAAAAGACATACTAATATATTATTTATTATTTAATTATCATTAATTATTTTGGGGAAGGATAACATGGAAAATTTATTATCAATGACTGATGCAAAAGAAGAAGTCTATAATATATTGGACATTGCATCAAAACTTAAATCAGGGGAAATAAACGATAAAGCATTAACTGATAAATATTTAGGTATGATTTTTGAAAAATCATCAACTAGAACAAGAGTTTCTTTTGAAGTAGGAATGCAACAGTTAGGTGGAAGTGCATTATATTTATCAAGTAATGATTTGCAAATTGGAAGGGGAGAACCTATACCTGACACTGCAAGAGTATTGTCCAGATTCTTAGATTGTATAATGATTCGTGCAAAAAGTCATAAAACAGTGGAAGAATTAATAAAATATTCTGATATTCCAATAATTAATGGATTAACAGATAAGGAACATCCATGTCAAACATTTGCAGATCTTTTAACAATAAAAGAACATTTAGGGGATTTCAATAAGAAACTGGTATTTATTGGTGATGGAAACAATGTATGTAATTCATTACTTTTAGGAGCAGCATATACTGGTATGGACATGACAGTAGCATGTCCGGAAGGATATGAACCCGATGAAGACATATATTCTTTAGCTTTGGAAGAAGCTCAAAAAACAGGTTCATCCATCAATATTGAACATGATATTCATAAAGCAGTAGAAAATGCAGATGTATTATATACTGATGTATGGGTAAGTATGGGTGATGAAGAAGAAGCTGAAGAAAGACAAAAAACTTTAAAGGAATACCAGATAAATTCACAATTATTGTCTGAAGCAAATGATAATGCAATAGTAATGCATTGTTTGCCTGCTATTCGAGATCAGGAAATAACAGATGATGTGATGACATGTTCACAGTCTGCTATATGGGATCAGGCAGAAAACAGGTTACATGCACAAAAAGCAGTTTTATATTTATTATTAAAAGATTAAACATGAAAAAAACCTTCCCAACAATTTTTTAATGAGTGATGATAATGTTATCAAAAAGAATAATTCCATGTTTGGACTGTGATTTACAGGTTCCTGAGGGACGTGTTGTTAAAGGGGTTGAATTTAAGCAAATTCGTTATGCTGGAAATCCTGTTGAACTTGCTACAAAGTATTATCAACAGGGTGCTGATGAAATAGTATTTCTTGACATCACTGCCTCTCATGAAAGACGTTCAACAATGGCTGATGTAATAGAAAAAACAACAGAAAATGTATTCTGTCCAATATGTGTTGGTGGTGGAATACGTGAAGTTGAAGACTATGTTAACATGCTAAAGGCAGGTGCAGATAAATGTTCTACTAATACTGCTGCAATAAAAGATCCTTCATTAATTAACAGAGCATCAGAGCATGTTGGAAGTCAGGCTTGTGTTATTGGTATAGATGCAAAAAGACGTTATGTAGAAAATCCAAGTGAATCTGATGAACACATTATAGTAGAAACAGATGAGGGTTACTGTTGGTTTGACTGCAGTATATATGGTGGACGTGAATTTACCGGAATTGATGCAATCCAATGGGCAATTGAATGTGAAGAAAGAGGAGCAGGTGAAATCTTACTGACCAGTATGGATCGGGACGGAACAAAGGTGGGCTATGATCATGATCTTACTAAGGCAATAAGTCGAAATGTATCAATACCTGTTATAGCATCTGGTGGAGTTGGAAATCCTGAACATGTTTGTGATGCATTTACAAAAGGAGAAGCAGATGCTGCATTGGCAGCAAGTATATTCCACTTTGATGAATATCCAATACCTGAAGTTAAAAAATACTTAAAAGAAAAAGGAATACCTGTAAGAATATAACTGGAGAATAAAATGACCCTAATAATAAACATAGTCACTCCTGAAGGAATTATCATGGCTTCAGACAGTAGACAAACTGAAAGAAACATTAAACAGTTCACACGGATATCTACAAATTCTGCAAATAAGTTATTTGAATTGAATGAAAGAGTGGTTGTTGCAACAGCAGGTTTAGCATTTTTTGCAGATCATACAGGAATAAGAAAAAATGTTTCAGAATATATAGAAGCTTTTAAAAAAGACAATAAGCTTGATTCTTTAACGGTTGATGAAATATCAACAAAATTGATGGATTATATCAATAAACAGTATCCATGGGAGAAACAATTGGATATATCAGCTCAACAGTTGGAAATTGAAGCAGAAAGAAATGGGGAAAAAATAATATCTCTTGATAGGAAAAACGATTCCATTGATTTTAAGATTAAACAAGCATCTGGAAGAATTAAAGAGGGTCATTTAAATATAGAACCAGTAAACTTGTTAATTAGTGGATATAATCCTGATGGAACAACTGAAACATATGAAATTAGCACGCCGGGTAAAAAGATTCTTAAAAGAAAACCGGATGAGTTTGGTTGTACCTGGATAGGACAGGGTGATGTTGTTAGCAGGTTAATTTTAGGTTATGATTCTAAATTATTCAAATTGCCTGTTATTAGATCAATGGGTAAAAAAACCACAGAAAATATGCGAAATCAGATACGGGGATTGGAATATTATATTCAGTGGAGTTTAATTACTTTACAGGATGCTGTTAACTTGGCAGTATTTTTAATAAAGTCAACTTCTATTATTCAGCAATTTGCTGATGGTATAAGTATGGATGTTGGTGACATTCAGGGTGTTGGTGGACCAATAGATGTTGTTTTAATTACTAAAGACAAAATAGAATGGATTAATAAGAAAGAAGTTACCTATTCTGAATTATTATAACCTCCTTTTTAAACTATTTTTTACAGATGATTATCATGCTATCAGAACAGTTTATTATAAAAAATGAAGATTATTATGGGGACTTTGACTTAAAATTAACAATGAATTCCGGACAAACTAGTCAGCCTCCATGGGGTTTTGAAAATGATAAATATTATGAAGTATTTGAAATTGATAATTCAAGGGTACTTGTTGAAATTTCACAGGACTCATTAAATGCTGATGTATTCGTCAACTGCTATTCAGAAAACACTATAGATGTTGACAGGATTAAGAAGAGAATATATTATATATTTGATCTGGATTATAATATCACACAAGTATACAATTATTTAAGTGATAATGAAGAATTAAGTGAAGTATACAAATTCAATAAGGGTTTAAGATTATTTAAAGCCCAGTTTCCATTCGAATCTATCATATCATCAATATGTTCTGCTAATAATTCAATTAAAAGGTGGACAAAATCAATTAATGACATTAAAAGAGCCTATGGTGAGAGAATAGTATTTGATGATAAAAACTATTATCTTTTTCCTAAAGAAAGATCTTTTTTAAACATTCCTGATGATGAAAACGGATTAAAAAAATTCGGTGTTGGATACAGAAGTACATACATGTTAAATTCTACAGAAATGATTTTAAATGAAAACGATTTTCATAACAAAATTGAGAAACTATCATATACTGAAGCTTTTGATAAGATTATAGAACTTGAAGGTGTAGGACCAAAGGTAGCCGACTGTATATTATTGTATGCTTATAATAAACATGAAGCATATCCTGTGGATGTGTGGATTAACAGAATAACATCTTATATTTATTTTAAAGGACAAAAACCTACTAATAAAAGAATAATGAATTTTGCACAGGATAAATTTGGAGAATATGCAGGTTATGTGCAGTTATATTTGTTTAACTATGCAAGATTAAGCGGATTAACACAAAAACTTAAAGCTCAGAAATAATTTTAATAAATAAGAAGAAATGTATTTGGGAGGGGAGGAATGAATATTTATAAATTCTAATTAATTATTTGTTTTTCATTATTATTATATGTTATTTTTATTCAT
>OCTW011515912.1_pt1 | contig 25008 bp, 21 predicted proteins | sample 1539671 | NCBI WGS metagenome assembly OCTW01 (sample SAMN02144230, study PRJEB22623) | gut metagenome | biome: sheep rumen | host: Ovis aries | place: New Zealand | reverse complement strand
CGCACCTTGGTGGACTGTTCCCATCCGGCCGGCCGCCGCACCTTGGTGGACTGTTCCCATTCGGCCGGCCGCCGCACCTTGGTGGACTGTTCCCATTCGGCCGGCCGTTCTTGCCCAGGGATGAACAAATGCATCAAAAAATCTGACACTTTGAATAAACAGGACTTATCGTGAAGATACAAAATGCTAATGATTGGCAGGCCATTCAGAAAATGAATATTGCATGCATAAAAATACGGCGGGCCGCATGAGGATTCTGCCCGGGAACCGGGGTCGGTGGGGATGAACGAGGTGAATTTTTCAATAAAAAGATTTACTTATCGTAACAATAAGAACCGCATATTTTCAACGGTTTCGCCATGTATACTTTAAATTATCATTTCGTGCCATAATCGCTGAATCCGTTGAAATACTGTCATGTCAGCCGATCCGGACCATGGAAGCTGAATTTGACTTTTCATGCATGAAAGTGTATAGTCGCTTATAGATAAGAGGTATTGAATTAGAAACAGGTTTTCGACCGCGTTTTCGGGATATGTGCTTTATGCATAAATAGAAAAGGGGTTTCATGGAAGTTGGCACAGTGAATGGGGATCTGAATGTATCGCTCATTGCCAATGCCGGGCTGCTGATGGAATACTGCGGAACGAAAATCATGATAGACGGAATCTACGGGAGTCAGGGGCATCCGTTCAGTAATCTGAGCGGAAATCAATGGAGCAGGATGCTCCGGGGGAAGGCTCCTTATGACGGGGTTGACTACCTGATGTTCACCCACGATCACCCGGATCATTTTTCCCGGGAGATGACGCTGCGGTATCTCAGGGAGCGGCGTGTGAAAGGAATTTTTCTCCCGTCGGAAGGCATCGTCGGGTCGGTGCTGGAACATTATCTGGAAGAGAACGGCATTTCTTGTGTTGAATTGTCGAAATTTACCAATAATGCACACTATGGAATTGAACCTGCCGTATCGGTGCAGGCACTGCGGACCAGACATCTGGACCGGAAATTCAGAAATGTGGCAAACTACTGTTATCTCATTACGTTCGGACAGAAGAATGTCCTGATCACGGCGGATGTGGATTATGTCAGCGAGAACTTTCTCCGGCTGCAGGATGTGCCGCTCCGGGGGGTATTCATCAACCCGCTGTTTTTCAACGAGATGCGGGGCGGACATTTTTTTCGGGGTACGCTGGAAGCGGAGAATTACATTGTTTACCATCTTCCTTACGAAGGGGATGACGGAATGGGTATGCGGCGCATGACGGAACGGAATCTGGAGCAGTGGAACAGGAATCCCCGGAAGGGGAAAGCGACAGCACTGTCGGAGCCGGGACAGAGGATCGTCCTCTGAGGATTTTTTGTCCGGCGGGCAGGCAGGAAAACAGGTCATATCAGACATTCCGGGAAGCCGGAAGAGAGAGCTGAGACGATATACAGGAGTGATTACAGGAGGTTTGAATTATGGCGAAGGACAACGACATCCTGGAGCTGGCTGACGGCGGTACCCTCACGAGAGTGGTTGCTGTCAGACTGAGACCGGGCACAGATGTGCTGCTGGGGCTGGAAGAGGCCTGCAAGCGTGCGAACATCAGCAACGGCGTCATCCTCACGGGGATGGGCAGCCTGAACGGCGTGAAATACTGCAACCCGATTGAGCTGGAGGATTCCCCGTCCGGTTACGGATACGGCGCTCCGCTGGAACTGGTGGGTGTCATCGAACTCACCGGCATGAGCGGAATCATCTGCCACGATGCGGAGGGCAACACGAATCTGCATGTCCATGTGGATCTGAGTGATCGCCACGGCGGCGGCCACGGCGGACACCTGGTGGAAGGCACGAAGGTGCTGCTGACCACAGACGTGATCATCGCTGAGATCGGGGGCAAAGTGAACATGGGACGTGCGTTCGACAAGGAACTGGGCGTGCCAATCTTCAATCCGACGCAGATCGAGGTATAGCGCCGGAAACAGAAATCAAGGCAATTACAGGCCGGCGGGATCAATATCCGGACCGCATCAGGCGGAAGACGGAGGGCTGCATCGGGCAGCTTCGGGGTCAGTCCCGGACCGGACTGTTTGCAGATAACACTTCATGTAATTCTTTTTAAGAAAGGTGTGAAAGAATTTGGCTAAGAAAACGTATTCAAAGGAACAGGCTCTGGATTTCTACCGCACAATGGTCAGAATCAGATCCTTCGAGGAGCATGCGGCAGACTGCTTCATGAAAGGCATGCTGGCAGGCAACATTCATCTGAGTATCGGTCAGGAAGCTGCAGAAGCAGGCGCTTTCGCAGCGATTGGCAAGAATGACTATTTCTGCACCACACACAGAGGCCACGGTCACGCGATTGCCCGGGGCGCTGATCCGAAGAAGGCTATGGCTGAACTGTTCGGAAAAGCAACCGGCTACTGCAAGGGCAAGGGCGGCTCTATGCACATTACCGATATCGAAGGTCTGGGTGCGCTGGGCGCAAACGGTATCGTCGGCGCCGGTCAGGGTATCTCCGCCGGTTCTGCTTTCGCATCCAAGTATCTGAATGACGGAGCGGTCACCGTCGGCTGCTTCGGTGATTCCTCCACGAACCAGGGTATTTTCCATGAGTGCCTGAACATGGCTGCCACATGGAAGCTGCCGCTGGTATGGTTCGTGGAGAACAACAGCTACGGTGTATCCACGGATATTCACAGAGTGACGAACACCGAGACGATCTCCGAGAGAGCGAAGGCGTACAACGCACAGGGCGAAACAGTAGACGGCACCGATGTATTCGCAGTCTACGAGGCAATGCAGGAAGCTATGGAATGGGCTCGTTCCGGCAAGGGACCGTACCTGCTGGAGGCCAGAGTTTACAGATATCAGGGTCACTACTGCGGCGATCCGGCGAACTATCGTCCGAAGGAATACATGGAAGAAGCCATGAAGCAGGATCCGATCGAAAAGCTGGGGAAGAAGCTGATCGAAGAATACGGCATGACCCAGGAAGAACTGGATCAGATCCATGCAGATGCGGAAGCGGAGATGGATGAAGCAGTTAAGTACGCAGACGAATCCCCGTATCCGGATACTGATACGCTCTTAACGGATGTATATGCGGATGATAATGAAAGGTGTGTGGCAAGATAATGAAGAAGTTAACATACAGTAAGGCCATTCGTGAAGCGGCCATCGAGGAAATGAACCGCGACGACAAGGTATTCCTGATGGGTGAAGACGTCGGTGTCATGGGCAACACTTTCGGATGCTTCATCGGACTCCGGGACATGTTCGGCGCCCGTCGTGTCATTGATACGCCGATCTCCGAAGAGGGTTTCACCAGCATGTGCGTTGCTGCGGCGATGAGAGGACTTCGTCCGGTAGCGGAGCTGATGTATAACGATTTCATCACGGTCTGCGGCGACCCGATTTTCAACCAGGCGGCGAAGACCAGATACATGACAGGCGGACAGGTGAAGGTACCTATGGTACTTCGTCTGCCGATGGGTTCCGGCAGAAGAAACGCCGGTCACCATTCTCAGTCTCTGGAAGCGCTGTTCTGCCACTTCCCGGGCCTGAAGGTTGTGGCTCCGGGATGCCCGGCAGATGCAAAGGGTCTGCTGAAGGCGGCCATCAGAGATGATGACCCGGTCATGATCATGGAACACAAGCTGCTCTATGCGAAGAAGGGTGAAGTTCCGGAGGACGAGGATTACATCGTACCGCTGGGCAAGGCGAATGTGACCAGAGAAGGAACGGATATCACGGTCATCACATGGTCCAGAGAAGCCAGATTCGCAGAAGAAGCGGCAGACAAGCTGGCCGCAGAGGGCATCAGCACCGAGGTGCTGGACCTGCGTTCCCTGGTTCCGCTGGATTGGGACGCAATTGTGAAGTCCGTATCCAAGACACATAATGTTGTCATCGTTTCCGAAGAGACGAAGAGAGGCAGCTATGCAGGTGAGATTTCAGCCCAGATCAACGAGGATCTGTATGATGAGCTGGATGCACCGGTACTGCGTGTCTGCGCGCCGAACATCGTTTCTCCGTTCAGTCCTGTACTGGAAGACCTCAACTTCGCACAGCCGGATGATATCGTCCAGGCAGTGAAGAAGGTCCTGAACAAGTAATGAAGGAGGGTATGAAAGAATGGCAACAGAAATCTTAATGCCTCAGCTGGGCCTGACTATGGAAGAAGGAACCGTAGACGAATGGGTCAAGCACGAGGGTGACGAAGTAAAGAAGGGCGATGTCGTGCTGAAGATCACGACAGACAAGCTTTCGAATGATATTGAAGCGGAAGAAGACGGCGTTCTGCTGAAGATCGTCGCACAGGAAGGCGAAGATGTTCCGGTGAAGGGTGTTCTCGGATACATCGGCCAGGCAGGGGAGACGGTGGATGCACCGGCAGCGGATGCGGCTCCAGCAGCGGCACCTGCGGCAGCGGCTCCTGCACCTGCGGCAGCACCGGCAGGCGGAAGAGTCCGGATTTCCCATCTGGCGAAGAAGATCGCAGAAGCGAACGGCGTGGATTACACCGGTCTCACCGGTTCCGGAACGAACGGCCGGATCGTGAAGGCTGATATCGAAGCGGCGATGGCGAAGGCGGCAGCGGCTCCAGCAGCGGCAGCAGCTCCGGCACCTGCGGCAGCACCGGCTCCGGAGACGGTGGACGGCATCGAACTGCAGGACGGCGACGAAGTGAAGAAGATGTCCGGTATGATGCGGACGATTGCGAAGAGAATGACCCAGTCTGCCCAGGAGATCCCGACGGTTACCCACGTGATGAAGGTGGACGTGACCGACATGCTGGCATTCCGCAAGAAGCTGAATGCAGAGTACGGCGCAGCCCACGGCATCAAGTTCTCCGTCAACGATCTGGTACTGAAGGCAGTGGCCAAGGCGCTGAGAGAGCATCCGGAAGCACGGGTCAGCTACGCCGGAAAGAATTACATTCAGAGAGCTCACGTGAATATCGGTATGGCTGTATCCACGGATGACGGCGGCCTGATCACACCGGTCATCAAGGATGCGGACAAGATGACGCTGACAGAGGTATCCAAGGCTTCCAAGGACCTGGCTTCCAGAGCCCGGAGCGGCGAGCTGACAGCGGAAGAATATCACGGATCCACATTCAACATCTCCAACCTGGGTATGTTCGGCGTGGAATCCTTCAGCCCGATTATTAACCAGCCGGATTCCGGTATCCTCGGTGTCTGCGCAACGGAAGACGAACTTCAGATGGATGAGGAAGGCAAGATTGAAAAGCGTCAGGTAATGCGGATCTGCTACACTCATGACCACAGAGTAATCAACGGCGCAGAGGCAGTGAAGTTCGAGAAGGCAATCAAGGATATCCTTGAGGATCCTATGTCGATTCTGCTGTAACCGAAGGAGGAATAATCAGAATGGCAACAGAAGTTAAGATGCCTCAGCTGGGCCTGACGATGGAGGAAGGTACCGTCGATGAATGGGTCAAGCATGAGGGAGATGAAGTAAAGAAGGGTGACGTCATCTGCAAGATCGCCACAGACAAACTGACCAACGATCTGGAAGCGGAGGAAGACGGCGTTCTGCTGAAAATTGTAGCAGAAGAAGGCGAAGATATTCCGGTACAGGGTGTCATCGCATATATCGGCGCACCGGGAGAGAAGATTGATGCACCGGCGGCAGCGGCAGCTCCGGCTCCGGCAGCGGCTCCTGCTCCAGCGGCACCGGCGGCCCCTGCGGCTCCTGCGGCAAAGAAATCCGACGTGGAAACGGTCGGCATCATCGGCGGCGGCCCAGGCGGATACACCTGTGCTGTGAGACTGGCCCAGCTGGGTGCGAAGGTTACGGTCATTGAAAAGTCGAAGATGGGCGGAACCTGCGTCAATATCGGATGCATCCCGACGAAGGTTCTGGTACACAGCGGCGATGTGGCAGCGTCCTTCAAGCAGATGGATGACATCGGTGTCGTAGGTGAGTTCAAGGGCGTGAACTGGGACAAGGTTCAGGCGAAGAGAGAATACATCGTCAACAGAATGAGCGGCGGTGTTTCGGCGCTGATGAAGGCGAACAAGGTCAAGGTCATCAAGGGCACGGCTGAGTTCGTGGACAAGAAGACGGTGAAGGTGACGAAGGAAGACGGAACCACAGAGAACATGTCTTTCGACGCAACGGTCATCGCTACCGGTTCGAAGAATTTCGCTCCGCCGATTCCGGGACTGGACACGGAAGGTGTCATTGATTCCACCGGAGCGCTGTCTCTGAAGACACAGCCGAAGTCCATGATCATTGTGGGCGGCGGCGTAATCGGTGTGGAATTCGCTACGGCATATCAGGAGATGGGCACGCAGATCACGATTCTGGAAGGTCTGCCGCGTATTCTGGGACCATGTGACGGGGAACTGGCACAGCAGCTGGAGAAGATCATGACGAAGGATCAGGGTATGGATATCCATCTGGAGTGCATGGTGCAGAAGATCGAAAAGACCGCCGGCGGCGTGAAGGTTACCGTGGATCACAAGGGTGCCACCGAAACCTATGAAGCGGAGAAAGTCCTGATTGCCATCGGCAGAAGAACGAACATCGACGGACTGAACATCGATGCGGCAGGCATCGCCAACGACAGAGGACGTATCACCGTTAACGACAGACAGGAAACCAATGTGCCGGGTATCTGGGCCATCGGTGACTGTGTTGGAAAGACGATGCTGGCCCACACGGCCATGTCCATGGGCGAGGTCGCTGCAGAGAATATCATGGGCGGCGACTCCCATTACGGCGGCGTGGAACCTTCTGCGGTATACTCCAATCCGGAATTTGCCGGCGTCGGTCTGACCGAGGAGCAGGTGAAGGAGAAGGGCATTCCGTACCATGTGGGCACATTCCCGCTGACGGCCAATGCCAAGGCGCTGATCGAAAACGGCGGCCTGGGTACCATGAAGTTCATTGTAGATGACAAGTACGGCGAAATCCTCGGATTCCACGTACTGGGTGCCAGAGCATCCGATCTGGTTGCAGAAGCAGCCATTGCCATGGATATGGAAGGAACGATCGATGATGTTATTGCGACGATCCATTCCCATCCGACGATCTATGAAGCTGTACGGGATACAGCCTGTGTAGCGGAAGACAGACCGATGAACATGCCTCCTTCAAAGAAGAAGAGGAAGTAATTCCGTCTGACAACAAGTTAATATGCAGAGTGCCCCGAGTTAGACAATGACCCGGGTACTCTGCACCAATTACCGGATTGTGATTCGTGACGATTTCATTTCTCCCGGGCGGGAATATTAACAGAGACTTTACTACAATGCAGTGAAAAAGGTAGATAAAAAATTCTGATTGTCGTATAATTATCTGTGTAATGTGACGAGCCGGTGAAGAAGGCATTATCAGAATATGAAGTTATACCATCGTCACGGATGATAATTTGGAGTTTTCCGAGCGAGGCGCTGTGCGCTGTAACCGGAAAGGGGGTCAATTTCATGTACAATGCGTACAAAAAGTTCATGAAGGGCTGGGGTATGCTGGAGAAGGTCATCACAGTAATTCTGATGGTCGCAGTTACTGCCCTGACGTTCGGCAATGTACTTTCCCGGTACATCCTGCCGACCGCATGGTCTTTCACAGAAGAGGTTGTAATTAATCTCTTCGCTATCATGTCTATGATGGGCGCCGCAATGCTGGCAAGCAGGGACGGCGGACTCGTCAGTATGGCGCTGCTGAATACAGCACTTAATGACAAGGGAAAGAGAATCCTGAACCTGCTGGACGTAGTGATCGGCGTTATTTTCTTCATTCTCATCTTCCATTATGGTCTGCAGAGAACAGAGATGCTGTACACAACGAACAAGGTCACAGACGTTCTGCGTATGAAAGAATGGTACTTCACCGCAGGCGCACTGGTTTTCTCCAGTATCTGTTTCTTCCTGCATTATTTTGAATTCGCACTCGATCAGATTCAGGCACTGATTCATGGTGAACCAGAGGAGGTGGACAAGTAATGGTTAATGCTGTTCTGTTTGGTTCATTCATCATCATGCTGATTCTGAATGTGCCGATTGCTGTCGCACTGGGACTTTCGGCAGCGCTGACACTGCTGTATGCGGGAGTACCACTCTCCATTATTGCAATCAATATTTATTCCGGGCAGGCGAAGTTCCTGCTGCTGGCTATTCCGTTCTTCGTTCTGGCCGGTAATATCATGGCGAAAGCCGGTATTTCCGACAGACTGATTGAATTCGCAGATGCCTGCGTAGGACACAAGAAAGGCGGAATCGCCATCGTATCCGTCATTGTAGCATGCTTCTTCGGTGCGCTGTCCGGTTCCGGTCCGGCTACTGTTGCGGCGCTGGGCTCCATCCTGGTTCCGGCTATGGTGGACAAGGACGGATTTAAGCCGAATTTCGCCACCACACTGCTGGCGGCTGCGTCTTCCATCGCCATCGTTATTCCGCCGTCTATCGCTTTCATCGTATACTCCTCCATCACAGGAGCTGCGGTAGGCGACCTGTTTATGGCCGGTATCATCCCGGGCATCCTGATGGGTGTTGCGCTGGTTGTTCTGATCAAGATGGAATGTAAGTCGGCTCATATCGAGGCACACAGAGCGAAGTCCAGCTGGGGCGCCAGAGGCAAGTCCTTCGTGAAGGCTTTCTGGGCATTCCTGATGCCGGTCATTATCCTGGGCGGCATCTACGGTGGTATCTTCACTCCGACAGAAGCGGCAGCGGTATCCGCTGTATACGGACTCATCGTCGGTCTGTTCATCTACAGAGAGGTCAAGCCGTCCAATCTGTGGTCGATCTTCGTTGATTCCGTCACAACATCCGGTTCTGTCATGATCATCATCGGATGTGCATCCCTGTTCTCCTATGTCTGCACGACCCAGGGAATTGCGGCCTCCGCACAGGGACTGCTGGGCGCCATGCCGAACAAGTATGTGTTCCTGCTGGTGATCAACATCATCTTCCTGATTGCAGGATGCTTCGTTGATGCGAACTCTGCGATGTACATCTTCATCCCGATCATGTTCCCGGTTGCACAGGCCATGGGAATCGACCTGGTTCACTTCGGTGTCATCGCCACCGTCAACCTGGCAATCGGTCAGGTTACACCGCCGGTAGGTGTCAACCTGTTCGTGGCATCCGGACTCCGGATCCCGGGAAGACCGAATGTATCCGTAACGGAGATGGTTCGCCCGGCGCTGAAGTGCTGCGCAGTTCTGATCATCGCTCTGCTGCTGATCACATACATTCCGGCGCTGTCCATCGGTATTCTGGGTAAATAATTGACAGCCTGAAGCGGCAGGCATATAATATTAGATAATTCAGATTAATCAAAGTGCAGAAAATGATATCGCGTCAATTATAACTGGTATTTATGGAGGGGAAAAATGAAAAAGACATTGAAAGTACTTGCAGTTGTGCTTTGCCTCACAGTATCCGTTGCGATGCTCGCAGCATGCGGCGGCGGATCGACGAAGAAATCATCCGGCGGCGGAAGCTCCAAAGCCACGACACTGAAGGTTGCGTTCTCCGCTGGTGACACATCCACATGGGCTACGGCTCTGAAGAAGTTCGCTAAGGACGTTGAGAAGGACACAGACGGTAAGGTTAAGGTTCAGCTTTATGCTTCCGACCAGCTGACCAACGGTGACCAGGTTGCCGGTATTCAGGCGGTTATCGACGGAACGACAGACATGTCCTTCCATTCGAACATCATCTGGTCCGGACTGGACGAGCAGTTCGCAGTTGTTTCCCTGCCGTTCCTGTTCGACAGCACAGCCTCTGCTGACAAGGCTCTTGCCGGCAAGGGCGGAGATGCTCTGAAGAGCGCTCTGGAGAAGCAGGGCGTTGTCCTCCTGGGCGTTGGTGAGAACGGTTTCAGACACGTGACGAACTCCAAGAGAGAGATCAAGACTCCGGCAGACATGAAGGGTCTGAAGATCCGTGTTGCAGGATCCACAGTACTGATGGATGCTTACAAGGCTTGGGGCGCTGACTACACGAAGGCGAACTGGTCCGAAGTTTACACAGGACTGCAGACAGGAACATATGACGGACAGGAGAACCCGCTGCCGACAGCTGATTCTTCCTCCATCCAGGAAGTACAGAAGTACTGCACATACTGGACCGGTTCCTATGACTGCCTGTTCCTCACAATGAACAAGGCGAAGTGGGACAGCTTCGACAAGGATACACAGGATATCCTCTCCAAGGATGCTGAGGCAGCCTGCACATACCAGAAGAAGCTGAACCGTTCCGAAGATAAGAAGGTTATGACTAAGTGGGAGAAGAAGGGCATCAAGTTCCACAAGACAACAGATGCTGAGATGAACCAGTTCAAGAAGCTGTCCGATCCTACATGGTCTGCTTTCGAGAAGAGACTGGTCAAGGGCGGAATGAAGCAGGCAGATGTTGACAACCTGATGTCCGCATTCGGCGCGAAGTAGTTCCGAGATCAGAAACACTGAATCATTTACCAACTGATTATGATGCAAGACGCGATATTTCTTGCCGCATTATAGGGATCACCGGCTCGGGAAGCTGAGCTCACGGACCGGAGATCCGGAAAAGAGAAAGAGAGGACCTGCGCTTAGGCGCGGGTCCTCTCTTTCTTGCGATTACTGCTGCTTCACATCCACCTCACCGAACAGGCTGAGGGAGCCGAAAATGCTCTGGAGACGTTCGTCATCCAGAATCACGATTTTCTTGTATTCCGGCCGGAGAATTTCGTCCCGGGCCAGCGCATTGATGATCCGGTTCACCGATACCCGGTTGACGCCGGTGATGGCGGCAATCTGCTCGTTGGTATGACTGATAACCGGCCCGTTCAGCATATAATTGGAATGCAGGAAATAGGCGATCCGTTTCCGGTTGTCCCGGAAATGGGAGCAGGCGATATAGTCACTCAGGGTGGTGATGCGCATCACCAGATGCTGGATGATCAGATCCTTGGACAGATCTTCGGATTCGAAAATCTCCCAGAATTTTTCCTTCGGCAGCAGGTACACAGTGCATTCCGTAATCGCCTGTACGCTGATGATGACGGGAAACACGTCCCGCTTCAGCAGGGATTCACTGCCGATCATATTGTTTTCTCCCAGATAGAACAGCGTGAGCGCATCCCCGTCACTGTTGGTCACCACCGTTCGGGCCTGTCCGGAGGTGATGAAGCCGATGTACCGCGCCTGCTCCGCCTTCATGAAGATAAAATTGTCCTTTTCGTACGTTCGCCGGATGCCGTGGGTCTCGAAAATCTTCCGCAGCACCTGCCAGGATTCATCAATTACCATGTTCTGTTCCATTGTTCACCCCTGTCTTTCCGGTCTGTACCGGCTATCTTACCCGCTTATTATATCATGAGAATGTATAACAGACTACATTTCAGCCGCCGGACAGGCGGTGCATTTCGAGGCAAGATCCAGGAAGAGACGATGTATTTTTGTGTATTTTCATAAATAACAGAATAACTGTATAATTTGTTACGAAGTGTCCGGATTTCAATGCATTAAAATAACAAACAGGGCGGAGGGCCGGGCGGCTCTCGGATCCGATGAAGGAAAGGCAGGAGAGAGGATAGTATGACGGAATATATGAAAGGCTTGGTGAAAGAAGAGGCCGCTCCGGGCCCCTTCCGGTGGCGGGAAGATCTGCCGGTGCCGGCACCCGGTCCGGACGAGGTATTGATCCGGGTTCACGTGGCAGCACTCTGCGGAACGGATCTGCACATCATGGAATGGGATGAATGGACCCGTAACTGGGCGAAAGCCCCGTTTATTCCGGGGCATGAGATCTGCGGTGAGATTGTTGCCCTGGGGAGCGATGTGACGCAGCGGAAGGTGGGGGACCGGGTTTCCTGTGAATCCCATATCGCCTGCCACCACTGTGCGGCGTGCGCAAGCGGCATGGAACAGATCTGTGAGAATCTCAAGCTGTTCGGGGTGTCAGAGGACGGCGGTTTCGCCGAATATGCGAAGGTCCGCTGGGATGTGACCTATGTCATCGGGGATCCTTCCATTCCGGATGAAACGGCGGTACTGTTCGAACCGATGGGGGCCGGTGTTCACGGTGTGGAGAAAGCGGAAGTGGCCGGAAAGAATGTGCTGATCAGCGGGTGCGGATCGATCGGACTCACCGCTGTGGCCGCTGCGAAAACCTTCGGAGCGCAGCAGGTCATCGTCTGCGATCTGATTGATGAGAAACTGGCCATCGCAGAGAAGATGGGGGCGGATGTGACCCTGAACGCCGGCCGGGAAGATGTAGCAGAGGCTGTGCGCCGGCTGACCGGCGGACGGGGGGCGGATGCGGCAATCGACATCACCGGTTCCCAGCAGGCGATCACTGCGGCGGTGAAGGCACTGCGAAGCGGCGGACGGTTCGTGGGTGTGGGCCTTCCTACCCGGGAGATCCATCTGGATCTGGCCAACGACGTTTTCTACCGGGAGGTGGAAGTCACCGGGATATCCGGGCGGCTGATCTGGAAAACCTGGGATGATTTCGCGAAAGTCATGGCCGGCCCGTATTTCCGGTCTGAATATGTTCTGGGCGGGAAATACCCGATGCGGGACATTGACAGGGCGGTGGAAGCAGTCCGGAGCGGGGTGCCGGGTAAGATGCTGCTGTACCCGGATGTGCCGCCGGCAGAAGCGTAAGGAACCACAGGAGAAGGCACCGCAGCGCAGGAAATCGAAAACAGGGAACCGAATCGTAAGGAACCGAATAATAAACCTATGATGATATGAGGAGGATACTATGAGCTATTCCAATGAATTTCTGACGGACATCTATCAGAAACTGATGGAAACCAGAATGCTGGAAACCAGACTGGTGGAGTTGTATGCGGAGGGCCGAATTCCGGGCCATATCCACAGCGGTGTGGGGCAGGAAGCGTCCTATGTGGGTGTGCTGGCGAACAAGGGGGAAGGAGACTGGATCCGCCCGTCCCACCGTCCGCCTTCGACCGTAGTGATTGCGGGTACGCCGCTAAAGGAGTTCTGGGCGGAAATCCTGGCGAAGAAGACAGGCAATGCCGGCGGGAAAGGCGGCATCCTTCATGTAGGTGACTATGATCATCACATTCTGGGCATGTCCGGCATCCTGGGATCCGATGCAGGTGTTGCGGTGGGTGCGGCCCTGACCCAGAAACTGAAGAAGACGAACGACATCGTGGTATATTTTGTCGGTGACGGCGCCTCCAACCGGGGACCGGTGGCAGAAGCCATGGCCCTGGCATCCTGCTGGGAAGTGCCGGTGCTGTTCTGCTGTGAAAACAACGGGTTCGCCATTTCCACGCCGTTCGAATTTTCCTACCGGACCCCTCATGCGCTGGCAGACAAGGCGGAAGGGTACGCCATGCCGTCGAAAACCGTGGACGGCACGGATGTGCTGGCGGTGTACGAAACGGCAAAGGAAATGTTCGACTACGTCCGTTCTACCGGAAAGCCGGCGGTGCTGGAGATGCGGGACTACCGGTTCCGGGGCCACTTCGAAGGCGATCAGTGCGCCTACCGGGATCAGGACGTAACGGCACAGAAAATGACGGAAGAGGACGGCGTGAAGAATTTTGAGGAAAAGCTTCTGGCGGCAGGCGTTCTGACCCAGGAGGAGATGGATGCCAGAAAGGCGGCGTTCGCCGAAAAGCTGGAGGCGATTATCGCAGAAGCGGAAGCAGCGCCGGAGCCGACGCCGGAGGATATTTACGAAAACCTTTACGTATAATCGAAGCAGGAGGAAACGATGAAATATACATATGGAAATGCCATTACCGCGGCCCTGCGGGAAGAGATGCAGAGAGATGAGAATGTGCTGATCTGGGGAGAAGACGTGGCGGAATTCGGGAATATCTTCGGACTCACCCGGGGCCTGCTGGAAGAATTCGGACCGGACCGGGTACGGAACACCCCGATTGTGGAGACGGCCATCATCGGTGCGGCCATCGGCGCCGCAGAGACCGGACTCCGGCCGGTGGCGGAGCTGATGTACTCTGACTTCACCATGCCGGCATTCACGGAAATTTTCCACCTGGTTTCCAAGTGGAGATATATGCACGGCCCGAAATACCGGCTGCCGCTGGTGATCCGGAACGCATCCGGCGCCTCCAACGGCGCAGCAGAGGAACATTCCAACACGGTGGAGTCCCTGTTCATGCATGCGCCGGGTCTGACCATCATCACCCCGTCCTGTGCCTATGATGCGAAGGGTCTGCTGAAGTCGGCGATCCGCAGCGATGATCCGGTGCTGTTCTGTGAGCCGAAGCTCCTCTACCAGCAGAAGCAGGAAATCGATCAGGAGGTCTTCGAGAGTGACTATACCATTCCGATCGGTCTGGCGGACGTGAAGCGGGAAGGCACCGACGTCACGCTGATCGCTGTGGGCCTCATGGTTCCCCGGGCGCTGGAGGCGGCGGAGATCCTGGCGGAAGAGGGCATCTCAGTGGAAGTGATTGACCCGCGCACCATTGCGCCGCTGGACAAAAAGACCGTCTACCGGTCGATCGCCAAGACCCATCTCTGCGCTATTGTGGAGGAGAGCAACAAGACGGCGGGTATCGGCGCCGAATATGCCGCCACGTTCCAGAAGGAAATGTACGATGAGCTGGACGGACCGGTGGAGCGGATCGCCGCCCTGGATGTGCCGATGCCGTATAACATGGCTCTGGAGCGGTACGTCATCCCGGATGCGGGAAACATCTGTGAAACAATCCGGAGTATGGTGAAGTAACGGGAAGGAGAAGCGCACATGAGTGTAGAAGTAGTCATGCCGAGAGCGGGACTCACCATGGTGGAGGGGACCATCAGCGAATGGAAGGTTCCGGAGGGGGCGTCGGTCAAGAAGGGCGATGTCCTGATGGAGTATGAGAATGAAAAAAATATGATTGAATATGAGGCGCTGGACAGCGGCATCATTCACATGGTGGCGAAGGAAGGGGACACCGTGAAGGTAGGCGGGCTGATCGCATACCTCGCCCAGGATCAGACGGAGTACGAGCAGATCGCTTCTGCCGGCGCCGGTGCGTCTTCCGCAGCGGATTCAGCTCCGGCGGAGGAACCGGCGGCGAAGCCGGACGCAGCCTCCGGATCCTCCCCAGCGGCCCCTGAGCCGGCCGCTGCCCCGGGCTCCGCTTCTGCTCCGGCGAAGCGGTCCGGGAGAGTGTCTGCAACAGGCCTTGCAAAGAAGATGGCGAAGGAGGCCGGCATCGACATCCTGGACGTCACACCGACTGGAGCGGACGGCATCCGGGTCCGGGCCAGGGATGTGGAGGCCTATCTGGCGGCGCCTCGCCCTGCGGCAGGATGTGCGGATTCTGCGGAAAGCGTCATCACCGAGATTCCTTGGAAGGGCGTCCGGGCCGCCATTGCGAAGAATATGTATAATAGCGTGCAGCAGACCGCCCAGTGCACCATGGCCTGCGAAGTCAACGCCACGAAGCTGCTGACTCTCCGGGAATCCCTGAAGCAGGATCAGGAGATGCTGGGGGTGAAGATTACGGTCAACGACCTGCTGTGCAAGATGCTGGGGAAGGTCATGCTGAAGCATCCGATGGCCAACGCAACCTTTGACGGCAGCACACTGTATGAACACAGCCACGTGGATCTGTCCGTGGCGGTGGCCACGGAAGACGGCCTCATGGTGCCGGTGGTGAAACACATCGATACCCTGACGCTGACGGAAATCAGCCGTAAGGTAAAGGATCTGGCAGAGCGGGCCAAGACGAAATCCCTCCTGCAGGATGAGTCTTCCGGTGCATCCCTGACGATCACCAACGTGGGCATGTTCCCGATTCACATGGCGACACCGATCCTCAATCCGCCGCAGGTGCTGATCGTGGGCGTGGGCCAGCCGGTGCAGAAGCCGGTGGTACAGGAAGACGGCACCATCGGTGTGGGATCCATGATGAATATCTTCGTCACTGTGGATCACCGGGTCATCGACGGTATGATGACAGGACGGCTGTTGGCGGATATCAAGGCCTATATCGAGCATCCGGAAATGATCCTGGCGTAACGGGAAGGAGAATGAGAGCATGAAAATAGCGATTGTAGGCGGCGGCCCGGGCGGATATATCGCTGCGATCCGGGCGGCGCAGCTGGGCGCAGAAGTGACGCTGATCGAGCGGGGCCGGCTGGGAGGCACCTGCCTGAATGTGGGTTGCATTCCGACGAAGTGCCTTCTGCACAGCGCAGAACTCATGGAAATGATCCGGGAGCAGGGTCCGAAGATCGGCGTGGAAGCACCGGAAGTCAAGGTCAACTTTCCGCAGATCATTGCCCACAAGAATGAAGTGTCCGACCGGCTGGTCGGCGGCGTGGCGGGACTGATGAAGGCGAACCGGGTGAAGACAGTGACGGGGGAGGCCTGCTTCACGGCACCCCGGAAACTTACGGTCACCCGGGAAGACGGAACGAAGGAAACCGTGACGGCGGATGCGATAATTCTGGCCACCGGTTCAGTGAATGCGGCACCGCCGATTCCGGGACTGGCGGAGAATCCGGACTGTATCGATTCCACCGGGGCCCTGTCCCTGGAAAAACTGCCGGAGACCATGGTGGTTGTGGGCGGCGGCGTCATCGGCGTGGAACTGGCCTGCGCCTATGCCGGATTCGGCACAGAGGTGAAGGTGGTGGAAGCCATGGATCACATCCTGCCGATGCTGGACGGGGATCTGACCAAGGTTGGACTTGCCCATATGAAAAAGATGGGCATCGAATTTCATCTTTCCACACCGGTCCGGTCCTTCGAAAAGACGGAAAACGGTGTGCGGGTGAACTGTGAGCGGAACGGGGAGCCTGTCGACTTTGAAGCCGAGAAAGTCCTGGTGGCCATCGGCAGAAAGCCGAACACCGGCTCGCTCAATCTGGATGCCGGGGGTGTGAAGCACGAGCGGGGGGCCATTTGGGTCAACGACCGGATGGAAACCAATGTGCCCGGCGTCTACGCCATCGGAGACTGTGTGAAGGGCTACGCCCAGCTGGCGCATACGGCTTCCGCCATGGGGGAGGTGGCTGCAGAGAATATCATGGGACAGGAAGCCCACTATGACGAACGGACCAACCCGACCTGTGTTTACATGGAGCCGGAGGCCGCATCGGTGGGGCTGACCGAGGAGCAGGCAAAGGCAAAGGGGATTGACTACAAAGTCGGAACCTTCCCGATGGCCGCCAACGGAAAAGCCCTGATCCTGAACGGCGGGGAGGGGCTGGTGAAAATCATCGCCGGAGCGAAGTACGGTGAGGTGCTGGGCATGCACATCATCGGGCCCCGGGCCACGGACCTGATTGTGGAAGGAGCCCTGGCCATCGACCTGGAGGCGACGGTGGATGAACTGGTGGAGACGATCCACTCCCACCCGACGGTCAGCGAGACCATGCGGGAAGCGGCGCTGGACGTGATGGGGCGCACCCTGAACATGCCGCCGAAGCGCAGATAAGCGGAATGCGATCGAATTGCGGGACGTGAAACGGAGAAACGAAAAATCCGTTTTGCGTCCGGCTTTTTTTTTATATCTTGAAAGATCCCGGTAGACGGATTCTGAAAGAATCTGAAAAGCAGTTGACAAATGACGATGAATGCATTATTGTACTAAGTACTTAATACAACAACACAGGAAAGACAACGAACTTCAAGAGGAGGAATGGATATGGCATGGGAATTCAAAGACGGGATTCCGATCTACCGTCAGCTGGTACGGAGGCTGGAGATCAGCATCGCAGCCGGAGAGTACCAATCCGGAGAGAAGATGCCGTCGGTGCGGGATCTGGCAATGGAGGCCGGCGTGAATCCGAATACAATGCAGCGTGCGCTGGCGGAGCTGGAAGCCGGCGGTCTGCTGCACAGCGAACGGACCACCGGACGGTTCATCACCTGGGACGAGGATATTCTCACGAAACTCAGGCGAGATCTGGCGGCCGGATACGTGGAGGATTTGTTTCGGAATCTGGGACGGCTCGGAATGAGCACGGCAGAAATCTTTGATACCGTAAGGCGCTGGGCGGAGCAGACGGAAGCGAAGGCGGAAGCTCTGGCGTCATCGGCGGAAGCCGGCCGGCGTCCTGAGGTGGAGACGGCGGACGCAGAAAGGAGCGGGAAATGAGCCTGTTAGAATGTAAGGGATTGACAAAAATCTACAGCGGGAACAATGCACTGAACGGTGTGGATCTGAATCTGGAAAAGGGGCAGATCGTCGGTCTCCTGGGACCGAACGGAAGCGGGAAGACGACGTTGATCAAGCTGACTGCCGGCCTTCTGGTTCCCACCGCAGGAGAGGTGCTGGTGGACGGCATGAAACCGGGACCGGAAACCAAGGCGGAAGTCGCATATCTTCCGGACCGGGATTTCCTGCCGGACTATATGAATGTCATCCAGCTCCTGAATTTCTACGAAGATTTCTTCGCAGATTTCGACCGGCCCAGAGCCCAGGAAATGCTGGCAGATCTGAATATCCCGCCGAAGCAGAAATACGGGAAAATGTCCAAGGGGACCAAGGAGAAGGTCCAGCTGATTCTGACCATGAGCCGCAGAGCCCGGGTCTATCTGCTGGATGAACCGATCGCCGGTGTAGATCCGGCGGCAAGAGATTTCATCCTGAAAACCATCATCAGTAATTATTCAGAGGATGCACTGGTGTTGATTTCCACCCACCTGATTGCAGACATTGAGACGGTGCTGGATGATATCGTGTTTCTGCAGAACGGTCAGGTGGTGCTGCACAAGTCTGCCGATGAAATCCGGGAACAGGACGGCAAGAGCGTGGATGGATTATTCCGGGAGGTATTCAGATGTTGAGAAAATTAATGAAATATGATTTCAAGACCATGGGCCGCATTCTGGTGCCGGCATATCTGGTCATGCTGGCCCTGTCCGTACTGTTCGGATTATCCCTTGGTGGAAATCATTCCTACGGACTGGTTGGTAATATGGCAACTTCGCAGGGTTACCGCAGAACGATGGTGACTACGCTGGGCTTCATCTTCGGAGCCTCCTGCTTCGCAGGTGGCCTGATCACACTGATCATGATTATTCAGAGCTTCTACCGGAATCTGCTGGGAGCGCCGGGACATCTCATGTTCGCCCTGCCGGTGAAAGTCCGGACCCATGTGACGGCAAAAGGCATATCCGGCACGATCTGGGTGATACTGGGATGTCTGGCGGGACTGCTGTCTCTGGTCCTCATGAGCACGGCGGCCTTCGGTCCTCATTATTTCGGCCAGCTCTTCATGAGATTCTGGCCCGGCATTACGGAGCAGCTGGGCAGCCAGAAAGAAGTGGTTCTCTATGTGGTGCAGATCATCCTGGTCATGATACTGGGGGCAGCGGCAGAAGTGATGCGGATCTATGCGTCGATTTCCATCGGCCACCTCTGGAGTAATCACCGGGTTTTCGGTGCGGTGCTGGCGTATATCGGTTTCGGTGTCATCGGCACGCTCCTGGTCAATCTGATTAATTTCAATGCGGCCCAGTTCGAAATCTTCTTGAACCGGATCTTCCTGTATTCCGGTGCTTACGCGGGACACATGGCGCTCCTGTACTTTGCGCTCTTTGAACTGGTGGTTGCGGTGATCTACTGGGTCATCACTTCCGTGATTCTGTCCCGCCGTCTGAATCTGGCATAGGGGCGGCGGTCGCCCAACGTGAGTCCGGTCGGTTGCGGGGCGGCGTTCGTCCCGCAGGGTGCGAAATCTCAGCTTTTTCGGATTTCGCACCTGTTTCCCGCCGTTTCGGCCGTAAATCATGGACGACACGATTTGGCATGGTGCGGAAACAGAAAAATGGCTGTTTTCGCACCCGGTGGCCGGAAGATGCAGTTCTGGGAAGGTGGTTATATTACTCATATCGATTCCCTTGCATGTGATTATTAACTTTTATTTCCATTCTCCTGGCGGATATTTTTCTCGCAAAATATCCGGTCGGGAGATGAGTTATTTTTTGTATGACCTGTCCGAGCTGTATATAATCGGACCATAGGTCCGGGTGCGGATTTTCGGTTTTCTCCAGAATCGCACCATCAGATGCAGCCGGGATAAATTACTCGAGATTATCTTTCATTTTCGCACCCTTCCGAACGCAAAAAAAGTGCGGAATCGCCCTAAATGCCCGATTCCGCACTTTCATGGCCGGATTGTATACGATTCTGGCCGGTCGTGGCGCTGGATTGTATACAATCCGGCGCCGGCCGCCGGTCATCTGGCCGCCCGACTGCCGCACAATCAGTGGATCTCTTCTCCGTCACCTACCTTCACATGCATTTTGTCTTCGAAATATTTCACCATGCCCGCCTGGTCCCAGTCGATGAAGCCGTTGTCGTTCATCCAGTCCATGATGCGCAGGGTGACATCGGTAACCGGCAGGTCGACGCCCAGATGGTGGGCGTACTGCTTCGCATTCAGAAGGTCTTTCCGGTGTACGGCGATCCGGGCGCCCGGGGTGTAATCCCGGTGGATGATTTTCGGGACTTTGTTTTCGTAGAGAGGACCGCCGCAGAAGCCGGTGCGGGTGGCTTCGAAGGTGGTCTGCAGATCGATGCCGGCTTTTGCCGCGAAGGCGTAGCCTTCCGCCATGGCGGCGAGGTAGGAACCGGCGATCGTGTTGTTGACGAGTTTTGTCGTATCACCGGATCCCGGGCCGCCGGTATACACCGGGCTGCCCATACAGGACAGGATCGGCTTCACCTTCTCGAAAATTTCCCGGTCGCCGCCGGTCATGATGGCCAGGGTGCCGGCCTCCGCCATCGGGTTGCCGCCGCTGACCGGCGAATCCAGCAGGTACATGCCGCCGGCCTTTGCCTCCTGATAAAGATCAAGAATGATATTCGGGGCCGCCGAGGAGCAGTCGATGATAATCGATCCTTTCGGACATAAGCGGATCGCCTCCTCCACGGAATGACGAATGGTCTCGTGGGTCGGCAGCATCTGCATGATGACGTTGCATTTCCGGTAGACCTGCTCCGGGTCCTGCTCCGGGAATCCACCTGCGGCCTGGAACTGTTCCATCTTCTCCGGAACCACGTCGTAACCGTAGACTTTGAAGCCGGATTTCCGGATGACATTTTTCACCATGGGAAGTCCCATTACGCCGAAACCGAAGAAACCGATGGTTGTTTCTGTAGTCATTGTTTTGCCTCCATTTCGCATGTAAACGAACTCTTCTATATGCTCATTGTAGGAGCAATTCTGAAAAAGGGGAAATACAAAAAAATTGGGCAACCATAAACGGGATCTATGGCTGCCCAGTTGTGTATTCTATCTTTTCTTTCCTATTTTCCGGAGGAGGAACTGGCGGGGAGGCTGTTCGTTTTCCGGACGGGGCCCGGCGGGGGACCAGCTAATACCCGAAGGGGACCTGGCGTCCTATCTCACTGCCTTTCGGATCGCCTCCAGCAGGTCGCTGTATTCCGTGAAAGCAGGAACTTCCGGGTGGGCGGCATGAATCTGGGGCGTGGTCCGGAACAGGAATCCGGCGCTGCTGGCCTCGATCATACCCAGGTCGTTGAAGCTGTCTCCGGTGGCGATGGTGTCGAAGCCGATGGCCTGCAGGCCCTTCACTGTGGTGCGCTTGGAATCCTGCACCCGCATCCGGAAGCCGGTGATTTCCCCGTCCTCTGCCACCTCCAGGGAATTGCAGAAAATCGTGGGCCACCCCAGCTTCTGCATCAGCGGCGCAGCGAATTCGGTGAAGGTGTCACTGAGGATGATCACCTGCATCTCAGTGCGCAGGGTGTCCAGAAATTCCTTCGCACCGTCGAAGGGATCGATGGCAGCGATGGTGTTTTGCACGTCCTTCAGCTTCAGTCCGTGTTCCTTCAGTGTGTTCAGCCGGAACCGCATCAGTTTGTCATAATCCGGTTCGTCCCGGGTGGTGCGCTTCAGCTCCGGAATGCCCGTGGCCTCTGCGAACGCAATCCATATCTCCGGGACCAGAACTCCTTCCAGATCAAAACATGCGATATACATGGTATTTCCTCCTGTGTATTGTCGGGTCGGCGGTGCCTGGGCGCCGCTTTCTTTGTTTACTGCAATGAAGGAATTATACCATAGTTTCGGCATTGTGACAAAAAATAACGCAGCAGGCGGCCGACCTGCTGCGCTTCGGGTTATTCACTGATCGGTTTCGTATGCCAGATTTCCCGGGCATAATCCCGGATGCTGCGGTCCGCTGCGAAGCGGGCGGCCATGGCGATGTTCCGGATGGACATGCTGTTCCACCGGTCCCGGTCCTCGTAGGCGTCCTGGATCTCCTGATGGACCCGGCAGTAATCGTCGAAGTCCTTCAGACACATGTACGGGTCGGCGATGCTGTAGGTCGGCCGGAGCAGATAGTCCTTCAGCTTATGGAAGTCTGTGCCGGCGAAGCCTTCTCCCAGCCGGTCCACCGCCGCCTTCACTGCCGGGTTGGATTCATAGATGTCCAGGGAGCGGTAGCCGGCGGCCAGGTTCTTCTGCACCTCGTCCGCCTTCTGGCCGAAGATGAAGATGGCGTCGTCTCCGACAGCCTCCCGCATCTCCACATTCGCCCCGTCCAGGGTGCCGATGGTGATGGCGCCGTTGATCATCAGCTTCATGTTGCCGGTGCCGCTGGCTTCTTTTCCGGCCAGGGAGATCTGTTCGGAAATGTCGCTGGCCGGCATCAGGCGCTCCGCCATGGAAACGCTGTAGTTTTCCAGGAAGATCACCCGCATCTTCTGACGGATCTTCGGGTCCTTTTCGATTTCCTCTCCGATCCGGCAGATCAGCTGGATGATGTTCTTCGCCAGGTAATAGTTCGGGGCGGATTTCGCCGCAAACAGGTAGGTTTCCGGACGCATATCCAGGTTCGGATTCTCCCTGAGCATGTTGTAGCGGCTGATAATACGCAGGGCGTTCAGCAGCTGCCGCTTATATTCGTGCAGGCGCTTTGCCTGGGTGATGAAGAGGGAGTCCGGGTCCGGGCAGATGCCGGTTTCGGCTTTCAGACGGTCGGAGAAGGCTGCCTTGTTCTCCCGCTTGATTTCTTCCACCCGCTTCCGGACACTGCTGTCGGATGCGAATTTCGCAAATTCCTCTAACTTCCGTGCATCCTTCCGGTAATCCGGCCCGATGGTTTCGTCCAGCAGTGAGGCCAGCTTCGGATTGGACTGGCAGAGCCAGCGCCGGTAGGCGATGCCGTTGGTGACATTGGTGAACTTATCCGGCCAGGCCAGATAAAAGTCGTGGAACAGATCGTCCTTCAGGATTTCCGAGTGCAGGGCGGAAACCCCGTTCACCCGGTGGGAGCCGATGACGGACAGGTTCGCCATCCGGACCTGATCTTCTCCCAGCGGCGCCATGTAATTGATCTTTCCGGTGTCTCCCGGGAAGAGTTTCTCCATGTCTTCCCGGAAACGGCGGTCGATTTCCCGGATGATGGCGTAGATGCGCGGCATCAGCATGCGGACCAGCTGCTGGTTCCACTTCTCCAGCGCTTCCGCCAGCACCGTGTGGTTCGTGTAGGTGACAGTGCGGGTGACCAGGTCCCAGGCCTTGTCCCACTCCATGCCGTGTTCGTCCATAAAGAGGCGCATCAGTTCCGGAACGCAGAGCGCCGGATGGGTGTCATTGATATGGATGGCCACCTTCTCCGGGAAGTTGTCCAGGGTGCCGTGCAGCCGGAGATGGTCCCGGATAATATTCTGGCAGGAGGCGGAAACCATGAAGTACTGCTGCTTCAGCCGGAGCTCCTTTCCCTCTTCAATGTTGTCCGCCGGATACAGAACCTTGGAAATCAGCTCGGCCTTGTTGGTTTCCTGCTGGGCCCGGGTGAAATCCCCGTTATTGAAGGAGTTCATGTCGAAACTCTCCCGGTTCGTGCTCCACCACAGACGCAGCTTGTCCACCGCCGGGCTGTCCGCACCGGAAATGCACATGTCGAACGGAATTGCCTCCACAATCTGCTGGTTCTCGATATTGTACTGCAGGCCCTCTTCGGTCCAGTACTCGTGATAATCGCCGTAGAAGCCGACCCGGAATGTGTCTTCGTCCCGGCGGTTCAGCCACACATGGCCTCCCGGCAGCCAGTTGTCCGGCATTTCCACCTGCCAGCCGTCCACGATCTTCTGTTTGAACAGGCCGTATTCGTACCGGATTGAAAAACCGGTGGCGTCGTACTCCTGAGAAGCCAGGGCATCCATGTAGCAGGCTGCCAGACGGCCCAGACCGCCGTTTCCCAGACCCGCATCCGGTTCCTGATCGTACAGTTCTTCCATGGAAATGCCCCGGCGCTTCATGACCCCGGCTACGATGCCGGTTTCATCCAGATTATACAGGTTGTTCTTCAGGGACTGTCCCATCAGGAATTCCATACTGATGTAGTAGATCTTCTTCTTCCCGGATTCCTTCTTCTCGGCTTCCCGGCGCACCTTGTTGAAGGCCCACTTCTTCTTCAGAAGCTGGCTGTTCACGATTTCGGCAGTGGCCATGTACAGCTCCCGGGGGGATGCGTTTTCAAAGTCCGTGTGGTAGTTATTCTCCAGATGCAGCGTCAGCTCCTCCAGAAATTCCGCTTCTGTGGGCAGGGTGAAGCCCTGGGGTGTATTCGGGGAGGCCGGAGCGGCAGCAGTCTGTTTCGGCGCGGCCTTCTTCACAGCGCTTTTCTTTCTTTTCGTTGGCATGGTTTCTTCTCCTTTTCTTAGTGAAAACGCACCTGTTCGTACATGTCTATGTATTGCTCGGCGGACCGGGACCAGCTGAAGTCCCGGGTCAGGTCATACCGGACCAGGTTCTGCCAGTTTTCGGTGTCGTGGAACCGGCTCACGGCGTTCATCAGTGCGTGGTAGAATCCGTCTGTATCATAGGAATCGAAGACGAATCCGTTCCCTTCTCCCAGCGTGCAGTCGGAAATGGAGTCCCGGAGACCGCCGGTGGCCCGGACCACCGGAACGGTGCCGTAGCGGCAGGCGATCATCTGGGACAGGCCGCACGGCTCGCTCTTCGACGGCATCAGCAGAATATCCCCGGCGGCATAAAGCTGGTGGGAGATCCCCTTGTTAAATTCTATGAATGCCCGGGCCCGGTCCGGATGACGGTCCGCCAG
>OCTW013371477.1_pt1 | contig 25011 bp, 15 predicted proteins | sample 1539671 | NCBI WGS metagenome assembly OCTW01 (sample SAMN02144230, study PRJEB22623) | gut metagenome | biome: sheep rumen | host: Ovis aries | place: New Zealand | reverse complement strand
GATCGGGTTCTACTTGAACCACCCCCTGATGGCTCGTATCGTTGAGCTGAAAGAAAAGGGTTTCGCTGATGCGAAAGAATATGACTATGCCCCCGTTGACCTGGGCGATGCCATCGAGAACTACAAGCAGATTCTCGACATCACCGGCGATGTGGCTGCCAATATCATTGAGCCAAACTCTGAGGCTGTTGACCTGGAAGGTCCGCACCTTGAGAACGGCCGTATGATTTACGCCTCTAAGACCTACGAGAACCTCGACGCCACCCGTAAGGCTGGTCTGTGGGGTGTCTCGATGCCTCGCCGTTATGGTGGTCTGAATCTGCCTAACGCAGTATTCTCTATGCTCTCTGAGATGATTTCGGCTGCTGATGCCGGTTTCCAGAACATCTGGAGCTTGCAGAGCTGTATCGACACGCTGTATGAGTTCGGTTCTGAGGAACAGCGTCAGAAGTATATCCCCCGCGTTTGTGCTGGTGAAGGTATGTCGATGGACTTGACGGAGCCTGATGCCGGTTCTGACCTGCAGCGCGTGATGCTGAAGGCCACCTTCGACGAGAAGGAGAACTGCTGGCGCCTGAACGGTGTGAAGCGTTTCATCACCAACGGTGACTCAGATATCCATCTCGTACTGGCTCGTTCTGAGGAAGGCACAAAGGACGGACGTGGTCTGTCGATGTTCATCTACGACAAGCGCCAAGGCGGTGTCGATGTTCGTCACATCGAGCACAAGCTGGGTATCCACGGTTCACCTACCTGTGAGCTCACCTATAAGAACGCGAAGGCAGAGCTTTGCGGCTCTACCCGTCTGGGACTTATCAAGTATGTGATGGCTCTGATGAACGGTGCCCGTCTGGGTATCGCCGCACAGTCAGTAGGTGTTGAGCAGGAGGCTTACAACGAGGGACTGGCATACGCCAAGGAGCGTCAGCAGTTTGGTGAGGCAATCATCAACTTCCCTGCTGTCTATGATATGCTCTCTCGCATGAAGGCCAAGCTCGATGCCGGTCGTTCTCTGTTGTATGAGACAGCTTGCTACGTAGATGTCTACAAGTGCTTGGAGGACATTGAGCGCGATCGCAAACTCACTCCCGAGGAGAAGCAGGAGTTGAAGAAGTATCAGCGTCTGGCTGATGCCTTCACCCCGTTGGCTAAGGGTATGAACTCTGAGTATGCTAACCAGAACGCTTACGATGCCATCAGCATCCACGGTGGTTCAGGTTTCATCATGGAGTACAAGAGCCAGCGACTGTTCCGCGACGCCCGTATCTTCTCTATCTACGAAGGTACCACACAGTTACAGGTGGTTGCAGCAATCCGCTACATCACCAATGGCACGATGTTGGCTAACATCAAGGACATGTTTGCTGCCCTGCCTGCTGATGCCAATGCCGCTCTGAAAGCTCGCGTTGAAAAGCTCATCCCCGTTTACGAGGAGGCTCTTGCTAACGTGAAGGCACTGGAGAATCAAGATGCACACGACTTCTTGGCCCGTCGTCTCTACGATATGACGGCCGAACTCGTCATGTCTCTGCTCATCATCCGCGATGCTGCCAAGGCTCCCGAGCTGTTCGAGAAGAGCGCCAACGTCTATGTTCGCATGACCGAGGAAGACGTCTTCGGCAAGAGCGCCTACATCAAGGCCTTCCGTGTAGAGGACCTGAAGAATTTCCAGGCTGTTGAGAAAGAGGCTGCTGCCGAATAACAAGATTTGGATTTAAGTCAATCATGAAAAAGCGCTGGGCGATTGCTCAGCGCTTTTCCTTTATCATTGCTTGGGCTCTTTGATTTCCTGACCTCTGCAGAAGCGGTGCAGTATTTGTCGGTCGTCGCCCACATAGACGAAGCGCTCCAAACGGTGCTGCAGCGAGTACTCGTCCGGGTACAACACACTGTCGTCAATCACCAATGCGTCGAATTCATAGCCCGGCTCGAAGCTGCCCACCTTACCGAAGAACGAGCCAGCCGACTTGGTGGCTAGCCAGAAGGCTTCCGACAAGGTCAGGAATGCCTTGCTATGGTCTTGCTGGTACTGCATCTTGCTCACCTGGATGGCATATACCAGCATGCGGAACATGTTCAGGTCGTGGCCACCGCTGATGTCGCTTCCCAGTCCGATGTGCAAGCCCTCGTCGAGGAAGGTGCGGATGGGAGCCATACCAGATGCGATGTTGAAGTTGGACGTAGGACAGTGGGCAACCATCACGCCGTTGCGTTTCATCAGTTCCAGCTCCTGGCCGTGCGTCCACACACAATGCGCCATAATAGTTGGTGTCTGTCCGAAGAGTCCATAGCGGTTGTAGGCGTCGCCGTAGCTCTCGCTCTCAGGCTCCAGCTCCTGCACCCAGGCTATCTCGGAGGTGTTCTCAGAGAGGTGCGACTGCACGGGCAGCTGATACTTCTCGGCCAGCTCGCCACAGGCTTTCAACAACTCAGGAGTGCAAGAAGGTACGAAACGCGGTGTGATGATAGGTCGTACAAGAGGGAGGACCTCACCCCCTTCCCCTTTCCCAGAGGCGAGGGGAGAGAATTCCTTGATCAGTTCCTCGGTACCGGCGACACAGGCGTCGACATCCTCGCTGAGGTTGTCGGGACAGTTGCGGTTCATCGCCACCTTTCCCACCAAGGCACCCATGCCAGCATCTTGATACAATTGCATCAGTTTGCGGGTGCTGGCAGTATGGACGGTGCCGAAGACAACACTACGCATGGTTCCGAAAAGCCACTGGGTGTGCAGGAAACGGCGATACATACGCTCTGCATACGAGACATCAGCATATTTTGCCTCTTCAGGGAAGGTGTAGTTCTGCAACCACGGCAGCAGTTCCAAATCCATAGCAACGCCTTGGTTATGCACCTGCGGAGCATGAACGTGCATATCGTTCATGGCCGGAATGAGCAGACGATTGCCGAAGTCCACAACTTCAGCGTCAACAGCATCCAAATCTGACAGATTAGAAGCCACGCCCTTCACGATGCCATCCTCGACAGCAATGTATCCATTCTCGTAAACCTCGAAACGATCCTTTTCCTTCGTGAAAAGAATATGTGCTTTATAGACTTTTTTCATAGTGCTTAGTTGATTTTGTCAGTTAACACTGCAAAGGTAATAAAAAAAAGCAATAAAAGAACAAAAGAATAAAAAAATTTTCGTATCTTTGCACACAGAATCTATAAAAACACTAATCTATTCACTATGGAACATAACGTCATTATTGATCTTTGTGGCTGGATAGCTACCTTCGGCCTCATCTTAGGTTATCTGCCTCAGGCCGTTCAAACCATCCGTACCCGTAACACCGACGGCATCTCGCTTCCCGGCTTCATTTCTATGGCCATTGGCTGTGCAGCCTTTGTGGTGCAAGGAGCATTGATAGGCAACTGGTATCTGTTTACCACCAACCTCATCACCTGCACCTGTAGTGTCATCATCTTTGCCATTAAGATGAAGAACGACTACGGAAAGAAAAAATAATTAGCTTATTGTTTTAAGGACTTGTTCGACCACCTGCGGGAAATACTCCATTTCCAGCTGGTGTTCTTTTGCTGCAATGTCGTCAGCGGTGTCGTCGGGCGACAAGGCGCAACGGTACTGCGCAATAATCTCACCGCTGTCGCATACGGGAGTAACGTAATGCACCGTCATACCCGTCTCCGTCTCGCCGGCAGCTTTCACGGCCTCATGGACATGATGGCCCCACATACCTTTGCCGCCATACTTCGGCAGGAGCGCCGGATGCAGGTTGACGATACGGCGCGGATAAGCGTCAATGAGAAAATCGGGAATAAGCGGCAGGAAGCCCGCCAGCACAATGAAGTCAATGCCGTACTGACGCATCAGCGCCTTCATGGCCGCCTCGTCGTTTAGTTGTGCCTTGGGCATCACGGCAGTAGGCACTCCTAAGCGTTCTGCACGCACCAAGCCATAGGCATCGGCCTTGTTGCTGACGACCAGTGCACAGTTGACACGCTCGCTGTTGGCGAAATACTTGATGAGGTTCTCACAGTTGGTGCCGCTTCCCGACACAAAAATGGCGATGTTCATTTTATTTACAATTTGACAATTTACAATTTTACAATTGATTTTTCAATTGGGTTATTTTTCAATTTTCACTTTACTCCCCTCCATCACAGGGAGGGGTAGGGGGTGGGTCTAATTTCTCAAGAAGGATCTCTACGAGGCGCGGTACGCCATAGTTGTCTATCTCTTCTTCCTTGATCCAGAAATAATCTGGCGGCAACTCAGGCCGTTCCTCGGTTTCCCACAGCCAGAAGTCGGCATAGAGGATGCGATGGGTGAGCACGTGCTTGACGTTCTTTGCAAGCAATTGACAATTGACAATTGACAATTGAAAAATATTTTGTGCTGCCCAATTGTCCATTGTCCACAGTTCATGATCAATACATAAGGGTTCGTACAGTCCCTGCCAGATGTCGCCAGCGGGACGACGGTGGATGGCCGTATAACCATTGCACCTGATATATATAAAAGAAAGGTGACGTTCCTTAACTTGGAGTGTACGCTGCTTGACGGGAAGTTCCGCGACGCGACCCTCGCGGAACGCCACACAGGTCTCCTGCAGCGGACATTGCTGACACTGCGGCGACTTCGGGGTGCAGAGCGTCGCACCGAAGTCCATCAAGCCTTGATTGTAGAGACCCGCCCCCTGCCCCTCCCTGTTAAGGGCGGGGAGTAATAACTCCTGGGCCAGAAGAGCGAACTCCTTCTTGCCCTCGGTGGTGTTGATGGGCGTCGAGATGCCGAAGTGACGTGACAAGACCCGATAGACATTGCCGTCTACCACTGCGGCAGGGAGGCCGAAGGCGAAGCTGCCGATGGCTGCTGCGGTATAGTCGCCGACACCCTTGAGCGCGCGAAGACCTTCTATCGTCGTGGGGAAACCGCCCTGTGCCACTACCTGCTTGGCAGCGGCGTGCAGGTTTCGGGCGCGACTGTAATAGCCCAAACCCTGCCACTCGCGCAGCACCTCGTCCTCAGAGGCGGCGGCCAAGTCGTTCACCGTCGGCCAGCGTCGCATGAAGCGTTCCCAGTAGGGTCGTCCCTGTTCAATGCGCGTCTGCTGCAGGATAACCTCCGACAACCAGATGGCATAGGGGTCGCGCGACTGTCGCCAGGGCAGCTCGCGTCCGTTCTCACGGAACCATTGGATGATGGTCGAAGGGAAAGACATATTATTTCGCTATTCCAATATTTCGTTATTCCGATATTATGTTTTGACGGCATTACGGCATTTCGATGTTACGAGGCCTTTACTCGCACAGCACTTTGCACACGCGGTCCTGGAAGTCGCGACCGGGCTTGCCGTTCAGAACGCCTTGGTTGATGATGCAGAACGCCAATACGTGACCATCGGCCGTCGTACAGTAGCCCGCCAACGACGAGATGCCTGTCACCGTGCCTGTCTTGGCATGCACATTGCCCTGGGCAGCCGTGCCGCGCATACGCTTCTCCAACGTACCGTCCACGCCGGCGATGGGCAGCGAGGGATAGAGATGTTCAAAGATGCGTTCGTTCTGCCAGGCATAGCGCAGCAGCATGGTTTCCAGCTCGGCACTGACATAATTATATAAGGAGAGGCCGGAGCCGTCAGCAATACGGTAGTCCTTGTCGTTCAGTCCTATCCGGCGTATCAGTCGCTTCACGGCCGTACAGGCATCAGCGGCACGTGCCGTACGGTGTTCCGACACAGCCTTGGCCACCTGGTAGAACAGCGCCTCGGCATAGAAATTATCGCTCTTCTTCATCATGCGCTGCAGCAGTTGGTCGATGCTATGCGTCCGGACAGACAGCAATGCCGCCGTCTCGGGACAGCGTCCCCACCCTACGCCACAGTCCGTCATCTGCACACCGTCGCGCCTCAACTCCGCCATCAGCTGGTCGGTGAAGTTGTCCTTGCGGCCCACCGACAGCGCCATCAGTTGCGGGTTCTTGTCGTCCCAGCACCAGCCCTCGCCATATTCCAGGTCTTCCTTCATGGAACTGTCAGCATAGATATTTCCATCGAAGGTATTCACGCCCAAGTCTCGGATGCTCTGCGCAAAGGCCCTGATGTCCAGAGGTTCCACCATCGGGTCGAAGCCTCCGACGCAGTAGATGTCGCCGTGCAGCGTGCTGTCCTCCAGCATTCCCGTATAGTACAGGCGGGTGCGCAGCTGGTAGTCGCCGCCCAGGTGGTCGAGCGCCGTAATAGCCGTCACCACCTTCATGGTCGATGCCGGACGCATGGTCTGGCGACTATTGTATTCGTAGCGTACCGAGTCGGCCGTGAGGTCATAGACCATCAAGCCCACCTGTGAGGTCTGGAACATCGGGTGCTGCAAGAGCGAATCCAGGCGAATTGCCAGACTGTCCTGTGCCAACGACACGACAGAAAGGCAGGAAAACAGCAGTATAAACAAATATTTCTTCATTTCGCATGCAAAATTACAAAAAAAATGAAGAATGAAGAAAGAAGAATGAAGATTTATTCGTACCTTTGATACAATCGAAAGCACTCCCGTTCGAAAATTCTCAAATAAATTTGGAATTTTACTCACTTATTCGTACCTTTGCAGCATCATATACTGCAAAACCATGGTTTACAAGTACGATTTCCTGATTATCGGAGCTGGCGTAGCCGGAATGAGCTATGCCCTGAAAGTTGCCCGCGCCAAGAAGGGCAAGATTTGCATCATCTGTAAGACATCGCTCGACGAGGCTAACACCTCTTTTGCACAGGGCGGTGTGGCATCGGTTACTAACCTGAAGGTCGACACCTTCGACAAGCATATTGCCGACACGCTCATTGCCGGCGACTACATCTCCGACCGGCAGGCCGTCGAGCAGGTAGTGCGCATGGCTCCCGAACAGATTCAGGAGCTCGTCCAGTGGGGCGTTAACTTCGACAAGAAGGACGACGGGCAGTTTGACCTGCACCGCGAGGGCGGCCATTCGGAGTTCCGCATCCTGCACCATGCCGACGACACCGGCGCTGAGATACAGCGCGGACTGATGGAGGCCGTCAAGGCTTGCCCCGACATTGAAATCAAGGAAAACCACTTCGCCGTGGAGATTATCACCCAACACCACTTGGGTGTCCGCGTCACCCGGCGCTCGCCCAACATCCAGTGCTACGGCGCCTACGTGCTGAATCCCGACGAACACGTCGACACCTATCTGGCCAAGTGCACCGTGATGTGTACCGGCGGCTGCGGTGCGGTCTATATGACTACCTCAAACCCCGTCATTGCTACGGGCGACGGTATTGCCATGGTCTATCGTGCCAAGGGCACCGTGGCCGACATGGAGTTCGTTCAGTTCCACCCCACCGTGCTGCACAACCCTAACGAGACACACCCAGCCTACCTCATTACCGAGGCCATGCGCGGCTACGGCGGCATCCTGAAGCTGCCCAACGGCAAGACCTTCATGGAGAAATACGACGAGCGCCTCAGCCTGGCACCGCGCGACATCGTGGCCCGCGCCATCGACAAGGAGATGAAGATACACGGTCTGGACCACGTCTGCCTGGACGTCACCCACAAAGACCCTGCCGAGACGAAGAAGCACTTCCCCAATATCTACCAGAAGTGCCTCAGCATCGGCATCGACATCACCACCGACTACATCCCCGTACGTCCTGCAGCCCACTACATGTGCGGCGGCATCAAGGTCGACCTGAACGGCCAGTCGAGCATCAAGGGCCTCTATGCCCTGGGCGAATGCTCGTGCACCGGACTGCACGGCGGCAACCGTCTGGCCTCGAACTCGCTCATCGAGGCCGTCGTCTATGCCGAGACTGCCGCGCGCCACTCGCTGGAACATGTCGACCTGTACGACTGGAACGAGCAGGTGCCGGAGTGGAACGACGAAGGCACGATGACCAACGAGGAGAAGGTGCTCATCACCCAGAGCGTCAAGGAGGTCAACCAGATTATGTCCAACTACGTGGGCATTGTCCGCAGCGACCTGCGCCTGCACCGCGCCTGGGACCGTCTGGACATGCTCTACGAGGAGACCGAGCGCCTGTTCAAGCGTGTCAAGGCCTCGCGCGACATCTGCGAACTGCGCAACATGATCAACGTCGGCTACCTCATCACCCGCTGGGCCCTGGAGCGCAAGGAATGCCGCGGCCTGCACTTCACCACAGACTATCCTCAACATGCGTATGACAAGAAATAAGGAAGGCAGAAGGAGGTAAAAACGTACATTTAGAGCGTTTTTCCACCCTATACGATAGAAAGCACCCCGTCTTTTTGGGGTGCTTTCATTATTTTTGCACCCGAAAATACAACTGACATACTCATACGAGCGAAACAATAATCACTAATAAAACAATAAACAACTATGAAAGAAAATCTATTCACGAAGGTTTTGTTCCTGCTACTATGCTGGCTGGGAGGAACAAATCTGATGTTTTCCGCCACCCAAGTAGACATTCCTACTGCCAGCGGAAGCTACATGGACTGGCGCAATGCCGATCTGACAAATGCCAGCGCCGAGCATGACGGAGCCAATGTGGGCTCAACAGGCGGGAGCACCGTTATTACGTTCTCCATCAATAACACTGTTGAGCAGGCATACGTATTAACTTTTGCCACCGGCAACAAGAACAACAATGCAAAGGTACACGTACAGCTGACGGCCAGTAACGAGACCGTAGTCATTAACAACTGGACGGTGACCAGCGAGAAGACGGGCGCGTGGACACCAACGACTCCACACAACTATTACATCAGCAACTTGCCCATAGGCACTTATACCTTGCGCTTCACCACCTCCGACGTGGTGGACTATGCCGGCAACTGGGGCAAGCTGGCATTCTATGCTGCCAGCAACTACAACCACGCTCCTGGCGTCATCGGCATAGCCAGTGGTGGCTATGCCGGTGGTGCACGTTTGGAGAACAGCGACACCAACGTCGGCTGGATTTCTAACGGAACATCGGCCACCTATAGCTTCATCTGTTCGGAGGCTGGTGTCTATAAGATGACCATTCCCATGACAAAATACGGCGACGGCACCATCACCACCACCGTTTCCGACGACCTGACGGCTACGGAAGAGGCTAATGGCACGTGGACCATGACCAACCCCACGAGCTATGCCGACACCTACATTCCCGTGGAGGGTGAGCTGACCACAGGACTGAAGACGCTGACCATGCAGTTTGCCACTGCTGCCAGCTTCCTCTGCAACTACAAGGACATCAAGATGACCCGCATTGCCGACCACTACTCGAAGGTGGGCGGCGTGAGCATTGCCGGACAGACGGTAACCACGGGGGCCACCTCTGATTGGTATTGCCAGTTGCCAGTATCTTATGCTGCCACCACCACCTTCGGAGTGGATGCACTCTATGGCACGGTGGCTGTCACCGCCAAGGACGGCAGCGACAATACTGTTGCCGTAACCGACAACGGCAATGGAACCTACACCATAGAGACTCCTGGCTTAGGGCAGACCACCACCGTGACGGTGGTACTGACGCCTAACATCGGCACGGTCTCCAGCAAGACGACCTATACCTTTAAGATTTTCCGCATCGGTGACATTTCACTGACAGCCGTAACTGTTGACGGTGTAGCCATCGACGTATTGGGCGACATCAACAACAACCCCTACTCTGCCTCCTTCGATGCTTGCTACACCACGGCGCCCGTGGTTGCCGCCACACAGATTGACGAGACCGCTGCCACAGTAGACGCTCCCATCATCAGCGGCACGACCTACACATACACCATTCACGGCTCGATTGCCGGAGGAAGCATCACCCGCGACTACACCCTTATATTAAATAATGTACACGCATATACCCCTGCCGGTGGCGACGAGAGCATCAATATCAAGGCCAACGAGGGTACCATTGAGAACAACACCTGGAGCAACGGCGTCTACACGCTGGCTACCACCAGTCTTGACAGCTACAACCAGTTCTTCAAGATGAACGGTGACAGCTACACCCTCAGCGTGCCCAGCGACGTTGTGGTCAAGCAGGTCATCATGAAGGACTGCTCGAACAACTACTCAGGCAATGATGCCCGTCTGACGGCAGTTGCCAGCACTGGTGCTACAGCCTATATTCCCGTAGGCAACAAATACTACCACTCCAGCGAGGGTGCCCAGCACGACATCATCGTCAACCTGGAAGGCCATACTGCCGGCACAGACATCGTGCTGACACAACAGAAGAAGGGCCAGCCCATGGCTTGGATTCAGCTGACCGTCGAGAAGCAGAACCCTGGTACTGCTCCAGTGAAGACTGCCGAAAACGTCACCGTAGTGAACAACCACGCTGTCGTGGCTGTTACCTTCGACCGTGAGATTGCCAACAACGTCACGGCAACCATCAATGGCGGCAGCGTGACTGCCGAGGGCGGTGCCGCAACCCTCTACTTCCCCGTCTGGAACCTCAGCTACAGCACCAACTACACGCTGAGCATTGCTGCCGGTGCTGCGCAGGATGCCTATGGCAACACGAACAGCGCAGCCATCGATATTGCCGTCAACACGGCTGCCAAGGCAGTGGTAGCGAAGAAGGCCTACGACTATGTAGTATCGACGGCAGACGAACTGAAGGCTGCCATCAGTGCCATCGACGCTACCAACACCAACAGCTCGGCAGCACGCAAGGTCATCTTCTTGAAGAACGGCACCTACGACCTGGGCTCTACCGGTACGAGCACCGTGCAGTGGGTCAATGCTCACAACATCTCGTTCATTGGCGAGTCGAAGGACGGCGTCATCATCTGCGGCACCAGTCGCGACATCAGCAATCCCGTGCTGAACATCCGCTACGGCAGCGGACAGTATATGCAGGACCTCACCGTACGCAACCTGACCGACTTCGACAAGTCTGCCCGCGAGGCCGTCAGCGTAGCAGTATATGGCGGCAACAAGGCCATCTTCCGTAATGTGGCCATGCAGGCCCAGCAGGACACGCAGGTGACCGGCGAACGTTCGTATGCCGTTGACTGCGACTTCTACGGCGCCGTTGACTTCATCTGTGGTGGCGGTGACCATTTCTACGACCAGTGCCGGTTTGTGATTACCAACCCTGGCTTCATCACCGCTCCGTCGACCAACGCCGGCAACAAGTGGGGGTACGTGATGCAGCACTGCACCATCGACCAATATGTGGGCAGCTACACCTACGACGCCGAGGGTCACTTCACGCTGGGCCGTCCCTGGCAGAACGAGCCGCGCAACTACTGGCTGAACACCAAGATGAACGTGAAGCCTGATGATGACGGCTGGGGCGGCATGGGTACCCTGCCCACGCACTTCTACGAGTATAACTCGCTGGATGGCAACGGCAACGCCATCGACCTCTCTGTACGTAAGAACTCGTCCTCCTCGACCAATCACTACACCCCCGTGCTCACTGCCGAGGAGGCTGCCAAGTTCACGGTCGAGAACGTGCTGGGCGGCACCGACTCGTGGCTGCCCACCGAGGAATGCGTCGTGCTGGAGGCTCCCGTAGTCAGCTTCGACGGCAGCACACTCTCGTGGACTGCTAACGATGATGCCCGCTGCTATGTTGTCTTCAAGAACGGCCAGTACCTGACCAACCAGACCGCCACCACCCTTGCCATCAGCGAGGAAGGTGTCTATAGCGTGCGTGCCGCCAACGAGAAGGGCGGAATGGGCAACATGTCAACGACCGTTGCCGTCAAGCGCACCATCGCTGCCGACAAGTGGAGCACCATCGTCGTGCCCTTCGACATGAGCGCCAGCCAGATTACCACCGCCTTCGGCAGCGGTGCTAAGGTTGCCCAACTCACGGGCTTCGAGAACGGCGAGCTGCAGTTCACGACTGCCAGCAGCATCAACGCCAACGAGCCCTGCCTCATCAAGGTTGCTTCCGACTTCACGTCAGCCGCTGTCAGCGGTGTGAACATCGTAGAGGGTACTCCCCAGAAGACCAGCATCGAGGGCGTGGACTTCATCGGCAGCTACGCCACAACCATTGACATTCCTGCCAGCAATGCCAGCAACAGCTACTACTTCATCAGCAACAGCCAGTTGTATAAGACCGCTGCCAGCGGCACTGCCAACACGCTGAAGACCCTGCGCGCCTACTTCAAGGTGCCCACGACCGGCGAGGGCCGCGAGCTGACCTTCACCGTCGACGGCGACGTGACAGCAATCAGAAACCTCACTCCAGCCCTCTCCCAGGGAGAGGGAGCTTGGTACGACCTGCAGGGCCGCCGCATCAGCCAGCCTCAGAAGGGCCTGTACATCGTGAATGGCAAGAAGGTGTTTGTCCCCTAAGTTAGGGGACGACAGGGGTCTGAACAGGCGCAGGCTTCTCGATAGTCAAAAATATAAAGGGTCTGATAAACGCTTGTTCAGACCCCCAACCCCCTAACTTAGGGGGCACAAAATTGTAAATTGTCAAATTGTAAATGAAAAAGACATATATCCATCCTCAGATTGAGGTCACGCATATTGCCTGTACCACGCTGCTGTGTGGTTCCATCACAGGTTTCACGGGTCTGGACGAAGATTTCAACATCGCCGGCGAGAGCGACGGCGGTCTGGAGGCCGAGAGCCACGCCTTCGAGTTCGACGACTTCGGTGCCGACGACTTCGACGTCAGCGAGTAGCAACAGGCCCAGTACGTTAACACACGATCTTTTCACATGAACAGCAGCAGCATTCTTTCCGACTACTACGACGAGCACCGCGAGGAGCTGGTGGTTTTTGCCACCAAGCTCCTGCAGGGTGACCGCATGACGGCCGAGGACGCCGTACAGAACACCTTTCTCCGTCTCTTGACCGGTTGCCGACTGACGACCGTCGTCACCCTGCCCGCCCTGGTGTACACCACGCTGCGCAACCAGGTGAACGACGTGTGGCGCCACCGTCAGGCCGTCAGACGCCTGGAATCACAATACCAGTTGTATGCCGACGACTGCTCCAACGACTCCTTTCGGCGTTCTTCAGCCCGTCAGATGGTGGAACTGTTGGAGCGTCGCATCGGGCGCATGCCTGTCCAGACGGCCCGCGTCATGCGCCTCAGCGTTCTGGAGCAGCGTCCCGTGTCGGAGATTGCCGAGCTGTTGGACATGAAGTACAAGACAGCCGAATTCCATCTGGGTACCGGCCGCAAGCAGTTGCGCTCCTACGTCAGCCATCTGGCAGCCGGATAGCAGCCTTTGCCGTCAGAAATTATCGAATAACTAATCAAACAACAGTAAAACAATGAAAACAAACAAACTTTTCAAAACAGCCCTGCTACTGCTCCTTGCAGCGGGAGGCACAACCACCGCCTGGGCAGCCCCTGGGGATCCCGTTAACATTCCTAACACTGGTTATCTTGATTGGAATTACGCTACGATTACTGGCGCTACCATTCAAACTGACCCCACAGAATTAGGTTCAACTGGAAGCTCTACCGACGCCCAGTTTAATCTTCACAATGCCACATTACAAGATTATGCATTTTCTTTTGCAACCGGTTCACAAAGTGAAGCCACATTACAAGTGTCGATAACTCCATCAGGTGAGTCTACCCCGTTACTTCTAGAGTCTATAGCTATTACCAACACTGGTGCGTGGACTCCTTCTGTATTCCATTGCTACCATATTAGCCAATTACCTATCGGTGATTATGTATTACGGTTTAAAGTCACCGCTGCCAGTGGTTATGCAGGCAACTATGGTAGAGTTTCGTTTACTCCTGCCGCTTTAGGAACAGTGGATATAACAACGGGAGTCTATGCTAATGGAGTTAAAATGAATGACGGAAAGACAGAAGTGGGTTGGATTAAAAATGGCGGCACTGCAAGTTATCTCCTGTATAACCTGAATGATGCCACATACAAAGTATTAGCCAACATCAGCGACAACGCATCAGGAAACGGAAAAATCAATGTCAGTATGGACCATTATGGCAGCAGCAATGAATACAATGGTACCTATAACATCACCGGAACAAATGCTAACAGCGAAATCATTTCTTCTGCTTCTCTATCAAGAGGATTCAAACTCCTTAATCTCAGTTTTGAGGTAGAAGGAGAAGGTTATGTTTGCAACTACAACAATATAAGATTCCAAATGCTGTCAATGAATCTAGACGAGTCAAAGGACTACAACCCGAATTATCCGGAAAACATACCGGGTGTTGACGTGGTGCTCACCCGCCCACTTTCTGCCGGCAAGTGGGCCACCATCATGCTGCCGTTTAACATTTCAGCTACCGACTTGGGAACCGCTCTGGGAACTACCGTTACGCTGGCTGCATTCACCTCTTTCTCTGGCAATGCGCTGAACTTCACCTCTGCTGACGCCATCGCCGCCAACACACCGTATATGATTAAGGTTTCTGAGAAAGTCAGCGGTGCCAAGACGATTAATGGCGTGAATATCGTAACGACTGGCAATCGGTATGTCGACCAGAACGGCGTGCGCTTCCAGGGAGTATATGCTTCCACCAAGATGGCCGCTGGCGATTACTTCGTATCGGGTGGCAACTTGTACAAGGCTTCAGGTTCTACGCTGAACATCAAGCCCTTCCGCGCCTACTTCAAGGACGTGCCCGCTGGTGCCCGCCTGATGTTCTTCGACGAGACCACGGGTATCTCAGAGGTTATGGGCAACACTGAAAAGGCAAGCGGCAACTATTACGACTTGCAGGGACGTAGGATTGCCCAGCCTCAGAAGGGCCTGTATATCGTGAATGGCAAGAAGGTGTTTGTCAAGTAATTCATGGTCATTCATGAGTAATTAATGGTAATTCGTGTTCAACATAAAAAAGAAGAAACAATGAAAAAGACATATATTGCACCACAGGCAGAAGTAATTAAAGTGGCATGTGCCGCATTCCTCGCCTTCTCAGCAGGTAACGGAACCACCGGTCTGGAGGGTTTCGGAGGCTACGGCGGTGAAGACGATGGTACATACGAGCCCGATTAAACGAACTCTCTTGATTTATTTTATACTAAACAAATCTATCCTTCTAATAGGTTTTCATTAAGGATGCTGCCAGGCGCTCAGTGATGAACGTCTGGCGGTTTTCCACCTTTTTTGACTAAAAGTGCACCAACATATCAAAGATTATGTGTAACTTTGCAGGCGAAAACAAATACACTACAACAATGAAAAGACACCTGTTTACTACACTCTGCACCCTGGTGCTGCTCTTCAGTGCCATCGCCCTGACGGCACAGACCCTTCCTGCCTTCCCTGGCGCCGAGGGCTTCGGCATGTATGCTACCGGCGGACGCGGCGGCACCGTTTACCACGTGACGTCGCTGGCCGACGACAGTCAGGAGGGAACCCTGCGCAAGGCCGTGGAAAACAACGCCGCACGCATCGTCGTCTTCGATGTCAGCGGCACCATCCACCTGACGCGCGCTCTGGCCATCAAGGGCAACAAGACGCTCTTGGGACAGACTGCTCCCGGCGACGGCATCTGCGTGGCCGACTATCCCGTAACGATGATTGGTGACAACATCATCGTGCGCTACATGCGCTTCCGACTGGGCAACAAGTATGTGGCCAACCACGAGGGCGACGGACTGGGCTCCATGGACCATCACAACATCATCATAGACCACTGCTCCGTGTCGTGGAGCATCGACGAGTGCCTGTCGGTGTACGGCGGCAAGAACATCACCGTGCAGTGGTGCATCGCCAGCCAGAGCCTGAAGAACGCCGGACACTCGAAGGGTGCGCACGGCTACGGCGGCAACTGGGGCGGCAGCGGAGCGTCGTACCACCACAACCTGGTGGCCCACAACGAGAGCCGCACGCCACGACTGGGTCCGCGCCCCGGCACCCAGACCGACGAGCGCATGGACATGCGCAACAACGTCATCTACAACTGGGGCGGCGAGGGCTGCTACGGTGGCGAGGGCATGAATGTCAACATGGTCAACAACTACTACAAGCCCGGCCCCTGCACCATGAAGTCGTCGGCCAAGGTACAGAAGCGCATTGCCAAGATCGGCATCCGTACCACAGAATATACCAAGCACGGCACTGCTGATGCCAACCAGTGGGACGTCATGTGGCACAAGTGGGGCACGTTCTACGTCGACGGCAACTACAACGCCACCCATAGCGACGTCACGGCCGACAACTGGACGACGGGCATCTACGGCCAGATAGACAACAGCCAGTGCGACAACACCTTCAACGACGAGGTGAAGCAGCAGATGCATCTCGACAAGCCCGTCAGCTACTACGCCGTCACCACCCACTCTGCCAAGACCGCCTACCAGCGCGTGCTGGACTATGCCGGCTGCTCGCTGCACCGCGACCAGCTGGACGGTATCATCGTCAGCGACACCCGCGAGGGCAAGGCAACCAGCACCGGCAGCAGCAACAACCCGGGCATCATCAACACGCAGGACGATGTCAAAGCCGTCATCACCGGCAGCGACAGCCCGTGGCCCACGCTCGCCCAGAGCGGCAGTCCGCTGGCCGTTGAGAACGAAGCAACGATTGCCGCCAACGGCTATGCCAACATCGAGAACGCCGCCAACGACCTCGTGGCAGCCATCACCGAGGCACAGAACGCCGGCGGCACCGTGCTCAGCGGACAGGACATCTTCGTCAACACCGATCCTACGGAATACGTGCTGGCACCCTCGACGCATACCGACGGATGGAACTTCAACGGCGGCTTCAGCATCAGCGTTTCCAACAAGAATTACTCCGAGGGCAGCAGCTATGGCGTCAGCGGCATCAAATATTCCGCCGGCACACAGTACACCATCAGCATCCCCACAGGAATTGAGGTCAGCCAGATAGACTTCACAGGCGCTTCCAACTATGACGACCCCGAGAAGGACACCTATCTGGCCGAGTGCAACGGCACGCAGTTCGCCCCTACCCAGTATGTCTTCGACGACAAGACGGGGGGCAGCAACAAAACTTGCAGCATCAGTTTCGAGCAGCCACTCCAGGGCAGTCTGACCTTTACCCCAGGAGGTCTGCAGGCCGTATGGGTTATCACCCTGTATGGCAAAACGGCCACGGGGATAGGCCTCACCCCAGCCCCCTCTCTAAAGGGCAAGGGGAGTGGATACTATACGCTCGACGGACGCAGATTGCAGGACAGGCCGGCAGCCAAGGGCTTGTATATCGTGAATGGTAAAAAGGTTATCATATAAGACTATGAAGCAGATACAGACAACCCTGATTCTCGTGCTGGCTGCGTGGCTGATGCTACAGCCCGCCAATAGTCTGGCACAACAACAGAAGACTCCCGCCTTCCCCGGCGCCGAGGGCTTCGGCATGTACACCACCGGCGGACGCGGAGGCAGCGTTTACCACGTCACCACGCTCGACGACAACGGCGACGACAAGGAGCCTATTGAGGGCTCGCTGCGATGGGCCGTCAAGAAAAAAGGCCCCCGCACCATCGTCTTCGACCTCAGCGGCACCATCTTCCTGAAGAAGGAGCTGAAGGTGAACAGCGGCGACCTGACCATTGCCGGACAAACGGCTCCCGGCGACGGCATCTGCGTGGCCGACTATCCCTTCGTCATCTCGGCAGACAACATCATCATCCGCTTCATGCGCTTCCGACTGGGCAACCGCCAGGTGGCCAACCACGAGGGCGACGGACTGGGAGCCAGCGACCATAACAACATCATCGTCGACCACTGCTCCATCTCGTGGAGCATCGACGAGTGCTGTTCCGTCTACGGAGGCAAGGACATCACCGTACAGTGGTGCATCGTCAGCCAGAGCCTTCGCAACAGCGGACACCAGAAAGGCGCACACGGATACGGCGGCAACTGGGGCGGCAGCGGAGCGTCGTACCACCACAACCTGCTGGCACACCACGACTCACGCTGTCCGCGACTGGGTCCGCGACAGACCACTCAGGAGGACGAGCGCGTGGACATTCGCAACAACGTGTTCTACAACTGGGCCGGCAACGGATGCTACGGCGGCGAGGGCCAGAACGTCAACATCGTCAACAACTACTACAAGCCCGGTCCTGCCACCGCCAAGCGTAAGGAGAAAATCGAGCAGCGCATCGCCCAGATTGGCGTACGCACCAGCAGCTACACCAAGCACGACACCGACAAGCCCAACAAGTGGGACGTCATGTGGCACCGCTGGGGACACTACTATATCAACGGCAACGTGAACGACAAATACCCGGAGGTCACCAAGGACAACTGGACGCTGGGCGTCTACGAACAGGTGGATGCCGCCAAGACCGACGGCACATGGACCAAGGAGACGCGCGACACCATCCGCCTGCAGCAGCCCATCGATGTACCGCCTACCACAACCCACAACGCCAACACAGCCTTCCTGCGCGTGCTGGACTATGCCGGCTGCTCGCTGCACCGCGACCAAATTGACGAGACCATGGTCATGGACACCCGCTACGGTCTCACCAGTCACACGGGAACACTGCTCGACGCCAAGGGACGGCCCAACAATCCCGGCATCATCGACTCGCAGGACGACAACCGTCCCAGCGGCAAGGCCGGAAAAGACTGGCAGCCGTGGCCCGTCCTGGCCAGCAAGCCTGCACCAGCAGACAGCGACGGCGACGGCATTCCCGACGACTGGGAACGCGAAGTGGGCATGAATCCCAACGATGCCAGCGACGGCAATACCGTTCACGAGACAGGCTATACCTATCTGGAAATCTACCTCAGCACCCTGGTTGCTCCCATCATGCAGGGAGGCAACGCCGGAGGAGTGCTCGAATAACAAAAATGAAAAAATATTTGTTTGTTTCATCTATTTTCCTTATTTTTGCACCCACAAACGGGATTCTCAAATAAGGGAAACAGATGAAACAGACATTACTACTAATTCTTATTTACATACTGACCGCTGCCCCTCTGAGTGCCCAACCGGCATGCAGCGTACGCCATTTTACCATTCGCGACGGACTGGCCGCCAACGCCATCGTTGCCGTAGAACAAGACCACAAGGGACTCATCTGGATTGCCACATGGAACGGACTGTGCTGCTACGACGGCAACAGGTTCTCAACGTTCCGCGGTGAACCGTGGGGACACCCCAATGCCCTGACGACCTACCGCCTCTCGGCCATCAAGGCTGACGGGCAGGACAACATCTGGATACGCACCTACGACCGCGAACTGTATCTCTATGACACCCACCGCTGCGAGTTCATCAACATCGGACGCCTGGTGGAACAGAAATTCGGCCAGGCCGTCAAGCCCCGCAACATCTATACCCTACCCTCCGGACACGTCTGGATAACCGACGAACAACGAGAGATGAACCTGCGTATCGACGAGCGACATCCTACCGACGTCGACCGCATGGAGGTGTGGGGCAAGAAGGGCAAGAGCATCTTTGGCAACTATATCCAGAAAATAGAAACCGACCCGCAGGGACGGGAATGGATGGTGACCGACCTCGGCATGATGCGCTACGGCAGCAAGGAGGTGCGCAAAGGCGTCTTCACCAACTATCCCAACGGCGACAACTGGCTTCAGAATTCAGAAGCCGAAGCCTACGTCCGCCAGCACCATATCGACAAGTATATGACCGACCAGCAGGGCAATCTCTGGTACTGGTCGCCGGAGGGATTGTCGCTGGTCAACTTCCGACACTACCGCATGCAACTGTTGTCCCTGGAGCCCTCGCAGCAGACTCGTGCCGTGCTGTGCCGACGCGACGGCACCACATGGGCAGGAACGAAAAACGGCTACATCGCCATCTACGACAGCAGCCGCCGACTGACGGGCTGGCTCAATCCACAAGGCAAGCCGTCCGGCTCACAGGTGCCGTTCACACAGAGCATCTACTGCATGAAGGAGGACTCGAAGAGCAACGTATGGATTGGAACGAAAGGACAGGGCCTCTACGTTGTCTGGGCCGACGGCAAGGGTGTCAGCCACTATCTACCCGACCAGCAGAAGCCCTATTCGCTGAGCCATGCGAACATCTATGACATTGACGAAGACGGACAAGGCAACATCTGGATTGCCACCTACGACGGCGGACTGAATCTTGTCAGGAGACAGCAGCCAGGAGGCAACAGCCAAGAGCTGCAATTCGTCCATAGCGGCAACGAGCTGAAGCAGTATCCGCAACAGGAGTTCAACCGCATCCGGCGTGTCACCCACGACAAGCACGGCACCATTCTGCTGTCATGCACCAACGGACTGGTAACCTTCAGCAACCAGCATAGCAACCATCCACAGGACATCAAGTTCTTCACCACCAACCACGAACAGAGCGACACGACGTCGTTGCGGACCAACGACGTGCTGCAGACGCTGGTCTGTCAGGACGGCAGCATCTTTGTCATCACGTTAGGCGGTGGCATCCAGCAGCTGAAAAGCACCCGTCTGTTGCAGGACAACCTGCGGCTACAAACGGCAACCGCCATGAACCGTGGCGCCGGAAGCGCGCTGTCGCTGCAGGAAGACCGACAGGGCAATATATGGGTTGTGCGCGAGACGGAAGTGAACATGTACAACCGCAAGACAAACCGCCTGCTGCCCTTCGGACCTACCAGCATGGATGTGCCTGCAGAACTGACGGAGGCACTCCCCGCCCTCAGCAAGGACAACCACCTGTGGGCAGGAGCCATGGGAGGCGTGCTGTCCTTCAACGTCCAGGATACCCAGAAGAGCGACTACCAGCCCAACATTGTCTTTACCAGTGTGCGCTATCAGGGCGAGGAGCAGGAGTACCCCATCCTGAACCGCCAGACGCTGACGATAGAGAAGGACCAGCGCGACCTGACCATCTACTTTGCGGCACTGGACTATGACGACAACTACCTGATGCGCTATGCCTACCGCATGGATAACAGCGAGCAGTGGAACTATATTGGCCAGCAGCCTGCCATTTCCTTCAGCGAGCTGCAACCCGGCCAGCACCGGCTCATCGTCAAGAGCACCAACAGCGACGGCGTCTGGACGGACAACGAGACCATGCTCATCATTGATGTCGTTCCCACCTTCTGGGAACGCGGCTGGGTACGCTTCGTCGCTATTCTGATGATCATAGGACTGGCCACCTGGCTCACCATCACCTATCTCGGTCACCGGCGCCGTGCTCGGGAGCGTGAACAGCGACTGGAAAGCATCATGCGCCAGTACCGCGACTTACAGGAGAAAGTACAGGAGGGTCTCACTGCCACTCCCGACGTCACCGCTACCCCAGCCCCCAAAGGCGAGGGGAAGGAATACCACCTGTCGGAGCCAAAGATTGTGGACGAGGACGAGGTGATGATGAATCGCCTGATGGCATTTATTGAAGAGCGCATCAGCGACGAGGAACTGAAGATTGACGATATGGCAGAGGCCGTCGGGCTGGGCCGCACCGTGTTCTATGAGAAGATCAGACATCTGGTCGGCGTGTCGCCCAGCGACTTCCTGCGTCAGGTTCGCATGCAGCGTGCCCAGCAGCTCATTGCCCGCAGCAAAATGACGGTGTCGGAGATTGCCTACTCTATCGGATTCACCGACCCGAAGTACTTTACCAAGTGCTTCAAGAAAGTGACGGGAATGACCCCGTCGGAGTACAGAGAGAAAGAGTCCACAGCCGTTTGACCGTGGACTCTCTCCCTTTTTACTACTTAAAAACTAACTACACATTTGAAACTTACTAACTAACATTACTCATTCAAAACTTACTTCTTGATGTACTTGACACCGTTCAGGACATAGACTCCCTTCGGCAGCGTGTTGAAGCACTCGGCAGGCCCCACGTAGGCACCCATGACGGAGTAGATGTGGTCGGTCTTGTGCAGTTGCTGACCCGTGTAGGTGGGAATCTCGTCGATGTGGGTGGAGATATAGGTTTCGCCTACTGTACCTGCCTGTGTGCTGACGGCCTGATGATACTTGATGTCGGCATCGTCACTGGAGGTGGCTATCTGCAACTCGGCATTGCTCTCCGTACGGAAGGTATGGGTACTCTCGTCGTAGTAAGAGAAGCTGTCGTGAGCCACGGGGATTGTGACCTGTACTGACTGGTTGGCGGGAACGGTGACGCGCTGGAAGCCTACCAGCTTCTTGATGGGACGGCCAACGGTAGAGCCGGGGAAGGCTGCATAGACCTGGATGACCTCGTCGCCATCGCGGCTGCCGGTATTGGAGACGGTCAGCGTTACGTCCTTCGTCTCGTCCATATTAAAGACACCGGAAATGTTGAAGCCGCTGTAGCCGAAGGTGGTATAGCTCAAGCCGTAACCGAAGGGGTACATGGGCTTGGCGGCCTGCTTGCCCTGGTTCTTCGTACCCTTGCCGTAATACATATAGGTATAGCCCCATTCGTCGATATTGTACTCCATCATACCCTTGCGCTTCAACTGAGACTCGCCCTCCTGAGGCAGCTCGTTGATGCTGTTATACCACGTAGAGGTCAGTTTGCCGCCCGGGTTGATGTCGCCATAGATGGCATCGCAGATGGCCTGTCCCTGGGCCTGACCGCCGTACCATGCCTCCAGGATAGCCGGGACGTTCTCCTTGGCCCACGTAATGTCAAGTGACGAACCGCTCTCCAGTACCAGTACGACGTTAGGATTGACTTCCTTGACAGCCTTCAGCACCTCCTCCTGATTGCCGGGCAGGGTCAGCTGCCAGCGGTCGTGGCCCTCGGTACCTGTGGCATGATCGTCGGGCTTCGAGAAGTCGGTTCCGCCCAGGAACACGACGACGTCGGCTTTCTCAGCGACTGCCTTGGCACGGGCTATCATCTTGTCGGTGGCCTTCTCGTTGACGGAGGGCGAAGTGACGCACATAAAGAGCGGACCGGCAGTCTCGATAGCGGGAATCAGTTCTTCGTCGGGATTGAAGAAATGGAAGTACTGGTAGTTGCCTACGTAGCTCTGTGTGCCACCGAACTTCACGTAGAGGTCGTGCGTGCCCTTCAGCGTAGTCTGCAAGGCTGCATCCAGATCCTGGGCTATCTTCACCCACTTGGTCCAGCCGCCTGTGTCCTTGTTGTTAACGGTAAGGAACGGCGCATTGTCCTTGTTGTCCAGGATGAAGCTAACGGTACCCACACCCGTGTCCTTCGCACCGCAAGACATCTCGAACTTGGTGCAGCCCATCTCGCCGAAATAGACATCCTTATAGAGGAAGATGTCGCCAGGAGCGGTGTTCTCCAAGTTGCCCGCACCCTTGTCATTACTGGCAGCGCCGCGCTTGGAAACCACGGCTTCCGTGAAAGGCACAGCGCCGAAGTTGCTAGCCACCAGTGAGGTAGGAAGTGTGAAATTGAGCTTCTTGGCAAAGGCCTGATAAGGTGTAGTGGTATAAGTCGGTGTACCGCTATAGTCACCCAGCATGATGGCATCGGCATAGGGGCCAATCAGCGCCACCTTCTTATCCGTGCTGATGGGCAGCAGGTTGCCCTCGTTCTTCATCAGCACCATCGACTTCTGTGCAGCCTTCAGGGCAAGAGCCTGATTGGCCTCGCTCTCCAAGGTGTTGGTTACGGGGTACACATAGTCGTCAAACTCTCCCAAGGCGAAACGCGTTTCGAGCACTCGGATGACGGCCTGGTCAATGTCTTCCTCCGTCAGGTTGACATACTTCTGACCATTAGGTGCTGCTGTCTCCTTAGCCTGAAAGTCAGGATTGACGGCATTGACACCGGCACGCTGGATGACCGACGAACGGCTCATGAACTCGCAGTTCGTGTCCAGACCGGCCTTGATGGCCAGCGACACAGAACGGGCTTCCATCATCTGCTCCTCCTCGGTAGAATTTCCATAGGGGTTGTGAATCACGTCAAAGGCGACACCGTCGTTAACCTGTCCAGCCGTATAGGAACCGAAATAGAGGTGCTTGGTGGCACGGTGAATGCAGGCCACGCCGGCACAGTCACTGGTGACATAGCCCGAGAAGCCCCACTCCTTACGCAGAATATCGGTCAGCAGCATCTTGTTGCCGGCACAGGGCAGACCGCCATGGGCAGCGTCATAGCCCTTGTTGTTGGCGTCCTTCTCATTGATATCCGTCGACAGGGCATTATAGGCTGCCATGATACTCTTGACGTCAGCCTGCTCCACACACATCTTGAAGGCAGGCAAGTAGTATTCACGCATGTTCTTCTCCGTCACGAACGAAGTCGTCGACTGGCGGCCCTGCTCATAGTTGTTGGCAGCGAAGTGCTTGGCGGTAGCTACTAATTTATAATAAGGTGTCTCAGGAGTAATCTCGCCCTGGAAACCTTTCACGAACTGAACACCTAAAGTACCAGCCAGGAAAGGGTCTTCACCGTAGTTCTCCTCGTCGCGGCCCCAGCGCGGGTCACGCGCCATATTGATGGTAGGACTCCAATAGTTCAAGCCCTTGCCCTTGTTCACATGATACCAGCGGGCCTCGTCAGAAGTAGCGCTGGCACAGTCGAACACCAGCTGAGGGTCCCATGTAGCCGACATACCCTTAGACTCCGGGAAACTGGTGGCAGCACCCGAACGGGCTACGCCGTGCAGGGCCTCGTTCCAGTACTGGTAGGCAGGAAGTATCACCTCGCCGTCGCGCTTGATAGGCTCGCTGACGTTATTGCCCAACTGGTCAACCTTCTCACGCAGGGTAAGTTCATTGACGAGCAACACAGCACGCTCATGGAAACTCTTGCTCGTGTCGAGCCAGGGATACTTGTCCAGGTCGTAGGGAATAGCCTGAACGGAAAGTGACGCTACAAGCATCAGCATCATCACGGTAATTACATTTCTTTTCATCATTACAATGCTTTTAGTTACGTTTCTGCTGCAAAAGTAATGAATAACAGAGGCCCGATGGGGGTAAAATCTACCGCAAAGGGAGTAAACGGCAGAATTTACCACTCAAAAGCCGTATGATGATTTCCCGAAACCCTGCCGACACCCCTTGGGATGCTTTCGGGTCTTCCCGAAACCCTGCCGACACCCCTGGGGACGCTTTCGGGTCTTCCCGAAACCTTGCCGACACCCCTCGGGAGGTTTTCTCAGGGGGTCCGAAAATCACCGGGACTCTAATTTTGCGCTCTGATAGAATATATCAGTGAAGAATTTGCTTTATCACGGCCAAATCCTTACCTTTGTTGTCAGA